>JABAHQ010006036.1_pt3 | contig 26673 bp, 20 predicted proteins | sample 7062091 | NCBI WGS metagenome assembly JABAHQ01 (sample SAMN14534359, study PRJNA622989) | marine sediment metagenome | biome: marine biome [ENVO:00000428]; feature: marine pelagic biome [ENVO:01000023]; material: deep marine sediment [ENVO:00002113] | place: India: Gulf of Kutch | collected...
TGGTGGAGCCGAGGGGAATCGAACCCCTGACCTCCTGCATGCGATACAGGCGCTCTCCCAACTGAGCTACGGCCCCAAGGGGCTTCATCTTATCATCCCCGCCGACCCAAGTCAAGCCCCCAGGGGTTGATCCCATCTCCCGATCTGGTTTAGGATCAAAATTTGACTTGCAAGCGGCGTGCCAGGGTTGCCGGGCCATGGGCCCTTGTGCGAGGTGATTCCGGAATTCAGAGGAGCGGATGAGGCCGATGATTAAAGAGAGGCTCCTTCTCTTACTCCAGATCCAAGAGCAGGACCAACGCATCCGGGAGTTGGGAGCGCGTATCAGGCAGTTGGCCGCGCGAAAGGAGGCCCTGGAGCAGAAGATCGCTGAGGAACGCGCGCAGTTAGCGCGGAAGGAACACGAATTGCAGGAGCTCCGCCAGGAGAGCCATCGCCGCAACGACGAGGTTGACTCCCTTGACTACCAGATAAGGAATTATCAGGGGCAGCTTGACCAGGGGATCATGAGCTACCGGGAGATGGAGGCGCTCAAGGAGAAGATCGAACATTCCAAGAGGCGGATGGAGGGGCTGGAGGACGAAGCAATCGCGCTGATGAACGAACTCGAGGCTCGGGAGGAGACGCTCCTCCAAGAGGAGAAGGCCCAACAGGAGCGGGAGCGGGGGGTCGGCGATGAGATCCACCAAGTGGAAAGGGAGAGCCAGGCATGCCAAGCGGAGTTGGAAGAGGCCCGAGGGAGGCGGACGGAGCTGGCGGCCGGTGTCGAACGCCATCTCCTACAACAGTATGAGCGATTATTGAGGGACTTCGGATACGAAGACCCCATCGCCCATGTGGAGGACGACTCCTGTTCTGGCTGCAAGATGAGGCTGGCCCAGAATACCCTGGAACGGCTGCGGGAGGGGCGGGAGCTGGTAGCCTGCGAGAACTGCCACCGCATAATCTATCGGGGGTGACTTTGCAATACAAATCTGGTACAATGAATGCGGGAGAGGGCCGGAGGGCCGCGGGGTGCTCCGCACGGTGCATCTCGAGGAAAGTCCGGACTCCACAGGGCAGGCCGCTGGGCGCAAGCCCAGGAGGGGCGACCCTCGGGTGAGGCCACAGAGACCAGACCGCCCCCCAGGGGCAAGGGTGAAAGGGTGGATTAAGAGCCCACCGCCGGCCCGGGCGACCGGGCCGGGTCTGGCAGACCCTCGGCCGGAGCAAGGTCAAGTAGGGAGGAAGATGAGGGCGGCCCGCCCTCTGGCCTCCGGGTGGACCGCGGAGATAGATGGCCCTCACGAGCCTTCGGCAAAACAGAATCCGGCTTATGGCCCTCTCCGAATCAGTTGAGGATGTGGCGAGGTGAGAAGAGGTCTGTGGGGAGCGGCCCTCCTGTTCTACGGGGGGCTCATCTTCTGGCTCTCCAGCCGTCCCCTTCCCGAAGGTCCGCCGTTATTTCCTTTCCAATACGGTGATAAGCTCCTGCACTTCCTGGAGTACCTCCTGTTCGGCTTCTTGGCCTGGAAGACCTTTCTTCCCCAACAGAAGAAGGGGATAGCCCTCGTCCTGTTAGTCTCGATAGCCTATGCCGGTTCGGACGAACTGCACCAGTTGTTCGTTCCCACCAGGGCAGCCTCATTCCTCGATTGGGGTACGGATTCCTTGGGGATAATCGGTGGCCTGATGTTCGGCCACCGTCTGGAGGGAGGATGGTTGCATTTTTAGCCCTATGCGGTATAATGAATTGAGGTTCTTTGATAGGGGGTGAATGGACTCGACGGGAATGTGGAAGTCGGGCGGCAAGCGGGTTTTTCGTTACCCTTAACAACGAATCTACCAAATAAATGCCGACAATCTGGCATACGCTGCTCCTTCTCTAAATTAGAGAAGGGCCGTCCTCTGAGCCCGCGCCCGTAGGGCTCAGGTGGGCGTCGACGACGCGGGCTGGCTCTCTCCCTCAGCCCGAGAGGGAGGGGGGACGAATACCAGGGCTTGGGCTGTGAGATCCTGTCCCATGGGAGCTTGCAGTCTTAAAAGAAACCATGGGACTAAGCTTGTAGAAGCCGGGCGGAAGCATTTTCGGACCGGGGTTCGATTCCCCGCACCTCCACCAGCACATTGGCCATGAGAAGACTCATAGTTTTGCTCCTCGTCCTGGGGATTCCCTTTCTGGCGCTTCATGGTGAAGCCACTTCCGATCAGATTTACCTGTTGAAGCTGGAAGCGAGCATCAATCCTGTCACCAAGGATTACCTGGTGCGAAACATCGACCGGGCTAATCGCGAGGGGGCCAGGGCGCTGATTATCCAGCTTGACACCCCCGGCGGGCTGGAGTCCTCGATGAAGGACATTACCAAGGCCATCTTCACCTCTGAGGTTCCGATCATAGTTTGGGTCGGCCCCGCGGGCTCGCGGGCGGCTTCCGCCGGTACCTTCATCACTATGGCCGCCGACGTGGCTACCATGTCCACAGGGACCAACATCGGTGCCGCCCACCCCGTCGGCTTGGGCGGGGAGTCCCCGGAAGAGCAGTCGCCGATGGAGGAGAAGGTCGTCAACGACGCTGCGGCCTTTGCCCGCGGGGTAGCAGAGAAGCGGGGACGGAACGTGGAGTGGGCCGAGGACGCGGTGCGAAGGAGCGTCTCGGTTACCTCCTCCGATGCGCTGGAGAAAAACGTGATCGACCTCATCGCCGACAACTTGGACGAGTTGCTGGAAAAGCTCGATCGTTATCCCCTGGGAGCGCGGGAGGCCCTGGCGGCGGTTCGAGGGATAGACATGGAGGCCCTCCGGGCCGCAGCCGGGGATGAGGCCGCCGGGCTTGGGGAACTGATCGCCCAATTTGAGGATAGCATTGGGGATGCTTCCGAGGCCCTCGCGGCGGCGGCAGAAGTCAAGGGGAAACTAATGAAGATTGAGCAGGACCTATCTGCAGATGAACGGGACCTGATCAGGGCGGTGAACCGGGCGGAGGAGGAGCTGCAGTCATTCATCGCTTCCGGAAGGGTCCTCCGCACTGCAGGGGCCGCCCTCGAGGAGCGGCCGATGACCCTGAAGGACTGGTTGCTCAACTACCTTGCCGATCCCAATGTGGTCTATCTGCTGTTTATGCTCGGCATTTATGGGCTGATCTATGAGTTTTTCAACCCCGGGATCGGGTTTGGCCTCGCTGCCGGGGGGTTGTCACTGCTGTTGGCCTTCATGGGGTTGCAGATCCTGCCGATCAACGTCACCGGCCTGGCGTTGATTCTGTTTGGGGCCCTCTTGATGGTCCTCGATGCTTTCACCCCCACTCACGGGATCCTGACCACCGGCGGGGTGGTCTCGCTGCTGCTCGGGTCATTTACCCTATTCGACATTCAAAGCCCCGCACTCCATCTCTCCTTGTGGAATATCATCACTACCACGGGGCTGGTCACCGCGCTGTTCGTCTTCATCATCAGCAAGGGCTTGCTCGTCCAGCGGAAGCGGGCTACCACCGGGCTGGAGGGAATGATCGGGGCCCTCGGCGAGGCCCGGGAAGACCTCGCTCCCGCGGGACTGATTTTCGTCAAAGGAGAATATTGGAAGGGCGTCTCCGTCGATGGCGCGGAGATTGGCAAAGGGGAAAAGGTCCGGGTGGAGAAAGTTGACCAGGGAATGCTCCTAGTACGCAGAGAAGAATAGAAAAGGGGCCATCGGGCTTTTCGCCGGGATGGCCCCCAAGTTTTCCCCGCTTTAGGCTGCTTCCGGTTGCCGGAGGGTGTTACTCGACCTCGACCATATATTCTGATTGTCGCTCACCATCAGCGTACCAATCGCCGACAGACTTCACCTCGAAGTCGTAAAATGTGCCTGAATTGACCGAGCGCGCCGCCACCAGGATTAAGTCATTGGTAGGAGCGCCTTCGATAGCTTTGATCAACTCATTCAAATTGAGAATATCGTTCACATAATAAGGGCGCTCCCACGGAGCGAGCATCTCAAACTTCCAGAATGCCTCTCGCGCTGGAAATACATGCAGATAGACGTAATCGCCCTTGGCCCGGCTGACGTCCAGGGTCCCGTTAACGACTTCCGAAGCCATCCCTCGATGCGGTTGGAGGGTCACCTCGTAACTGAGCCTCGTTCCCCGGAGGTCCGCGATCTCCACCGACTCGACCACCTTCACTCGAAGGGCCTTCTCCACCGACAAATCGAGATTGATCTCGCTGATCCGGGGATCGGCAAACTCGTTCCAGGCCAAAAGATACTCGATCCAGGCAGGGTCGAACATCGCCTCAGCGGAGATATCGGAAGTGCTGACGAAAATATCGTGGCGCTGCAACGGCTGAGGCATCCCGGCACCGTTGACGGTCATGTCCAGCACCAACGTCCCCTGGCCCATTCGACCGAGGGTGCTGTCAATAGCCTCCATTCCGGCGATCAACAGATTATTGGGGTGCCAGTCAGGCAGGACGACCGAACGGACGTCGAAGCTCTCCGTTCGGCCGCTATCTTCATCGGTGACCTCGATGTTGAACTGGATCATCCGCGCCTCTGCTCCCAGTGCCCCGCCGATGGCCGGCGCCCGATCCTCGACGATAGCGCCGATCTCCGCTCCCAGGGCCCCCAGCTTGAAAGGCGATTTGACGTTCTTGATCGTGTCCAGAATCGAGACCGCGTTCATGGGGATCTCGGTCGCGCCCAAACTGAGGAAGGGATGGCCATAGGCCACCAAGCAGTTATCCTCAACGTAGGTCACCGTCCCGTAAGACCCCGAGCGGACATCGCCGAGCATCAAGGCCGCCCCGAGGGGGCTCCCGGGTTCCAAGTCCGCCGGATTGTCGCTGGTTCCCGTTGCGCTCCCGGCCATGGGATAGAGCTTTAGACCATAGCGCTGCTCCACACCTCCAGTGAGAGCCTGCGCGAAGCTTTTGAAGGTCCGCTCCCCGCGGAGCTGGAAAAGGGCCCCCTCATCGTCCAGGAGCTTCGGATCAACTCCGTTAGCCATCCAATTGAAGGTCCGCGCCGAGAGCCCTCCGACCATCACCGGGCCAGCCAGTGGCCTTATTTCGCCCGTGAAGGCCGTAAATGAGGCGGAACCGTCGAGGCCCCGAGCCGCGCTTGGCCTTGCCGCGGCACCCGCTCCCGCCCGGCAGTTGTCGAGGACCGCCAGCATGTACTCGACCGGTTGGACTAAAGCGTGAGGCCGTTCCTCGATGGAGGCGATGTCGTGGAACCCGTCCTCGACATAGACGGCGAACAGCGCCCCGATCAGTTTATCATCTACATAACAAGGGCTCCCGCTCATCCCCGAGGCGATTCCGCCCGACCGGGAAATGGCCTCCCCCCACATGCGGGTGAGGATCATGCTGCTATCCTTGGGAAGGGCAATTACATCGACGATCTCCAAGTTGAAGGTCGAGATCCCATCCCCGCTGACGACCGTCTTGCAGATCCCCTGCATTCCCGGCTGAAGCTCGTCGAGGAACATAAACTCTCCGCGGTTGCGGCTACCGGCGGTGAGCGTTGTCGCTATAACGGCTAAGAACATAAGAGCCACAATGAGGCGCAAAAAATATTTTCTGCCAGGCATTACAACCTCCTTTAAGCTCGAATTACTGTAACTTCTCCCTGCTTCCGGCCGATCCCTCCCTCCGTGGTAGCTAGGCCAACTATAGCACAGCTTCCATAGAGGGTCAACCCTCAGTGGCGGACGACGCAGAACTCCAGGCCGCGCAACTCCAGAGGGTGGCTGTTGTCCGGAGAGCTGACCACCATCCGCCCCCGCTCAAAATAGGGCAGACTCTTTTGATACTCCTTGGGGGCGCCGGCCCGCTCGGCCATCTTCTCCTCCATCCCCAGCAAGATCCGGGTGCTCACCTGGGAGAGGACGGCCGCATTCACATCTTGAGGATTCTGAGTGATCAAGGCCAGCCCGAGCCGGTTCTTCCTCCCCTGTTTGGCTGCGGCGACGAACTTCTCCACGATGATCCGATCCTGCTGCGTCTCGGCGTTCGTTAAGTAGTTATGGGCTTCATCGACGGCCAGAATCATCAAGGGAAACCGGGCGATCCTCCGGCCCCAATCGGTTTCCACCGCCTTGGTCTTGGCGTCGGCGACCAGGGACATCAGCGCCAGGATGACGATCCGCCCCGCCTCGGCGCTCAAATGATCGGTTGGAAAGACGCTCACCCCTCCCTCGGCGAAGATCTCCTCATAGATCCTGGTGATGGGATTGGGCCCTTGGTCGAAGATCTTTTCAAAATAAGGCCGGGTCACCCTCCGCCTGAGCGCTTTCAAGGTCTCGGAGTGAATCCGCCCGCCCCGATATCGCTCCGGGACCTCTTCGCTATCCACAAACTCCTTAAACTCCCGGTAGCTCTCCCCGCCCTGGCCAAAAAAATCGCGGACCAGGAGGGTCAAAGCATCGAACTGCTCCTCGTTCACCTCCCCGCCGGCAATGAGGTGGGGAAAATGGCGCACCAGGGAGAAGGGCAGAGTAAATTCCAGGTACTTCGGCGCACCCTGATAGCGCTTTCCCTCCTCCCGAGCGACAAAGACCTTTAAATCACCTAACCCACCGAGCTTCACCCCTTGCCCCCGTAACGCCTCCCGCTCCTCTTGGGGAATGCTCTTCAAGATGGGATTGTCCTCCATCATCTGCCAGTATTCGTTGTGGGGATCGAGGATGATTAAATTCGGCTCCCGTTCCTCCCCGCCGCGGCGTTCCATCCTGTATCTGGAGCCCCCGATCTGGCGGAGGAAATTTTTGGCCACGTGGGTCTTGCCCCGCCCGCTCATCCCCGCGATCAGGGCATGGGTGAAGATCAAAGGATCGCCCGTCTTTTCCGGATCATTTCTTAAGTAATAGGGAATGGGCAGGCCGCCGGAGAGCGCGATCCGCTCGCCGTTGACCGCGACATATCCCAGAAAGAGGCCATCGTCGGGAAGGGCCAGCCCTACCTTGACCTCGTCCTCGCTGGCCACCTGGCGGACGACGGTGTTCGGCTTGGGGATGTGGCGAACTTCAACGGGCTTCCCTCGGGCAATCATCGAGATCGGCTCCAGCTCGGCCAGCTCGACGTACTCCTCCTCCCCGACGCGGTCGGCGTTGACCAGGAGGTGGACCTCGCTCATATCATCCAGTTGGTCGCGCTTGCGGTAAGACAATCTGCTGATGCGGGCGAAGATCTTCCCCCCGGCGTAGTCGCAGGGGACGACGACGTACTCCCCGACCGAGACCTGGTCGCGGCGGCCCTCGGGGACGTACATCTCGATCCGATGATCGATCAGGCTCAAGGAGAGCTCATCGGAGATGGCGATCCGCCCCAGCTCGCCCTCACCCAGTTCGTGCCTTTCTACCCCCGCAAGCTCCGCATGGGGGACTATGCCTTTCTCTTCAATTCGCAGGCCTAATTCCCTCTCCAGATCGAATTCCTCTTCCATCATTCTTTCCGCCTCCCCGGGCCTTCGACCCTTAAACCCATCTTAGCTTACCACTTCAGTCAGGAGAACGTTCAACTTCCCTGCTCGGGGTCTCTGGCCGCCTTGCCACGCGGATTCAATCATACAATAGGCGGGAGACAAAGGGGAAATTGTCGTCGCCCTATTTTTGGACGCCGTTGGGAAGCCATCAACCTTTGAGCGGTGGCAGGAGGGCCTCGTCCTCTGAGAAATGCAAGGTGGAAAGGGCGATTTGGCTAAAACAGGCCTTGAGAGGCAGATTTGCTGCTTCCTGACCTGTGGAAAGCCCGGACTAGACTACATAGGAGGAATGGAGAGACTAAGTTGTTTTCGCTTTCCATAATAAGCAGATGTTAGGTATAGAAACGCTGGGCTTAAAGCAATAGCTCCTTCACCGGGGCGAGATTCATTTGCTGCAGCACGCGCCATAAAGTGGCTTGATTGCTGGTGATCACTGGCTTCCCGATACTTTGGGAGAGGGGAGAGATAATCTCAAAGGTTCTGAGATTCGTGCAACTGATGAAAAGACCGCCAGCCTCGGATTGCTCCCTCATCAGCCTCCTCCCCAGCTTGTAGGCCACGTGCGGTTCTTGCATCCCTATCTCTAAATTCTTCGTAAGGCCGAGTCCATGGATAGCAAGTACTTCAAACCCATTGTCGCTAAGAAATTCCCTCTCCTTTTCGTTTATTTCCTTAGTATACGGCGTCGCTACAGCGATCTTCTTCAGCCCCTTTGCCCTTAGGGCATCCAACACTGCATGAGCGGTGGCCACAGCGGGTATGCCCGTCGCCCTCCCGATCCTCTCCTCAAGCTTTATATCATGACCCTTTCCCTTGATCAGGCTCCCGGTAGTGCATCCATAAGCGATGATGTCAACCTGGGCATCGGCCAGGAGCTTGGCCGCTTCCTCCACCTGCTCGGCCATCCTTGTCAATTCCGCTTCGGTGACTCTTCCTAAAGGAAGCCTGGTAGTGTGCACCGAGACGCCTTCCGGGGCGTAGCGAGCAAACTCCGGCTCCATCGTTGTATTGGATGAGGGGGCAATTAAACCGATGCGGCATTGCCGAGCATACATTATTGATCCTCTCTAGGTTCTAATCCATAGTGCTTGAGCGCGTATTCAGCCGATATCCGCCCCTCGCGCCAGTCTTTGAGGATAAGGTCCTTGCGCCTTTCGGCAGAGTTCCCGTAGCCCCCGCCACCCGGCGTCCGGATGCTGACCATCCAGCCAGGCTCCAGCATAACCGAACCTTTCCCCTCTATCGGGCGTTCCTCTCCATCGATGATGGAATCGGAGCCCTCGCCTCCGGCCTCTCCGCCGAAGACCCCATATGGTCGGGTGATCCTCCGCTCTCCTAGTAAGGACAGCCTCGCCCGGTGGTCCACCACCCGGATATCCCGCCTGATTCCCAGGCCGCCCCTCCATCTGCCCGCGCCGCAGCTATCGGGCCGAAGCTCGTAGCGCTCCACTCTCAATGGATAAGCGATCTCCAAAGCCTCAATGGGAGTGTTCAAAGTGTTGGTCATGTGGCAGTGGATCCCGTCGATCCCGTCCTTGCTGGAGCGAGCCCCAAAGCCACCGCCGATGGTCTCATAGAGGGTGTAAGGCTTCCCAGAGCGGGGGTCAAGCCCTCCCAAGGTGAGGTTGTTCATGGTCCCCTGGCAGGCGCCGATGGTCTTCTCCGGCAGCGCCCCGGCCAGGGCGCCAATCAGGACATCGACGATCCGTTGCGAGGCCTCCAGATTTCCTCCCACGACGGCTGCCGGAGGGTGGGCATTCACCACCGTCCCCTCAGGAGCGATGATTCTGATCGGGCGATAGCAGCCCTCATTGGGCGGGATGTCCGGATCGGTGAGGGTGCGGACCGTGTAATAGACCGCGGAGGCGGTGACCGCATAGACGGCGTTGACCGGCCCCTCCACCTGAGGCGAGCTGCCGGAGAAATTGACCACCAGTTCATCATCCTTGACTTCGAGGGTCACCTTGATCCTAATCCTCTCTGAGCTGATCCCATCGTTATCCAGATAGTTCTCATATTCGTAGGTGCCATCCGGCAATGCGCCGATCTCAGCTCGCATCCTCCGTCCTGAGTAGTCAAGGATCTCGGTGATGGCCGCGAGGATCAGCTCCGGGCCATATCTTTCCATCAGCTCCAGGAAGCGCCGCCTGCCGGTCTCGTTGGCCGCCCCTTGGGCTCGCAGGTCCCCCAGCCGCTCCTCGGGAGTGCGGACGTTGGCTAAGATCATCTCCATCAGGTCCCTGTCCAACTCTCCGGCCCTCCAGAGCTTTATCGGCGGAATTCTTAAGCCCTCTTGATAGATCTCGGTGGAGTCTCCGGCCACACTCCCCGGCGTCTTCCCTCCCACATCGGCATGGTGGGCCCGGTTGGCGGCGAAGGCCACCAGCTTTCCCTGGTAAAAGATCGGTGTGACGAAGGTGATGTCGGGGAGGTGGACGCCACCGGCGAACGGATCGTTCAACACGATAGTATCGCCGGGGGCAAACTCTTTAAAATGTTCTAGGGCGGCCTTGACGGAGAAGGGCATCGCCCCCAGATGGACTGGGATCGACTCGGCCTGGGCGACCATTCTCCCCTGGGGGTCGAAGAGGGCCGAGGAGCAGTCCTGTCGTTCCTTGATGTTAGGACTGTAACCGGTCCTGATCAAGTTGACGTTCATCTCCTCTGCCACCTCAACTAGGGCATTCCTGAGCACCTCTAAGGTCACCGGATCGATCGGGGCCTTCAATTAACCCTCCTTTACCTTTATGATTAGGTTGCCGAGCCTGTCGATAGAAGCCCTCATTTTAGGCGGGATGATCGCGGTCGACTCCCGGCCTTCGACGACCGCTGGGCCTTCAAGCGATGCACCGGCCGGCAGGGCCTCCCGGGAGAAGACCCCCGCCTTGACCCAGCCGATCTCGGGGAAATAGACAGGCCTAGCGGGCCTGCGGGCTTCCTCGAGGCTCCCCCTGCGATCCCTGCGAAGCTCGATCCTCTCCATCAGGCCGACAGCTCTTAACCGGAGGTTGACCAGCTCCACCGGCTCTTCCGGAGCAGCATGGCCGTAGAGCTGTTGATGGTAAACATGGAACCCATCCACAAGCCTCTGGAGTTCCTNNATGTCGCTCATGAAACCCATCCACAAGCCTCTGGAGTTCCTCTCGAGTCAGCCGATGATCGGGAAGGCTTAAGTTAAGCTCGTAAGACTGGCCAAGGTAGCGCATATCCAGCGATGGCTGATAACAAATCTCCTCAGTTACTCCCTCTTGCCGAAGCTCCTCCCTCCCTTTCTCCTTGAGGAGCTCATATTCTGTATTGAGCTCCTCAAGACGCAACTTGCCTATCTCTCTGACAATCGATTGGACATAATCATGGGCCAAGTCAGTTTGCAACAGCCCCAAAGCAGACAAGACGCCCGCGGTCTCAGGGATGAACGCCTTAGGGATCCCTAATTTTGTGGCGAGCCCTGCACCGTGGAGCGGCCCTGCACCGCCGAAGGCCAGGAGGACGAACTGCCGAGGATCATATCCCCGCTCGACCGAGATCACCCGAATGGCTCGCTCCATGTTCGCATCGGCCACTGCCAAGATCCCCTGCGCAGCTTCCTTAAGGTCCATCCCTAAGGGTCCGGCGATCTTCTCCTCGATGGCCTTCTTGGCGCTCTCCAAATTGAGCCCTTCCAATCCCCCTAGAGGGCTCTTTGGATTTAACCTCCCCAGCGCCAGATGAGCATCGGTCACCGTGGGCTCCTGGCCGCCCCGGCCATAGCAGACAGGCCCGGGATCGGCGCCAGCGCTCTGGGGGCCAACGCGTAGGGCTCCACCTTTGTCGATCCAAGCGATCGAACCACCACCAGCGCCGATGGTGTGGATATCGACCATCGGGACCTTGATGGGGTACCCGGCGATCTCCCCCTCAGTGGTGGTTGTGACCTTCCCATCACGGATGAGCGAGACATCGCAGCTTGTCCCACCCATGTCCAAGGTGATCAGGTTCGGGAAACCTGCTTTCCCAGCCAGGAATCTCGCCCCTACCACCCCAGCGGCGGGGCCGGAGAGGACGATCCTGACCGGCTGGCTCTCCGCCCCGCGGCTGCTGGTGATCCCGGCGTTCGACTGCATGATCTGCCAGCCCTTCTCAAACCCCAGCCCGGCCGCTTCCCTCTCCAGTCTCTCCAGATAATCCCCGATAACCGGGCGCAACGCCGCGTTGATCACTGTAGTTGAGGTCCGCTCGTACTCCCTGAACTCAGGGAGGATCTCCGAGGAGAGGGTGATGGGGAGGTTCAGGTTTCGAGATAGAATCTCCGCGATCTTTCTTTCATGTTCGGGATGGGCATAGGAGAAGAGGAGGGAGACGGCGACCGATTCTACCCCTTTCTCTAAAAGCCTCTCGGCTATCTTCTCTACTGCTCTTTTATCCAATGGCCTGATGACCATCCCCCGGTAATCGAGCCGTTCGGGGACCTCGAACCGGAGGTCGCGGGGAGTGATCGGCTGGGGTCGCTCGACGAGCAAGTCATAGATGTCGGCTCGGTTCTGTCGCCCGATCTCGATGATGTCCCGGAAGCCCTCGGTAGTGATGAGAGCCGTGCAAGCCCACCTCCCCTCCAGGAGGGCATTCGTAGCTACGGTGGAGCCGTGGACGATCCGCTCCGCTTTCTCAACGCGAAGGCCTATTCTCTCCTGCAATCCCTGCAGCCCCTTGATAACTCCCTCCTCCAGCCTGCCGGAGGTTGAAGGGATCTTCAGAAGTTCTATTTCTCCTTCCTTCGAATCTAACAGCACAATGTCGGTAAATGTTCCGCCAATGTCAATACCAATTATCATAGGGTTTTGAGTCCACCTACTTTAAGTTTTAATCCCCAAATAATTATTATATCCCTAGAAAAGCCTTCCTGACTATATCAGACTCTAGAAGCTCTTCACCAGTACCCTCTTGAATAGTTCGTCCCGTCTGCAATATATATCCTCTGTCTGCAAGTTCCAGCGCTTCCCTCACATTTTGCTCCACGAGAAGTATCGTATTTCCCTCTCCTTTCAGCTTTTTGACGATCTCTAAAACCTCTGTTACCAATTTCGGCATCAACCCCAGGGAAGGTTCATCAAGCATTAGAAGCTTGGGACCTGCCATCAATCCCCTGCCTATTGCCAACATCTGTTGTTCCCCACCGGATAAGGTTCCGCCACGTTGCCTGCTCCTCTCCTTCAAACGGGGGAAGAGGCCATATACATAATCGAGACTCCCCTCGATCCCCTTCTCATCCCTAACAGTATATGCACCCAATCTCAAATTCTCTTCTACAGACAGGGGACCAAATATCCTCCTCGCTTCCGGCACGTAGGTGACGCCTCTTTTAACAACTTCGGCAGCCGACGTGCGACTTATATTCTCATCTAAGAATTCTATCTTTCCGGACACCGGATGCAGAGCCCCAGCCACAGCCTTTAAAATGGTCGTCTTTCCAGCCCCATTGGCTCCAACTATCGCGACAAGCTCCCCTTCCTTTACCGCAAAACTTACGTCGTGTACCGCTGGCACACCGTTATAATGCACTTCAATCTTACTTACTCTTAACATATCTCTCGCCTAAATAGGCCTCAATCACTTCCTCATTCTCAGCTATCTCCTCGGGTTTCCCCTCTGCGATCTTCTTGCCACCGTCTAAAACTAGCACCCTCTCCGATATAGGCATCACAAACTCCATCACATGTTCGATGAGGAAGAGGGACAGATCCCTCTCCTTATGTATATGGGTGAGCAACCCTATTATCTCCTCCGTCTCTGCTGGGGTTAGGCCCGATGCTACTTCATCCAACATCAATAAATCCGGTTTAGTCGCCAATGCCCGGGCTAATTCGATCCGCTTTTGAGTGGCGATCGGCAATTCTCTAGGATAGGCATCGGTTTCTCCGTCTAGGTGCACCAAATCCAATATCTTTTCCGCTTCATCCCTTGCCCTTTCGCGGTCGGAGGTCCTACAGAATGCGCCTATCATAACGTTTTCTAAAACTGTAAGTTCAGCCATGATCCTCATAATCTGGAACGTTCGTGCAATCCCCTCGCGATTGGTCTGAAAAGGTTTGTCCCTTGTTATATCTTTCTTTTTTAAAAGGATTTTTCCGCTATCAGGCTTATGGTAACCGACTATATTGTTGAATAAGGTGGTTTTCCCGGCTCCATTAGGCCCAATAAGTCCAACTATCTCGCTTTCTTCTATTTTAAAAGAGATATTATCGCAGGCAGTTAGCCCACCGAAGCGCTTGGTCAGGTCAGTTACTTCCAGCAAAGCCACGGACTGCTCTCCTCCTTCGGACTCTCTCGATTATTCCCCAAATCCCCTCGGGTTCATAAGCCGCTATTATCATCACCAACAAAGCGTAAATCATGAAGTCGACTCCCAGGATCCCGCTCCCTCCAAGCCAACTCCCCAAATAACGATCCAAGGGAATGAGGATCATCGCCCCAATGATTGGGCCCCACATGGAGCCCGCACCTCCTATCATTGTCATCAAGGCGATCAAAATGGATAACTCCAAGTGCATCACCGAGAAAGGATCGATATACATATAATAAACGGTGAAGAAAGCCCCTCCTAAGCCTGCGAAGATTCCGGTAAGACAGTAGGCCTTGACTTTCGCCCAGTGAATGTTGATTCCCAAGCTCTCTGCGGCATCTTCATTCGCCTTTATAGCTCGCAGTTGGTACCCCAGCTTCGATTTTCGGAACCAATTCATAAACAGAATCGCTATCATGACCAAGACGAAGGCAAAGTAGTGGTAATAAACCTCGGAGGTGAACTGCATGTAGAGAAAGTTTGGGGTCTCCTTTAATGGTAACTCTAATCCTCTAGCTCCCCCGACCCAATCCCAATTGATGAATATTTCCTGCCAGACCAACTGGACGGCGATGGTGGCTATGGCGAAGTAATGACCTCTAAGGCGGAACAGAAAATATCCGAGGGCAAATGACTCGGCTGTTGCTACTATGATGCCTGCTGGAGCGCCCAACCACCAGGGGACATTCCACAAGATCATCAGCATGGCAACAGTATAAGCCGACATCCCGACATTCTTAGACTGCCCTAGTGCTACCTGCCCTCCATATCCACCGATCATGTTCCATCCCAGCCCATATAGGCTGAAGATGAGAAATTGGATCATGACCGCCCTGGCGAAGGAACCTCTCACGATCCAGGGGAAGATAAGGCAGAGAATGAGGAAGAGGGTGAAGCCGATCCTCTCCGACAGGGGGAAGTCACCGAATGAAAATGCGTCCTTCAATGCCCTCACTGTAGATCACCTCGCCCATCCGAAGAGCCCCTGAGGCCTAAGCACAACTACGAGGAAGTAGACAAGGTAGACGAGGGCAAATTTCCACTGAGGGCCCCAATAATATCCGCCCACCGTCTCGACTAGACCGATGATCAAACCAGCAAAAAAAGCCCCTTGGATTGAACCGAACCCGCCCAAGGCCACCGTTGCGAAGGCGATCATGGTGAAGAGGAGCCCTACTGTGGGAAAGGTATAATAAAAATTGGTAAGCAAAGCCCCGGCAATTCCCACAGTGAGCCCTCCCAAGCCCCAGGCAAGGGCCCTCATCTTCTCGGTATCGATCCCCATAAAGCTTGCAGCCTCCACATCGAGTGAGGTTGCCCTTAACGCTCTTCCCACTCGAGTATGATATATCATCCAGTAGATGACTCCGAAGGCCAGCACACTGAGCACGGCAGCGCCCAATTTGGGGTAACTGAGGATTATAGCCCCTAGCTTAATGCTCTTGCCGATCAACAGTCCCTCATCTAGCATCTTGTAGTCGGGACCGAAGATAAACATCGCCAGATATCTTAGGAAGATCATCAAGGCAAAGGTGCCCAAGAGCTGGGCGAGCATCGGCCCTCGTAGGAGATATTTAATGAGCAAGTAGTAAGAGATTATTCCCAATAAAAAGCCGACTAGCGCAGCTATTGGCAAGCCTAGTAACGGTTCCATAGATAGAATGGTTGCCGAGAGGTAAGCAGTGTACATTCCGACCATTAAGAACTCACCGTGGGCAAAATTTACTATATCCATCACACCAAATATGATGGCGAGCCCTAATGCAACTAGAGCAAATACAAACCCCATTAGCAAGCCAGATACTATAATCGAAAAAACCACTTATGCGAAAGGGACCTACCCAGGTTCAAAACCCAGGCAGGCNNCCAACCTGCTTGAATGCCTCTCCAGCTTAGTCGGCCCATCCCGGGAAGGGGTAGACCATGTCGGCGGTAGCCAAGTCGAATGGGTAGATGATCTCGGGCTCCTGATCTTGGTACTGGATGATCAAGCCCTTAGCCCATGTGTTCTGGTTCGTCTCCGTCTCTGTGTCCTCGTAGTTGATCCCCCTCCAGGGCATGATCAGCTCATCGCCGGGTATTATGATTTTGTTAGCTACTTCCCGAATCGCCTCTGGATCCGTCGAACCCGCCTTAGCGAGAACGTAAGCCCATGCCTGCATACCAGTGAATGCGCGGCCGGAGACCCCGGTGAGGTCCTCTCCGGTCCTGCTCTTAAACTCATCGTTTACCAACTTTGTCAGCGGCTTTACAGCAGTAAGCTTTGCGGAGAACAGGGTGCGGGAGAGGATCCCCTCGGTATCTGGGCCAATGGTCTCGATGAAATCCGGGATCACAAAACCGGCATCCATGCCCCATAGCAAGTTCGGCGCGGCCTTATGCTCTTTCAAGGTCTTGATGAAGAGGATGGCATCGGAAACGTAGGAGGCGAAGAGCAAGGCGTCCGGCTCTGCCGCCAGGAGTTTTCCAACCTCACTGGTCAAATCTGGCGATTCATGGGGATATAGTAGGCTTTCTACTACATTGTAATCGTATTCTTCGGCAAATTCCTTTATGAGCTTGTCTACCCCTGCCCCCCACTCTGTGTTCTCCGAGGCCGAAGCTAGATCATCTAGCTCCTCCTTGGGGACGGCTTCAACGCCCTTAACCGCACCTTCGGTGAGACCTTCGAGAAGCTCGAACAGGTCCTTGGTGAAGTATCTGTCGTGCGGCGTAGTCCTAAAGAACCACTCGTAGCCCCGCTCGGTCAGCGTAGGGGATGTCGATGCCGCGTTTATAAATGGCACGCCATACCTTTCGGCTACGGTGCTTGCCGTCTTGGTTACCGAGCTGTTGTAACATCCCATCAGCCCGTCAACTTGCTCGTCCAGGATCAGGCTTTTTGCCAGGTCCGCTCCTCGATCCGGCTCCGCTCTGTGGTCTTTGTGGATCACCTCTATCTTCGCTCCGCCTAAGGTGGAGATCCCTTCCCATTCCGCGATGGGGAAGTATATACCTTCTTGTGCGAACTCCGGGTGGTAATTATTGATGTAATCCACCGCCAGGTCAACGGCAGAGCGAAGGATCTCCCCTGTTGCAGCTAGCGCACCAGAGTAGGGGTAGATTACCCCGATCTTTATTACCTTCTCCTGAGCCCTGATACCTCCTGTAAGGCTAAACAGAAGGGCCACCAACATCACGACCACTACAACTCTTCCAACGCGAAACACCTTACCTCCTTTCTTTCCTTTGGAACTTAAGCCCTCCCCACCGCCGTCCAAGATTTACCCTCTCGGCGGTTACCACCTCCTTCTGTATTCAAAATACCTAGAAGGTAAACTCTTGGCTCTTCATAGTGCGTACGGACTACCTTATAGGCTAACTCTTTGTTTTTATCCTTAATTGCATAGAAGATCTGCTCATGTATCCTGATCGAGCTTTCGATTTTCTCTTTCCAATACTCTATCAGCATCTTGTTCAGCAATCTTTGCTCTGTAGTCTTCCAAAGGAAGGTCATCGTGCTCTCTACGATCGGATTCTTGCTCGCTTTGGCTGTAGCCAGGTGGAACTCCAGATTAGCTTCGAGATACCCTTCGTAATCCCTGGAGTCGGCGCATTCGCGCATGTGGTTTAGGGCGACCTCGATCCTTCTAATATCCCCGGAAGAGGCGTTATCGATGGCCAATTCAATGACCCCCAATTCAAGTGCACTTCTAGCTTCAAATATCTTGAAGGGGCTCTCGCTCTCCTCTAAGATAGGCAGAATTTGCGATTCAATGTTGATCCCCTCCACCGACTTTTTGATATACGTCCCATCACCGGCCTTGCCCTCGACGATGTTCAGCACCTGAAGAGCGCTCAAGGCCTCACGGATCGAGTTCCTGCTCACCCCCATCTCCTCGCCGAGCACCCGTTCTGGAGGGAGTTTGTCCCCTGCTTTATACACCCCTTCCTTGATCGCCTCCAGGATCTGCTCAGCGACGTAGAGATGCTTCCTCTTGGTCTTCACCCGTTCGAAAACCATTAACTCCCCTCTTTTTGGCACTGCTGCCCTACAACCATACCAATTATAGCCCGTCCGCCCTCCTCGGTCAAGAGTGCGAGAGACCCGTTCAATTCAGGGTAAGAGAACAACGTCGTGCGCGCTCTTCTCTCCCAATCCGACTGCCACAAGCTCCCTTTGCCCCCCACCTCCCCCAGGCAATAGCCGTTCTTCTCCTGCTCTAGCCAGGCAAATGCTGATAGCTCTCGGCTGTCTAGAAAAGCCGTAGGTAAATACGCCACTCGCGTTGCCGGCTCACGGGGGACGCGCGCTAGACTTCCCTACCACGGCTCGCCGCGGCCTTGGTTATACCCCAGGTCGAGCGGCAAGCCAGAGTTTTTAATGAAAAATTCGCGCTCCCGCTGGGTGATCCGCGCCCGGGAGTCGGCCCGGCGAATCACGTTGGGGACCCCAAGACCGCGGGCAATCTCCTCTACAACTGAGAGCTGCAGCTCTTGGGGGTCATGCTGCCGCAGGATAATCTGGGGAGTTTCCACCTTGAGCACGCTCCCCCCGCCTTTGGTCCGCGGATCGTAGACGAAGAAGTAGGCCACGTGATAGTCCTCCGGGTGCAGTTTTAACTGAAGCTTCACCTCTTGGAAGATGTCGATCCCCTCCGCAGGCCCCCTGGATGAGAGGTAGGCCCGATATCGCTTCTGGATAAACCAGTTGGTCCAGCCGAGCTCGTCCTTGGGGAGCCCCCAGAAGAGGGCCCGGATGAATTGGCGATCCTCGGCCCAGGGTCCCTCCTCATGGAGACAGTTTAACAGATACCTCGTCCTGGGCGTCTTGTTGATCCCCACGTAGGCCGCGCCTTGCTCGGCGGCCAGCTCGGCGAGGCGGAGGTGCCCTTCCAATATGGTGATCGCTCCTCCATTGGAAACCAGGTCTATCTCGAAGCGGTTGCCCTCCCCGATCAGGTAGTAATAGAGCCCGATGGGAAAGATATTTCCATCCAGGATTAGGAGATCATCCTTACCTAGGCTCAGCCGCGCGGCCATCCTCCGAGCGTGGCGGGCCTCGCTGGCGCTGTCGGCCAGCCCCTTGACCACGTGATCGACGTCGCGGCGCAGGTAATCCCTGGTGATGTGAACTCGCCACAGGCCAACCAAACCTTCCTCGCGGTATTCCGCCTGCGGGCCTCCGCTTGCAGCGAAGGAGTGAGAGAGGAGAGCCAGGGTGCGGAAGGCCTCCAGGGGCATCCTTTCCAGCTCCATCTGGGGCTCGCTTACCACCACTGCCTGGTTGGCGCAGAGGGTGGAGCCATCGGAAAAATGGATTGGGCGGGTCGATCCTCCGTCTAGCCCCAGGACCCTCTCAAAGGGCCCACCACGGCTGGCCAGCTCCAGGACGGGGGCGCTCTCGTAGCCCAGCGGGGTGAGGGACCGGACCTCCCCATCGAGCTTCATGGTGGAGAAGGATCGGCCGGCTTCCTCGCTCCATTTCCTATGGTCGAAGGGCAGGCTGAATTCCTGCACCTCCTCCAGGAGCTTCCGCTTGGCGTCAGCGGAGAGCAACTTTATCTTACCCTTTCCACCGTGGAGATATTGTCCCTGCCTTTATCCGTACGGTACTCATGATCCGCGCCCTCCACCAAGCCCTCCTCATGGGAGACGACGATCACCTGGCCCAGGCGGCCTCCCAACTCCTCCAGCAAGAACTGGAGACGATTTATGCGATCCCGGTCCAGATAGATGGTCGGCTCATCCAAGATCAGGGGCATCGCCTGAACGGCCTGGGCCAGCACCTGATGGATGGCGCACCGCAGGGCGATGTTGATCAACGCCCGCTCGCCGCCGGACATGATCGCCGGATGAATCCGTCGCCCGTCCTTCAACTCCACCTCGATCTCATAACCCTCGCCGGTTACCACCCGGTTGTAGCTCCGTCCCGAATCCATCAGATGGAAGAGATGGTTAAAATAATGATTGATGGCGGCGATGTTCCTCCTGCGGAGCTCCCCCTTCATCCCGCGGTAGAACCCGCCAAGTTGCTCCACCTCCTCGCCGACCCGCTTTGCCCCCTCCAGCTCAAGGGCCACTGCCTGGCGTTCCTCCTCCAGGCCCCTCAGTCGCTCCAGCTTGCTGGCAACCACGCCGCGTCGGTCGAGCAATTTCCCATACTCGTGTTGAAGTTTGCCCCGCCTCTCCCCCAGCTCGGCCATCCGCCTCCCAAGATGGGTCTCTTCCCCCTCCAGCCTCGCCCGTTCGCCCAACTCCCCGACCAGTTGCCTCAGCCGTCGCTCCAGCCTGGATAAGTCCTCGCGCAACTCCCCGATGGCCTGCAAGAGGTCCTTCCTCCGCTTTCCTGCTTCCTCCAGTTGGGTCCGTGTTTTGATCAGATCAGCGGAAAGCTCTTGCGCTTTCTCCAAGAGAGCTTGGCGGCCTTGGACCCGGCGCTGCTCCTCCCCCAGCTTGGCCAGCTCCTGGCGCAGCTCCCGTTGATTCTCCCGCTTAGCGGCCAGCTCGCTCTCGTTGGCCTTGAGGGCATTCTCCGCCTGCCGTAGGCGCTCTTCCATCTCCTTAGAGCGCTTCTCCACCTGGGCCAGTCCCTGGTTGCGCTCCTTCAGTCTGTCCTTGCTGCTCCGCAGCTCCGCGGTGAGCAGGGCCAGTCGCTCCAGGACCTCCCCTTCCTCCTGGGCAGCGCTTCGCTCCGTCCCGAGATTTTCCAGGTCCCGTTGTAGTTGCTCGACTGACCCGTCTAATCCACGGCGCTCTTCTTCCAGCTTCTCCGTAGTCGGGGAGAGCGTCTTGGCGGTGAGCGGCTGGCCGCAGGTGGGGCAGTGGCCGGCGCGGATTAGCTCCTCTGTCTTTGTTAGCTGCTCGGTAACCCGCTCGCGCTTCGTCCGCGCCGCGACCAGTTCTCCGTGGAGCCTCTCCCCCTGCCGTCGTAACTCCTCTAACCTTGCCGCTTGCGCCCTTTGGCATGCCTCCAAACCGCTCCTCTCAAGGTCAGGGCAGTCAATCTGCGCCCGGAGAGCTTCGGTCTGGGAGTTTAACCCCTCGATTTCAGAGCGGAGTCGTTCTATCTCTTCCCGCTCACCGGCCAACCTCTCCCGCTCCCCGGCTAGCTCGCCCCGCAGCTCGGAGGCCTGAGCGTCGAGGTTCTCCGCCTGTTTCCCTAGATGGCCCAGCTCAGCTTCGAGGCGCGCCAGACCCTCGCGACATCGCTGAGCCTCCGATTTGAGCCCCTCCAGCCTCTCCTCGGTCTTCTCCTGCGCCTGCGCGAGGACCGCAAGCTCCGCGACATCCTTGGCCCGCTTCAGAGAGGTGAAGGTCTCCTCCCGGGGTAGCTCGAGCTCCTCCAGGAGATCGGCCAGCCGGGCTTGCTGCTCCCTTTCCTTCGTCTGGAGACCCTCGAGAAAAAGTCGCTGCCGCTCGCTCTCCTCCTCCCGCCCCTTCAGCCGGAGTTTTTTCTCCTCCCACTCTTTCTTTCCCTCCCGGGCCTCTTTCTCGGCATCTTTCAGCCGCTGGAGCCTAGAGCGGAGCTCAGCCCGGGCCTCTTCCAGCCCTGTTCGCTCTCCTTCCAAGGCATCGAGCTCTTCCTGCTGTTGGTTGATCTCGCGCTGCAAGCGGGCCTTCTCCCGGTGGAGTTCCTCCGCCTCCAAGGCCGCAATCTCCTGTTGCAGGCCGGCGGCTTGACCCTCCAAGGTGGCCAGTCGGCGGTTGACCGCCCGCCGTGCCCCCTCCTTGACCCGAGCGCCGTAGCTGTCGAGCCGCTCCAGGCGGAGGAGCCGGTCGATCATCCCCCGCCGCTCCTCATCACCGGCGCGGATCAGCCGGTCGATCTCTCCCTGCCGGACGTAGACGGAGTGGGTGAAATCGTCGCGGTCCATGTGGAGCAACCCCTGAACCTGGGCGGTGACCTCCTCCACCCCCACCCATTCCGCCCCGTCATCGCGGCTCAGGCGGCAACTCTCCCGCTCGCTAATCACCCGGTCACCCTGACGCCTCAAGCCCATCTCCACACCAAATTGTCTTCCCTCGCAAATGAAGTCGAGCCGGGCCCGGCCCTCCCGGGCCCCCTCGCGGAGGACCTCCCCCAGGGAGCGGCCCATCGCTGGCCCGGCGCGGCTGCCGTAGAGAGCGAAGAAGATCGATTCCAACAGGGAGGATTTGCCCGAGCCGTTCGGCCCGGCGATAACCGTGATCCCTTCCTGCAGATCGAGCCAGGCCTGCCGGTAACAGAAGATATTCTCCACCCCAAGCCGGAGAAGCTGCATTCCCTTGCCGAGACGCAGCCCCTCACGCGCCTGCCGGCTCAGCACGTCGAGCAGGCTCAGCTCTTTTTCCGGCATCCCTCCTGGACCTTACCTTCCAAAGCCTTGGTCACTTCGGAGTCGACATTGGAGTCAGGAATTCTCTCATCGCGGATGATCGCGTCGATCTCCAGGGCGAGAGGGGTCAGTTGTAGCTGGGCCAGCTCGCGGGAGAGGAACTCATCCAAATCGGTATCCACCCAGAGTTCCACCTCTATCCCTTCTGCTTCCAGCGCAGAAGTAGCGCGCCGGTCCAGCACCTGGACGGCCAACGCCCCGAGGCCCACAGCCTGCTCCTCGACCTGCCGCGGGGTATGTTCATCGCTTGAGAGGTAGACACAGACGATTGCACCCTCCAAATCCCGTGCTTCCAGCCCCTTAAGCGGGTGCTCATCCTCCTCGATGTAAACGAACCGCCGAGTTACAAGCTCCCGCTGTTCGATCTTCTTGCTCGCCAGGTCGACGATGTTGCAACCGCGCCTCCCCCTCTCGCTGACCCGCCAGCGCTCGGTGGAGCCGGGGTAGGTGACCAAAACATCATTCTCCCACCAGCTTCGGTGCTCATGATAGTCGCCGAGCAGAGCTATCTCTGCGCCGCACCGCAGTAGATTGTCCAGCTTCAGCTCTCCTCGGACCGGATCGATCCGGTCGAGCATCTGGTGGGCCACTAAGACACCGCCCTGAAGCTGCGGGGGCTCCACCTCCCGCCGGCCGGTGTAGTCCAGTCCATAGATCGGGATATTATCGATGTAAGTGGGCTCTCCACCGAGGTGGACAGCCAGTCCCAGCGAGGCGAAGAGGTCCAGCCATTGGACTCCCCTTTTCTGTTCGTGATTTCCTACCACGGCCAGGAAGAGGATCCCCTCATCCCGGAGACGGAGAAGGGCCTCGAGGGCGTCGCGGAGGTCCTCCGTGGTGGGATTGCGGCTGTCGAAGAGGTCCCCGGAGTGGATCACCGCCCGGGCCTCCTCGGCAATTGCCAGCTCGATCACCTGGAAGAGGGCCTTGGAGAAGTCGGCTCGTCGCTCCGCCAGGCCGTATTGGCGCGCACCGATATGGGTATCCGCGGTGTGGAGAACCTTCACCATATTCCCAGCCAGATTGTAGTCCAAGGGAAGGGAGCAAGCAACCGCTAAGGGTTGCCGCAAAGGGAGATCCCCATCAGATAGGCGTCGTCGCCATCGCTGTAGTAACGATTGATCAGCCGCTCAACCTGAAAGCCAAACTTGCGGTAGAGTCGGATCGCCTCCTTATTCCGAGCGCGGACCTCCAGCTCCACCCGCCCCGCTCCCTGCCCCCGGAGATAGTCCAGGCCAGTCTGGAGGAGTTCCGTTCCCAAACCGTGGCAGCGGTAGGAGGGATCGACTGCGAGGTTCATCACATGGCCGATTTGGAGGTCGGGATCATCCCCGCCGCGGGAGAAGAGCAGCCGCGTCCGTCGCTCCAGTCGGGAGAAGAGCGAGGGGGCTCGCAGCCCGACCAGGATGTAGCCTACCACCTCCCCGGCCTCCTCTCCGACCATAAAGCCCTTCTCGCCGAGGTAGCCGCGCAGCAGCCCCTCGGGCCAAGGGCGGGGAAAGGAGCAGCGCTCGATCTCCATTACCCGGGGCAAGTCCCCCTCCTTGGCCTTCCTGATCTGCATCTCCATCCGTCCAATTATAATCTCGTCCTGCCCGGCGGGCTAGCCGGCAGTTCAGCGGATATGAACGATCCAAAGAAGAGAATCATTCGCAGGTTGACTAAGCAGTAGCTTTATGCTATCATAACGGCGAAGGGCGATGAAGATCAGCATAGCGGGAAGGCACGTCGAATTAAACGATACTCTGCGCGATTACGCCCTCTCCAAAGTCGAGAGTCTCCAGCGCTACCATGATGGGATAATCAGTGTCGATATAAATTTGGAGTTGGAAAAGAACCGCAATATCGTCGATATCATCGCCCACTTGGTGAGACGGAAGGTGGCCAAGGCCTCAGAAGAGTCCAACGACATGTATGCCTCAATCGACCTAGCTGTGGATAAGCTTAAGCGCCAGCTTCGCCGCCACAAGGGCAAGATCAAGGACTATCAGAAGGGAGCCTCCTCGATAGAGGAGCCAAGCGATAACGAGCGCGGCGAGAACGAGGGGCTTCCCCGTCGCGAGGTCTTTCTCTCCAAGCCGATGACCCCGGAGGAGGCCCTCGTCCAGTTGGACTCATTTCACCGTAGTTTCCTCATCTTCATCGATGCGGACAGCGCCAGGATGAAGGTGATCCATCGTCGCAGTGATGGAATCTGCGAGGTGTTAGAGCCTCGATATTAGCCTTAGACTAGGGAGTTTTGGGGGGATGGGATGGCTAGAGCGGTAGTTCTATTCTCGGGCAGCTTTGCCAGCGTCCTGGCAACCAAGTTGGTGATGGAGGAAGAGAGGGTAGAGGAGGTGAAGCTCCTCCACTTCAGGTCGCCCTTCTTCCGCGAGTACGAGGCGATCAAGGAGCTAGCTCAAGGGCTGTGGGACGTCTCTTTCCGCAGCCAATCCCTTAAGAAGGAGTTTCGCGAGCTTTCCAGTTCTAATGATGGAACCTATCAACCACAGCTCAGCTGCCTCGGATGCCGCAAATTGATGCTGCGTAAGGGCCTAAGGTATATGAAAAGGGTCAGGGGGGATTTTCTGGTTACCGGGGAGGTCCTGGGAAGGCGAGGGCTGGGCCCCTTGGAGCTGGAGGAGGCCGCCCGCCAAGCCGGGGCGGAAGGGCTGGTACTGCGGCCCTTGTCGGCAAAGCTCCTCCCCGAGACGATCCCCGAGCGGGAAGGTTGGGTAAATCGCGGCAGCCTACACGCCTTCCGGGAGGGAAGCGCGGACGGCTTCCATCCCCTGTCCCGGGAGCTACGGCTGATGTTGGAGAAGGACTTCCCCGCCGAGCAGCGCTGTAAGTTGACCCAACCCCATTTCGGCACGCGTCTGGAGGATCTCCTCCGCGAGAAAGATTTCACCATGAACGCCCTGGAACTCCTGGAGTTCCCCTTCTATTACAAGAAACTTCCGGATGTGAAGATCGTCCTCGGTCTGGATGACGAGGAGAAAAGGAGGCTCCAAACCTTCTTCCTTCCAGAGGACCTGCGGATATACGTTCCGGTCCATGAAGGGCCGATGGCCCTCGTCCGCGCTAACTGGGGGGAGAAGAGCCCGGGGGACATCGAGGAGATCATCGAGCTGGCCGCGCGGATCGCCGTATCCCACACCCGGGCAGAGGGGAGCAAGATCCAGACCAATTACCGATTCGAGAACAAGAGCGAGACCTTCCGCATCAACGTCTCCCCCCTGCCACCCCAGGAGCTCCAAAAATACTATGTCCGATAAGGGCAGCAAGTGAAACAGATCGCCGGCAAATGGAGATACTCTCCGATCTGAACCCCGAACAACTTGAGGCGGTGACCCATTTCCAGGGGCCGCTTCTGATCCTCGCCGGGGCGGGAAGCGGCAAGACAAGGGTCATCACCCACCGGATAGCTTACCTCATCGAAAATTACGGCCTCCCCCCGGAGGGGATCCTCGGGGTAACCTTCACCAATAAGGCGGCGGAGGAGATGCGCGGGCGGGTGGAGCGCCTCCTGGGAGAACGAAAGGTCCCCTGGGTTAGAACTTTCCATGCCACCTGCGCGCGGATCCTGCGCCAGTGGGCCCACCTCCTGCCCGGTTACGATCATTCCTTTACCATCCTCGATGATCAGGACTCGCGGGAACTCCTGGCCACGGTGATGAAGGGGGATGGCTCTGGTGAGCAATTCAGTGCTTCGTTGATCGCGAGCCTCATCGAGCGGGCCAAGGACGAGCTCCTCGCCCCGGAGGAACTTCTCCGCCATTATGCCGGGCGGCTCGATGATTACCTGCTGGAGGCAGTTTATACGGCATACAAACGATATCAGCAAGCCCTGGAGCGGGGCAACTCCCTCGACTTCGCCGACCTCATCCGGCTGACAGTCCGGCTTTTTCAACAGAATCTGGAACTGTTGAACCTGTATCGCCAGCGGTTCCGGTTTATCCTCATTGATGAATACCAGGACATCAACTATGCCCAATACATCTTCGCCCAGCTCTTGAGCGAGCGGTACGAGAACATCTGCGTTGTCGGAGACGACGATCAAGCCATCTATGGCTGGCGCGGAGCAGACCCCAGTTGGCTCCTGCGATTCGAGGAGGATTTCCCCCGGGCCAAGGTCGTCCGGTTAAAATTCAATTATCGCTCCCCCGGGAGGGTCCTGCGCGCCGCTCAGACCCTCATCCGCCACAATGTGCTTCGCAAGGAAAAAGAGCTCCAGTCAGGCAAGGGTGATGGTTTACCTCTCCAGATCTACCCGGCGCTCGACGGGGTGGATGAGGCGAACTACATCGCCATGGAGATCGAGCGCCTCCGGAAGGCCACCAGGATTGCGCTGGGGAATATCGCCCTCCTCTACCGGGTGAACACCCTCTCCCGCACCCTGGAGGAGGCGCTCCTGGCCCAGGGGATCCCCTATGAGATAGTCCGCGGCGTTCGCTTCTACGAGAGGAGGGAGGTAAAGGACCTGATCTCCTACCTCCGCCTGCTGGTCAATCCCGCCGATGAGCTGAGCCTCCCGCGGGTGCTCAACCGGCCGCGGCGCGGGCTGGGAAAAGAGAC
>JABAHQ010012782.1_pt1 | contig 26664 bp, 21 predicted proteins | sample 7062091 | NCBI WGS metagenome assembly JABAHQ01 (sample SAMN14534359, study PRJNA622989) | marine sediment metagenome | biome: marine biome [ENVO:00000428]; feature: marine pelagic biome [ENVO:01000023]; material: deep marine sediment [ENVO:00002113] | place: India: Gulf of Kutch | collected...
CGAAGAGTACTACTGGGGGAAGACGTTTGTCCGAGATGCAATGATCAAGCTCGAGGGACAGGAAGCCGAGCTGGTGGTGGCGAATGATATCGATGTGCTTCCGGTGGTGCTGAGGACTCAACGAAATGCGGCAATATTACTGGACGCACACGAATACGCGCCGCGGGAGTATGAAGATCGGGCAGTGTGGCGATTGATGTTTCAGCGCTATAGGAGCTATCTATGCGCACGATACATGCCGCGAACCCACGCGCTTACAACGGTTTCGCACGGGATCGCGGAGCTGTATCGGTCCGATCTGGGTACAGCGCCAACGGTGGTTACGAACGCTCCGCGCTTTGAGAAGTTGCTGCCGTCAGCGGAGGCGAGGGGCGACGAGCGGATTCGGCTGATCCATCACGGAGCGGCGGCGCCGCCGCGAAGGATCGAGCTGATGATAAGAATGATGGCCGAGCTAGGCAACCGATTCGAGCTAAACCTTATGCTGGTGAATATAGACTCGGGCTATCTGCGTAAACTTCAGGCCTTGGCAGATGGGGTGGACAATGTCAGGTTCATTGAACCTGTGCCGATGGATAGCATTGCAGGGTTTATAAACCGGTTTGACGTGGGCGTCTATATCTTACCCCCATCCAGCGTGAACAATCGCTACGCGCTTCCGAACAAGTTCTTCGAATTCATCCAGGGCAGATTGGCTGTAGCGGTAGGGCCGTCAGAGGAGATGGCGCGCATTGTGCGAGAGCACGACCTCGGAGTCGTCGCAGAGAATTTCACCCCGGGGGCTATGGTGCGGGCTCTGAGGACACTCACGCGAGAGAGGATTAACTATCACAAGGAGCGAGCTCACATACTTGCGAGCTGGTATTGCGCGGAGCGAAATAGGGATACGTTTCTGAAAGTGGCGGATCGAGCTATCGGGCGTGCCGCTACGACGCGGTTCAGCCGCCGGGAGCGACCAAACCGGATTCGCAGGGCCTGAAAGAGTACATGTGTGGAATAGGCGGTATCGTGGCGGGAACGGATGCAAGCCGGCTAGGCGAGGCGGCGGGCAGGATGAGTAACGAGTTGCGTCATCGAGGACCCGATGACTCCGGAATGTTGTCGTGGAGTACGGAGGGTGGAGCGGTTTTCGGAAAGGACCAGACGGTTAGGGAGGGTGGGACAGTAGTCTTGGTGCATCGGCGCCTGTCCATCATTGATCTGTCATCTACTGGTCGGCAGCCGATGGGCACCGGCGACGGGCGATACTTCATTGTTTTCAATGGGGAAATTTATAACTACGTCGAGCTGAGGCGCGAGCTGGAGGCTCTCGGTTGGGGGTTCAGTTCGCAGTCAGATACGGAAGTGTTGCTGTGTGCATACGCGCAGTGGGGATGGCGGGCGCTGAGGCGGCTCGTGGGAATGTTTGCTTTCGCGGTGCTCGACACCGCGGACCGGAAAGTCTTCCTGGCACGAGACTTTTTCGGAATGAAGCCGTTGTTCTATGCGCGATACCGAGGCGGACTGGCATTCGCGTCGGAGATCAAGGCGCTGCTGACGTTACCAGGAATGTCACGGAGGGCAAATCCGCAGCGGGTCTACGAGTACCTTCGCTACGGTGCGACGGATCACGGCGAGGAGACGCTCTTTCTCGAGATTCGACAGTTACCCGCCGCGCATTATGTCGAAGTATCCCTGGATAGAGCAGACAAGCTCGAGCAAAGCCGCTACTGGGAGCTGGATCTAGGGCGCCGTGCGACGCTTTCGATGCGCGAGGCGGCGGAGAAGCTGCGCGACCTTTTCCTGGACAGCGTCCGCCTTCATCTGCGCAGCGACGTGCCGGTAGGGACGGCGTTGTCGGGCGGGATTGACTCCTCCGCGATCGCCTGCAGCGTGCGTCACCTGGAGAGCGATCAGGAACTGCATACCTTCAGCTACGTTGCCGATGATCGGAACCTGAGCGAGGAGCGGTGGATAGACATTGCAGCAACGGCGGTGGGTGCGGTTCAACACAAGACCCGCCCGGAAGCGGAGCAACTGGTGGAGGACCTGGACCATCTTATTGCGGTGCAGGATGAGCCTTTCGCCAGCACGAGTATCTATGCTCAGCACCGAATTTTCCGCCTCGCCAAAGAGGCGGGCATCAAAGTGATGCTGGATGGCCAGGGGGCGGACGAGCTTCTAGGCGGCTACGCACCGTATCTCTCCAACCAGCTGGCGTCGCTGGTCGTTTGTGGAAGCTTGTTCAAAGCCGCCGCGTTCGGGATCGCGGCATGTCGGTTGCCTCACGTCAGGGCAAAGCAGCTCCTATTGTCAGCAGGCGGGTTGCTGTTACCGGAAGTTTTGAGGCCTTTGGCGAGAAGTCTCGTCAGGCAGGAGCTTAAGCCCGCTTGGCTGAACGAGGCGTGGTTCACGCAGCATGGGGTAGAGTTCTTGGAGCGGCACCGGCATCAGGGGAAAGAAACGCTTCGCCATGAACTTTACCATTCGCTGGAGGCTGGGCTGCGCTCTCTGTTGCGCTATGAAGACCGTAACTCCATGGCCTACTCGATCGAAAGTCGTGTGCCTTTTCTTACGCCGCAATTGGCGGAGTTTATATATTCGTTGCCTGCGGAGTATATCGTAGACCGTAAAGGCATAAGCAAATCGGTATTTCGGCGGGCGATGCGAGGCATTGTGCCGGATGCAATACTCGATCGTAAGGACAAGATCGGATTCGCGACACCGGAACAACGTTGGTTGACGGTGCTCCAACCCTGGGTAGAGAGTGTATTGAAGAGTGAGAGCGCTGCCCAAATTCCAGCGCTGAATCGTCCCAGCCTGTTGACGGAATGGGAGAACGTACTGAGGGGGCATCGGCCGTTCGACTGGCGGGTCTGGCGTTGGGTGAATCTCGTGCGTTGGGCCGAGTTGCAGCGCGTGGAGTTTGCGTGAAAATTGCGACGATCGTCGGGGCGCGACCCCAGTTCATAAAAGCTTCGTCAGTGTCACGCGCCATTCAGGCGCGCTCCGGGATAGAGGAGGTCATGATTCATACTGGCCAGCACTATGACCCCGACATGTCGGAGGTATTCTTCGAGGAACTGGGCATCCGGCCGCCCAATTACCACCTGGGGATAGGCGGACTTCCGCATGGAGCCATGACGGGGCGCATGCTGGAGGCAGTCGAGTCTGTACTGTTGGAGGAGAAGCCGGATTGGGTGTTGGTGTACGGCGACACGAATTCGACCGCGGCAGGTGCCTTGGCGGCTGCAAAGGCCGGCATGCGCGGCGTGCACGTGGAGGCTGGCCTGCGATCTTTCAATCGAGATATGCCGGAGGAAATCAATCGTATCGTAGCGGACCACGTCTCCGATCTGCTGTTTGCACCAACGAAGACGGCGGTTGAGAATCTTCGGCGAGAGGGAATACCGGCACAACGAGTCCACATGACGGGCGACGTGATGTACGACGTTGCGCTCTTTTACGGGCGGAAGGCGCGGACTGGCGAAATTTTGGACAGTTGGAGTGTGGAACCCAAGCGCTACGCGGTAGCGACAGTCCACCGGGAAGAGAACACGGACGATCCGAGCAGGTTGACCGGGATATTCGAGGGGCTGGGTCGGGTGGCGGAGAGGTGGTCTGTGATTGTTCCGTTGCACCCGCGGACGCGCGACCGGCTGGAACAACTGAGGCCCGACGGTCTCCTTGCAGACCGAATGAGGTTAACCGGGCCGATGGGCTACCTGAGCATGACGGCCTTGTGCAGAGGCGCGGCAGTGATTCTCACGGACTCCGGCGGATTGCAGAAGGAGGCGTTCTTTCATCATGTGCCTTGCGTGACTCTACGGGAAGAGACGGAATGGGTGGAACTCGTAGAGGGCGGATTCAACGTACTGGCGGGCGTGTCTCCGGCGGAGATCGAAGCGGCCTGCGATGCCTTGCTGGAAAGAGAACACAACTGGGAGCAGTCACCCTACGGGGACGGCACTGCCGCTGAGAAAATCGTCACGCTCCTTACGGAATGTGATGAGCGTTGAGATGGAAGCACTGGATGAAGAGACAAAAGGTGGGTACGAGGGGTCAGCAGCGGTTGGCGCTGGCGAGAAAACAGGCGCTGCGACGGCGCCCTTGCGCATTCTGATCATCGCCCATGCCTTCCCCCCGATAAACGCCACGGCATCCCTGAGGCCGTATAGCTGGGCGAAAACCTGGGCAGATATGGGGCACGATGTCCATGTGCTGACTCCTCAGAAGTATGGGTTCGATGGTTCAGCCAGCCTCGGCTATGACTCCAGCGGATTCAGAGTGCACGTGGTTCCCTATCTTGGTGGGCGGTTGAGGCACAAGCGCACGGTGACGGACATGCCACGCCGACAGAGCGTGGACAGATGGGAACGCCTCAAGAGATCGACGCGACGACTTCGATTCGGTCTCGGGATGTTCGCTGACCTTCGGATGCTGGCGTATCGGGCCCTCCTTACAAAGGGTCTGGAGGTTATCGAGCGGCAGCGGTTCGATTTCGTCATAAGTACCTATCCACCACAGGTGGTGCACCTCGCGGCTCACTCCATCACCAGAAAAGCGGGTGTTCCCTGGATAGCTGACTACCGCGATCTCTGGCAGCACGATGGAACCATATACCAATGGCGCGCAACATCCTTCCTGATGGGATGTATCAACAAGCGGATTCTGAGGGCCGCGAGTCTGGTCTCGACGGTGTCTGCGGGACTGGCGCAGACTTTGACGGAAGCGTTACGCAGAAAGGTGGTGGTATGCTACAACGGCTTTATGGCTGACCAGGGTGAAGGGATTCGAGCAAGAGAAGATGGAAATGAGGATGAGCGTGTTCGCATCGTGTATACAGGTCGCCTTTACCCTGGAAAGAGAGACCCGAGACTATTCTTCGAAGGATTGAAGGAACTGAAGAGGATCGCGCCAGACACCGAAGAACGTATCCGTGTGGACTTCTATGGATATGAAGACCCGTGGTTGAGAGAGCTGGTGAGGAAGTATGACCTGGAGGGGTGCGTGGCTCTTCATGCGTTCGTGTCATATGCGGAGAGCATCAAGGCGCAACAAAATGCAGATTTGTTGTTGTTCCTGGACTGGACCGACGAGCACGCACAGGGGATTTTGACAGGAAAACTTTTCGAGTATCTGAGAAGCGGTCGACCCATCATATCGGTCGGTTCGAGAAAGGACACGGAGGCAGCAAGGATAATCGATGGATGTAAGAGCGGGGTGACGTTAACGTCGCCGTCCGAGTTGGTAGAGTACTTATCAACGGTTTTGCGAGAGAGACCGACTCTGGCGCCGGATGAGGATATGGTAGGCAGTTACGCCCGGGAGCGTCAGGCTGCGCTGTTGCTGGGAGAGATCCGTGGTGAGCTTGCCGGAAGGGAGAGTCATTAGGCCGGTAGGTGGGGGAGCAGCGGGGGCCGAGCGGGGGATTGGTGGAAAGTAGACGGTGCAGGCAGCGGTTCCTGTGAATGAAGGGCGGGCACGGGTGAAGGTCCTGATCATTTCTCAGTATTTCTGGCCGGAAAGCTTTCGTATCAACGACATCGCGCTCGGGTTAAAAGAACGAGGGCACGACGTAACGGTGTTAACGGGAAAGCCCAACTATCCGGGCGGAGATTTCTTTTCCGGGTATGGATACTTCAAGCGGGCCCGCGAGGATTACCACGGGATAAGCGTCAGAAGAGTACCGCTATGTCCGCGGGGTAGGGGCGGTAGTCTACGCCTTGCATTGAATTACCTGTCGTTCGCCCTTCTTGCGAGCGTGCTCGGCCCCTGGCGTTGCCGGGAGGGGTACGACGCCATACTCGTTTACGAGCCGTCGCCGATCACGGTGGGTCTTCCGGCGGTGGTGATGAAGTGGCTGAAGGGGGCACCCGTGCTTTTTTGGGTGCAAGACCTGTGGCCGGAAAGCATCTCGGCCACCGGCGCCGTGCGCTCGCCCTTGGCTTTGGGTCTAGTGGAGCGACTCGTTTGCTGGATCTACCGGGGTTGCGACCGAATCCTGGTGCAATCGGAAGCGTTCGTGGAGCCGATCGAAAGGCTCGGCGTCGAGCGGGAGCGTATCCATTATTTTCCGAACAGCGCCGAGGGCATATACCAGCCGCTCAGGCTTGAGGAAAGCGCGCCGGAGCGTGCGAGGATACCCGCGGGGTTTCGGGTCGTGTTCGCCGGGAACATCGGCAAGGCGCAGGACTTCGAAACGATTCTGGGAGCGGTGGAGCGCCTCAAGACGTATCAAGACATCCAATGGGTCATCCTCGGCGATGGTCGAATGTTGTCGTGGGTGGCGGAGCAGGTTGGAAGGCGGAATCTCGCGGATACGGTGCACCTATTGGGAAGACATCCTGTCGAATCCATGCCGCGCTATTTTGCGCTGGCTGACGTCATGCTCGTTACACTGCGCGACGAGCCCATTTTTGCCCTCACGATTCCAGCCAAGGTCCAGTCATACCTCGCATGCGCAAGGCCCGTGATCGCAGCGCTCCGAGGCGAAGGCGCCAGGGTGATCCGGGAGGCCGGAGCAGGACTGACGCCTCCTCCTGAGGACCCTGACGCTTTGGCGGAAGCGGTGCTCGCGATGTATAGCATGCCCGTGGCGGAACGGCGAGCGATGGGTGCTCGTGGCCGCGAATATTTTGAAGCGCATTTCGAGCGGAATGTGTTGCTACAGCGCCTCGATGACTGGATGAAGGAACTGGCCCAACGAGCGAGTCTATGCGCGTCTTGATTCTGGGTGCTGACGGAATGCTTGGACATCAGGTGCTTGCGCACTTGCAAGAACGGCACGACGTGCGGGGGACCGTCAGGCGAGGGCTGGACGAGTATGCTCGCTTCCGCCTGTTTGCCGCGGACAAGACCTACGCGGAAACCGATGCCCGCGATACGGGGCGACTGATAGAAATCGCCGCAGACTTCCGTCCGGCCGCAATCATCAATGCCATTGGCATCGTTAAACAGAGAGAAGAGGCCAATAGCTCTTTGCAAAATCTGGAGATAAACGCGTTGTTCCCCCATCGGCTGAGTATTCTATGTCAAGCCATCGGCGCGCGCCTGATCCACATGAGTACGGATTGTGTTTTCTCCGGAGACAAGGGGGGCTATTCCGAAGAGGATATCGCCGACGGAAGGGATCTATACGGCCGCTCGAAGTTTTTGGGCGAGCTTCGTCGCGCCCATACGCTGACCTTGCGCACTTCCATTATCGGGCTGGAATTGATGCATAAGACGAGTCTCGTCGAGTGGTTTCTGGAGCAACGCGGGAGGATAAAGGGCTACCGCCGCGCCATTTACTCGGGATTTACGACGCTGGAGCTTGCACGGGTTATCGAACGAGTGCTTGTCGACCACGGTCAGCTATCCGGGGTGTGGCACGTAGCCTCGAGGCCAATCAGCAAGTATGACCTGCTGTGTCGGCTGGCAAAGGAGCTCGGTCGCGGTGACGTAGAAATCGAACCAGACGATAGTTTCGTCTGCGACCGTAGTCTCGACGCCGGGCGCTTTGCCCAGGCAACCGGCTACAGACCGCCGGCATGGGGAGAGATGTTAACGGAGCTCGCGGAGCAGATCCGAGGCCGAGAGGGCGGACGATGATACTGGAGCAGAAATCGGTTCTCGTGACGGGCGGAACAGGCTCGCTCGGGCAGGTGCTCGTACGGCGCGTGCTGTCGGGCGAGCTGGGGACACCGAGGAAGGTGATCGTGCTTTCGCGGGACGAGGCCAAGCAGCACGAAATGCGCCTGGCTTATCTCCATAAGCGCGTGACGACGGACGAGGTTATTTATCGTAACTTCGAGCAGGTCCTGGAATTCAGAATCGGGGACGTGCGCGATTATCACGACGTTTGCTCGGCCGTAAGGAGCGCTGACGTGGTTATCAACGCGGCAGCCCTGAAACAGGTGCCGACATGCGAGTATTTCCCGGACCAGGCCCTGCTGACGAACTGCGTCGGTGCGATGAACATCGTGCGCGCCATCAGGGAGCAAGGATATCCTATTGAATTAGTGGCGGGAGTAAGCACCGATAAGGCCTGTAAGCCGGTCAACGTCATGGGGATGACAAAGGCTATACAGGAGAGGATCTTTATCTCGGCGAACGTGTTGATTCCCAAGACGAGATTTATATGCGTCCGTTACGGAAACGTGCTTGCCTCGCGGGGCTCTGTGATCCCGTTTTTTCAAGATCAGATACGAAACGGCGGACCGGTGACGGTGACATCACCTGAGATGACGCGGTTCCTGCTGAGCCTCGATCAGGCAGTCGAGACGGTGTTCGGCGCTATGCGCGACGCCGAGCCGGGTGAGACATACGTCCCGGACGTAGCATCTGCCACGGTGATGAACGTCGCCAGGGCGCTGATTGGTGATCGCCGTCTGGAGATCGATATCACTGGAGTACGGCCCGGGGAGAAGGTCCACGAGATCATGGTCTCGGAAGAAGAATGTCATCACACCGTGAAGCGCGGGAACTACTACGTGATTCTGCCGATGTTGCCGGAGCTGCGCTCCGGAGAAAAGACAGTGAATGCCTTGACGAAGGAATTCAGCTCGGCGGATAACGTGGTCAGTCTGGAGGCGACACGCGAGCTTTTGCACGAACACAAATTGCTTGTTGGCGAGGCCGGGTTGTCCGAGCTGAGCGAGCCGCTGGATTGAGCGGACGCGTGATGCAGCGCCCGAGGGTCCTGACGATTGTTGGTACGCGGCCCGAGCTGATCAAGCTGTGCCGCGTCATCGCAGAGCTCGATGAACACACCGAGCACGTGCTGGTGCACACGGGGCAGAACTATGACTACGAGCTCAATGAGATTTTCTTCAAAGATCTCGAAATTCGAAAGCCGGATCACTTTTTGCAGGTAGCCGGGGAGAGCCCGGCGCAGACGATCGGCAGCGTCATCGTCAAAGCCGATGGGGTGCTGGCTCAGACGCGGCCCGAGGCGTTTCTGGTCCTGGGCGACACGAACAGTTGCCTGGCGGCGATCGCGGCGAAGCGGAGAAAGATCCCGGTCTTCCACATGGAGGCCGGCAACCGGTGTTTCGACCAGCGGGTGCCGGAGGAGATCAACCGGAAGCTGGTGGATCACCTGAGCGATATCAATATGCCGTATACGGAGCATGCACGCCGTTACCTGTTGGCGGAGGGCATGAGACCCGAAACCGTGATAAAGACCGGGTCACCGATGAAGGAAGTATTGAGTCGCTACCTACCCAGGATCGAGCAGAGCGGGATAGTCTCGCGGTTGGGACTGGAAGCGGGAGCTTACTTCCTGGTGAGCGCACATCGGGAGGAGAATGTCGACAGCGAAGAAAAATTTCGAGACCTGCTGGAATCCCTCGACGCGGTAGCGAAGCAGTACAAGAAGCCGGTTATCGTGTCGACGCATCCGCGTACCCGCAAGAGGCTCGAAGGTACCAAAGTCGAGAGTCTGTCGGCGGAGATCCGCTTCCTGACAGCGCTCGGGTTCATCGACTACGTGAAACTGCAGATGCACGCGATCTGCGTGATATCTGATAGCGGCACCATCACGGAAGAGTCTTCCATCCTCAATCTGCCTGCGATCACGATTCGGGAGGCACATGAGCGCCCGGAAGGCATGGATGAGGGAGTGCTGGTGATGTCGGGGCTCCAGCCGCAGCGGGTGTTGCAATCGATCGAGCTGGTCACTTCCCAGCACTCCAAGGAGAAAAGGCGGTTTCGACTGGTCGCTGACTATGATACGGAGGACGTCTCGCGTAAGGTGGTCCGCATCATTATGAGCTATATCGATTACGTTGACCGCGTAGTCTGGCGGAAGTGACGACTCGCGTTGCGAAATGAATAGGTGTCGAGCAGCGCCGCCCGGACGTGGGTGAGCAATCGGGGATCGTACTGGTTACCGGCGGCACGGGCTTTATCGGGCGCCGGTTGGTCGACGCGCTCCAGGGCGGAGGGGACCGGGTCCGCGTCGTGACGCGGGATGCGGCGAAGGCGCAGGCCTTGTGGCCGCGCGAGGCGGTGCCCGTCGCGATTGCAGACTTGGGCGCCCCACAGACGATCGGCGATGCCTGTGGCGGCGTGCATACGCTCTTTCACTTGGGGGGGCAGGCGCACGCCGAGGACGAAGGCAGCCCCGCGGCGGACTCGCGCCATTGGCGGGTAACGGTGAGCGGGACGCAGGGTTTACTTGAAGCGGCGGTGCGCGCGGGTGTGCAGCGCATGGTGCTCGTCAGCAGCGTCAAGGCGATGGGGGAGGGCAGCAGGGAGTGCCTGGACGAGCGCAGCAAGGCGCAACCGACGAGTGCGTACGGACGGGCAAAGCAGGAGGCCGAGCGCCTCGTGCTCGAGGCGGGGCGGCGCCACGGTCTCCATGTCTGTGTGCTGCGTCTGCCGCTCGTCTATGGGCCCGGCGTGAAGGGCAATCTGCTTCGAATGATGGAGGCCATCGATCGCGGGCGCTTCCCGCCCGTTCCCGCGATCGGCAACAAGCGCTCGATGGTGCACGTGGACGATGTCGTGCGCGCGGCGCTGCTCGCGACCGAAGATCCGCGTGCAAACGGCGAGGTCTACATCGTCACCGACGGCGAGGCCTACTCGACGCGCCGCATCTACGAGGTGATCTGCCAAGCTTTCGGTAAGCCGGTGCCGCGCTGGTCGATCCCGGCGACAATGCTGCAGGCGGGGGCGAGGGTAGGGGATTTGATGAGGGGGGTCGTCGGCCGGAGATTTGTGTTCGACTCCGAGGCGCTGGAGAAGCTGCTGGGGTCGGCCTGGTACAGCTCGGCGAAGATCGAGCGCGAACTCGGTTTCAAAGCGTCCATTCGCCTGGAGCAGGCGCTGCCGGAGATGGTGGCAGCGCTCGACCGAGCTCCCCGGCTACGGGCATCCGCCTGAAGAACCGAAGGTAGAGCGTGTTCCTCGGTATGCCGCGGGCTCGTCACCTCTGCAACCGTTGAGCGTCACCGAGGCAGGGCCGCAACGTCCGGGATGACCAGTGTATTGGTTGCGGGCCTTGCCTTCGTGCTCTCTTATCTCTTGACGCGCTGGCTCATCCGTCCGGATTCCGTGCTGTCGAGACTGGATTACCCGAGCGAGCGCTCGCTGCACGAACAGCCCACGCCGCGCGGCGGTGGTCTGGCCATTGCTTTGGGGGTGCTCACTGCCGTGTCCGGGATCCTGCTCCTCCACGGTGGCTCTGATGAGCTTGCATGGCTTGCGCTCGCCGCGTTGGTGATTCTGGCGATCTCCTTTGTTGACGATCGGTCCCACGTCCACCCCGGGATCCGCATCGCCGTCCATTTCGTGGTGGCGGCGCTGCTTATCCGTGGTGGGCTTGGGCTGGATCATCTCGACCTTCCCGGGCTCCGAGTACCTTTTCCCGGCGTCGTGGGTGTGCCCTTGACCGCCCTGTATGTGGTCTGGATGGTCAATCTCTACAACTTCATGGACGGCATGGACGGCTTCGCGGGGGGCATGGCCTTGATCGGCTTCGCCAGCTTCGCGGTGCTGGCTGGGTTTGCCGGCCACTATCCGATCATGATGATCGGCGTCGGGACTGCTGCCGCCGCAGGCGGATTCCTCATATTCAATTTTCCTCCAGCGCGCATCTTCATGGGGGACGTGGGGTCCTCGTTGCTGGGGCTGCTCGCCGCCGGTCTTTCGCTGTGGGCTGAGAAGGACGACGTGTTTGCGATCTGGGTCGGTGTGCTGATCTTCTCGCCCTTCATCGTGGACGCGACGGTGACGCTCGTGCGGCGGCTCGTACGCGGCGAGCGGGTGTGGGAAGCCCACAAGAGCCACTTCTACCAGCGCTTGGTGCAGCTCGGGTGGGGCCACCGCCAGACCGTGACCCGGGAATATGCTTTGATGCTCGCCTGTGCGGTCTCTGCCCTCGCGACGCCCATGTTGTCGGCGGCCCAGCGCTGGGCGCTGTTGTCGGCGTGGATCGTGGTCTACACTACGTTGGTGCTCGGGGTTCGCCACATTGAGTCGCACCGGAACGTTTCGTAAGCGCACGCACCGACTATTCGCGCAGCTGCGCAAGCCTGTCGCCGCCTTTGCGCACGATCTCCTGATGATCCCGATTGCGTGGCTGGGCGCGTACTGGCTGCGCTTCAACCTGGATTCTATTCCGGAGCCGTTCTTCTCCAAGGCCTTGCTGGTTCTGCCGGTCGTGGTCGTCACGCAGGGCTTCGTCTTCTGGTATTTCGGGCTCTACCGCGGCGTCTGGCGGTTCGCTTCCCTCCCGGATCTGGCGCGGATCTTGAAAGCCGTGTTCGTCGGGCTTTCCGTGGCCGCCGTCGCCATCTTTCTCATGACCCGCATGCAGGGTATCCCCCGGTCCGTGCTTCCGCTGTACGGGCTGTTGCTGGTCGGCTGCCTGTGCGGTCCCCGGATCGTGTATCGCTGGGTGAAAGATCAGCAGATCTACCTCGGGTCGGAGCAGAGAGTGCTCATCGTAGGGGCCGGCAGCGCCGGCGAGATGCTGGTGCGCGATCTGCTGCGCGATCCATCGCAGGGTTACGTGCCCGTGGGGTTCGTCGACGACGATCGCAGCAAGAAGGGACGGGAGATCCACGGCGTTCGCGTGCGCGGCAAGTGCAAGCGCCTGCCCAAACTGGTCAAGGAGCTGGGCGTGCGAGTCGTTCTATTGGCGGTGCCCTCGGCCACCTCGCAGGAGATGCGACGGCTGGTGGGGTTATGCGAGGAGGCGGATGTGCCATTTCGCACGCTGCCACGCTTGCAGGACCTGGTGAGCGGGCGCTCCGTGCTCCAGGAGCTGCGCCCGGTGTCCATCGAGGATCTGCTCGGACGCGAGCCGGTGTCGCTCAACTGGGAAGCGATCCGCCGGGGCATCGCCGGCAAGGTGGTGCTGGTCACCGGAGGCGGCGGCTCCATCGGCTCGGAGCTGTGCCGCCAGATCGCGCGCCTCGGCCCCGCGCGGCTCGTGATCCTCGATCAGAGCGAGTTCAGCCTCTATAGCATCGAGACTGCGCTGCGAGAAGGGGAGCCCGGGTTTCCCGTAGACGCCGTGCTCGGCACCGTGTGTGATGCGGGCCACGTGCAGCACGTAATGGAACATTACCGGCCGCAGGTGGTGTTTCACGCCGCCGCCTACAAGCACGTACCCATGCTCGAGGTGCAAGCGCGCCAGGCCGTGCGCAACAATGTCCTGGGCACGCGCGTCGTCGCGGACGCCGCCGGAAGGCATGGGTGCGAGGCGTTCGTCCTGATCTCCACCGACAAGGCGGTCAACCCGGTCAATGTCATGGGCGCGACAAAACGGGTGGCGGAGCTGTTGTGCCAGCAGACGGCGAGGCGCCATTCGGGTACGCGCTACATCACGGTGCGTTTCGGCAACGTCCTGGACTCGGCGGGCAGCGTGGTGCCGCTGTTCCGCCAGCAGATCGAGGCCGGCGGGCCGGTGACCGTCACGCACCCGGAGGTGACGCGCTACTTCATGACCATATCCGAGGCCTGCCAGCTCATTCTGCTCGCAGCCGCGGTGGGGGAGGGCGCCCAGGTCTTCGTGCTCGACATGGGCGAGCCCGTCAAGATCGCCTATCTGGCCCAGCAGATGATTTCGTTGGCCGGGAAGGCGCCCGGTGAGGACATCGAGATCGCGTATACCGGTTTGCGACCCGGTGAGAAGCTGTGCGAAGAGCTCTTTTGCGCAGACGAGAATGTCACTGGCACGGGTCACGAGAAGCTCCTTCTCGCGCATCACCCGCAGACCGATTGGCAAGCCTTCGCCCGGGCTGCCGATGAGCTGCTGGCTGCGTGCGAGCGGAGAGACGAGCCCGCCACGCGCGCCGTGCTGGGCCGGATGGTCCCCGAATTTACGACAGCGGGCCCCCAGCCCGCGGACAACGTCGTGCCACTCGGCGTGGCCAAAGCGTGAGCTGACAGCAACGAGCTCACGCAGCACGAGATGGCGTACGAGCCGGGCATCGCCGGGCATCTCGTGCGGCCCCTCTTCACCGGCGATGTGCACGACTGCACGCGTCTCGAGATGGCAGCACCAGCGCCGAGTGGCTCGATCGCGAGGCGCTGATACGTCGGTTGGCAGAAAGCGTGTGACCCAAGGACCACAAGGGTTTTTGCACTACGGACGCCACCTGATCGAGGAGGACGACGTGGCCGCCGTGTGCGCGGTGCTGCGCGGGGATTGGCTCACGACGGGTCCTGCGGTGGCGGCTTTCGAACAGGCCTTCGCGCGCAAGGTCGGCGCGCGGTTTGCGGTTGCCAGCGCGAGCGGCACGGCGGCACTGCACCTGGCGGCGTTGGCGCTCGGGCTAAACGAAGATGCCAGCGTGGTGGTTCCATCGCTCACTTTCGTGGCCACCGCGAGCGCGGCCCGCTACGCGAGGGCGCGGGTGGTGTTCGCGGATGTCGATCCTGCCACGGGGCTCATGCGAGAGGGCGACCTGTGCGAAGCCCTCGACAGAGCCGAACCGCGTGCCAAGGCCGTGTTCCCGGTGCACCTCAACGGCCAGTGCGTGGACATGAGGGCCGTTGAAGCCATCGCGGCGAAACGGCGATTGGCGGTTGTGGAGGACGCCTGTCACGCGTTGGGCGGCGACTATGTGGCGAATGACGGTTCCCGTAGCCCCGTAGGTTCCTGCCGTCACAGCGACCTGACGGTGTTCTCCCTGCATCCGGTGAAGGCCATCGCCATGGGGGAGGGGGGTGTGGTCACTACCAACCATTCGGAGCTCTACGAGCACATGCGGCGGCTGCGCAACCATGCCATGTTGTGCCAGCCACAGTGCCTGGAGAACAAGGACGAATTCGACGCCGGCGGCGAGGCGAACCCCTGGTACTACGAGATCCACGAGCTCGGCTTCAACTACCGGGCATCGGACATCCACTGCGCGCTGGGATTGAGCCAGCTCGGCAAGCTCGATCGGTTCGTGGCGAGACGCCGCGAGCTGGTGGCCCGCTACGATCGGTTGCTCGCCGGGCTTGCACCGCTCGTGCGCCCCATCGAGCGGGTGCCGTGGTGCGGGCCTGCCTGGCATCTGTACGTGGTTCGCATCGACTTCGCACGCGCAGGCCTCTCGCGGGCGGCACTGGTGAGGCGATTGCGCGAGCAGGGCATCGGGACGCAGGTGCATTTTTCCCCGCTGCACTGCCAGCCCTATTACCGTCGGCAGGCGCCGGCGACCGTGCTGCCGGGTGCCGATGCGTATTACGAGCAGGTGCTCTCCCTCCCCCTGTCCCCGGCGATGCACGAGGCCGACGTGGAGCGCGTCGTCGGCGCCCTCGAGTCAGCCGTAAGACCGAACAGGGGGAGCCGTCGTCACGCTCTGTGAGCGACCGGTGCGGCGCGTCGCCATCATTCCGGCACGCGGCAGCTCGCGACGGCTGCCGCGTAAGAACGTAGTGGGTTTCCTGGGCAGACCCATCATCGTCTGGACCGTGGAAGCGGCACGGGAAAGCGGGTGCTTCGAGCGCATTCTCGTGTCGACCGATGATCCGGAGATCGCTCGCGCCGCGCGGGAAACGGGCACCGAAGTCATGGATCGGCCGGCGTATCTCACGGCGGACGAGGTGACGACCTCGAAGGTGTGTTTGCACGTGCTGGACGCCGAGGAGGCGGCCGGACGTCGATACGACGTCGTGGGTTGTCTGTACGCCACCGCGCCGCTACGCAGTGCCGAGGACGTCCGGGCCGTGATGAGCTTGGTGCAACCGGGTCTCTGTGACTTCGCGGTGGCCGTCACCGAGTACTCGCACCCGCCCCATCAGGCCCTGTGTCCTCGGGACGACGGAACCCTCGCTCCCATGTGGCCGGAGCTGGTCACGCGTCAGACCCAGGACGTGGGCCCGCTCTACGTCGACAACGGCAGCACGTATGCTGCCAGCGTCGGGGCATTCCGGAGACAGGGCCATTTCTTCGGCCCGGGGCTGCGCGGTTACCGCATGCCGCGCAGCCGCTCCGTGGACATCGATTACCCGGTGGACCTGAGACTCGCCGAGTTTTTCGCGCGCAGCGAGGGTTTATGAAGGTGCTCGTCGTCGGCGCGGGCTCCATCGGGCGGCGGCACGCGGCGAATGCCGCCGCTCTGGCGGAGACCGGCGTGTTCGACCTCGACGCCGCTCGCTGTCGCGACGTAGCGGCGCAGACGGGCGCGCTAGCGTTCGCGACGTTCGAAGACGCCCTCGCCTGGCGCCCGGACGCCGCCGTGGTGGCCGCGCCGCACACCGCCCACGTTCCGATGGCGTCGGCGCTGGTCGAGGCCGGGGCGCACGTGCTGGTGGAGAAGCCCATCGCCCACCTGGTCGACGAGGCCGAGGCCCTGCTCGAGTGCGCGGCGGCTGCGCAGCGCCGAGTGTTCGTGGTGTGCAACATGCGGTTTCATCCGGGACCAGCCGCCCTCAGGCGCCACCTCTCCGCTATCGGGCGTCCGCTCTTCGCCCGCGCCCACGTCGGCGAGTGGCTGCCGGACATGCGCCCCGGGGTGGACTATCGCGATCTGTACTGTGCACGGGCCCGGCGCGGCGGCAGTGTGGTCCTCGACGGGATCCACGAGATCGACTACCTGATGTGGCTGTTCGGCGGCGTCGAACGCTGCATCGCGCACACGGCGAGGCTCTCGGATCTCGACATCGACGTCGAAGACTATGCGGCGATCACCCTGGTGCACGGCAGCGGCGTGTGCAGCGAGGTTCACCTGGACTATCTCCAGCACCTCAAGCGCCGCGGATGCGAGATCGTGGGTACCGAAGGCACGCTGCTCTGGCAAAGCGAGGGCAAGTCACCGGAGGCTTGCGCGGTGCGCCTGTTCCGCAAGGACCGGGGAGGTTGGGATTCCCTGGTGGAGACGGGGAGGGTGGACACCGAGGCGCCCTACCGCGCGCTGATGCAGCGATTCGTGGGCGCTCTTTCAGCCGGCGAAGCAGGGGGCCTCTTGGACGGACGCACGGCGGTGGACGAGCTGCAGGTGGTATTGGAAGCCCGGGAAGTCGGCCACCGTGAGAGGTCGGCGTCGGGGAGCGAGCTCGCGTGAGACGGCACGCGAACGTCGAGCGTTATCTACGTAGCATGAAGCTCCTGGAACGCGCCGAACGCGTGATCCCCACCGGCACGCAGACCTTTTCCAAGAGCCGTCTTTACTTTCCCGTGGGCCGTGCGCCGCAGTTTCTCGAGCGCGGCCGGCGCGGGCGCGTGTGGGATGTGGATGGCAACGAGTATGTGGATCTCGTAGCGGGCTTGCTGCCGGTGGTCCTCGGGTACTGCGACCCGGACGTCGACGCGTCGATTCGAACGCAGCTCGAGCGGGGGCTCACCTTCAGTTTGGCGGCCGAGCTGGAGGTCGAGCTCGCCGAACGCTTGGTGGCGCTCGTTCCCTGCGCGGAGATGGTCCGCTTCGGCAAGAACGGCAGCGATGCGACTTCCGCCGCCATCCGCATCGCCCGCGCGGCCACCGGGCGCGATCGCGTGCTCGCCTGCGGCTATCACGGCTGGAACGATTGGTACGCGGGGACGACGTCGCGCAACAAAGGCGTGCCGGCCGCAGTCCGCGAGCTGACCCATCGCGTGCCCTACAACGATCTGGAGGCGCTCGAAGCCGCGCTGGACGGCTTTCCCGGCGAATTCGCGGCGCTCATCATGGAGCCCATGCATGCGGAGGAGCCCGCGCCGGGGTACCTCGAGAGCGCCCGCGATCTCGTGCGGCGGCACGGTGCCCTTCTCATTTTCGACGAGATCATCACCGGATTCCGGTTTGCCCCGGGCGGGGCCCAGGAGCTCTTCGAGGTCGTGCCGGATCTCGCCTGCTTCGGCAAGGCCCTGGGCAACGGCATGCCGATCTCCGCCGTCGTCGGGCCCGCGGGCCTGATGTGCGAGTACGAGGAGGTGTTCGTCTCCGGGACCTTCGGCGGCGAGGCGCTGTCGCTAGCGGCCGCCATCGCGGTGATCGACAAGCTGCGCCGCGAACCCGTCATCGAGACCCTGTGGCGCACCGGGGAGCGTCTGGGTGACGCAGCGCGCGAGTGTGTCACGCGTCACGGCTTGGAGGCCGTCATCGGGCTCGACGGAAAGCCGCCTATGCAGTGTCTGTCCTTCCACGAGCACCCGAATGCCTCGGCGGCGGAGATCCGCACCCTGTTCACCACCTCCATGCTCGAGCACGGCGTGCTCGTCATCGCCAGCCACAACGTCATGTATGCCCACGACGAGGCGGACCTCGAGCAGGTGACGCTGGCCTACGAGCACACCCTCGAGCGGATCGCCCGCGAGGTCGAGCGGCCAGGGCTGGCCGCGCGTCTGGGCTGCGAGCTGATCCAGCCGGTGTTTGCGGTGCGCGATTAGCGTTCGAACGTGCCCACGAGCGCAGAGCAGTCGCGGTTTGAAAACCGCTCCCACAGGCGAGCCTCTCGTACAAGGCAACGTTGAGCGATGGCGACGAGAAGCGACCGAGGCATGGTCGTGTTTCGCGCCGATGCGTCGCCCGAGATCGGCGGCGGGCATGTCGTGCGTTGTCTGGCCCTGGCGGAACATTTACGAGAACGCGGCTGGCGATGCCTCTTCGGCGTTCGTCCGCCGACGCTCGCGACGGTTCCGGCCCTCCAGAGCGCAGGGGTTGGCATCGTCGAGCTGTGCGGCGACCCGCACGATGAGGCGCGCGAGCTCGGGAGCCGCCTGCGTGAGAATGCGCACTGGCTCGTGGTGGACCATTACGCGCGCGACGCAGCGTTCGAGCGCGCCGCGCGCACGTGGGCGCAGCGGGTGCTCGCCATCGACGACGGGCCCGGGCGGGCGCACGACTGCGACGTGCTCCTCGATCAGACGTTCGGACGGGCGCAACGGGACTACCGGGCGCGGGTGCCCGAGGGCTGCCGGCTGTTGCTCGGTCCGCAATATGCGCTCCTGCGCGCGCAGTTTGCTGCGGCCCGCCCGGCGGTGCTGGCGCGGCGCAGGAAGTCGGCGGGCATCGAGCGCATCCTCGTGAGCTTCGGTGCGACCGATCGGCGCGGACTCGCGCTGATCGCGCTGGACGCTCTCCGGAGTGCCGGCCTGTGCGTCACGGTGGATGTGATTCTCGGGCGCAGCTCACCCCACCGGGCGGCGGTGCACGAAGCCGCTGCGAGATCGCCGTTGGACGTCGTGGTCCACGAAGACGTATCCGACATGGCGGCGCTCATGGGGCGCGCCGATCTCGGCATCGGCGCCGCCGGCTGCACCGCCTGGGAGCGATGCAGCCTGGGCTTGCCGAGCCTGATAGCCATCGATACCGACAACCAGCGCGACATCGCGGCGGCGTTGGAACGCACCGGCGCTTCCGTAATCTTGGGCAGGGCCGAGACGCTAACCCCGAAGGTTATTGCGCAAGTGCTCGCATCGCTTGCCCGCGACGGCGATGGTCTCGCCTCCATGTCCGCCGCGGCGGCGGCCGTGTGCAACGGGCAGGGGTCGGAGCGGCTCGGCGGGATCATCGCGTACGAATGAGCCCGGTGCCGGACTGGTGGTGCAAGCCGCGGATCGTGTCGGTGGTCATCGACAACGGCGAGTGGATGTTGCCGCATTGCGAGCGCCTGGCCCAGCTGGCCGCGCAGGACGGAGACGATGCGGTTCTGTGTCGCAGCTACGAGGCGGTGCCCTCGGGGGCGGTCGCCTTCTATCTGAGCTGTCATCGCGTGACCCCACCCGAGGTGCTCGCCCGCAACCGGCGCAATCTGGTGGTGCACGCGAGCGATCTCCCCCAAGGCCGCGGCTGGTCGCCGCTCACCTGGCAGATCCTCCAAGGCCGCGCGGGCATTCCGGTGTGCCTGTTGGAGGCGGTAGCGGAGGTCGACGCAGGCCCGGTCATCTACAAAGAGCACCTGGCGTTCGGCGGGCACGAAGTCATCGACGAGATGAGAGCCGCGCTCGCCGAGCTCAGCATCGCGCTGTGCCGGCGTTTTCTGGCCGAGCCCGTACCGCCGGGAGGCACCTCCCAGACGGGTGCGCCCACGTACTGGCCTCGCAGACGCCCGGAAGATAGTGCGCTCGATCCCCACAAAACCCTCGCCGAGCAGTTCGATCTGCTGCGTGTCGTGGACAACGAGCGCTATCCGGCCTACTTCGATTGGCGCGGCTGCCGCTACCGGCTGCGCATCGAGAAGGTTAGTTCCAGTACCCGAGACCCGGGTTCGCACGGAGCACATGAATGGACGGGCCGCAAGACGGAGCGCGAAAAGGAGTGAGCGACCATGGCTGACCGCATCGCCATCGCAGGGCGTGAGATCGGCCCCGGCCGGCCGCCCTATGTGGTGGCGGAGATGTCGGCGAACCACCTGGGAAGCCTCGAGCGGGCTTTCGCCATCATGGAGGTGGCCAAGACCGCCGGCGCGGATGCAGTGAAGCTTCAGACCTACACTGCAGACACCATCACCATCGATCACCATGGGCGAGGCTTCGAGATCACGCAAGGGCTCTGGGCCGGACGAACCCTGCACGATCTGTACGACGAGGCGCATACCCCCTGGGAGTGGCACGAGGCGTTGTTTGCCAAGGGCCGCGAGCTGGGCATCACGGTCTTCAGCGCGCCCTTCGACCCGAGCGCCGTAACTTTTCTGAACGCGCTCGATTGCCCCGCGTACAAGATCGCTTCCTTCGAGATCGTGGATCTGCCCCTCATCCGCGAGGCGGCGGCCAGCGGCAAGCCGCTCATCGTGTCCACGGGGCTCGCGGAGCTGCAGGAGATCCGGGAGGCCGTGGCCGCCGCGCGCGAAGCCGGCTGCCGCGAGCTCGCGCTGCTCCACTGCGTGAGCGGGTATCCGACGCCCCCCGCCGAGAGTCACCTGCGAACCATCCCGCATCTGGCGGACACGCTGGATGTCATCGCGGGGCTCTCCGATCACACACCGGGCACGGCGGTGCCGGTGGCGGCCGTGGCGCTCGGTGCCGCAATCATCGAAAAGCACGTCACCTTGCGCCGCGCCGACGGCGGCCCGGATGCGCCGTTCTCCCTCGAGCCCGACGAGCTACAGGCCTTGTGCGAGGGCTGTCGGACCGCGTGGGAGGCTCTGGGCGGCGTCGAGTACGGACCCAAGCCGAGCGAGGCGGGCAACGCGATCTTTCGGCGCTCGCTGTACGTCGTGGCGGACATCGCCGAAGGAGAGCGGTTCACGGACCGGAACCTGCGAAGCATCCGCCCGGGGCACGGGCTCTCACCGAAGCATTTGGGGGATGTCCTGGGCCGTCGCGCGACACGAAGTATCGAGCGTGGCACGCCGCTCGACTGGAGCATGGTCGCGACATCGGAGTGAGCTCGCAGCAGGGGTAAGAAGGCGCCAGGAGCGACATGAGATATTGCAAGCTATGCGTCACACCCGAGACCCATCCGCTGGTGCGAATGGAGGAATCCGGCGTTTGCACCGCATGTCAGAGCCATGCTACGCGGGCCGACGTCGATTGGGTGTCCCGCGAGCGGCTTTTTCGCGAGGTTGTGGCGTACGCCAAAGAGAACAGCCGCGGTTACGATTGCCTGATCCCGGTGAGCGGCGGCAAGGACAGCTATTGGCAGGTCGTCACCTGCCGGGAGTATGGTCTGAACCCGCTCACCGTGACCTGGCGCGATCCCATGCGCCTTCCCATCGGCCAGGAGAACCTCGAGCATCTCGTCGGCATCGGCGTCGATCACCTCGACTACACGATCAATCCGCGGGTGGAGAAGAGGTTTCTCCATAAGTCCGTCCAGAAATACGGTGTGCCCGGCATCCCCAAGCACATGGCGCTCTACAACATCCCGCTTCGTCTGGCGGTTAAGCTGGGTATCCCGCTCATCGTATGGGGCGAGAACGATTCCATCGAATACGGCAATCTCGATGACCGCAGCAGGGGATTCGAAGTCGACTACGAGTGGCTGCGGCAACACGGTGTGACTCAGGGCACCACTGCCGCCGACTGGGTGGATGCCGATCTGTCGGAGAAGGATCTGACGCCCTACTTCGGACCCACCGAGGAAGAGCTTTCACGCCAGGAAGTGCGCGCGGTCTATCTCGGCTACTACTTCCCCTGGGATCCGGTGCGCACCTACGAGATCGCCCGCGAGCACGGCTTCCGCGCCCCGGAGAAGGGACCGGGGTACTATACGTTCGACGACGTGGATTCGGGGTTCATATCCATTCACCACTACATCAAGTGGTACAAGTTCGGCTATACGCGTCTGTTCGACAATCTCTCCCTCGAGATCCGCAACGGACGCATCACGCGCGAGGAGGCTGTCGACGTCATCCGCCAGCGCGGCCCGGAGACCCCCGAGGAGGATATCGCCGCCTTTTGCGAATTCCTCGGCATCTCGGTGCGGGATTTCTTCGCCATGTGCGAGAAGTTCCGCAACCGCGATATCTGGGAGCAACGCGACGGGCGCTGGGTGATTCCCGATTTCATCGTTCCCGACTGGAATGGATGGGAGACGGTGCGCCCGGGATGAGCGATAGCGAAATGGACAGCTACCAGCGCAACCCGGAGCTGACGCCTTACGTCTCTCGCCAGCGTTACGGCAAGCCCAAGGAGGACTTCAAGACCGTCGCCCGCGCGCTCGAGCGGTTACTCGATACCAGACAGCGGTTGAAGGTTGCCGACATCGGATGCGGTAACGGCGAGCTCCTCTACCACCTGAGCCGACTGCATCCGCACTGGGAGCTGCACGGCTTCGACCATACGAAGGAGTTCATCGAGACGGCCCGATCATACCCTGGGCTTGCAGGCGTCCACTTCGAGCAGCGGGGTTTGATGGAGATCCAAGGCAGCTATGATGTGGTCATAGCGACCTGTTTTCTCTCGCTTTTTCGCGACATCGCCCGTCCCATCCGGAAGATGCTGGAGCTATGCCGGGAAGGCGGCTTTGTGCTCGGCACGGGCTTGTTCAACCCATACGACATCGAAGTGCGGGTCGAATTCTGCGACAACACCCATGAGCAGAGCCGAGGGCGGTGGCGCACGGATTTCAATCGGCACTCTCAGCAGTCGATACGGCGCATGCTGGAGGGTCGAGTTCGAAGTGTCACATTCGAGGAGTGTGTTTACGACGTTCATCTGGAGCCCGATCCGGAGCGCCCGATCCGCGTATGGACTATCAGGGACGAAAGTGGCAAGACCCTTCTCGTCAACGGAGCCTGCCAGATCGTCAATCAGACGCTTCTGACCATCCACAAGTGAGTGCACGCAGCGCGCATGCAAAACGGAGCACAGGCATGGCGAATCAGACGACCCGCCGGGTAGAGAACCTCATCGTCGGAGCGGGGCTGGTGGGCTCCATCACCGGCTGGATCCTGGCTCAGCAAGGCTACGGCGGTTTGCTCCTCGACAAGAGCGCCGATCCGGGGGGCGTGAACGGCTCGTTCCTGGATGCGCTCGGCAATCGCTTCGACTACGGGCGGCACGTCATCAATGCCGATCGGAACGAATTCACCGCGAGATTCTTCGCCACCACTCAGAACGGGAAGGTACGCAGATTCCCGCTGCACCGGGGCATCGTGGTCCGGGGGCATCTCATCCCCTACGCGGCCGCTCTCGACGAGTGGCCCGCCGAGCTGCGGAACAGGTTCGAGTTCAATGTCGAGGCGGGCCCCGCGAGGCTCGGTTCGACCCGGCAGGAGCTGGCGCGCGTGTACGGGCGCTGGATGGCCGATCTGGCGTTCGACGACATGCTCTCCGCCTACCCCACGCTGGTCTGGCAACGCGAGCGGGGTGTTCCCGAGGAGCGGCTGATGCGCTGGATATTTCCGTGGTTCTTTCCGCGCACGGCAGCCGAAGCCGCACCCGATCCGGCGAAGGAGCAGGGCGTCTATAGTCACGAGAGCCGGGATTATCACCACCGGACGCGGCACACGGACCCGCCGCTGGAGGAGGTGCTCTATCCCCAGGAGAACGGCTTCGGCGACTGGATCGAATCCATGCTCGGGCGCGTTCGGCAGAACATGGACGTCGTCCTGGGCGCTCGGGAGCTGTTTTTCGACTTCGATCCGGAGACGCTCGTGCTGCGCTCCGTATCGCTCGACGGTATCCGCTACAGCGCGGAGCGGGTGTTCTGGTGTGCGCCACTGCCCATTCTCTGCAAGCTCATGGGCTGGGAGCTGCCGGGCGGACACCCGCAGACGGAGCTCCTGGGCAATTTCGCGTTTCGCGACCCGGTGAATACGGCGTATCACGAGATCATTGCCGCCGATCCCCAGCATCCGTTCCGGCGGATCAACTTTCCAGAGCTGATCGGGGGGAACGAGTCCTCGCGCACGCTCCAGGTCGAATTCACCACTCTGGAGGGCGCATACGCGCTCGGGGAAGGGGAGTGGATCGATCGCTGGCATTCGAGCCTGATCGAGCTCGGGATCGTGTCGCGCGGCGACCCGCTTCGGAATGCCGAGCTGAAAAGGGTGTCGCGCGGCGTCGTGACCACGGAGGACCTCAACGGCTTCGTGGCGGCGTGCCGGTCGCGGCTGGACGCTGCGCCGACCAATCTTGTTGCACCCCATCTGGCAGCGGCCTCGGACAACAACAGCCGTCTCGTGCCGGAGGTCTTTCAGCGTGTCTACGCCGCGTTGCTCGGGTCGTGATTCCGAGGCTGGAAAGCACGTGAACTTCCTGTTCGTGCTGGTGCCCCGAATGCTGGAGTGGCACCTCGCGGTCATGCGCCGACTGCGACGCGACTTGCCCGATGCCCGCTTCTACGGTCTGGTGACCATGGGTAAGACAAGGGACGTAGAAGCGCTCGAACGCATGGAATCGTCCGGGTTGTTAAGCGATATCTTCAACCATGCGGCCAGAGAGCGGGGGTGGCTCTCGCGATCGGGGAGCCCTGAAAACTTGTTGCCCTGGGAAAGGCTTCTGGGCCCGGGTTCGCTCAATCGAATTCTCCTGTGCGACCGCCATCTATGTGCGGAGTTGGTGCAGGCCGATACGGTCCCGGTAGCGCTTGCGCGGGCCGCCCGCGACGATCGCTGCATACGGGCATACCTGACAGGGATGCTCTCCGACCTCGAGGCGTATTTGGAGCGCCACACCATCGATTGTGTTTTTGCTTTCCCCGTGGCCGATGCCCCGGTGGTTGCCCTTGCCGAGCTGTGCCGGGTGAAGGGGCTGCAGTTTCTGCGGCTTACCAACGCACGGCTCTATGAGCGCCACGTCGTGGACGAACGGGCGCCGGGCACGTTGTCCGTGATCGAGGCCCGGTATCGTGCCGCGCGCACGAATCCCTCTCTGGTCGACAGGTCGCTGCCGGACGCCCGGAGGTATCTCGCCGAGTTCAGGGGACGTCCTCGAGAGCAGCAGTATCTCGAGCAAAGCCGCGCAGTGTCGATGAGCAATCTCAGTGTCGCCCGGTTTGTGCGCAGGACCCTGAAGCTCCCCGTGTATATGTCTCGTTGGCACCGACGGGGTACCGACAGCATGCGGGCTGCGCATCCGGTCGACATGTGGAAGATGCGTCTGCGGCAGGTGCTCCGCGGCCGTGACCGACTGGATCGCTGGCTCAGCGACGTCGAAGGAGTGCCGGGGCGTCTAGCGTTCTATCCGTTGCACGTCGAGCCCGAAGCCTCGACCATGGTGATGGCGCCGACGCTACCGAATCAGCTGGCGATCATCGAGGGCTTGGTTCGTTCGCTGCCCGTGGACATGACGCTGCTGGTCAAGGAGCACCCGACGATGATCGGACGGCGGCCGCAGCGTTCTTACCAACAGATAGCGAAGCTGCCTCGCTGCCGGCTCGTCGATCCGGGAATACCGGGCGTCGATCTGGTCCGGAAAGCGGCACTAACCTGCACCATCAGCAGCACGGCGGCGTGGGAAGCCATGCTGCTGGGCCGCCCGGCATTGGTCTTCGGTACGTTTCCGTTCACGAGCCTCGGGGAGGGCGTCGTACAGTGCTCGGATTTCACCGCACTGCCGGGGGCCGTGGCGAAAGCGCTGTCACAGCCTCCCGTGCAGGAGCGCAATCTGGAGCTGTACGTGGCGGCGATCTTAGAGCTCGGGTTCGATTTTCCCGCCAAGCTTCTGTGGGGACGGGCGACGGAGGAGACGGTGCGAAGCCATCCGGAGATCAGCGATGCCGTGGCGGACGGTATCCTGTATCGCATCCAGGCGGAAAGACCTCATAGCGCTGGACGCAGCCGTTCGGTTCACGATGCCTCGCGGATGACGTAGTATTGAAATTTCGGATCGGCGCACCGAAGCAAAAGGGTCATCACATAATCCGCTGATACAGCATACCTTGTATTCATATCCGACACGGCGATGAAAAAGAATACGGCCGAGCTTTGGGATGCTCTCTGGAAGAATCCTGCTTATCGTAAGGATGATCTTCGAGCACTCGAGAAAGAGTATTTGAGCGTCCGGTGGCAGCGGATCGAACGAATCATATTGGAGGAATTCGGCACCTTCGAGGGCTTACGAGTGGTGGAGGTCGGGGCGGGAGCAGGTAAGGCGGCCGCACTCTTTGCGAAACAAGGAGCGGAAATTGCCGTAATAGACTACGCGCAAGGTGCTTTGGAAAGAGCGGCGGCGCTCTTCCAGCGATTGAATATTGCAGCCGAGTTGCTCCAGCAGGACGCATTGGATCTCCCCCCGAAGCTATGCGGTCGGTTTGATGTTTCTATGAGCTTCGGACTTGCGGAGCATTTCACGGGCAATGCACGCGTCGAGGTCAACAAAGCCCACTTCGATCTTCTGCGTCCAGGCGGGATCGCTTTGATTGCGGTCCCGAACAAGTACAATCCGCCCTACAG
>JABAHQ010001335.1_pt6 | contig 26652 bp, 23 predicted proteins | sample 7062091 | NCBI WGS metagenome assembly JABAHQ01 (sample SAMN14534359, study PRJNA622989) | marine sediment metagenome | biome: marine biome [ENVO:00000428]; feature: marine pelagic biome [ENVO:01000023]; material: deep marine sediment [ENVO:00002113] | place: India: Gulf of Kutch | collected...
CCGCGCTCGTCGACGACGACCTTGACCACCTCGGGCGCGAAGAGCTCCTCGGCGGCGTGGATGCGCGCGCACAGGGTCGCGATCTCGGCCTCGGGGTGCGCGGCCAGATCGACGGCGACCTGGCGCAGCAGCGCGGGCGGCATCAACGGCTCATCGCCCTGCAAGTTGACGACGATCTCCTCCTCGCCCCACCCCAACCGCTCGACTGCCTCGGCCAGGCGCTCGGTGCCGGAGCGGTGATCGGCCGCGGTCATCACCACGCGGGCGCCGAAGCTCTCGGCGATCTCGCGCACCCGCGTGTCGTCGGTGGCGACCACCGCCTCGCGCGCTCCGCTCTCCCGCGCGCGGCGATAGACGTGCTCGATCAGAGGACGACCGGCCAGCTCGCGCAGCGGCTTGCCCGGCAGGCGCGAGGCGGCGTAGCGCGCGGGGATGGCGACGCGAAACGCGACCGGTGCGCTCATGGGCGCGCTCGATGACCGCGCACGCGCCCGCCCCGCCTCAAACCTCTTCCTCGGGCGGAAGCTGGCGCGCCTCCTCCTCGAGCATCACCGGGATGTCGTCCTGGATGGGAAATGCCAGGCGGTCGCCCTTGCATACGAGCTCGCGCGCGTCCTTCTTGTAGACGAGGGGCCCTTTGCAAACCGGGCAGACCAGGATGTCCAACAGCTTGTTGTCCATGCTTCACGCTCCTCGCGTGTGGCGCACGTGATCGGCGGCGGCCTCCTCGGCGCCCGCTCGGACCCTCAGCCGCTCGAGCACCGCCTCGCCGAAGCGCTCGTCCGGCATCGCCTGCAATGGGACGTACCACCAGTGCTCGGCGGCGAAACGCTCGCATTTTACCGCATCCTTCTCGGTCATCAGGACGGGACGTGCGTCGCCGAACTCCAGATCCTCGCGCCGGAACCGGTGGTGGTCGGGGAAGGGGTGCGGGACCACCTCGAGCCCCGCCCGGCGCAGGGCGTCGAAAAAGCGCTCGGGGTGCCCGATGCCCGCGACCGCGTGCACCGCTCCCCCGCCGCGCAGGGTGTCGAGCCCTACGCGACGCGAGGGCTCGTCCACCCGCCACGCCTGACGGCCCTCGAGCCGCAGGGCGTGCTCGCCGCGGCCCGCCAGCCCGCTCACCACCAGCAGATCGACGCTGCGCAGCCGCCCCAGGGGCTCACGCAACGGACCGGCGGGCAGACAGAACCCGTTGCCGTAGCGCCGCACACCGTCGATGACCACGATCTCGACGCTGCGCCCCAGCCGATAGTGCTGGAGCCCGTCATCGGAGATGACCACGTCGCAGGGGTGATGGGCGAGCAGCTCGGTGACCGCGCGCACCCGGTCCGGGCCCACAGCGAGCGGGCAGGCGCAGTGACGAGCGATCAGCACCGGCTCGTCGCCGACCATGGCGGGGTCGCTGTCGGAGCGCACCTGCTGCGGCCAGTGCCGCGCCCGCCCCCGATAACCGCGGCTCACGATCCCCGGCCGATACCCCCGTTCCTTGAGGAATTGCGCGAGCCAGATCACCAGCGGGGTCTTACCCGTGCCGCCGATCGTGAGATTGCCCACCACGATCACCGGCACCGCGGCGTGATGCACGCGACGCAGCCCGTGCCGGTAGAGCGCGCGGCGCACCAGCACGGCCACGCAGTACAGCCCCGCCAGCGGGAGCAGCGGCACCACCACGGGCGTGGGCGCGTACCAGTAACGCTCGAGCCGGCTCACCAATCGAACACCCTCTGCAGGAACCCGTCGACCATCTCGGCCGAGCGTCGACGCGCCTCCCAGAACGTCCGCCGCGCGGCGTCGCCGCGCCGGCGCGCCAGCCCGACCTCCTCACGATACGCCGCCCAGCGCGCCAGCGCCGTGTCGGCGTCGGCAGCCGCCTCGAGAACCTCACCGGCGGCACGAGGCACCCGGGCGATGACCTCCGGGGCGGCGAGCAGGGCAACGCCGGCGGCGAGGCCTTGCCAAAGGGCGGACCGGTCGGCCTCGGCGAGGTAGCCCCCCTGCGCCCCGGCCGTGATCGCCGGCAGCCAGCGCCGGTCGTCCACCAGGACGATCGTCCCCGGGGCGAGGCGGCCACGATCCCAGCGGCTGATCGCCACGGGCTCGGCGCCGGCCGCGCGCACGGCGGCGTCCAATGGCCCCGTCCCGGGCTCCCCGCCCGGGCTGATGAACAAGACTCCGTCGCCGGCGAGCCCGCCCCCGCGCCAGCGGGTCACCAACGCTCCGGCGCTCGCCGGATCGAGGCCGTGCGCCCACCACAGGGCCCGCTCTTCGCCGGTGCCCGCCAAACTGCGCAGCACCGGCTCGACCTGCGCCTCGGCGAGCAGCGTCAACGGATCGGCCGGGGCGGCCACCTCGCGCGCGCGGCCGCACGCACGCCAGGCCTCGGCCTGATCCTCGTCGACGGGGTAGACGATCTCGACCTCGCCCGCCGAGGGCGGCACGGTGTCGAACGCCACACGGTGCGGGACGCGCTCGCCCGCCAGGACCATGAGATTCGGGCGCGGCGGGCTGGCCGCGAGGATGAGAGCGAAGGGGTCCAGCCGCGAGAGCACGCGGCGCACCGCGCGGGGCGCGTCGCAAGGGCCGTAGCCGATGCCCACCTTGCTCATTCCCTTCAGCCGCGGCTCGGTCACCTCCGCATGCTCGGCCTCGAACGTCAGGACCAGGCGCACGTCGAGCCGGCGCTGACGGATCGCGCCGAGCAGCTCGGCGCCGAGCAGCACCGATTCCCGGCTGGCGCCCGTCTTGACCCAGATCACTCGGCCGCGCCCCGGCGGCGGACGGACGCGACCCCATCGAGCGTGGGCCCGCGCCCGCTCCCCGTTGAGCCGGTCCCGCAGCCCCGCCCACCACAGGGACTGCCACCGATTGCCGTAGGCCGTCTCCGCGCCGCTCCCGGCTCCGGGGACGCTCATCGGGACGCCGCCGGCAACCTCAGCCGCCCCCCTCCGCGGGCCGCACGGTGGCGATGGACAGGCGCGAGATCCCGAGCTGGCCGGCCGCGTCCATGGCGCGCACCACCGCCTCGTGCGGGGTGCGCGCGTCGGCGCGCAGCACCACCGGGCGCTCGCCGGCGCCGATGGCTTCTTGCAGCGCGCGCTTGAGCGTGGCCAGATCGCGATTGACGAGCTCCTGGCCGTCGATGAAATAGCGTCCCTGCGCATCGACCATGATATCGAGCGTGCGGCGCTCCTCGGCGCGCTCGGCCGAGGCCTCGGGGAGCTCGATATCGAGGCGGGTCTCGCGCTGGAAGGTCGTGGAGACCATGAAGAAGATCACCAGCAGGAAGACGACGTCGATCAACGGCGTCAGATTGATGCCCGGCTCCTCGCGCTCGCGCGTGCGCAGACGCATCAGCCGCTGACCGCCTCGCGCTCGCCGTGCATGACCTCCACGAGCTTCAGCGCCTCCTGCTCCATGTGCACGACGAGCTCATCCACCCGGCCGCGGAAGAAGCGATAGAACATCAGGGCGGGAATCGCCACCGACAGCCCGGTGGCCGTGGTGATCAGCGCCTCGGAGATCCCGCCGGCCAGCACGCCGGGGTCGCCGACGCCGTGGGTGGTGATCGCGGCGAACACCTTGATCATGCCGATCACCGTGCCGAGCAGACCGAGCAGCGGCGTGATGGCGGCGATCGTGCCGAGCGCGTTCAAATAGCGCTCGAGCTCGAGGACGACCTGGCGGCCCGTTTCCTCGATGCTCTCCTTCATAATCTCGCGATCGTGATGGCGGTTGACCAGCCCCGCCGCGAGAATCCGACCGAGCGGCGAGCCCGCCCGCAGCGCGCTCAAATGGTGCGCGTCGAGCTCGTTGCTGTTCGCCCACTGCCAGACCCGCGCCACGAGCTGCCCGGGGATGACGCGTCCGCGGCGCAGCGCCCACAGGCGCTCGGCGATGATCGCGAGCGCGATCACCGAGCACAGCAGAATCGGCAGCATCAGCCAGCCGCCTGCCCTCACCAGCTCCCACACGGCGGTCTCGTGCCTCCTCCGATGAACCTCGCGCCGGCAGAGAACCCCGGCGTCGAGTTGACCGCTCATCATACTGGATGCACACCCGTTATCGAACCCGAGGGTGGCCGCCGCGCGCGGTCCAATAACGCCGCCCACGCTCGCGGTAGGCCTCCGGCGCCCCGAGTCGACCGTCGGCCCCGAACCGGACCGTGATCGCGCCGTGGCGGGCCGAGTCCATCAGCCGGGCGTCGAGCGCGCGGTAACGCGCCACCACCTCGGGCTTGGGAAAGCCGAAGCGGTTGCGGTGACCGACGGGAAAGAGCACCACGCGCGGGGCGACCGCGCGCACGAAGCCTGGCGTGGACGAAGTGGCGCTGCCGTGGTGCGGGACGACCAGCACGTCGGCGTCGAGGCCTACGTCCGCCGCGCGCAGCCGCGCTTCGCTTCCGCGCTCGATGTCGCCGGTCAGCAGCAACCGACGCCCGCCCGCCGTGACCCGCAGCACGCAAGAGGTGTCATTGCCGGCATAGCGCTCACCCGCCGGCGGGTAGAGCATCTCGAAGGCGACGCCGTCCCACGCCCAGCGCTGCCCTCCCGCGCAGGTCGCAGCCCCTTCGACGAGCCCCGGGACGCTGGTCAGCACCCGCCCGACCTCGATGCCCTCGAGCACCGAGCGCACCCCACCTCGGTGATCGTTGTCGCCATGGCTGACCACGAGCACGTCGACGCGCCTCACGCCGAGATGACGCAAGTAAGGCAGCACCACCGCCCGCCCGGTGTCGAAGTGGCGGCTGAAGCGCGGTCCCGTATCATAGACGAGCACGTGGCCACGGGTGCGCAGCACCGCGGCGAGACCTTGGCCCACATCGAGCAGGGTGAACCACGCGCCGCCGGGCACGGGCGCGGGCCGGGGCGCGGCCAGCAGCGGCGCGCACAGCACCAGCCCCAGCCATCGCCCGGGCAGCCCCCGCGGCGCGAGCAGCAGCGCCAGACCCCCGCCCGCCGCTCCCAGCGCCCACAACGGCGGCGCGCCCTGAGCCCAATAGGCCAGCGGGCGGTCGGCCAGCCACTCCAGCAGCGGCCAAAGCCCGCCCAGCAGCGTCTCGGCGAGGGCCAGCACGGCCCCGCCCGCCGCGGGCACCGCTCCCACTAGGGCGGTACCCAGGAGCGTCAGCGGCACCACGGCGAGGCTCACCCAGGGCACGGCCACCAAATTGGCCAGCGGCGCGATCAGCGCGGCCTGCTGGAAAAAATACAGTGTCAGTGGGGCCACGGCAGCAGCGGCGATCACCTGGGCCCGGCCCACGCCGCGCCAGCGCCCGGACGCCCGGCGGCCCGTGAGCGCGAACAGCAGACCCGCCACAGCGGCGAACGACAGCCAGAATCCGGGCGCGAGCACCGCCAGCGGGTCGATCACCAGCACCACGAGCGCTGCGGCCGCCAGCGCCCGCGACGGGGCCGCCGGGCGCCGCAGCGCCGCCGTGCCGAGCGTGACCACCACCATGGCCAGCGCGCGCTGGGTCGGGATCGACGCCCCCGCCAATGCCGCGTAGGCAGCGGCGGCGAGCAGGCCTCCGAGCGCACCCGCGACGGGCGCGGGCCACCGTCGCGTGAGCCGGGGCACCCGGGCCCAGAGCCATCGGATCAACCCGTAGGCCAGTCCCGCGAGCAGGCCGATATGCAGGCCCGAGATCGCCACCAGGTGCGCGGTGCCGGTTCGCCGCAGGGTCTCCCACTGTCCCGGCGTGATGCGGTCGCGCCTTCCAACGGCCAGGGCCTCGACCAGGCCGGCGCGGGGACGTCCCTCGAGCGCGGCGGCGATGCGCCGGGAGAGCCGCGCTCGGACGCGGTGTAAGGCTCCGGCGGCCGATACCGGACCCGCCGCGAGCCGGCGGTTGCCGGGATGCCGGCGGACGTAGCCGGTCGCCCCGAGACGCTGGCGCAGGAGCCAGCCCTCGTAGTCGAAGCCCCCGGGATTCATGAACCCGCGCGGGCGTTTGAGGCGCACGTGCAGGCGCCAGCGCTCGCCCGGCGCGAGCGGCGGGCGCGGGCCGTACCAGCTCAGCCGTACCCGTCCCGGGGCGTCGACCCGTGCCCCGTCGAGCTCGAGCCGGGTCACGCGCAGCCGCGCTCGCGTGGCACGCTCGCGTCGCTGCGGCAGCGCCATGATCTCGCCCTCGATCACCGCGTCCCGGCCTTCCAGCGCGGGATCGAGCCGGTCGTCGAGCGCCGCCGCCGCGTGCGCCAGCGCCCAGCTGAAGCCGAGCGCCGCGGCCGCCGCGGGCCGCGCCGCCGGCACCCGCAGCGCGAGGAGACCGAGCGCCGCGGTGAGCGCCAGCACGTCCGCCGTCGGGGGGAGCGTGGGGAAGCCCTGGACGCCGGCCATCCCCACGACGAAGGCCGCGATCCCTGCGCGCATGGTCCGTCCCTGCAGTGCCGCGGCGATCCGGCCGCGGCATCCTCAGCTGTTAAGATACACGTCTCGGATGCCGCCAGTACGTGCGAGTTGGCGCGGGCGCGCCACCGAGACCCAGCTCAGCGACGATGCCGAGAAAGTTTCTCCGCCGGATCCTGCCGGGGCACGACACCGTCCGGGGCTATCGCCAGGTGCGGTGGCTCGGCGGCCTGCTGCACGACCCGAACCTCTGGCATCTCAATCGCCGCTCGGTCGCCGGGGCCACCGCCATCGCGATCTTCATCGGCTTCCTCCCCGTCCCCGGGCAAACGCTGCTCGCCGCCGGCGCCGCGATCGTGCTGCGCGCGAACCTGCCGATCAGCGCGGTGCTGGTGTGGTTCACCAATCCCTTCACCATGCCGCCGCTGTTCTATCTCGCCTATCGCACCGGCGTGACCCTGCTCGACCGGCCGCCGACGGGCTTTCACTTCGAGTTCTCGCTGGGATGGTTCATGAACGAGATGCTGGGCATCTGGCAGCCCCTGCTCCTTGGGTGCCTGATCCTCGGCACGCTCGGTGCCCTGCTCGGCTACTCGGTGGTCCGGCTCGCGTGGCGCCTCCACGTCCTGGCGCAGCTCACGCGCCGGCGGACCCGGCCCGGCGCGCCCAGTCACCGCCGACTCTAGCCTCCCGGCACCAGCGTCCCGTCCTCCAGGGTATAGACGTGATCCATGCGGGCGGCGAGCCCCGGGTCGTGCGTGACCACGACAAGGCTCGTGCCGAGGTCGCGGTTGAGCTCGAGCATTTGCTCGTAGACCCGCTCGGCCGTCCGGCGGTCGAGGTTGCCCGTAGGCTCGTCGGCGAGCACGCAGCGCGGCTCGGTGACCAGCGCCCGCGCCACCGCCGCGCGCTGGCGCTCGCCGCCGGAGAGCTCGCCCGGCTTGTGGCGCAGGCGCCCGCCCAGGCCCACCCGCTCGAGCACCTCGCGGGCGCGGGCGCGGGCGGTCGCCACGGCCTGACCCCGAATCAGCAGGGGCATGGCGACGTTCTCCAGCGCCGTGAACTCCGGCAACAGGTGGTGAAACTGGTAGATGAATCCCAGCGCCTCGTTGCGCAGCCGGCCCCGCTCGGCGTCGCGCAGGTCGGACATCCGGCGCCCGCCGATGTAGACCTCACCGCCGGTGGGCAGGTCGAGGCCGCCGAGCAAATGCAGCAAGGTGCTCTTTCCCGAGCCCGAGGCCCCGACGATGGCCACGCGCTCGCCCGGCGCGACGCCGAGGTTCACGTCCCTCAGCACCTCGAGCTGCTCACGGGCCTCCGTGAACACCCGCCGCAGGTGCGTGCAGGCGACCACCGCGCTGCTCTGCGTCGCCGCGGGCGCCGGCTCACTCATAGCGCAGGGCCTCCGCCGGCTCGGTCCGTGAGGCGCGCCAGGCCGGATACAAGGTGGCGAGCACCGACAGGCCGAACGCCGCCCCGCAGATCGTGAGCACATCGCTCCAGTGCATGTCAGAAGGCAGCTCGCTGATGAAGTACACGTCCGCGGCGAGGAATTGCACGTTGAACAGCCGCTCGATGGCGGGGACGAGGGTCTCGACGTTGAGCGCCAGGGCCACGCCGCCCGCCGCGCCCACCAGCGTGCCCGCGAAGCCGATCACGGTGCCCTGGATGATGAACACGCCCATGATGGTGGCGGGCGTCGCGCCCAGGGTGCGCAGAATGGCGATATCGGCCTGCTTGTCCTGGACCACCATCACCAGGGTGGAGACGATGTTGAACGCCGCCACGCCGACAATGAGAAGCAGGATCACGAACATCGCCGTCTTCTCGATCTGCACCGCGCGAAAGAAGTTGGCGTGCTGGCGCGTCCAGTCGGTCACCGAGTGCCCGCCCGGGAGCCGGCGCGCGAGCTCGCGCGCCACCGCCGGCGCCCGGAACAGATCGTCGAGCTTGAGCCGCACGCCGGTCACGCCGTTCTCCAGACGCAGCAGTCTCGCCGCGTCCTCCATGTGAACCAGCGCCAGGGTACGGTCGTACTCGAACATGTCGACCTCGAAGGTCCCCACCACCGTAAAACGCTTGAGCCGCGGCAGGATCCCGGCCGGCGTCACGGTCGCCTGCGGGGTGATCACCCTGAGCTTGTCGCCGACGTCCACCCCGAGCGCGAAGGCGAGCTGGTGGCCGAGCACCACGTTGAACGCGCCGGGTCGCAGGGCCTCCAGCCCGCCGGCGACCATGTGGTCGCCGACCTCCGAGACGCCGCGCTCGGCCTCCGGCACGATGCCGCGCACCAGGGCGCCCGAGACGTTCTGGCCGTGGGTCATCATCACCTCGGTACGCACGTAAGGGGCGACGCCGGTCACGCGCCGGTCCTGCCGCGCGGCGTCGGCCACCTGCCGCCAGTCCCGCAGCGGAGCCTGCACGCCGGTGATGGTGGCGTGGGCCACCATTGAGAGAATCCGCTCCCGCACCTCCTGTTGGAAGCCATTCATGACCGACAGCACGGTGATCAGGGCCATTACGCCGACCACGATGCCGAGCAGCGAGATCAGGGAGATGAACGAGATGAAGTGGTTGCGACGCTTGGCGCGCGTGTAGCGCAGGCCGACGAACGCTTCGAGCGGTTTGAACATGGCGCTGCATTAAACCACAGGCTGCCGTGCCCCGTCGCCCTGGCGGCCGTCGAGCGGCCCGGCGCGCCGGGTCAACCCCGCCGGCGGGCTGCCGATACAGGACCGGAAGCCCCCGGCGACGGGCGGCCCGACTACACTCTCGGAGGCAATCCTGCGGGGCGCCGGCGGCGACCGGCGGGAGCGGATCCGGATACGAAGGGAGCACGCATGGCCAAGGCCAAGCTGACGATCGCGGTCGCCGGCGCGGTGCTGGGCGCGGCGGCGCTGGCCGGCCCTGGGCTGCTGGCCGGCCGGCTCGAGGCCCGGTTCCGGGACTGGGCCGAGCAGGTGAGCACCCCGAGCCATGAGGTCACCGTCGAGCGCTACGAGCGCGGGTGGTTCTCCTCCACGGCCGAGGTCTCGGTGGCGCTGGCGCTCCGCGGCCTGACCGAGCCTATCACGCTGCGCGGCACCGAGACCCTCCGTCACGGGCCCGTCGCCTTCGGCGGCCCCTGCGGCGTACACCTCGGCCTCGCCACCGTCCACAGCCGCCTCGTGGTCCCTGAGCGCTACGCCGAGGAGGCCCGAGCCCGGTTGTTCCCCGGCGGGGCCCTGGCGACGACCTGCGCCTACGTCGGGCCCGCCGGCGACGTCGAGGGCGAGGGGCGCATCGCCGGCTACGAGGGCCCGATCCCCGGCGCGGTCGGGGCGTTCACGGCCGTGAGGTGGGCGCCGGCCACGGTGCGCTATCGCTACTCCGCGGACCTCGTGGAGCGCCGCGTCGACATCGATGCGCCCCGCCTCGAAGCGCACGGCAGGGGTGAGCGGATGGCGGTGGAGGGCATGTCGTTCATGGTCAATAGCGAGCAGGTCCACGGCCCGCTGCAGAATGTCTCCGGGCGCCTGGACATGGCGCGCATGGAGGTCGCGATGAGCGACGCCGGGGAAGCGCGGGCCACGCCGCTCGTCTACGAGCAACCGAGCTTCGGGTTCGACTCGAAGGTCGAGTCCGGGCGGGTGAACTCCTCGTTCTCGGCCACCGTGCGCTCGGGGCGCGTGGCCGACGACGAGTTCGGCACGGTCGAGCTCCATTTGGCGCTCGAGCGCCTCAATGCGAAGGCCGTGCAGCGCGTCTCGGAACAGTTCCAAATGCTCGCCGAGTCCGGGGCTTCCGTCGAGGAGATACAGCAACAGTCGATCGCCCTGTGGCTGGAAGCCTTGCCGGAGCTGGTCTCGGACTCACCGGTGCTGAAGATCGGTCCGGTGACCTACGAAGGCGAGCACGGCGACCTCGAGCTCCATGGTGAGGCCACCTTCGACGGCCGTGAGGGCTTCGGCTCGTCGCAAGGGCTGGTCCAGCGGCTGTCGGCGAGCGCCGAGCTCTCGGCGTCGGCATCGCTGATGCTGGCACTGGAGGCGAAGGTCCTCGAGAATCAGCTCAGGAAGGCCGGCGCGACCCAGCTCCAGATCCAGCGCGCCCTCTCCCAGCACCGCGGACAGGTGCTGGCGAACTGGCAGGCGCAGGGGCTGATCGAGAAGGCCGGCGAGCGCTACCGGTCGCGGCTCGCGCTCGAATCGGGGCGACTGACGGTCAACGGCCGGCCCCTCGGATTGGGCGGCTCGGTCCCATGACCGCCGGCCCCGCCGCCTCGTGCCGAACAGCAGCGGGCAGACACGCGTTTCGCGGGCCGGCCATGGAAGCGGCAGGGGCGTTGCGGCACGACGCGCCGTCGACCCCGGAAAGGACCCCCGACGCCGTTTTTTTCACCGGCGCGCGCCGGAGATGCCGCGCAGGCGCTCGCGGAAGGCTTGGTGGCACGCCACGCAGCTGTCGACCAGCGACCTGCTGTGCCGCACAATCTCATCGAGCCGCTCGGCGCGCGCCGCCCCGGCGATCGCCAGGGAGCGATCGTGCACCTCCTCGTCCAGGCCGGCGAAGGCCGCCGTCTCTTCCCCGAGCCGTTGCTCGATCAGGCGCCGCTCGGGCACACGAATCGGCGGGTGCTCGGCGATCGACCGCGCGGCGCGCGCGATGAGCGAGTAATCCTCGTACATGAGCCCGCGGTGCACGTCGCTGAGATCGTGGTGGAGATGGCGCATGATCTCACGCAACGTGGGCGCCCCGGTGGGCTCGGCAGCCCGGGCACCTCCGATCCCCGCTAACACGGCCAGGAGCGCACCTGCGAGCGCGAGCGCGGCGGTCGATCTCATCCCGATACGCCTACCCATAACGATCTCCCTTGCCGTTGGCGCGGCTCAGGATGGCGGGGCCGCGCCCTCGAAACCGAATCCGCAGCCGTCCGGCTCTGCGTCCGCCGAGCCGGCGCGTCCACGATACTGCCGTTACCCCACAGCCGCGGTCGGCGCCGGATCGTCATCGCGAAGGGCGGCCGACGGCCTTGCCCACGGCGCGTGCGCGTTGAGACGGGCCGCGGACGCGCCGAGCAGCGCCTGAAGCACGGCGGGGTCATCGACACCCGGATCGAGCCACCGCGCGTGGTCGCCCGGCGCGATCGGCACCGGCATCCCGTCAGGGGCCGGCCTCACGACCTCGTCGGGCTCGGTGACGATGATCGTGCAGGACTCGCGGGCACCGCCCGCTCCCGACCACCGCGCCCAGAGGCCCACGCACATGGCGGCTCAGGCGGTTCTCAAAACGGCCACCACCACGGGCCTTCGAGGTCGTCCTCGCAACGCCTGATCTGCTGGTAGTAACGCGCGGCGTTGTCGGCGACCTTGCGAGCGACGGCGCGCACCTTCGGCTTGCGCTTGTAGGCCCCGCGCCGGTAGCCGCCGTGGCCCTCGTGATAGGCGAGATACTGATTGTAGGCGTCCCAGCGCGAGATGCCGTTGAGCCGGTACGTCATGTTCCCGTACCAGCCGATGAAGTCCACGGCGTCGTCGAAGTCGTCGCGGTCGGCACCGTAGTTACGGGTCTTCTCGCGGTACCAGTCCCAGGTGCCGTCCTTGACCTGGGCGTAGCCATAGGCCGATGACCGGCGGGTCCAAGGGATCACCCATAGGAGCTTTCTGCGCGGCGGCTTGGCGTCGTGGATGAAGCGCGATTCCTGACGGAGGATCGCGAGCTGGACGTGCACCGGCACGCCCCATTTCTCATAGGCATCCGTGGCGTCGTCGTACCACCCGCCCTTCTCCTCGAAGATCGCGCAGGCATCGTCGATGTTGCGGGGTGGCGTGGCGCAGCCGGCCAGCGCCAGGCTCACGCACCATAGGGCTATCGCGCCTTGTCTCATGCAGGCATTCGGCTCCGGCGATGAGCCTGGGGAAACCTCATGAAAAAGCGATCACCGCCAAGACGCCACGGCCGCCGAGAAAACCGTCTTGCATGGAAAGCGGAATCTTGGCGGTTAAATATGGGCTGAATTCGGATCGCCCTAATTTACCCCGTCCGTCCCCCGCAGACCACCGGCATCGGCGCGTCGAGCTCGACCCAAAATGCGGAACCGCGCACAGGCACCGGACGTCAGCGCAAGGGTAAACTGGCGGCAGGGTTCAGGTTTCTGCGACGGGGTGCTATAGTCCATGGCCAAGCCACCGGGGATCCGCAGGGGAGCTCGACCCGTGCCCACTCGCCGACGTCTCGCCGCCGCGTCGCTTGTCCTGACCGCGTTGGCCCTGCCCGCCCAAGGCGACACGATGTTGCTCGAAGAGGCGATCCGCAGCACCCCGCCCAATGCGCCCGGGGGCCTGGAGCGCCCGGGGGGCGGCATGACGATGGCTCAGGTCCGCGACGCCTTCGGGGAACCGCAGGAGCGAAGCGGACCGGTCGGCGATCCGCCGATCAGCCGGTGGGTCTACGACGAGTTCGTCGTCTACTTCGAGGGCGAGCGAGTCCTGCACTCGGTCGTCACCCGGGGCCGCGCCGAGGCCCAATGACCGGCCCGCCCGGGCCGCCGGCCCGGCGGTAGCACAGTGCGCTGACCCATGGCTGCGGCAACGCACAACCGCCTGCTGCCGCCGGAGTGGGCACCCCAGGACGGCGTCCTGCTCACCTGGCCCCACGCCCACAGCGACTGGCACCCCCTGCTCTATCGCGTCGAGCCCGTGTTCGTGCGCCTGGCCCGCGAGCTCAGCCGCCGCGCGCGGGTGATCGTGAGCTGCTGGGACGAGGATCACCGTCGTCATATCGCGCGGCTGCTCGGCCACGGGGGGTGTCCGACCGAGCGCGTGCGGCTGTACATCGCCCCCTCGAACGATGTCTGGGTGCGCGACCACGGGCCGGTCACGGTGCTCGAGGACTGGCGCCCGCGGCTGATCGACTTCCGCTTCAACGGCTGGGGTCACAAGTACAACGCCGCGCTCGATGATCATGTCACCCGCCGCCTGCACCAAGCCGGCGCCTTCGGCCCGACCCCGCGCGAGAAGGTGGACCTCGTGCTCGAGGGGGGCGGCATCGAGACCGACGGCCGCGGGACGCTGCTCGCCACCGCGAGCAGCCTGCTGAATCCGACGCGCAACGCGGGGCTCGATCGCGCAGGTCTCGAGGGCCACCTGTCGGCCGAGCTGGGACTGAGCCGATTCCTCTGGCTCGAGCACGGCTGGCTCGCCGGCGACGACACCGACGGGCACATCGATCTCCTCGCCCGGTTCTGCGACACGCGCACTATCGCCTACACCGCGTGCGAGGATCCCGCGGACATGCACTACGAGCCGCTGCAAGCGATGGCCGGCGAGCTCGCGGAGCTGCGCGATGCCGACGACGGGCCCTACGAGCTGGTGGCGCTGCCGCTGCCCTCGCCCAAGACCGACGCCGAGGGCACGCGCCTGCCGGCCACCTACGCCAACTTTCTGATCGTCAATGACGCCGTGCTGGTGCCGAGCTACGACGATCCTGCCGACGCGCTGGCGCTGGAGCGGCTGGGGCGTTGCTTCCCCCGGCACGAGCTGATCGCGCTCGACTGCCGCCCCTTGATCGAGCAGTACGGCAGCCTGCACTGCGCGACGATGCAGCTCCCGGCCGGCGTGCTGGGCGCCGCGTGAGGCCCGCGCCGGGAGCCCCGGGATGGTAGGATAAGGTCGGTTACGACACACCGAGCCCGACCGCGCGATGGCCGACCCACAGCGTCTTCCCGCCGCGCTCGTCCAGCAGCCCTGCGAGCCCGAGCCCGCCGCCAATCTCGCGCGGCGCGTGGAGGCCGTGCGTGAGGCCGCCGGGATGGGCGCGCGGCTGGTGCTCCTCGAGGAGCTGCACAACACCCGGTATTTTTGCCAGCACGAGTCGCTCGAGGTCTTCGACCTCGCCGAGCCGATCCCCGGGCCGACCACCGAGAGGCTCGCGGCCCTCGCCGCCGAGCTCGAGGTGGTGGTCGTCGGCTCGTTATTCGAGCGCCGCGACGCGGGTCTGTACCACAACACGGCGGTGGTGCTCGACGCCGACGGGCGCCTGGCGGGACGCTACCGTAAGATGCACGTGCCCGACGACCCGGGCTATCACGAGAAATTCTACTTCACGCCAGGGGACACCGGCTTCGAGCCGATCGACACCGCCGTCGGGCGGCTCGGGGTGCTGGTGTGCTGGGACCAGTGGTATCCGGAGGCGGCGCGTCTGATGGCGCTGGCGGGGGCGCAGCTGTTGCTCTACCCCAGCGCCATTGGCTGGGACCGCCGCGAGGCGCGCGAGGAGCAGGCGCGCCAGCGCGCGGCCTGGATCACGGTCCAGCGCGGCCACGCGGTCGCCAATGGCCTGCCCGTGCTGGTGAGCAACCGGACCGGGCACGAGGCCGACCCCGCGGGCGCGGGGCCGGGGATCGACTTCTGGGGCTCGAGCTTCGTCGCCGGTTCCCAAGGCGAGCTGCTGGCCGAGGCCCCGGTCGACGAGCCCGCCGTGCTCGTCGCCGAGATCGACCTCGCCGCGCGCGAGGCGGTGCGCCGCGCCTGGCCCTTCCTGCGCGACCGGCGCATCGACGCCTACGCGGACCTCACCCGGCGCTACCGCGACTGACCGCGCGGCGTCGCGGGGTATTGTGCAATAATTTCAGGACGTCACGCCGAGCGCGTCGCCGGCGGACGCACGCGAGCCGATGGCACGATGATCCTCATCCTGCGACCCAACATCGACAAGACCGGGATCGACTTTCAGGAGCTCATGGAGTTCCTGGGAAAGATGCCCGGGATCCAGGCTCGGGTGCACGACGAGCACGGCGCCCAGCAGGTCCTCACCGAGATCTATCTGGTCGGCGACACCGCCTCGTTGAACAGCGACGAGATGGCGAGCCTGCCGGGCGTGGAGCGCGTGGTGCGCGTGCAGGATGAGTACCGCATCCTCGGCCGTCATCAGGACGACCAGCGCTCGATCAGCTTCGACTATAACGGTGTGCGCTTCTCGCAAGACGACCTCAATGTCTTCGCGGGGCTGTGCGCGGTCGACACGCGCCGGCACGTCGAGCAGATGATGCGGGCGCTGGTCGAGCACGGGCAGACCTGCACCCGCATGGGGGCCTACAAGCCACGCACCAGCCCGTATGCCTTCCAGGGCCACGGGGCGAGCTGCCTGCCGTGGGTGTTCGAGCTGGCGGGCAAGCACGGCATCCGCGTGATCGCCATGGAGGTCACGCACGAGAACCACGTCCGCGAGATCCAGGAGGCGCTTGAGGCCACCGGGCGCCCGACGGGCGTGATGCTGCAAATCGGCACGCGCAACACGCAAAACTTCGAGCTCCTAAAGCACGTGGGGCGCCAGCAGCAATTCCCCGTCCTGATCAAGCGCGGCTTCGGCATCACCCTGGAGGAGTCGCTCAACGCCGCCGAGTACCTCGCCAGCGAGGGCAACCGGCGCGTGATCTTCGGGCTGCGCGGCATGAAGAGCAATCTCGGCGACCCGCATCGCAACTTCGTCGATTTCGGCCACGTGCCGGTGATCCGGCGCCTCACCCGCATGCCGGTCTGCATCGACCCCTCGCACTCGGTCGGCAATCGCGAGGCCGACTCCGACGGGATCCTCGACATTTGCCACGCCACCGCGCAAGGGGTGATCGCGGGCGCCAACATGGTGCTGGTCGATTTCCATCCCGAGCCGAGCAAGGCGCTGGTCGACGGCCCACAGGCGTTGACGTTGAAGGAGCTGCCTCGATTCCTCGAGGACGTCCGGATCGCCCGCGAGGCCTACGAGCGGCGCCGCGAGCTCGCCAGGCGCTACGGCGGTAAGGCCCACGTCGCCGCATGAGCGGGCCTCGATCCGCGGACCCCGTCACGACGCCGGACGGTCGCCCGCAACCGCGGCGGCCGGCATCGGCTCGAAGCGACCCCGCCCCTGCCGGCGGCATCCCGGTTCGTTGCATCACGGATCTATACTCGCGATAGGCCCGCCATCGCATTCCCCCGAAGATAGGGGAAGGAGGTACCTCATGCGCCGCTCGCTCGCGCTGATCGTGCTCGTCCTCTTCACCGTCGAGGCCCGGGCGGGCGCAGAGGTGGTCTATCCCGCCTACGAGCCCCCCAAGGCGGTGTTCGATTTTTATTTCAACGATCCCGCGCACATCCGCTCGGCGCTCTATTGGTTGCGCGCGCTGATCAACCCGCTTATGCAAAGCCCTTACGACATGGCCCCCGAGTTCATGGAGATCAAGGTGATCATCCACGGCACGGAGATCGTCACCGTGGCGAAGAAGAACTACGCCCGTTACGAGGACTCCGTCGAGCGCATGCGCTACTACGCGAGCTTGGGCGTGGAGTTCAAGGTCTGCGCCCTCGCGGCGCACGACTACGGCTATCGGCCCGAGGACTTTCATGACTTCGTGCAAGTCGTGCCCTCGGCGTTCACGGAGCTGGTCCACTGGCAGCAGCAGGGCTACGCGCTGATCGCTCCCGCGGCGCTCGAGAAGCGCCATACCGTCGAGGAGATCCGCTGAGGCGGCGCGCGCAGCGCGCCTTGAAGAGATTCAGATGACGGTAGGTTGGGTCAAGGCGCGAAGCGCCGGACCCAACACCGACGACTGTTCACTCACGCATAGGGCGGCCTGTGGCCGCCGCCCCTCGCCTCGATCGCACCGGCGCGCATGACCCGTGGCCGCAAAGGCGGCCAGGCCGAAGCTTGCCCGTCGCTCCGCGACGCCCCGGACCCCAGTGCCCGGCGCCCTCGTCGCCGGGTCGTTCGCCCAGAGCCGATCGTCACCCGGCTCGTGGAGGAACCGTAATATACTGTTTTTAATGGTGTTCATGTCTGTTGCTAACTGACCGGTCGGTCAGTAGAATTGACTGACCAGCTTATATTACTGGAGCCCGAGAGCCATGGCATTTCCCGAACCGGCGGGCGGCTCGGCCCGCGTCCCCACGCCCCAGCGCATCCTGGCCGCTGCCACCCGGCTGTTCGGAGAGCGCGGCTACGACTCGGTGTCGGTGACGGCCATCGCCGCCGAGGCGGGGGTCAGCAAGGCGAACATCTTCCACCACTTCAAGTCGAAACGTGAGCTCTACCTCTCGGTGCTGCGCGCGGCCTGCGCCGAGTCGGCCGCCCTGCTCGAGGAGGGCGAGGGCACCGGTCGCGGCTTCGCCGAGCGTCTGGCGCGGTTTCTCGACGGCCATCTGGCGCACGTCTACCAGCACGCCGGTCTCACACGCTTGATCCTGCGCGAGCTCATCGAGGACGAACCGGGCAGCGGCCAGGAGCTCGCCGAAGAGGCGCTGGGCCACAGCTTCACACGCTTGGTGGCGCTGCTGCGCGACGGCCAGGCGCAGGGGGCACTGCGCGAGGACATCGACCCGGCCATGCTCGCGCTGCTGATGGTCGGCGCCAATGTATTCTTCTTCCAGGTCGATGCGCTCATCCGCCACTTCCCGGACATTCGCTTCGCCGACGACCGCGGCGCCTACAGCCGGATGCTGGCGGACATCCTCTGGCGGGGCATCGACGCGGACCGCGCCAGAGCGGCCGCTGGCGCCGGCGGCTGAGACGATGCACTGAGACCGGCGCCCGCCGCGAAGAGGCGGGCCCCGTCATTGCGGGATGGGACGATGATCAAGCGCCTGGTATTGGTAGTGCTTGCGCTCGCCGTGGTATTCGGCGGCATCTTCGGCTGGAAGCTCTACACCCTGCAAAAGCTCCAGGCGAAGATGGCGCAGCCGCCTCCTCCGGCGACAGTCGCCGCCACCGAGGTCGAGCGCGAGACCTGGCAGCCTTACCTGCGGGCGGTCGGCACAATGGTGGCGACTCACGGCGTGCACGTGAATAACGAGGTCGCCGGCCAGGTGAGCGAGATCGCGTTCGAATCGGGCACGCGCGTCGAGCGCGGCGAGCAGCTGATCGAGCTCGATGACAGTGTCGATCGGGCCGAGCTGCGCGGGCTCGTCGCCGAGCGCCGGCTGGCGGAGCTTCAGCACGAGCGCATCAGGCGCCTGCGTGAGCGCAACATGTCGAGCGCGGCAGAGCTCGATCAGGCCGAGGCCGGGCTCGAACGCCTCGAGGCGCAGATCGAGGCCAAGCGCGCGCTCATTCGCAAGAAGACCGTCCGCGCGCCGTTCGATGGGCTGCTCGGTATTCGTCAGATCAACCTGGGAGAGTATCTCGCGCCCGGGGCGCGCATCGTGCAGCTGCAGGCCCTCGATCCGATCCACGTCGACTTCTCGCTGCCCGAGCGCGAGTTTCGCAAGATCGCGACCGGCCAAAAGGTGTTGCTCGACGTCGACGCCTATCCGGGCGAGGTGTTCGAGGGAGAGATCACCGCCCTCAGTCCGGGCATCGATACCGATACCCGCAATGTGCGCGTGCGCGCCACTCTCGCTAACCCCGATGGGCGCTTGCGCCCGGGCATGTTCGCCCAGGTGCGCGCGCGGCTGCCCGCGCGGGAGCAGGTGCTGACGGTTCCCCGGACCTCGATCAGCTATAACCCGTACGGCGACATGGTGTTCGTCGTCGAGGAGCGGGACGGGCAGCTCATCGCGCAGCAACGTCAGGTCGAGACCGGGGAAGTGCGCGAGGGACGCGTTGAGATCACCAATGGAGTCGAAGCGGGCGAACGCGTCGTCAAGGCCGGCCACCAGAAGCTGCGTAACGGCCAGCCCGTGAAGATCGACAACTCCGTCGCGCTCGACGAGCCCATCAAGGGCCACGAATGAAATTCACCGACCTCTTCATCCGCCGGCCGGTCCTGGCCAGCGTCGTCAGCCTGCTGATCCTCGTGCTGGGCCTGCGCTCGCTCGCCGTCCTCGAGCTGCGCCAATACCCGGAAACCACCGACACGGTCGTCAAGGTCACCACCGCCTATCCGGGCGCGAGCAGCGAGCTCGTCAAGGGGTTCATCACCACGCCGTTGCAGCGCGCCATCGCCGAGGCCGAGGGCATCGACTATCTGTTCGGCCGCAGCACCCAGGGCCGCTCGATCATCGAGGCCCACATGGAGCTCAACTACGACCCGAACGATGCGGTCGCTGAGATCCAGGCCAAGGTCGCGAGCCAACGCAACACCTTGCCCGAGGCCGCCGAGGATCCGATCATCGAAGCGCAGACGGGCGACCAGACCGCGCTCATGTACATGGCGTTCTGGAGCGAGGCGATGTCACCCTCGCAGATCACCGATTATTTGCTGCGGGTGGTGCAGCCCAAGCTCCAGGCCCTCAAGGGTGTCGCCAAGGCAGAGCTCATCGGCAACAAGATCTTCGCCATGCGCGTCTGGCTCGACCCGGGCCGCATGGCGGCGTTCGGCGTCACGGCCGAGGATGTCATGGCGGTGCTGGAGGCCAACAACTTCCTCGCCGGGGTGGGCCAGACGAAGGGCAAGTACGTGGCGGTCAACTTGGCCTCGACCACCGACGTCACGCGGCTGGAGGACTTTCGAAATCTTGTGGTGCGCTCCACCGGTCAGACCCTGGTGCGGCTTCGGGATATCGCCGATCCGCAGCTCGGGGCCGAGGACTACGACTCCACCAACTGGTACAAGGGCAAGCCGGCGATCTTCATCGGCATCGAGCAGGCCCCCGGGGCCAACCCACTGTCAGTGGCGCGCCGGGTGCACGAGCTGATGCCAGAGATCGAGAGTCAGCTCCCCACCGGCCTGAGCGCGCGCATCCCCTACGACGGCAGCGTCTACATCGAGGACTCGATCAAGGAGGTGTTCCGTACGCTCGGGGAGGCCGTGCTGATCGTGCTGTTCGTGATCTTCCTGTCGCTGGGGTCGATGCGGGCCGCGCTCGTGCCGGCTGTGGCGGTGCCACTATCACTGGTCGGCGCCGGATTTCTGATGCTGTTGATGGGCTTCTCGGTCAACCTGCTCACGTTGCTTGCCCTCGTGCTCGCCATCGGTCTGGTGGTCGATGACGCCATCGTGGTGGTGGAGAACGTCCACCGGCACATCGAAAACGGCGAGTCCAAGTACCACGCCGCCATCTACGGCGCGCGCGAGCTGGGCCTGCCGATCATCGCGATGACCACCACGCTCGTGGCCGTTTACCTGCCGATCGGGTTCATGGGCGGGCTGGTCGGCACCCTGTTCACCGAGTTCGCCTTCGCCCTGGCGGGCGCAGTGGTCATCTCGGGCGTGGTGGCGCTCACGCTGTCCCCGATGCTCTCCTCCAAGGTGCTCAAGCCCTCGGGCGAAGCAGGACGCTTCGAGAGCGGCGTGGAGCGTTTCTTCAATCGGCTCGCGGACGCCTATGAGCGCTGGCTCGACGGCTCCTTGGGCTATCTGCCGGTCACGCTGGTGTTCGCCGTCGCGATCCTCGTGTCGATCTATTTCATGTTCATCACCACCCCGAGCGAGCTCGCCCCGACAGAGGATCAGAGCATACTGTTCTTCCAGGCCACGGCGCCCCAGACGGCGACCATCGACTACGACGAGGCTTACACGCGTCAGATCGTCGAGACGTTCGAGACCTTCCCCGAGTACCAGGAGAGCTTTTTCCTGCTCGGCCGCGGCGAGCCGACGACCGTGTTCGGAGGGTTCAAGATGCCGCCGCCGTCCGAGCGCGAGCGCTCGCAGATGGATATCCAGCCGATCCTCCAGGGCAAGCTCAAGGACAACGCCGGGCTCGATGCCGTGGCATTTCCGCGCTCGAGCCTGCCCGGATCCGGCGGCGGCCTCCCGGTGCAGTTCGTGATCACCTCAGACGCCGATTACCGGCGGCTGACCGAGGTGGCCGACGGGCTCATCGGCCGGGCGATGCAGAGCGGGCGTTTCATCTTTCTCCAGAAGGCGGTCGAGTTCACCCGCCCGAAGACGACGGTCGTGGTCGACCGCGATCGCGCCGGCGAGCTCGACATCAGGATGTCCGACATCGGGCGCAACCTGGCGGGCATGCTCGGCGGCAATTACATCAACAGGTTCAGCCTGGAGGGCCGCAGCTACAAGGTCATCCCGCAAGTCTCCCGACGCTTCCGGCTCGATCATCGCATGCTCGATCAATATTACATCCGCACCGGCGGCGGCCGGCTCGTGCCCCTGTCGACGGTGGTCTCGTTCGAGCGAACGGTCGAGCCCAGCCAACGCACGCAGTTCCAGCAGCTCAACGAGGTCACCGTGCAGGGCGTGATGTCGCCAGCCACGCCGCTGGGCGAAGCGCTCGGTTACTTGGAGCAGCAAGCGCGCGAGATCTTTCCGAAAGGCTTCACTTGGGACTACAAGGGAGCGTCGCGCCAGTATGCCAAGGAGAGCGGCGCGTTGATGATCACGTTTTTCATGTCGCTGCTGGTCATCTATCTGGTGCTCGCCGCGCAGTTCGAGAGCTGGCGTGACCCGTTCACCATTCTGGTGTCGGTGCCGATGTCGATCGCGGGCGCGATGGCGTTCATGACACTCGGCTTCGCCACGGTGAACATCTACACCCAGGTCGGGCTGGTGACCTTGATCGGGCTGATTGCGAAGAACGGCATTCTGATCGTGCAGTTTGCGAACCAGGTCCAGATTCGAGAAGGGCTCGGCAAACGCGCCGCGGTGGTCAAGGCCGCCCGCATCCGCCTGCGCCCGATACTGATGACCACGGCGGCGATGGTGTTCGCCATGATCCCGCTGCTGACCGCGACGGGCCCCGGCGCGGTCAGTCGCTTCCACATCGGCCTGGTCATCGCCACGGGGCTCGGTATCGGTACGTTGTTCACGCTGTTCGTGGTCCCGGCGGTCTACCTGCTCCTCGCCCGCGCGCACCAAGCCGAGCCGGCACCCGAGTAGCAGCCCGCTCCGGCGCCCGGCAGTTGGGCAACGCCGCGCGGCGAGGTAGAATAGCGGACGTAATCACCCCGGGGCGGTCGGCGCCAACGGGGAGTTGCGTCCAGGATCTGCGACGAGCTCATCGACTCACTGAGATGGAACACTATCAGAGCGTCTTCGAGCCCCTGCTGCCGCGCGGTCACGGCCGGCCGATGTGCTGGGGGCGGCTCTACGGGGCGGCGGCCGGCACGCTGCTCGCCCAGGCTGGCGCACGCCACGCGGGGCCGCTCATCGCCGTCGTCGCCGACATGCAATCGGCTTACCGGCTCGAGACGGAGGTGCGCTTCTTCCGTCTCGAGCACGACCTCCCGGTGCTCGTGTTCCCCGACTGGGAGACCCTGCCCTACGACATCTTCTCGCCGCACCAGGACATCGTCTCTCAGCGACTCGAGACGCTCTACCGCCTGCCTACCGTCGAGCGCGGTGTGCTGATCGTTGCCGCGAGCACGCTGATGCAGCGGCTCGCCCCGCGTGAGCACCTAGACGCGAGCAGCCTCATGATCGACGCTGGCGATCGTCTCGAGCTCGACGTCACGCGCCGGCGGCTCGAGGCGGCGGGCTACCACTACGTCGCGCAGGTCATGGAGCACGGCGAATTCGCCGTACGTGGTTCCCTGATCGATCTCTATCCCATGGGCGCCGAGCTGCCTTACCGGATCGACCTTTTCGACGAGGAGGTCGAATCGATCCGCACCTTCGATCCGGAGAGCCAGCGCTCGGTCGCGCACGTAGAGGGCGTGCGGCTGCTCCCCGCGCACGAGTTCCCGTTGACGGCCGAGGCCATCGGGCGCTTCCGCCGGCGCTTCCGTGCCCGCTTCGAGGGTGACCCCCGGGGTGTCCCGGTCTATCGCGACGTGAGCCAGGGTCTCGCCCCGGGCGGGGCCGAGTACTACCTGCCGCTGTTCTTCGAGCGCACGGACACTCTGTTCGATTACCTCCCCGACGGCGCCTTGGTCGTCACCGCCGACGGGGTCGAAGGCGCTGCCGAGCAGTTCTGGTCCCAGGTCCAAGAACGTTACGAGGAGCACCGGCATGATCGCGAGCGCCCGCTCGTGGCGCCCGAGGAGCTGTTCCTCGATCCCGAGGCGCTGAGCGAGCGCATCGCGTCGTTCCGTCGCGCGCGCGTGCAGTCTTTCGAGCTGGAGGGCGATACCACCGGCGCCGACTGCGCCGAGCGGGTGAACTACGCCACGTCCGCCCCGCCCGATCTGCAGATCCGCCCGCGCACCGCCGAGCCGGGTCGCGCGCTGAATCGCTTCCTCGAGGCGCACGAAGGACGTGCGCTGTTCGCTGCGGAATCCCCCGGGCGCCGCGAGGCGCTGCTCACGATGCTGCGCGAGCAAGACCTGCATCCGGCGGTCTATGAGGACTGGCAGGCTTTTCTGCGAGGGGACCGCCGACACGGCATCGTCGTCGCGCCCATCGAGCACGGCGTGCTGCTCGACGACCCGCCGACCGCCGTGATCGCCGAGGCTCAGCTCTTCGGAGAACGCGCGATGCAGCGACGCCGGCGCGCGCGCGTCGAGCGCGACGCGGAGGCGCTGGTGCGGGATCTGACGGATCTCTCGATCGGCGCGCCGGTCGTGCACGAGGAGCACGGCATCGGCCGCTACCAGGGGCTCACCAAGCTGACGGTCGACGGGGTGGAGACCGAGTTCCTGCAGCTCGAGTATGCCGGCGGGGACAAGCTCTATGTGCCCGTCTCGTCGCTGCACATGGTGAGTCGTTTCACCGGGGCATCACCCGAGAGCACACCGCTGCACAAGCTCGGCAGCGATCAGTGGCAGCGAACCAAGCGCCGGGCCGCGCAGCGCGCGCGCGACGTCGCCGCCGAGTTGCTCGACATCTACGCGCGGCGCGCCGCGCGCAGGGGCCATGCCTTCGACCTCGATAGCACCGAGTACAACGCATTCGCGGCGGCCTTTCCCTTCGAGGAGACGCCCGATCAAGAGACGGCGATACAGAGCGTCCTCGCCGACCTGACGGCCGAGCAGCCCATGGACCGAGTGGTCTGCGGCGACGTAGGCTTCGGCAAGACCGAGGTCGCCATGCGCGCGGCGTTCGTGGCCGTGCAGGACGGCCGTCAGGTGGCGGTGCTGGTGCCGACCACCCTCCTCGCCCAGCAGCACTACCAGAACTTCATCGACCGGTTCGCCGACTGGCCGGTGCGAATCGAGTCGCTGTCGCGCTTCCGTTCCAAGGCCGATCAGCAGAAGGTGATCGACGGCCTCACCGACGGCACCATCGACATCGTGATCGGCACCCACAAGCTCCTGCAGCGCGACGTCAAGTTCAAGCGGCTGGGGCTGGTGATCGTCGATGAGGAGCATCGCTTCGGGGTGCGGCAAAAAGACAGGCTCAAGGCGTTGCGCGCCCAAGTGGACATCCTCACGCTGACGGCCACACCGATCCCGCGCACGCTCAACATGACCCTGGCGGGCATGCGCGACCTCTCGATCATCGCCACCCCGCCGGCCAACCGTTTAACCATCAAGACCTTCGTCTCGCGTTGGAACAAGACGCTCGTGCGCGAGGCGCTCCTGCGCGAGATCAAGCGCGGCGGCCAGGTCTATTTCCTGCATAACGAGGTCGAAACCATCCATCGAATTGCCCACGACGTCCAGTCGCTCGTGCCCGAAGCGACCGTCCGTGTAGCGCACGGGCAGATGCGCGAGCGCGAGCTCGAGCAGGTGATGCTCGACTTCTACCACCGGCGCTTCAATGTGCTGGTCTGCACGACCATCATCGAAAGCGGCATCGACGTCCCCACCGCCAACACGATGGTCGTCAACCGCGCCGACAAGCTGGGCCTGGCACAGCTCCACCAGCTGCGTGGGCGCGTGGGACGCTCCCACCACCGCGCCTACGCCTATCTGATCACCCCACCCCCGAAGGCGATGACCCCGGACGCCGTCAAACGCCTGGAGGCGATCGAATCGCTGGAGGATCTCGGCGCGGGCTTCACGCTCGCCACCCACGACCTCGAGATCCGCGGCGCGGGCGAGCTCCTCGGCGAGGAGCAGAGCGGCCAGATCCAGGAAATCGGCTTCACGCTGTACAACGAGTTGCTCGAGCGCGCCGTCAAGGCGCTCAAGTCGGGGCGCGAGCCCGACCTCGAGCGGCCCATCGACCACGGACCCGAGGTCGACCTCCACGTGCCGGCGCTGATTCCCGATGATTACCTGCCCGACGTGCACAGCCGGCTGATCCTCTACAAGCGCATCGCCAGCGCCGCCAGCCGCGAGGCGCTGCGCGACCTGCAGGTGGAGATGATCGATCGTTTCGGGCTGCTGCCCGAGCCGGTGAAGAACTTGTTCCGCGTGACCGAGCTCAAGCTCGAAGCCGCGCCTCTGTCGATCCGCAGGATCGAGGTCGGCCCCGAGGGCGGACGCATCCTCTTCGGGCCGGAGCCGGCGGTCGATCCGGCCAAGATCGCGCAGCTCGTGCAGTCGCGGCCCGAGACCTACCGGCTCGACGGCACGCAGAAGCTCAGCTTCGGAGAGTCGCTGCCTGACGCGCAGACGCGGATCAGCGCCGTCGAGGAGCTGCTCGAGACCATCGCGCTGCGTGAGGCCGCGTGAGCCCCGCGATGTCCGTCACTGTCGCGGCGCAGCGGAACGCGGTAGCATCAAGCCCACGCGGCAATGGATGCGGAGACCCATGAGGCTCAACGCAGATCGCATCGTCCCGGCGCTACTCGCAGGCGCCTTCCTGATCACCGCCCAGGGCGCGCCGGCGCCCGCGCAAGCCGACACGCCCCGCTATCGCGTCGAGATCGTGGTATTCGCGCGCCCCGACGGAGCGCGCGCGACCAACGAGCGGTGGCCCCGGGATTCGGGCCGCCCGGCGCCCGAGAAGGCCGTCGGGCTGCCGCCGGAGACCGGCGTCGCCGGCGAGGCGGGGACGGTGCGGCGCGTGCGCGCCGATCACCTGAGCCGCGCCGTGGAGGATCTCGCCGACGCCCGGGGGTACCGGCCGATCCTGCACACGGCCTGGGTCCAGCCCACGGGCGAGCTGCGTGAGGCGCGCGGCGTGCGCATCGAGAGTCGCCGCGAGGTCGAGGCCCCCGAGCCTGGACCCGCCCCGGATGCCCCACCCGAGCAGGCGCCGTTGTTCGCCGACGGGATGTTCTTCGGCGAGACCGCGCGCGCGGCGCCGCCGCGCAGGGTGCCGGAGGCACAGGGCACGGTGATCTTCGCCAAGGGCCGCTACCTCCACATCAAGCTCGACCTGCTCTATCACACCGAGCTCCCGCAGCCGGCGCACGCTCTGGAGACCGAGACACGGCCCGCCGCGTTCGGCCCCGACGACGAGCGTCCTGGGCCCACCTATGAGGTCACACCTTCGCCGACCACCGCGATGCAGGCCGTGCGGCTCACCCAGCATCGGCGCGTGCGCACCGGGGAGCTGCATTATTTCGATCATCCCCTCTTCGGAGCGCTGGTGCGGGTCACCGAGGCGCAATAGACGCGGCGCAGCCCGCGTCCCAGGAATAAAAGGGGTCGCAGAATAAAAGGGGTCGGAACCCTTTACCC
>JABAHQ010004907.1_pt2 | contig 26599 bp, 19 predicted proteins | sample 7062091 | NCBI WGS metagenome assembly JABAHQ01 (sample SAMN14534359, study PRJNA622989) | marine sediment metagenome | biome: marine biome [ENVO:00000428]; feature: marine pelagic biome [ENVO:01000023]; material: deep marine sediment [ENVO:00002113] | place: India: Gulf of Kutch | collected...
CGGACGGCGTCATACGCTGGCGGCGGATCGACCTGAAGCGAGTGATCGAGGAGCGCTTCGGCGTCGTCTACAGCGAGCGGGCGGTCTCCGATCTGCTTGCCAGGCTCTCCTTCTCCTACATCAGCGGCCGGCCGCAGCATCCGCGCCAAGATCAGCGCGTGCTCGATGGGTTTAAAAATGTATGGCCCGTCCCCGGTCTGCAAGCGTGTTCGTTGAACGATGATCTGAAGCGGTCTGCTTCAATGTATTCGGCCTTCCTGTGGAACGATCAGTTCCTGGCCACGACGGGTATCCGCGCGTCTCTGTCCTCATGAACTTCTCGGCCTGGAATGGCTGTTTTTCAAACCAGGGTTCCAAGACGCGGGTTCGACCGTCAGTCCATCGCTGCGATCATGCCTGCAGAAAAGGTGTGTTCCGTATCCTCGTCTCCTCGGCCAGCGCCAGAATCTCCTCGGCGTACGCCTCGATCCGGTGCGAGCGGTTGCCGCCGCCCTGCGGTCGGGGCTGGGAGCTGCCCGTCTGGCGCCACGCCTGGACCCACTCGATCGCCGTCGACACGGCGACCCCGAACCGATCCACCGCGGTGTCGCGGTCCCCGCGCACGCGGGGATGATCCGTACACAGGCGCCGTCGGCGCCTATGAGCGCGTGCGGGCCAAACGGATAAACGCCGTCGTCCCGGCGACGAGCGGCCATCGGATATACCTGTTGCCCATATCCGAAATCCGGACGAGCCGTTCCTTACCTCCGGGCGAAGTCTGCCGCGGAACCAGGCCGAGCCAGGCGGCGAACCGCCGGCCGCCGAAATCTACGCCGCCCACCGGAGCTGTAATCCCGTGTTCCGACAAGCCACCCGCGGTTCCCGGAGCGCGAGCGAGAGATGCTCCGCCACGAGACGGTCGTCCTGCAGACGGACGGCCCGTTTCGGTAGGTCAGCGCCTCGTGCGATCAGCTAACCGCGTCGTAGGCCCGCTTCTTTTTCGGTCCCCTCGAAGGGGGCGCCTCCGAACGAACAATGCTAGCAGCTGAAAAAGTATGTCTTGCGGCCGATGGTTTTGGAGCAGGTACTGCCGAATCCGCTTTGGAAGATTGACTCGTTTTCAATGGCCGTGACTTGACCTTCGGACTCGCAGGCACCGTCCTGTCCCTCCGGCACCGCTAGGTCGCAGAATCGCGCGGGATTGGGGTCTCCGTCGGGGGCGGGTATTCCCTCCGAGTCTACGTCACACCCGCAGAAATTGATGACATTGGCGGGATCTCCCGGAGCCTGGGTTGCTTGCAAACCGGCGGCCAACGGAGGCTCGAAGTTCCAGAGGTCGCATGCACCGCCCGCGTCGTTGACGGCATTTATGTTCTCTTCCGGCTCCTGACACGGCCCCGGATCCCAGCAGAACCTGATCTGGTTTAGCCCCCCGCTCGGAGCGCTGAGCCCGCCGTCCTCGACGAGGTTTAGGCGGGCGTAGACGTGGGCAGTGTTGCCGCTTCCTCTGACGATCACACATTCAACGCCCGGCGTGCCGGCTTGTTGACTTACGGTCTGCGTCCCATCGAGTGATTGGTCGACAAATCGGAAGGTATCGTTCTCCGTATCGACCGTGACATCGACCTCGAACGTACCCGTGAACGAGGTGGTGGTGATCACCCCGGTATCGAAGGTATTGGTCGCATTATTATTCGGGGGAGTCACCGCCAGTTCGATGGGATCGGCGAGGTTGCAATGCATGACTACCTCTGGAGTATCACAGTCCGGACCTCCTCCAACCGTGATCGGCTCGATAAAGTTATCCTGGGTCGTCTGTGCCAAGGCTGGTGGTGCCAAGTTAACGACGGCCCAGGCCCCCACAGCGCAGATGGTTCGTGTCAATAGCGTGTTCATTTTTTCTCCCTTTCACTAGGTCGCTCGCTTCTTGTTATGGGCGCATGTCGATGTCGCCGCCGGCTCCAGCCAGCCGGCCTGGCCCCTTTCGTCATAAGTACCAGTCGCGCCTCGCCATCGATTTGCTGGTCAAAAGCTCAAACTGACCCGACCGAGGATGGTGCGGTCGGGGAAGTAAGGACCGATGGAGGGTGCGTCCTGGAACTCGCGGAAACTGTCATCCTGATAACTGAACTCCTCGTCGAAGAGGTTCCGTACTTCCAGGCTAAAGATGCCGCGCCGGTCCGGAATGCGCCAGCCAATCGCGGCATCGACGACGAAGAAGTCGTCACTGCCGTCAGCGAACCCGGCCAAGTTTCCCGAACGGTCCACCTCCTGATCCACGTAGGTCGCGCCCACGGCGGCAAAGAGCCCGCTGGGATGGAAGTAGCGGGCGCTCACCGGCACGCTGAAAGTCTCCACCTCCTCAGGCGCGTCAGCGAAGGTTGTCAGCAGTCCCTCCTCGGCTTCGAACCGGTCGTAGACAAGCTCGGCGCTCAGCGCCAGCTCGGCGAGGGGCGTCCAGTAAACGTAGGCGCGGTGCAACTGCTCGTCCTGGTCCTCGAAGACGACACCGCCTACGTCGAACAGGGGCACATCGAGATCGCGCCAGGTGACCTCTCCGCCGATGGCCAGGTCATTCGTTGGTCGCCAGTCGAGGCCGCCGCCGTAAAGCCAATACGCGGTGGCGTTTCTGTTGTCGAAGAACTGATTGAGGCCTGCGACCTGCGTGGGCTCGATCGTCCGGTTCGAAATGGTGGCGGGCCTAACCGTCCGAAACAGCGCGCCGCGCAGGCGAAGGCGATCCGTGATGTCCCACTGCACCCCAAATTTGGGGCTCAGTTTTTCGACGTCGAGTTCGCTTTCCGGAACGTCAGGGTCTTCATCATGGTAGTCGTCGTAGCTGGCGCCCAAGGTCCAGGTCACGGTGTCCGGAAAATTGACGTTGGTATAAAGATAGCCGCGCGCATGCTCGATTTTCGGCGCTTCCGAGACCCCGCCCACGGGAACGCCGCCGAAGGTTACGGATATATCGACCTCGCTGTCGACGTCGCTGTAGGCGAAGCCTGCGATCACATTGAAGAAATCCCGTCGATAGAGATATTGCGCGTCGACCTGATAGCCATCTTCGTCGGCTGTGGCCAAGGTCTCGAGCTCCAATGAAAGGCCCGGGAAAATTTCGATGTCCTCCGTTTCTGTTATTTCTTCCTTCCGGTCGCTGTATATGAAGGAAACCAGCACGTCTGAGTTGGGCGTCGGCGAATACCGGAGGCCGGCGCGCGCCATGTCCTGATCGAGCCTGCGCTCTAGCGTGGACGAGAAGTCATCGCGGTCGAAGTTGAGCGCGAGGTCTCCCTCTGCGGAATCGCGCCGACGGAACTCCGCCTGGACGTTCAGCTCCGGCGTAATCGCGGCCTGGGCGAAAAAGTTGTAGATGTCGTGGTCGATGTCGTGGTTGGGCCGCCAACCGTCCGTTTCGTGGTGGAACGCCCCGGCGCTGAGCGAGAATCGATCGTAGATCGCCGAGACCACGCCCTCGCCGCCAAACGTGTCGTTGTTGCCGATCTCTGCGGTGCCGTTGAATTGAACCTGGTTGCGCTCGAAGAGCGGCGTGAATTCGTTGAACCCGGCCTCGGCCGGGCCGCCGCTGGTGATGATGTTCACGTTGGTTTCGCTGATGCTCGGCTGGACCGGGTTGATGTTGATGTCCTGCAGAAGCTGCGCCTGGAGAAGCTCGCTCACCCGCGCGATCTCGCGTCGCCGGAAGCTTCCATAGGTGTCCGAGAGGAAACGATGGGCCGAAGCGTTGGCCGGATCGAGGGCGAGCGACTTGGTTGACTCATTGATCGCGAGCTGATGGAAGCCCAGGTCGTCGTAAATCCGCGCCAGGCTGGTTCCGCGCGCGGCGCGGTCCTGGTCGAGCTGCAGCCGGCTGCGGTAGACCGCCCGGTTGTCGTTGCGCGCGATCGAGGCCTGCAGGTCNNTCCAAGGGCGCGCGCTTCTCCTCGAAATAGGCCTTGCCGAGATAGGCGCGCAACAGTGCGCTGTTGGCGTCCAGCCCGACGGCGATCTCGAGGTCCCTGCGCCCCGCCTCCAGGTCGCCCTCGCGGATCTTGGCCAGGCCCAATCCCAGGCGGGGCAGCGGGTCGGCGGACTCCAGCGCGATGGCCCGCGTGAAGGCCTCCCTGGCGATGCGGGTGCGGAATTCGGTGAGCGCCGCGAAGCCGCGCACCAGCTGCGCCCGCGCCAGATCGGGCGCCAGCTCCGCGGCCCGCTCGGCCGCCTCATTAGCCCGGCCGCGGTAGCCGAGCGACAGCCATAGCTCGGCCAGGCGCGCCCAGGCGAGGGCATCCTCGGGTCGCGCCTCGCTCGTTTGGAGCAGGGTGTCGCGCGCCGCCTCGAGCTCGAAGTTGGCCTGCTGGGCATACGACAGGGCGATTCCGGCCGCAGCCGACTGCGGGCTAAGCTCGACCGCCCGGGTGCCGTCGGCGAGCGCTTGATCCTTCTCGTTCTGGACCACGGCGATGACCGCGCGCAGGGCATACGCCAGCCCGGCGCCGGGGTCGCGCGCGAGCGCCTGATCGATCGCTGCCCGGGCCTCGCTGACCCGGCCGACCGAGAGCAGGATGGCGGCGCGATGGTGGTGGAACGCGGCGTCGCGCGCCGCCGCCGGCACGCGGTCCAGGACGTCGAGCGCCCCGGCGAAGTCGCCCCGTCCGGCGCGCCCCAGCGCCTCCGCCAAGGGGCCGGCCAGGCCGGCCGGGACGCGCTCCGTACGCCCGCCGAGCACGGCCAGGAGCGGCGGGTAGTAAAGCGCCCATTGCACCGCGTCCCGCGGGCGCACAACGATGCGCGGCTCGGGCGCTTGGCCGGCCTGGGCGACCGCGGACTGGCCGTCGGCGAGCGTGATCCGTCCCTGCTCGTTCGCCGCCGCGATCATCCCCTCAAGGACGGTCAGCTCGGTCCGGGTCTCCACCACGCGGATGACGAACTCCGTGCCCTCGACGGTCGCGTTGAGGTACGGCGTGTTCACCGCCAACAGGCGGGGCCTGCGGCTGAACGACTGAATGGCGCCGAGGACGAGGTCGAAGAACGAACGCTCCTCCTCCTCCCGGGTTATCTCGGCGAGGTGGACAGTCGTATCCGCGTCGATGCGGATGATCGCGTCATTGATGAGCGCGGCGGCCGCGCGGCTATAACTGCCGGTGCGGAGCGTGTCTTGCTCGCACAGGGAATCGCCAACGCTTGCAGGTTGCCAACGCGCGTCGTCGGCGCGTTGGACCTCGACCGTGCCCTGAGTCGAAACGACTTCCCCAACCGGCGGCGTGCAAGGATCCGCCGCGCCTGCGCTCCTCGCCGCCAAAAGCGCTGCCGCGCCCGCCACGGCTGCGCCACGCGCTATCGCACAAACCTTCAAGATGCCTCCCGTGCGGCTTGCTCGAAATCCGAGCAGACCCTTTTTGATTAAAATACTTTTACGTACTTTTTCGTTTCGTTTTGGTGCGTTGAGTATCTATTTATCAATACTATAGAGGCTCTTGGGCTGATTAACTCCACACGGATGATTAGGTCATGGGCTCTTAATGGCGCAGCCAGAGGTGCGTTGCGGCCGACCTGATGTTGGGGCTCATGACCCGAATAATATTAAGTCAACCGCTCTCACGGCTAATATTAGCCTTACCTCCCGCCAAGGAGAATAAGGTTAAATACGTAAGTGCTGCCAAGGGGAAGTAAGGATAAATACGTAACCGACGTGAACTGTACGCCTTACAGTTATGGCGATTATTTCGTGACCATGCGGATCACGGTCGGTTCGTCTTCCGGAGCGCCAGCCCGCAGATATGTGCGACAGGTGGTCAGATAAAGCGACGAGCACTCGTCAGCCGGGTAACGTTCCACTATGGCGCTGAAGAGGTTCTCCGCCTTGGCCCATTCCCGAACGGAGAACGCTTCGAGCGCATCGGAAAACCGGGTCAAGAAATCGATCATGTGAGCCGTCGCTTCGTTCCGCATGCCGAGAATCTCGACAATGGGAGTCGCTTCAGCCTTCCCGACCAAACGAAATGAGCCCAAAGGACGCAACAGGAGGTCGTTGAGGCCCTCGACGACGGCCTCCGTAGCAAGGATCCGGGTCCCGAGATGTTTGTTCAAGGCTTCCAATCGGGCGGCGGTGTTCGCCGGATCTCCGAGAATGCTGTAGGTAAACTGCCCGCCGCCGCCTGTATGTCCCAAATAGAAATTCCCGCATTGAAGCCCGATCCGCGGTTTGAGAGTGGGGAGATCATACTGCTCGCGAAACAGGCGAATCGCCTTGACCGTATCGATAGCAGCCAGAACGGCGTTCTGCCGCGCCATCACGGTTGACGCACCATCCGTCCAGGCACACATGATGGTATCCGCATGAAATTCGGTCACGTCTGCCGCGTGCGTCTTGAGCGGCTGAGCCAGCGCCTCGAAATAGGCGTTCATGAAAATTGCTAACTCGTCAGGCGGTTTGGTCTCCGAGATCGTGGTGAAACCCGACATATCGGTCGCGAGACAGGTACCGTGGACCACCTTGTTCACTGAGTCCGGATCGACGCGCTTCTCCGTCAGGTCCCGGACAATGTTTTCCGGCAGGTAATAGCTAATGGCGCGGCTGATTTGCCGTTCCTTCCGGCGTTCCAGCAGGTATTGGCTCATGAGGCCGACCAGCAGTGCAATCGGCAATTCCACGAGCACCGGGTTCGCCACGGGAAGCCAAAGTCCAGCCTCGTTGAAGGTATATTGCGCACTGGCGCCGTAAAGCGCGGCCATCGCGATCGCAAGGGGTACGCCTGAGATCGCCGGCAGCAGATAAACAATCGCGCCGACTGCAAGACCGAAGACAAAAATAATCAGTAAATTCAGCGTCGGGCCGCTGGGACGGACCGTCCGCGCGGTCAGGAGATTGGCAAATGCGCTGGCCATAATTTCAACGCCGCTCAGGTCAATTCCATCTTCTCCGGTGAACACGGTATAGAATCGGTCCGGCTGATCCGGGTCGTACAAATCCGAATATCCGACGAATACGACCTTGTTGGCGAGGTCGATCGGAACGGATTTCGATTCCGATGAATTCTCCGCGACGAGTATATGATAAGGAACGGTCGTTATCGTGCCTGGCGGCCCATAGAAATTGATGTAGCGGTTCTCAGGCCCCCCGTAGAGATCCGCTAGAGCAGAGACGAGCCATCTTTCTTCGGGTTTGAGACCCTCAAATTCCTCGATTACGGACTTCACTCTACCGTGTAGTTCGGCATCTCGATTGAACGCATCATAAAACTTACTCATAAGGCTCCGTACTTCCGGGGCTCCACCGATCTGATCGGCGGTCGAGGGAACGTCCGTCAGTCCCTGCGCTTTCGCCCGATCGAGAATATCCAGCCAGAGGTCGTAATGATCCAACGCGTGAAGCTGCAACGCAATCGACGCGGTTGTCGGCGCAGCGCCCGCGCTCGCCTTAAAGGTCCAAAACTCGTAGGCCGCCTGCCCCGTCTTCGGTAGGGGAAATGGCCCAAGCCCCTTGGCAGCAAGCGCCAAGGGGCGGGCTGGGGGAGTCGCTTCTTCGACCCAAAGGGATCCGCTTTGTCTCCCCGCGGAATCATAAAGAGCCCGCTTTCTCCCGGTTAGCACTTGATACAGGACGACACGATCGGCTGCAGCGATCGCTTGGGCAAACGTTTGATCTTCGTTGTTCGATTTGGACTTGGCGAAATTAAAGTCGAACACGACTACCCCGGCACCGCGCTCTACCAAGCTGTCAAGCAAGCGAGCGTGAACACTGCGCGGCCAATCGCGCGGCATTTTTGGCAGATCCAGTTTCTTCCCTGTGGAGCTGTCGATGGCGACGACCGCCACGTCCCTTGGCGGTTCGATCGGACCCCTGATGTTGAAGAGCCAAGACAAGCCGAAATTCCTTTCGAAGTCGAGGCCGAGGGGCGTGACGGCAAATGCGGCGCCAAAAAGGCCGATAGTGGCGCTAGCCAACAACCCTCGGTGCCATCTGCTGAGTTGCCATCTGCTCATCTGAAGTGCCTCGCCCCGAAAGAGGGTTCCCGTCGCGCGTCCACAGCCTCATTATATATCATCATATATCGTCGCGAACGCGCGCCAAAAACGGCCAGGTCACCCGTCCTGGTCCTCGCCGCCCCGGCGCCGATGCGTTCGCCTGGCGCCCAGATCCGATCGACTCTCGTTGTCGTTACCGAAAATCCCATCCGGATCCGATTCGCCTCGACTCGGGGGGTTATGACATGATCTGGATCGATGATCAGAGTTGCGAGAGCGCTGTCGTGGATTTTTGGACTGCGGTTCAAGTCACAAGTCCAGATCGGGGCCGAAAGCCTGGCCCTGTGGCATCAGCTCGATGTTGCGCGTCGCCAATCGCCACGAAGGCTGCGACATCGGAATTTTAATCGGTTTTTCCGAGTCTGGCTCTATCGGCTGTGGCCGGGCGTTCTGAATTCGATTGTTATCGTCCAGCCTGAGACGGTCGTACGCCGGCATCGGCGCGGCTTCAAGGCGTTCTGGCGCTGGACGTTCCGAGACCGCCCGGGCGGCCAAGGATTCCCAGAGAAGTCCGAGGCTTGACTCGCGAGGTCAACCTGGCCAATCCCCTGTGGAGCGCGCCCCGGATCCATGGCGGACTGCTCAAGCTGGAGATCGAGATGGCTCAAACAATAGCCACGAAATACATGGCTGGGGGTCGCCGCCGGGCTTCGCAATCCCGGAAGACGTTCCTGCGCAATCACGTCAATGGCATTGCCTCGATCGATTTCGGTCAAGTCCGAGATCTGCTGGATAATCTGGATTGAGGCGCCTCCTTTGAGGCTGGTTTGCCGAGGCCGTTGTCGGCCTCGTAGAGTCGGTCGAGTTCCTGCCTGACGGCCTCCATCTGGCGGCGCTCGAAGTCGGTGATCCTGATCGCGCGCCAGCGCTCGGCGGCGCGGATCATGGCGCCGAACATGAGCTTGAGGACGGGCTTCTCGCCGAAGGCGTTGGGATGATCTTGAGCCGCCGGCGCTCCTCGAGGAACAGGCGTTCGAGAAGGTTTGTCGTCCGGGTCGGGCGAGTAGCGGCCGTGACGGCCATACTTGGCGGAGACAATGTAAGCGGGCCCCTGCCTTCTCGTGCGGCGGCGTCGGATTCGTTGGTCAGGCGACCGATGTTCTTTAACCGTATATCACCGTCCCCCACCCCCGACCTTTGCCTGCCAGGGACTTGTCAAAAATGGGGGCCTACGAGGACTTACCACGTGCGTGCAAGCAAGACCCCCAGGGGGCGTCCAGAAAACCCCATGCACAGCGGTCCGCCAAGTCACTCAAAAACCTGGCGCCGATTCGCCCGCCCGGGCTGTCCCGAAACCACTCATTTTCCGGATTCGCTGGTCACTGCCCTGCCTCGCCCGCTCCCGGTGCCGAGCTACCCGAAGGCCCGCGTCATATACCCCGACAGGCCAGGTCTCGGCCTATGACGCGTCGCGTCGCTAGATCGTTGCGGTCCCGACATGTTCTTGTGGGTAGCCTGTCTATCCCTGCCAAGCCCCACTCGCCCCTTGACGGGCTTGTGACGCACCTCATGGCGGTTGCGGGACGGGCGCCTCTATCTCTTGCTTCGGGGCCCGCCTCTCGGCTTCGAACAGTTCCTTGGCGGTCTCCTGGTCGATTTGTCGGCGAACAGACTGCGGCAAGTTCTCGAGTGCAACCCGGAGACGCCCGGCGGCTTCCTCGTCACCTTGGGCAGCTGCCCTGGCCAACACCGTATGGACGTCTAATGGTCCGAACCGCCGGGCGAGGGCCCGGGCCCGGCTTTCAGGCCGATGGAATCGGGAGCGCCCGTGCGAGGACCGCGATGCTACGACCCTGCAGGGTCGGGGGCAGGCGGCCGATGGCCGCCAAGGCGGCAGGAGCGAAAGTTGAAAATTGACGCGGTTCGCGATCGTCACCGACCGTGCGAATGACACGACCGCCCCGGCGATGGCCGCGATTCAGAATCCCGAGCATCTCGTCGCGGCCAAGGAAGTTGTCCGCCTCGTCGGCCAGCAGTACCGGACGAGCGGCCTCAACAGTTCTGAACACGGCCGCGGCCGTGACGTTGGCCGCAAGTAGCGGGCGCGGCACGAGACGCGAGAGCACGCCGAGTAGCGTGGTTTTGCCACACCTCTTGTGCGGCGATAGCAGCGCAAGCCGGGGCGTCACGTCGGTGGCATCGAAGATATGGCAATGAACGGCCCAGAGCGCAGCCGTCTCGGCGGCGTGCACGGGCAAAACGATGTGATCCCGAATGGCACCGGTCATGCTGTCGAGCAACATTGCACCGTTCAGCGGGCCCGGCGACGGTTCCGGCGCGAGCGACGCCAGCGCACGGCCCTGCGCTTCGGAATCACCGCCCTCGGGTTTCGGGCGGCGGCACTCGACCTCGCAGTCGAGGATCCTCACCCGAACACCGAATCGCTCGGCTTCCTGCTGGCGCACACGCCCGTATCCAAGGCGCGGCAGTGCTGCCAGGCGCTCGATCGCGGCTTCCGGCGGCTCGGCGGTACCTTAGAAGGTGTTTTCTTATCGTTTCCTCAGACACCTGCAATGCCTTCCTACGATGAGGCGATGTCTCGTGGTCGGTCTAGCAACAGGTCGTTGAAATCGGATCCCCACGGCGGCCAGGAGGACGATCTAGCCGGTGCGCCGCTTTATTCTGCTGCAGGCAAGCGGTCCGTGGACAGGATGATCAACAATTTTCCGCCGCCAGCACCTGAGCAGCGCTCCGTCGTCCGCACTAGAAGCAGCACCTTGGGCGCGCCGCGCCGCGCGCGCCTCGGCTTCAACAAACCGACAAGCGGCGCCGAGACGCAGGGACCGATTCGTTGCGAGCAACTCCGCTACGCGCGCAAGATTGGCTTCGTCGTCGGTTTTACTGCCGCGCCGGCGCCCTTGGGTCTTCGACCCTTTCTCGATCCACTGCGCCAGGTCGCGCAGCCCGCCGAGCTTGGGCGGCTCGCCACGCGACTCGATCGCTCCCGTCCCGGCCTCGACGAACCGATCAATGGCGAAGCTCAATGCCATTCTGGCCGTGGCCGTATCCTCGCGATCAGCCGTGGTCGGCTCCCGTTTCCTCGTCATCGTCCTTGCTGCCCTGCAACGCTGCCGCGATACGCCGAGCTGTGCGGTCGGTCGTTGCTCGCAGCGGGTCGTCGCCCGGGTAGGCATAGCGTCCCGTCGTGCGCGCTTGCCGGTGCCCGAGCACTTTCCCGACGACAAACAGACTGTGGCCGTCGGCGACCGCAACGGCCCGGCTCGTTCGTTTGACGAGCGCGGCTTGCTCAGTTGGTCGTGAGACAGGAGAGATAGATCTCGAAGGTCGTTCCCCGTCCCGGCTCGCTTGTCACGGTGATTGTCCCGCCATGGGCCGCGATCACGCCGTGGGCCACGGACAACCCCATCCCGGTCCCCTCGCCGACGGGCTTGGTGGTGAAAAACGGGTCGAAAATTCGCTCGATCGTATCGGCGTCCATGCCCGGACCCGTATCGCGGATGCTGATCTTGGCATACGGTCCCGGCTCCATGCCTGGATGAAGAGCGCTGAGCGCCTCGTCCAGGGTGACCCCTTCAAGCGTGACGGTGAAGATGCCGCCTTTGAGCCCCATGGCATCGCCCGCGTTTGATCCGAGATTCATAATGACCTGATGGATCTGCGTGGCATCGGCGTTCACCGGGCCGAGCGATTCATCGAGGTCGTCCCGGATCTCGATCGTGCTTGGCAGGGTGGCCCGCAAGAGAGCCAAGGTCTCGCTTATGACGGCGCAGAGGTTGACCGGCCTTCGGTCCGGTTCATCGCAACGGCTGAAGGCGAGGATCTGAGCAACCAGGTTCCTGCCGCGCTTAGCGGCCGCGACCACCTTTTCCAAATTGGCACGGGCATGGCTTTCCGGAGCCAAGTCTTCCAAAGCCAACTCGGTGAGCCCGAGGAGCGGAACCAGGGTGTTATTGAGATCGTGGGCGATGCCCCCCGCCAAAGTGCCCAAAGCCTCCATCTTGTGGGACTGGCGAAGCTGCCTCTCCAGGAACGCTTTTTCTTCTTCTGCTCGCTTGCGCTCGGTGATGTCGCGCAGCACGCCGATAAAGGCTCGCGATCCGTCACGCTGCATTTCCGCGATGCCGAGCTCTACGGGCAGACTCGACCCGTCTTTTCGCGCAACCATCACCTCGCGGGGACCCGTGCCGATCACCTTGCCTTGGCCCGTCGTCATATATTGTTTAAAGGAGTTCCCGTGCCGGCTCCGATACGGCTCGGGAATCACGATGGCTACGTCCTTTCCGATCACCTCCTCAGCCGGATATCCGAACATGCGTTCTGCGGCGGGGTTGAAGGATTGTATGACTCCGTTCTCGTCCGTGGAGATGACGCCCTCCATCAGGTTCTCCAGGATGCCTCTCAGGTGCTGTTCCCTCTCGCGCAATGCCCGCTCGGCCTCAATCTCCGCCGTCAGATCGGTTCCGGCGCCGCGATAGCCGCAGAACCGCCCGTCGGCATCGAAGATCGGCGTGCCGCTGATGGACCAGTAATGCGTGCGGCCTTTCGGATCGACATAGGTGTAGCGAAATCCGCGAAAGGCGCTCAGCGCCTCGAGATCGGCCAAATGGCTTTTCCATACCCCTGAGGTTAGATCCGGTGCCGCGGAGTCCTGTCGCTCCCGTCCGAGAATTTCCGACGGATCGACGCCCGTGACTTCGGCGAAGCGCTCTGAAATATAGGTGAAACACAGATTCTCGTCTGTTTCCCAGATCCAGTCCGCCGTGGCCCGGGATACGTCCTTGAAGCGCTCCTCGCTTTTGCGCAGCGCCTCTTCCATTCGCTTTCGTTCGCTGATGTCCGTGGAGATGGCCCCGATTCCGGCAAGGTTGCCGGCGCCATCGAGAACGGGAAACTTGGTCGTCAGGATCGTGTGGACGCCGTCGTCAAGGACGACTTCATCCTCCCGCTCGTTCGGCCTGCCGGATTCCACGACCATCCGGTCCTGGGCGACCAGGCGGTCCGCCAGCTCCTTCGGAAAGACCTCGTGAGACGACTTCCCCAAGGCCTCTTCCCTCTCCACGCCGAACAGCGCCTTGCATTGCGGCCCGATAACCACGTGGCGCCCCTGCAGGTCCTTGAACGCGATGTTACACGGCGCGTGCTCGACGATGGTGCGCCACCGCGTTTCGCTTTCCCTCAACGCCTTTTCGGCCCGCCTTCGCTCGCGGCGCACCGCGGCTTCGGTCAACTCGCGTTTGATGGCCGGAAGAAGGCGTGACAGGTTGTTCTTCGCTATCACGTCATGGGCGCCGGCCTTCATCAGTTGGACGAGCTCATCCTCGGGGAGAACGCCCGATATCACGATGAAGGGGACGTCAAGATCGAAATCCCTCACCAGCTCCAGGGCGCCCTTCGCGTCGAAGTCCGGCAGAACACAATCGCATAGGATCAGGTCCCAGGCGCGCTTGCGCAGGGCATCGCGCATTGCCTCGCGGGTTTCTACCCGTTCGAAGCCCGGATCGATGCCGCCCTGGCGAACGCATCGAACCATCAAGAACGCATCGTCCTCGGAATCCTCGACGATGAGTACGCGAAGGGGTCCCGCCATCGCGGACACTCATGCACCCCAAGGCCGCCCGATGTTAACACTCGGCATAACGTGCACGCGCCCCACCTCACGGGCCGGAGCGGAGGCTTCGCGCACGCTGGACAACAGCTCCTCGGGCTCGAAAGGCTTGGGTATCGTGCGGTCGGCGCCGGCTTGCCGCGCCCGTTCGAGCAGATCCGAGGCGCCGAGGCGGCTGCCGCCGGACGTCGCGATAATCCGCAGACCCGGGTGTTCCCGCCGAAGCCCGGAGATCGTCTCAACCCCTTCCGTCCCCGCCTGCCGGAGATGCCGAGCCACCGGCAGGGCATCATCTTGGCAATCTTCGACGATCAGCAGATGGAGAGGCTTGCCCATCGCGCCTGCTCACGCAGCCCGGGGGCGCTCGTTGAGAATCAGCCAGTACAAGCCCACCTGTGCCACGGCCTCGCTGAATTCGCCAAATCCGACCGGCTTGCGAACGTAGCTGTTCACGCCCAATTCGTAACTGCGGATTAGATCCTTCTGTTCGTCGGATGAGGTGAGCACGACGATCGGAATCCGCTTCGTCCGCGGGTCCTGGCGTACGCGCTCCAGCACCTCGAGCCCATCGACCTTGGGCAGCTTCACGTCGAGCAGGATGACGGGCGGCTCTGCCGTGCCGTGCCCCTCATACGGGCCGGTTCCGAACAGGTAGTCCAGCGCCTCGGCCCCGTCGCGCGCCACCGCGACTTCGTTCTTGAGCTTGTTCTTCTTGAGAGCGCGTAACGTGAGCGCCTCATCGTCAGGATTGTCCTCGACCAGTAGGATTGCCTCGCGTGCCATGGGACTGCTCCCTTTTGCTCAAACGGTGAAATATACGGTCGCACCTTGATCCAGGGCCGATTCCGCCCACACCTGACCGCCGTGACGGTGAACGATGCGCGCGACCGTCGCCAAGCCAATGCCCGTTCCTTCGAATTCGGTTGCGGAATGCAACCGCTGGAAGGGCTTGAACAGTTTCTCGCCGTAGGTCATGTCAAAACCGGCTCCGTTGTCCCGCACGTAACACGTCGACGCACCGTTCTCCCGGGTCATGCCGAATTCGATTTCGGCCTGCGGGCGTTTCGCGGTGAATTTCCATGCATTGCCGAGCAGGTTCTCGAGGACGATCCGCAACAGGCGGGGGTCTCCATTCACAACGATTCCTTGGCCGACATGGATGCGGGCCCGGCGCGCAGGCTCTCTCTCGCGCAGCTCTTTCAGGATCTTTGCCGTGATCTCGGACAGGTCCACCGTGTCGTACTTGAGCTCGGCGCGCGTGACGCGTGAGAAAGCAAGAAGATCGTCGATGAGCTGGGCCATCTTCCGACTGCCCGCGCGCACCCGCTCGATATAGTGCCTGGCCGTCTCATCCAGCTCCTCGGCGTAATCCACCGCAAGCGCCTCGGAGAACCCGTCCATGCCTCTGAGTGGGCTGCGCAGGTCGTGTGAGACCGTATACGTGAAGGACTCCAGCTCCGCGTTGGCGGCGGCGAGCTCAGCCGTGCGCTGCGCAACCCGCTCTTCCAGCTCCGCGTTGAGCTTTCGTATCTCCGCCTCGGCGCGTCGGCGCTCGGCGATGTCGCGCAGCATGACGGTGAAGGTGAGCACGCCGTCGCTTTCAAGCTTGGAAATGGAGGCCTCTGCGGGGAACTCGGTTCCGTCCTTGCGCAGAGCGAAGACTTCCCCACGGTGATGCATCAAACGACTGGATTGCGAGGATCTCGCAAAGCGTTCGATGTGCCCGTAGTGATCGCTTCTGAATCGAGACGGCAACAACACGTTCAACGGCTCTCCGAGCACCTCGTGGGCGGCGTATCCGAAAATGGCCTCCGCCTGCTGATTGAACAGTTGGATGCGCTGGTTCTCGTCCACGGAAATGACGGCCTCCGAAGCGATGTCCAGTATGCCGCTGAAGCGCGCCTCGGAGGCCCGCAGCCGTTTCGCCGTTTCTTCGCGCTCGGCCACTTCGTCTTCCAGCTTCCGCTTCGCGGCCACGAGATCCTCGGTGCGCTCCCGGACCCGTTCCTCCAGGCTGTCGTGGGCGAGCTGAAGATCCGTCTCTCCCCTCTTGGCTTTGGCCAGAAGCAAGGCGGTAGTCCAGATCGCGAACAAAGCGAGGAAGCGGTTGGCAAGCACCATCCACTGGATGCCCCCTTCGGGAGACAAGAAATAGCCTGCCACGGTGAGGCCGGAGCCGACGAGCGCCAGCAGGAAGATGAAACCCGGCCTGTCAAACCACCAGCCGAGAAGCACGACGGCCACGTATGGAACGCCTCCGGCCACTCCGAGGGGTAACCACAAGTCAATCAGCAGGATCGCCAGGCCGACCACCGCCGCGATGGCAAGCAGGCCCGGCTCGGTCGATCGCTTTTCGTCCATCGTCATCGCCTTAGAACCAATCGCCTCGAAGCCGCCGATGCCATGTGTGCGGATCGCGTGATCGGCGCCAGTGTCTCCTGTGCGCGGAAACGCGAGATCATCATCGCCATCGCCGGCCGCCCGAGTCACAGACCGGGCTCGAAGCGATCGCCCGCCGCGCTCCGGGCCGGCCTTTCCAAGTGCCGGCTGAAGCCCTTGTTTTCTTGCAATGTTTGGTTAATGAAGCATTAACCACTCGGGCCTATGTTCGACGACGAGCCGTCGCGCCATTCGCCCTTGTCTAGTGCCTGAGCGGGGAAATTCGTCAGTCGCGGGACTGACGAATTATCCGTGTGAATCAGGGACTTGAATCCAAGACCCGGAGCGGCTTTTCCGTGAAAGCCGGCACTCGGGAACCTCAGCGGTGGCCGGGTGGAGGGGCTCGGATTGGTGCCGACCCGACCGCTCCGAGAACAATGGGGCAAGCGCTCTTAACCAACGTTAAGCTTTTGCCAGGCAGACTTTGGCCGGAAGCTTGTCGACCTGGCCGTCGGTGCATTTTCAAGAAGGAGCATTTGACCCCGCGCGATCCGCCCTGAGTGGCGAGCTTCGAGGCCACGTGGACTTATAATGAGCGACCTGCAAGCCCCCGAGGTCCTGAACCTCGTCAAAAGGCTATTCGGGAGAGACCACTCCTCTCAGCCGGAGCGTGACAGTGAGGTCTCCTCCCGCCACCAGGCCCGACCTCGACGATCGGAGGGCGTCGCGTCGGAAGACCGATTCCTCTCTAACCACGAAAAGTTTGAGACGCGTCTGCAGCACTTCCTGTCCAGGAACAACGCGGATACGGAGCTCGTAAGCGGCAGAGTCCATTTGCTCAACACCGACGAGATTCGCGATCGGCTTGGGGAAAGGTGGGAAAAGCTAGCTAGCCAGGTTCACCATACCATAACCGACACCTTGAAGAATCGACTCAGCCGCAATGACTTCTTTATGCAGTATGACGATGACACGTACCTCATTCTTTTCGAAAATGCCTCGGAGCAAGAGGCGAAGCTGAAGTGCGCCCTCCTGGCCAACGAGATCAAGACGAAGCTTTTCGGCGAGGACGCGTCCGAGCTGGCCGAAGCCCTCAACGTCCAAACGGTCATCGCCCAGGTTGACGGCACCCTTGCGACGGAAAGGCTCAGCAGCGCCCAGGCGCTGGACGAGGCGATTACGCAGGCGCAGAAGAGCGCAGATGCCGCGCCCGCAGAGCACGACGGTCCTGGTAGCCCCGACGCGGGCGGGATGCTGACCCCGGAAGAGGTGGCAGAACTTCTTGGAGTGGCGGAAGAGCGTTTGGAGGCCTTTGAGCGCGGGCCGAAAACCCAGACCCGCCTGGACGCTGCGCAGGACCAGATGGGGGAACTCATCCGACAACTGCGCAACTTCGAGAAGGCGCTTACCGCGGTCGATACGGCGCCATCGGGCGACGAGGCGAAGCGGTCGAACGCGCAGACCGGCAGCGACTGGAAGAGTCAATATTTCAGCGCACTAAACGTTATCCATAAGCTCACCGAGCGCGCGGAAAATCAGCTCGCTCGCCAGCAGGCCGATGCGCCTGCGGCGTTTGAGCCCGAACAGAAGGAGGACCTTTGCCTAGAAGCGACGTTCTCTTATACGCCGGTATGGCACGTGGCAAAGAAAGCGGTCGGGGCCCATGTCTGTCAGATGTCGCTACAACTTAACGAGGAGACGCTACCGTACGTCGAGATATTGCGGAAGGACCTGTCCAGCGACCTGACAACGATCATAGACCGAATTCTCATACGGAAAGCGTCCCAGGACCTTAAGGAAGCAGCCGCGGCCGGACAGGTTCGCATTGCGGGTATACCGATCCATTTTTCGACCCTTGACGGCCTCGGAAGCCAAAGAGAGTTTCAATACCTGTGCCACGCTATTCCAAGAGATCTATATAACCTGCTGATATGGGAAATCGTGAACGCGCCGCTCGATGCTTGGCGCTCGCACCTGCCTTTGGCGGTTTCGGCTGCCAAGCCCTTTGGGCGGGCCATCTTCTTGCGGGCGGACCTGTTTCGAGCGTCTCTTTCCGACGTAGTCCGGGACCTGAGGAGCCTCCGGAACGCGGGCGTGCATGCCGTCGGCTTGGATATGACGGCCATATCCACGCCCCAATCAGACGTCATCGCGCTTCTCGAGAGGTTCGCGGCCGCAGCGAATCGCTACGGCCTCAAATGCTATGCACTGGGTCTGGATTCCATGAGCCTTGTGACAGCGGCCGTTTGCGCCGGCTTTGACCACGTTTCAGGTTCGCCGGTCGCGGAGCCCACCGAGTCGCCCGGAGGCATCACGCCGAAGACCGCCGAAGAGATCTACCTGCGCCGCTTCGCCAAGGTGTCCTGATATCCCGGCGAACGGATCCCGCGCGGTCCGATCCCTTGGGCCGGACGCGCCGCAGCGGGCCACCCGGGGGGGCGACCGACACGGCTGCGTTTTCAGGTCCGGACCTGGTCCGTGCAGTCCGCCGGACGACGTGTTTGTCAAAATTTTACGAAAGTCTGCGAGAGTGCCGGGTCGCGCCCTGCCGCGGGCATATGAGCGGAAAGGGTGCGAGCGCGAGCCAACTGCCAGGACGGCAGGGTGCAGAAGGCCAAGGTATGGCGATGAAGCGACTCCTCATCGTGGAGGACGATCCCCATGTGGCTGATCTTGCCGCTCAGGTGGCGGGCAGGCAGGGATTCGACGTCGCCTTCGCGCAGACCTACGACCACGTCAGCCATCGGGTCTTGTCCTTCGGGCCGACGCTGATCCTATTGGATCTTCAGCTTTCCGACTCGGGGTCGGAGGGCGTTGAGATTCTTCGCCTCCTGGCCGATCTCGGATGTGGCGCCGACGTCGTCCTCATGAGCGGTGCAGACCGGCGCGTGGTCAGTGCGGCGGAAAGCCTCGGAAAAGCCTACGGCCTGCACGTCAGAGGAATTCTCCTCAAGCCCTTCGAGCTCGCCGACCTGCGCGCGCATCTGGAGACGACCTCGCAGTTCGAGCCGCTCGACGACAGCGTGGAAACCTCGCCGGAAGAAGAGCTCCACCGCGCGATCCGCAACCAGGAGCTCGCGCTCTACTATCAGCCGAAGCTCGAGGTGCGGTCGGGGAAAGTCGTCGGAGCCGAGGCGTTGGCGCGCTGGCGGCACCCGAAAAAGGGCATGATTCCGCCGAGCGAGTTCATTGCGCTTGCCGAGACAACTGGCCTGATCGTGCCGCTCACGGAATGGGCTCTCGCCGAGGCGCTGCGTCAGGCCAAGGACTGGCGGAAATTCGGCCTCAACATGGAGGTATCCGTCAACATATCGCCGGGCATTCTGGGCGACGCCTCCTTTCCGGAGGCTTTGGGAGAACTGCTCAAGGAGCACGGCGTTTCCGGTTCATGCCTAAATCTCGAAGTCACCGAATCAGGCGCCATGCATAACGTGGTGAGCGCGATGGACGTCCTGACCCGGCTCCGCCTCAAGGGCATCTCGCTTTCCATAGACGATTTCGGGACCGGCTATTCCTCGCTGGCAAAACTGCAGAAACTGCCGTTCACCGAGCTGAAGATCGACCGCTCCTTTGTTCAGAACGCGCATCGCGACGAGGACTCGCGGACCATTACGCAGGCCATCGTGGAATTGGGGCGAAGCTTGAAAATGACCGTCGTTGCCGAAGGCGTCGAAAATCGGCAGGTATGGGACCTTTTGGCGCAATTTCGCTGCGACGTGGCGCAAGGCTATCTCGTCGCCCGCCCTATGCCGCCTGCCGCATTCACCGAGTGGCTGGCCAAGCGCGAGCCCGAAGCGCTGTGCACAGCCGCTGGAGCCGTCGGTTGAGCGCTTGACCAAAGGCGCCCGAGACAGGGGCATAACGGTTTGCGCCGAGGACCTCTCCAAGCCTGGTCCCGGCCCGGCTCACTTTTTCGCAGACCGGTTTCGCCTGCTGGCAAAACCTGGATGTGACTTGCCGGCCGCCCCCAGGGCGGGTTCCCGCCGCGCGCGCACCGGCTTTTGCGGAAAAGCCGCTCCAAGGTCTTGGACTGGGGAACCTGAGTGGCGCGGGGGGGGCATGCGCGAGTCGCGCCGCTGGCGAATGTCCGCGATCCGGGACCGGACCGGCTCCGACGCCCGGGCCTAAACTTGCTTGGCCACGTCCAAAGTCTCGTTCACCAGAAGCCGGATCTCATCGATTTCGAAGGGCTTGGACAGCGTTTTGTCGGCGCCGAACTTCCTGGCCAGTTCGAGATAATCCAGGTTTCCTGTTCGCCCGCCACCGGAAATCGCGATGATCTTCAGGTCCGGCCTCCGTTGCCGGAGCTCGACGATCGTCTCGACCCCCTCTTTCACCGGCATGACGATGTCGGCTATCACCAGGTCCAACCCGTGGTTCTCCAGGACCTCGAGGGCCTCCTTGCCGTTTGCCGCCTCCAGAACCTCATGGTCGGCCGTTTCGAGCGCCTGTCGCAGGGTCGTGCGGACCAGATCTTCGTCGTCCACAATGAGAATACGTGCCATTCGGTTCACCTATTCATGCGCAGTCGGCGTGGCCGATTCGGGCGCGCCTCCCAGATAGCCGGAAAACACGCGCATGTGAACAGACACCGGCCGTCTATCAAATCTCCAAGGCCGCGCCATAAACGAGAGGCGCGCAGCGCGACACGAAACATCCGGAATCTCGGCTGGCTGTGCAGATAGAGAGTTGTGGGTGTCCGCTGCCTCGGGTTGAAAATCACGCTATAAATGTCGTGCATCTATGTAGTTGTACAATTGGTATCATTCCGTACACGCTCAACCGCGATCGTCAAGGGTCGGCGCACTTCCCCGGGACCTATCGGACAAGCGGCCTATCAAGAGGCAATCGTCCTGCGCGCTCGCGCTCTGGCGACGCCCGGGCCGAGCCCGCCACCATGCACCGGGCCGCAGGTCCCAGCGTCTCCCCAGCCGGTGCCCTGGCCGCCAAGGCGCTCGAACCCGTCCCACCGGCGGCGCAGGGCCGTGGCGCACGGCAGACGCGGCCTCACGCGGGCGGGTCCTCGGCCTCCCCGGCGCCCGGCGGCGCGAAGGCTCTCATCAGCTCGATGGGCAAAGGGAAAATGATGGTCGAGCTGCGCTCGCCGGCGATGCCGGCAAGGGTGGTGAGATAGCGCAGCTGCATGGCCTGCGGCCTGGCCGCGATAATCTCGGCCGCCCTCAGGAACTTCTCGGCCGCCTGAAACTCGCCCTCGGCGTCGATCACCTTGGCCCGGCGCAGGCGCTCGGCCTCGGCCTGTTTGGCGATGGCGCGGATCATGCTCTCGTCGAGGTCGACGTGCTTGAGCTCGACGTTGGAGACCTTGATTCCCCAGGCATCCGTCTGCTCGTCCAGCACGCGCTGGATGTCGAGGTTGAGGTTTTCCCGCTCGGCCAACATCTCGTCCAGCTCGTGCTGGCCGAGCACGGATCGCAGGGTGGTCTGCGCCAACTGGCTCGTCGCGCCGAGGAAGTCCTCGACCTGGATCACGGCCCTTTCCGAATCCAGGACCCGGAAGTACACGACGGCGTTGACCTTGACCGAGACGTTGTCGCGGGAAATCACGTCCTGCTCGGGGACATCCAGCACGCGGATGCGCAGATCCACCCGCACCATCTGCTGAATCACGGGAAGAACGATGATCAGGCCCGGGCCCTTCACTCTCCAAAACCGGCCCAGGAGGAAGATCACGCCCCGTTCATACTCGCGCAGGATGCGCAACGATTGGATAAGAATGATGATCGGCACGAGCGCCGCGAGGATCCAGGCTTGATCGAGTATCCAGGTCATGTGTCCGATCGCCTCCTCTTCGATTTCGGCTTCACGACAAGGGTGAGCCCGTCAATATTGGCGACGCGCACCCGTTGACCGGGCTGCAGGGGCCGGGACGCACGGGCCCGCCAGTTTTCTCCGTGGACGTGGACCCGGCCGGCGTCGCCGCTCCACTCGATAACCCGTCCCTCGCTGCCGAGCATCTCCTCCGGGCCGCTCACCACGGCCCGGCGGCGAGCCCGGACCAGCAGCATCATGACCGTGAGGAAGATGCCGGCGCTGACCAGCGCGATCGAACCGATGAGCAGCCAGGAGATGCCGTAGCCGGGAACGTCGGTCTCCAGAAGCATGATCGAGCCGATGACGAACGCCACCGCCCCGCCGATGCCCAGCGCGCCGAAGCTGGGCGCGAAGGCCTCGGCCACCATGAGCGCGATGCCGAGCAGCAACAGGGCCAGCCCGGCGTAGTTGATCGGCAGGAGCTGGAAGGCGTAGAGGGCGAGCAGCAGGCTGATGGCGCCGGTGACGCCGGGAACGACCATGCCCGGGCTGTAGAACTCCAGGATCAGACCGTAGATGCCGAGGATCATCAGGATGTAGGCGACGTTCGGATCGGTGATGACGGCGAGCAGCCTGGACCGCCAGTCGGGCTCGATCTCGCGCACCGCGATGCCGTCGGTATCCAGCACCCGCGCCGTGCCGGCCACGCCGACCTCGCGGCCGTCCGCCTTGGCCAGCAGATCGGACAGGCTGAGCGCCAGCAGGTCGATCACCCCCTGCGCCAGGGCCTCCTCCGAGGTCAGGGTCGCCGCCTCGAGGACCGCCTTCTCCGCCCAGTCCGCGTTGCGCCCGCGCATCTGGGCGAGGCTGCGGATGTAGGCCACGGCGTCGCTCACCGCCTTGTCGGCCATGGTCGGGTGGCGCTTGGCGGGGCGCTCCTCGGTCCCGCCGCCTTCGCCCTCCGGCTTCGGCTCGCCCTTCTCGGGCCCGGGCAGCGGGCCGGGCGCACCGCCGATCTGGACGGGGGTGGCCGCGCCCAGCGTGGTTCCGGGGGCCATGGCCGCCACGTGGCTGGCGTAGAGGATGTAGGTGCCGGCGCTGGCCGCGCGCGCGCCGCTGGGCGTGACGTAGCTCACCAGCGGGACCGGAGAGGCCAGGATGTCCTGGATGATCTCCCGCATCGAGGCGTCGAGGCCGCCCGGCGTGTTCATGCGCAGGACCACCAGGGACGCACCCTGCTCCTGCGCCTTTTCGAGGCCGCGATGGACGTAGTCCGCCGTGGCCGGCCCGATCGCACCGTCGATGTCGAGCACGACGGCGAGCTTCGCCTCCTGCGCCGGGACGGGCCCGCCAAGCAGCATCAGGACGAGAGCGAGGGCGAGACGCCTCATGTTCCTGTTCCGCCGGTCGCGACGCGCGCGTGTGCCGAGCTCGGCCGGCTGCATGGTCTGCGCGCCGGGACGGGGGCCTGTGCGAAACCGCGGGCCGGCGATCGCGTGCATCGACTCCACCAGCACGTGCAGCGCCGAACGGGCGCATTGACCTGGGCCAAGCATTTTAGCGGACCGCCCGCGCCGTGTCCCACGCGGCGCAAGGGGGCCCCGGGACCGTCGCGCGCCCGCCGGCGGGAAAAACGCGCCCGCCGGCGTGCCGCATCCCGGCGCGGGCGGCTTGTCGGGCCCCCTGGGCCCGGTGGATTGTTCTTGCATCGGCCAGCCATGGCCCCTACTTACACCCTGATGACGGCCGCATACCGGCAGACGGCAGATCTCATCCGGTCGCTCCGCGTCTCGAAGAGCATCTCCCTGACATTATGCGCCATCGCCCCGCGGAAGCGCGGTGCTTGCGCGGCAACTTCGCCATAGGAATACGCCTAAATGCACACCGGAACCGTAAAATTCTTCAACACCACCAGAGGCTTTGGCTTCATCACCCCCGAGGACGGTTCAAAGGACGTCTTCGTCCATATCTCGGCCGTCGAGCGCTCCGATCTCGGCTACCTGACCGAGGGCCAGAAAGTGCGCTTCGAGGTCCAGGAGGACCGGCGCGGCCCGAAGGCGGTCAACCTGCAGGGGGCTTGACGCCCGGCAGGGAGCTTGAAAGGGGCCGTCCGTCCTGCGGGCGGCCCCGTCGCTTTCGGCGCCTGTTCGCGCGGCCGGCGCGCCCGACCCCACGACCCGCGCGCCCGAGCCCACGATCAGTCTAGCATAAGCGCCCCTGTTCGCGCCGCGTCGCGGCGTCGTGGCCGGCCGGGCCGCGGCGCACAGCCGGATGCCGGCGCCTCGGGCACCAGGATCGCGCCGGCGGACGAGCGGGCGGATGCCAGCCCTGAGCGCACGGAACGCGGTTTCCGCTCGCTGCTGCGCGATCCCATGGTTGACAGATCCTTCATCATGCCGTGCTAGGCGTAGGGCCTGTGCAAGACGGCGAATCGCCCGAGGCAGGCCGAGCCCATGTCCGCGATCACCCTGGTACTGAGACTGGCGGCGCTCATCTTCGCCGCCGAGATCCTGATCATGATCGTCGGCAGCTCGCTGCACGACGAATATGGGGGCCACTGGAGCTCCACGCTCGGCCTGGCGCTGGCCGACGGGGCGCTTCTCGTGGTTATTTCCGGCACCGCGATCTACTACTGGGTCGTGACGCCGTACGTCCGGGCGCGGGACAAGGCCGAGCACGCCCTGCGCGAGAGCGAGGAACGGTTCCGCCAGATGGCGGAAAGCATCTCGGAGGTCTTCTGGATGAGCGATCCCGAGAAGACCGAGATCCTCTACGTCAGCCCTGCCTACGAGAAGGTCTGGGGCCGCTCCTGCCAAAGCGTCTACGATGATGCCCTGTCCATCGTGGACCCGATCCATCCCGACGACCGCGAGCGCGTGGTCGCCGCATTCGAACGCCAGGCCACGGGGCAATACGACGAGGAGTACCGGCTGATCCGCCCCGACGGCTCGCTCCGACACATCAGGGACCGCGCCTTCCCGGTCCGGGACGAGGGCGGCCGCGTCTACCGCATCGTCGGCATCGCCGAAGACGTCACGGAGACGAAGCGCTCCGAGGAAGCCCTGCGCAACAGCGAGGAGCGGCTCAGGAGCATCATCGAGAACTCGCCCGACTCGATCGTCCTCAAGGACCGTGAAGGCCGGTTCCAACTGGTCAACAGAAACTTCCTGGAGCGCTACGGCGCGAGCGAGGCGGAGGTGCTGGGCAGGACCGAGCACGAGGTGCATCCCAAGGAGGTCGCCGACATCTATGCGGCGCAGCACCGGAAGGTCGTCGAAACGGGGCGCATCGTGAGGGGCGATCTGACGGTGCCTTTCGCGGACAGCAGCGGGCACATCTTGGTGGTCACCCGGTTCCCGGTGTTCGACAACGAGCGCCGCATCGTGGGGGTCGGCAGCATCAGCGCCGACGTCACCGAGCAGCGGCAGGCCGAGCAGCAGCTCCGCGAGGCCCAGAAGATGGAGACCATCGGCAGGATCGTGGGCGGCGTCGCGCACGAGTTCAACAACCTGTTGATGGTGATCCTCGGCAATATCGAACTGCTCAAGGAGCGGCTGGAGGGCCATGACGAGCAATGCGGCTTGGCCGAGACCATCGAGCGGGTCGCCTTGCGGGGCGGCAGCCTGACCCAGCAGCTCCTGGCCTATTCCCGCAGGCAACAGCTCCTGCCCCGCCCGTCCGACGTCAATCAGCACATCACGAGCATGGAGACGATCCTGGGGCCGAGCCTGGGCGAGACGATCGAGTTGGAGCTCAGGCTCGGCGACGACCTGGGGGTGACCAAGATCGATCCCGGACAGCTGCAGAATGCGTTGCTCAACCTGGTCATCAACGCGCGCGACGCCATGCCCGAGGGCGGCAGGCTCAGCATCGAGACCAGCAACGCGCGCCTGGAGGCGGCGGACGTGGCGCACGATCCGGACCGTGAGCCGGGCGAGTATGTCGTGGTGACGGTGCGCGACGCCGGCCACGGCATGACCGCGGAGGTGGTGCAGCGGGTCTTCGATCCCTTCTTCACCACCAAGGAGGTGGGCGAGGGCACCGGCCTGGGTTTGAGCATGGTGCACGGCTTCGCCAGGCAGTCGGGCGGCTTCGTCGAGGTCGCGAGCGCGCCAGGCCAGGGCACGACGGTGCGGCTGTACCTGCCGCGCGTCGCCGAGGACACGGTTGCGCCGGAGGAGGCCGAGCCCGGGCAGCAGCCCCCCAAGGGCACGGAAACCGTTCTCGTGGCGGAGGACGAGGAGGAGGTCCTGCGCCTCGTCTGCCGCCTGCTCAAGAGCCTGGGGTACGAGGTCCTCGCGGCGCGCAGCGGCGAGGAGGCGCTGGCCGTCTTGCGCGAGGGCCGCTGCGTCGATCTCCTGTTCACCGACGTCGTCATGCCGGGCGGCATGAGCGGCCTGGACCTGGCCGAGCGGGCGCGCCGCTTTCACCCCGCCCTCAAGGTCCTGTTCACCACCGGCTACAGCGACACGGGCGGCGGCGGGTGCGAGCGCTTCGGCCCCGGCACGCGGCTGATCGCCAAGCCGTACCGAACGCACGAGCTGGCCCAGGCCGTGCGCCAGATCATGGGCTCGGCCGCGGCCCGCGTTTGAGCGCCGCGGGCCCGGCGGCGCAAGGACCCGCAGCAGCGGCCGGCGCGACCGGGGCGCGGGCGGGCGATCACGGGGCCTGCACCTCACAACGCGGGCCGGGCGCGCGGCGGCCGTCAGCCCGCTCGTCCGACCCTGTCCCGCGCCGCGGCGCGCCCAAGAGGCCCTTGCGGTGCGCCCGGTTTTGCCCTAATTCCTGGGAGCTGGTGGACCCGTAGCTCAGCTGGATAGAGTGCTGCCCTCCGAAGGCAGAGGTCGCGCGTTCGAATCGCGCCGGGTCCGCCACTTT
>JABAHQ010002288.1_pt7 | contig 26561 bp, 26 predicted proteins | sample 7062091 | NCBI WGS metagenome assembly JABAHQ01 (sample SAMN14534359, study PRJNA622989) | marine sediment metagenome | biome: marine biome [ENVO:00000428]; feature: marine pelagic biome [ENVO:01000023]; material: deep marine sediment [ENVO:00002113] | place: India: Gulf of Kutch | collected...
CGTTGAGCTGCAGTTCCTTGCCTTGGGCGCTCGAGATCACCACGTTGCTGAAAGCCCCGAACCCGGTGGTGATGCCGTAGACGACCTTTTTGTCCCGGATGGCGGCTTCCACCACGGCGCGGGAGCGGTCCACCTTTTTGCGGGCGTCCGCGGACAAGGCGAACCGGGGCCGCGGCGGCGTCAACGCCGCGGCGATGTCATCGAGCGTCAGGTTTTCTCCGTTCAGGATAATTTTTTTCATGCCTTTGAACCCATCCCCGCGGAAATCAAGGCCAGTTCCAGCCGGCCCGGCCGAGCAGGTAAAACGTTCCCACCAAACAAGGCAGAAGGTATTGAACCCCCGGAAAGGCTTTTCCCAGGATCAAGGCCGCCCCCGCCACCCCGATGCGAATCCCGTAAACGACGGCCAGGGCCCGGACCAGGAGTCGTTTGCCCTTATGGATCCAGATCGTAAGAAAAACGAGGAGTATCAGCGTCAGCGCCCCGGGAAGCCACATTCCGGACCGCTCCAGGGGAATTTGTTCCAGGAGAATCCATCCGATTCCCAGGTAAACCAGGTTCAACCCCAAAAAACCGTAAGCCGCCAGACGGTATTTTTTAAGTCGGGGGTCGGGCCGTCGAGGGTCGGGTTCCAGGTCCACGGGGCCTCCCTCTGTTCTGCCGGTGCGGCGGGGGGAACCGGATTGGCTTTTTATTTTATCACTCATCGGGAGGAAGGCCGGGGATCAGGGCCAGTTCCAGCCGGCCCGGCCGAGCAGATAAAACGAGCCCAGCAGGCAGGGGAGCATGTAGGGCACCGCGGCGAAGGTGTCCCCGGCAATCATGGAATAGATGAGAAACAACGACCGGGCGCCGTACAGCACCGCCAGGACGCGCACCAGCCCCCGCCGCCCCTTGGCGATGAACCCCGAAAGAAGTCCCATCAGGATGACGTACACGGCGGCATAGGCTATCGCCGTGAAGCCAAGGTTGAAGGGAGGCAGAAACCACCAGGCGACGAACCCATAAAGCAGGTTCAAAAGGAGAAAGCCGTAACCCGCCAGACGGTACTTCTTCATGCGTTCGTTATCGATCGTCCGGTTGTCCCGGCTCGTATCGAGGTCCATGGCGACGATCCTGTTTGACCGGGCGAGCGGCCGTGGAAGAGCTTTTGGGGGTCTCGGCGGGCAGACGTTCGGCCGAATCTCCCGGGGGTTCCCCTCTTGTGTTATGATATTTCCTTCGTAATGAGAGCACGCAGGCCGGACCCCCTCCGCCCGTAGCGCTTTCCAATTCCAAAATTCAAATCCATGCCGGGAGGCCGATCCACCTTGACCCAAATGGTTCCCGTAGACGAACAGTTGCAGGTCCTGCGCCGGGGGGCGACGGAAATTATTGATGAAAAAGAGCTCGTCGAGCTTTTGAAAAAATCTATTAAAACAGGCCGCCCCCTGAGAGTCAAGGCGGGCTTCGATCCCACCGCTCCCGACCTGCATTTGGGCCACACCGTGCTTCTCCAGAAAATGAAACAGTTCCAGGACCTGGGCCACGAGGTGATCTTCCTGATCGGCGATTTCACGGGAATGATCGGCGATCCCACCGGCAAGTCCGAAACGCGCAAGAACCTGTCCCGGGACGAGGTCCTGCAAAACGCGCGCACCTACCTGGAGCAGGTGTACCTGATCCTCGACCGGGAAAAAACCACCGTGGTGTACAACAGCGAATGGATGAATCGGTTCACGTCCGCCGACATGATCACCCTCGCCGCCCGGTACACGGTGGCGCGGATGCTGGAGCGGGATGATTTTCAGAAGCGCATGGCGGAACGCCGGCCCATCTCCATCCACGAACTTTTATACCCCTTGATCCAGGGCTACGATTCGGTGGCCCTGAAAGCCGACGTGGAACTGGGAGGCACCGACCAGAAGTTCAATCTGCTGGTGGGACGCGACCTGCAGCGCGCCTACGGCCAGGAGCCGCAGGTGGTGCTCACCATGCCGCTGCTGGAAGGCACCGACGGAGTCCAGAAAATGAGCAAAAGCCTGGGCAACAGCATCGGCGTCTTCGATCCGCCCCGGGACATGTTCGGGAAAATCATGTCCATCTCGGATGACCTGATGTGGCGGTATTACGAGTTGTTGAGCGAGGTCTCCCTCGAGGCCTTGGAGGCGACGAAAAAGAAAACGGCCACGGGAGGGCTGAACCCCAAGGAAGCGAAAATCGGCCTGGCGCGGGAGTTAGTGACCCGGTACCATTCGGCTGAAGAAGCCGACGGCGCCGCCCAGGAATTCGAAAAGGTATTCAAACAAAAACAGGTTCCCGACGAGGTGCCCACGGCCAAGACCTGGGGCGGGGAATCCCGCTGGATCTGCAAAGTGCTGACGGAACATGCGCTCACCGAAAGCACCTCCGCCGCGCGGCGGTTGATTCAGCAGGGAGCCGTGGCCGTGAACGGAAAAAAAGTCTCCGACATTCACCTGGAACTGGCGGGCAACCGCGAATATCTGATCAAGGTGGGAAAAAAGAAGTTCCTCAAAATCACCTTGAATTGATTCCACCGGACGGGGAACGGGCGGGCCTACAGTTGCTCCGAATTTTTGCCTTCCGAGACCAGGAAGTGGGCGCGCCGGTTCTGCCGCCAGCAGTTTTCGCTGGCTTCGAAACAGAACGGTTTTTCCTCTCCGAAACTGATCACCGAAATGCGGCCCTCCTCGACGCCCTGCTCCACCAGGTAGTGCTTGACCGCCTCGGCCCGTCGCTGCCCCAGAGCGAGGTTGTAGTTGTTGGTGCCGCGTTCGTCGCAGTGCCCCTGGATGCGCACTTTCAGGTGGCTGTATTTCATCAGGTATTCCGCGTTCTTGTGGAGCGCCTGCTTCGCCAGGGCATCCAGGCTGTTCTGGTCGAACTCGAAGTACACGTCGGTCAGTTCCGTGGTGGGGTGAAATTCCATGAGCCGGACCACCTGCTCTTCCTTGGGTTCCTCGATCTCGATGGCGGGAAACGGTTCTTCCTCCACCATTCCCTTTTCTTCCACCACTTCATAATCGGGCGCTTCCTGCAGGTCGGTGATGCTGGCCAACGGCTGGGCGACCACGTCCACCGGCTTGTACCGAATGGGTTGACCCAGTTCGAAGGGACGCTTGCTGTTCACCACGATGGCCGTCGATGTCGCCTCCTGAGTGGAGATGACCTGGATTTCCCCGATCACGTAAGGAATGAGAGGGATGCCGTTTTCATTGGTTTCGTTGACTTCGTACCATTCCGAATCCTTTTTGACGGGCACGTTGTAGACCTCAAACACATCCCCGGGAGTCACGTTTTCCTTTTTCCCGGCGTCCAGGTAAACCACATCGTTCAAAGCTGCGGTGTAGTGTTCCCGGCGAAAGGCCACCAGGTAGGCGTGAAGGTCCTTTTCCCCTTTTACCCGGGGGCGCTTCTCCGGATCATACGGTTCCTGGTAGGGGACCACGAAATCGCCGATCCGGATATCATTATAGGATTCCCGGATCACAGCCATGGAATGCGTGTCTCCGGGTTCGGTGACCTCGATCACGCCCAGGACGTTGACCAGGTAGCCCACGTCTTTGCCGTGCCGGGAAAAGAATTGTTTGTGAGCTTCCCCCACCGGGCGGGGGTAATCGGGAATGCCCTCGGATTCGGGCGAGAGGATCACCGGATGTTTGATGAGGCGGCCCTTGGAAAAAACGGTGAATCGATCGCCCCGGGCCACGCCTTGGGCTTTCCCCATGTCGATGTAGAGGATCTCCCCCGTGCCGAGGGAGGAGCGTTCTTCGTTATAACTTTTAATGACCGTGCCCACCCAGGTGCGGATCGGCAGGATGAATCCGGCCCGTTTGACCTGGTTGGGGGTCAATTGCCGCGTAAATTCGTACCGGGAAGGAGGATCTCCACCTTCATAGATCTTGGCGGGCGTGGGTTGCAACTGGGCCACGTCGATGGGCGTGGCCGGGGGGTGAGGCCACGGGGCAGAAACCCCGGAGGGCCCGGAGGCCTGAGCCCCGGCAGTTGCCGTTCCCAAAACCAGGAAAGCCAGAAACCCCAGAACGGGCAGGTTTCGATAAAACGAAGGGCGTGGTTGGCGGGTGGCGCCATCCGGAAACCCTTCCGGGCGCAAGCCCGGTGTGCTGAAGATGGTCATATGAACCTCCCCCAGTTAATTTAGTTGTTGATTTTAAATATGTTACAACAAAATTGGCGCATTGGATATCAAAAAAATCAAATTCACCCGCTTCTTCCGGGAAACCGGCCTTTTTTCCTTATCGGTGGATAAGGGCTTGATTCGCCTTAAATAATGGGAAATCGCTCTTGACAGCGCCCCCGGTGAATGAAATAATCATTTCCCGTACATTCCCTGTGTGTCCCCAGAAAATCCATAACTGGTTTAAAAATAAGTGTTTTAGTGTATTTTTTCACTCAATAAGGTTGGAGCATGAAACGCACCTATCAACCCCGGAACCTCCGCCGAAAACGGACCCACGGGTTCCGGAAGAGAAATGCAACCAAAGGAGGGAGGAAGGTTTTGGCCAGCCGGAGGCGGAAAGGTCGCAAGCGCTTGACCGTCTGACCCATCATGGGCCGATTCTCATTTCAAAAAAATGAGAGGCTGCTTAACCGTTCTGAATTTGATCGCGTCCTGACCCACGGGCGGAAGAGAAAGGTCGACCGGATCTGTACGATTTACACGCTGCCCAACGGTCTGGACCGCCAACGACTGGGAATCATCGCTTCCCGGAAAATCGGCGGCGCCGTCCAGCGGAACCGGGCCAAACGGAAAATCCGGGAAGTGTTTCGCCATCTCAAATGCCGCATCGATCCTGCGGTCGATATTGTGGTGATCTCGGGAAGGGAATTGCCTTCTCTGCCTTATTCCGATCTTGAAAAGAAAATTTCGCAAGCCCTTCTGAGTCCACGTTAGCCCTGGTTCGGGGCGGTCCCAGTCGTATAATATCCATCGAGCGAGCGAAACGCCGATCCCCATTCTGCGGGCCGCCGGAATCCATGATAAACTGGATCTTGATTAAAATAATCCGCGTGTACCAAAAAGGGATATCCCCCTTTCTTCCCCCTTCCTGCCGGTTTTATCCGAGTTGTTCCGAGTATGCGATTGAAGCGTTGAAGCGGTTCGGCTTGGTTCGGGCTCTCATCCGCATCGGGGTTCGCCTTTCCAAATGCCATCCTTATCATGATGGGGGATTCGATCCCGTACCTTAAGATCGGAGAAAATCATTGGAGAATCGGGTTTTATTAGCCTTTGTGCTGTCGCTGGCGGTGTTTGTGGTCTGGGGCTACCTGGCGGCGCAGTTTTTCGGTCCGCCGCCGGCGCAAAAAGCCGGGACCCCGAGGCCGGCGGAACAAGCGGAGCCCTCGGTGCCCGGACGACCCGCCCCGGCGGGGGACCAATTTCCCGGGGAAGCGGAGCCCGTTCCGCCGGCCCCCGCGCCGGGTGTGCCCGCCGCTCCTGCGCTTCCCGAGGGCACCGAAAAAACCATCACCGTCGATACCGGCCGGGCGGTGTATCACTTTTCCAATCGGGGAGGGGTGCTGCGTAAATTGCTTCTGCCCCAATACAAGAATGACGAGGGGAAAACCGTCAACCTGGTCGCCCACAGCGGCGGCGCCCGCTGGCCCCTGAGCCTCGAAGCCGACGATGAAAACCTCACCTACCTCCTGCAAAACGCCTTTTACGAGGTATCGACCGAATCCCTGATCTTGAGCCCCTCTCAACCCACGGGCACCTTGAAGTTTACCCTTCGGCATCCTTCGGGGTTGCAGGTGGAGCGGCAGTTCACGTTCCATCACAATCAGTTTCTCGTGGATGTGAAAACCGATATTCAGGCCCCCGCTCTGGCAGCCAAGAACCTGCAATACCAAGTGTTCTGGGGACCGGGCATGGGCGGCCGGGTGTCTTCCCAAACGGATTATTTCGTGTTTTCCGGTCCCACCACGTTCGTCAATGAAGAACGCATCGAAAATCCGGAGGACGAGATTCCCGGGGTCATCCGGCACAAAGGGGAGTTGAAGTGGACCTCCTTCCAGAACAAGTATTTTGCCGTGGCCCTGATTCCCCAAACCGGGATCAAGGCGGGGCTGGTCAAAAAACAAGACGACGACGTGTATGTGGGGCTGGAGCTGGAATCGGTGCAGTCGGCGGCCACGGTATCGCATCAACTCTATGCAGGCACCAAGCAGCTGGAGATCCTGGAAAACTCGGGCCACAAACTGGTGCGGCTTCTCGATTATGGCTGGTTGGGAAACAAGTTCGCCTTTCTCGTCAAACCCCTGTTGAAAACCCTTCAGTATTTTTACGGCGTCACCCACAATTACGGATGGTCCATCATCATCCTGACGGTTCTCATCAAGGTTCTTTTCTTCCCCCTCACGCACAAGAGTTTCAAATCCATGAAGGGGATGCAGAAAATCCAGCCCTACGTGAAGGTGATCCAGGAAAGAAACAAGGGCGACCGGCAAAAGATGAACCAGGAGATGATGGACCTGTACCGCGACCACAAGGTCAACCCGCTGGGCGGCTGCCTGCCCATGTTATTGCAGATTCCGGTCTTCATCGCCCTGTACCACGCGCTGTTCTTTTCCATCGAGTTGCGGGGCGAGCCGTTCTTCGGGTGGATCACCGATCTGTCGCAGCAGGACCCGTATTACGTGACGCCGGTGGTGATGGGAGCCACGATGTATCTGCAACAGCGGTTGAGCCCCAGCGTGGCCGACCCGATGCAGCAAAAGATCATGTTTTTCCTGCCGATCGTGTTTACCTTCTTGTTCATGTCCTTTCCTTCCGGACTGGTGATTTACTGGACCGTAAATAACCTGTTGACGATCGCCCAGCAGTTTTATATTTATAGAATTGCCAAAGACTGATACGGAGCCCTCAGCCTGCCGGCTCCGGTTTTTCCCATGAGCGATACCATCGCAGCCATCGCCACCCCGGTGGGAGAAGGGGGGATCAGCATGATCCGCATCAGCGGCCCCGATTCCCTGCCCATAGCGGCCGCCCTGTTTCATCCCGCGCAGCCTTTGCCGACGCAAGCCTGGACCCCACAGCGGGTGGTCCTGGGAGACATCCGCAACCCCGCCACGGGAGAACCCGTCGACGAGGTGCTGCTCACCTATTTCCAGGGGCCCCGCAGTTACACGGCGGAGGATGTGGTGGAAATCAGTGCCCACGGCGGCGTGTACGTCTCGTCGCAAATCCTCCACCTGGTGCTCGACCGGGGCGCGCGGATGGCCGAACCCGGCGAATTCACCCGGCGCGCGTTTCTGAACGGCCGCCTCGACCTGTCGCAGGCCGAGGCCGTCTCCGACCTCATCGCCGCCGCCTCGGACCGGGCCTTGAAAACGGCCCTCCGGCACCTGAAAGGCGGTTTGTCGGAAAAACTCAACGAATTCTACGAAACCCTCCTCGCCGTGCTCGCCCAGTTGGAAGCGGCGATCGATTTTCCCGAAGAAGGACTCACCGTTCAGAATCGGGAAGACACCCGGCAGCACCTTCTGCGGCTGCGGTCCGATCTGGAACGCCTGCTGCAGACTTTTCGCCAGGGCAAAATTTACCGGGAAGGCGCCCGGATCGCCCTCGTGGGAAAACCCAATGTCGGGAAATCCAGCTTGCTCAACGCCCTGCTCCAGGAAGACCGGGCGATCGTGACCCCCATCCCCGGAACCACCCGGGATACGCTGGAAGAAAGCATCCGCATTCAAGACATCCACATCCGCATCATCGATTCCGCAGGTTTGCGCGAAAATCCGGAAATCGTAGAAGAGGAAGGAATCGAACGAGCGCGTTCTGCTCTTGACCAAGCCGACCTTGCGCTGGTAATCTTCGATGGTTCCCAACCTTTGGATGGGAACGATGAACTGCTCATCCGGGAAGTTCAGAATAAACCCCGACTGGTCGTCCTGAACAAGACAGACCTTCCCCCCCGGCTAGAGCTTCAAAAACTCCGCTCCCGGTTCCCCAAGGAAAGATGGATCCACCTTTCCGCGGCCACCCATCAAGGGATGGAGGAATTGAAAGACGCCATTCGGCACCGTGTTGCCGGCGACCGAACCGTGGAAGACGCGGTGGTCATCACCCGGGAACGGCACCGGGAAAACCTGGTGCAGGCACGAGAGGCGCTCGACAAGGCCTGCGATTCCCTGCAACAGAACCTGTCGGAGGAGTTTGTCGCCCTGGACGTCCAATTCGCCCTGGATCGCCTGGGCTCCATTCTGGGAAAGACGGTGGGCGAAGATCTGTTGGACCGGATCTTCGGAGACTTCTGCATCGGCAAGTAAATCCATTCATCCATCAGGAGGGGGACCCCGTGAGGACCGAAACCGGAGGAGGACGTGGCTTTGGTCTTGTTCCCGCCCGAGAACCGATCCGGTTCAGTATCTTTTTGACAAATCCGCGCGACGGGATATAATTAATTGAAAAATATGGCTATAAAGCTGCGCACAGAATCCTACCAGATCATCGGCGAAAGCAAACCCATCCGCAAGATTTTTGAGGTGGTCGAAAAAGCCGCCGTCACCGACAGCACGGTCATGCTCTTTGGGGAAAGCGGCACGGGGAAGGAGTTGATCGCCCGGGCGCTGCACCACAACAGCCGCCGGGCGGGCAAACCGTTCATCGCCGTCAACTGCGCCGCCATCCCGCACGACCTGCTGGAAAGCGAGCTGTTCGGCTATGAAAAAGGGGCCTTCACCGGCGCCGTCAACACCCGGATCGGCCGCATGGAGTTGGCCCACCAGGGAACCATCCTGCTCGATGAAGTCGGCGATATGCCGTTGTCGATCCAGGTCAAGCTCCTGCGCGTGTTGTCGGAACGCGAAATCGACCGAATCGGCGGCAGCCGGTCCATCCCTCTCGATGTGCGGGTGATCGCCGCCACCCACCGGAACCTGGAAGATGCGATCGAGACCGGAAAATTCCGGGAAGACCTGTTTTACCGCCTCAACATCATTCCTGTATTCATGCCGCCCCTGCGCGACCGCAAGGACGACATTCCTCTTCTGGCCACCCATTTTCTGAAACAGTTCAACCAGGCCGCCGACAAGTCCATCAAAGGGATCACCGATGAGGCGATGGAAATCCTGGTCAATTATTCCTGGCCGGGGAACATTCGGGAACTGGCCAATTTCATCGAGCGAATGGTGGTGTTGAGCTCCGGCGACGTGATCACCCCGTGCGACTTGCCGGAAAAGGTGCTGGGAGAGGTGCCGCGGGAAAAATGGACCCCGACCCCGAAATCTCCCGACCCCGTCGAGACGGCGGCCGAAGCCCTCCAGAAATCTTTTCGTCAATCCTTTTTCATGGGACTTCCCGAGCAGGGCATGAACCTGAAATCGGCGGTGGAGGATTTTGAGCGGGGGCTGATCCTCGAAGCGCTGGAAAAAACGGATTGGGTGAAGAACAAGGCGGCGAGTCTATTGGGACTCAACCGCACCACCCTGGTGGAAAAACTGAAGAAAATGAATATCCACCGGAACAATTCTTCCTGACCAGACCGAAAAACGATTCCCGGGTTCCGCGGGGCCGGTTGCCACCGTTTCCCTGGGGCACGAAACTTCCTTGAGGGGCCCGGCGATCCCTGCCGCTGGAGGGGAAGGGGGACGGGTAAAAGGGAAGGCCCGGGGTTATTCGATCCGGGCTTCCGAAAGTTCCTTGGCGATGGCGACGGCGTCCTTGATAAACTTATGAAACGCCCGGTCGGTTTCTTTGTGCTGGGTCTGCTTGCGAATTTTTTCCCCCAACGCGTCGACCACCAGATCCAGAACGTACACTCCCGGGGTCACGTGGTGCTTGCGAATTTCAATTTTTATCTCGTTGACTTCCATCGAGTCCTCTCCGTTGGTTCATGGGATTTTCGGGTAAAATGAGGGAGTCATTTAATAGCATTTCAAAGAGGCAAGGGTCAAGAGCCATTTGGAGGACCGGTCCCTGAGTCCGGACCGGAGAGCCGGGAGGGCGGGGTCAGGCGGTGAAATCCAGAAGCCCCCCGGTGGTGCGTTCGTTTTGTTGCAAATCGAGCGCCAGCGTTCGGAGCGACACCTGGAATTGGTTCAACCCTTTCTGTAAATCGGAAATTTCCATCGCCAGGTCGGTATCGGCGAGGGCCGATTCCGAGCGGGTCAGGTTCTCGACCCGGAGGGCCAGGTCCTGGCCGCTGAGGGTCAACCGGTTCGCGGCGGCGCCCACCCGTCCCCGGGCTGCGGTGATCTGGCCCGTGGCCTGCTCCAGGGGAGCCAGGGCGGCCAGGCTGTCTTCCGCGGTCGAGAGGTTCACCGCGCCAAGACCCAGAGCCGCGGCATCGAGCCGTTCGATCACGTTCAGGGAAATGCGGTTTTCGGGACCGCTGCCCGAACCCGCCTGAACGTCCAGGCGGGTGGCGGCATCCGGCGCCAGGGAGCCGTCGAACAGTTTCTGCCCGTTGAACTCTCCCGACTCGGCGATGCGGTCGATTTCCGTTTTGATCTGGGCGAATTCCTCGTTCACCAGGCGGCGTTCGGCTTCGCCGAGCGTCCCATTCGCCGCCTGCACCGCCAACTCCCGTCCTCGGAGGAGGAGATCCGAGACGGTTTGCAGTCCGGCTTCCGCGGTGCGCACGAAATTCATTCCCGATTCCACATTGCGAAACGCCTGGGCGAGGACCCGAATGTCTGAGCGAAGGCGGGCGGCGATGGCGTGGGCGGCGGGGTCTTCCCCGGCCCGTTGCAGCCGCCGCCCGGAAGCGATTTTTTGAAGCGAACCCGCCAGCCCGGATCGATGGCGCTCGATCGTGTTGAGCAAACGGTTGACTCGGGTGGCGTCGATGCCGTCGACCATGAGGGTCTCCTTCGAAAGCGGTCCCAAGCGGACCCGGGGTTCTTTTCTACAGTAATCTGAAAAAGCCTTATATGTCAATAAGTTATATGGGTCTCATCGGGCGGGGGCGATGCCGCTTGAAACGACTTGAAAATTCGGAATAAAATGACCTCTCCCGCCGGGGGACTTTGAAAGGGGAGTGAAGGAATGAAAATTATCGTCAATGGCCGGGAAGAAACCCAATCCTTTGCGGGCGAAACCCTGCAGGAGTTGCTCACCGATATTCTCAAGAAAAAAGCCATGACCGATCATGGCTTTCAGAAAATCAGAGTGAACGAGGAGAACGTCTCGCTCGATGCCCCGGGAATTCGTCAGACCCCGGTGTCCCAGATCCAGGCTTTGGAAATCGATGTCTCTTCTCTGGAAGAGCTGCTCGAACGCAATGTGTCCAATGCCTGCGATTACCTGGAACGATTCATTCCGGGAGTGGAAAAAGCCGCCCACCTTTTCCGGAACGGAAACGAACAGGAAGCCAACCAATTCTTTCTTTACATCATCGACGGAATGGACTGGTTTTCTCAGATCGTGAGCTCGGTAATCCAAGCCCGGAAACTGGATATCGACAACCGGTTGTTTGCCGGGCGCAGTCTTCGCCAACGGCAAACTCAGCTTCTGGACCTTTCCCAGCAGATTCTCGAGGCGAATAAAAATCAGGACTGGGTCCTGGTGGCCGATCTCCTGGAATATGAAATCCTGCCCTACTACCAGGAATGGACCACGCTGCTGCCGGAAATTCACCGGGCCGGTGGAAATTCCGGGGGGTGACGGTTCCGGGTCGGAGCCGGCGCATAATCAGACCTTTTCCTTTCCGAGAAGCCTTTTTTGAGGGGCCGATCCCGTTTCCCCGCCCGATCTTCCATAGACTCGGATCCCGAAAAAAATTAAAATAGGTATAAAGTTTCAATGAGTTATGCCGTATAGAAGACCGTAGGCCCGAGCTTTGCCGGAAATTGGGAGGGAGGGGGCCGGTTCTTTTTTTGTCTTGGCGGGAAAGGCGAATGCTAAAAACCCCCATTCCTTTTATCGGTGGCAAGGGTTGAAACTTTAAAATAAAGAGAGGCTTTTGTTTTAGTAAACCCTTTTGATTGCAAGGGGTTTCCCCGCAGGCTCGGTTTTAGGCTTTAGGAATCAAAGGGTTACTGCTTCATTTCTAAGGGAGGTATTGGCATGGCCCAAGTGAACGATGTTTCACGAAATGCGGCCCAGTCCCTGGGGGCTTTCCAGATTCGGGAAGCCAACCGCAACCCGGTTCCATCGCGTTCGGAAGAGAGCGAGGAAAACCGGGAGGAGGCGGCTCAGACTCGGCGCAGCGATGAATCCCGGGATCCTCCGTCTTCGCGGCCCTCGGACTCCGACCGGGTGAACCTGGCCCGGGAGACGCCGGCCCCGAACCGCGACGACCGGGCCGAGGAAAGGGCCCGCGATGAAGAGGCGTCGACGGTGAGGGAACAGCGGCAGAATGAACGGGGCGCGGCGCAAAGAATCCTCGATCTGGAAGAGGACAACGCGCGCGGCGCTCGAACTTTTGAGGAAGCAGGGATTCAGGAGGGTGCGGAAGAGCCGGAACCGGAGCGCGCCGCCGCCGAGGAGTCGAGAAACCGGGAGGAGGAATCCCGGGAATCCCCGCCCCCCCGGCAAGAGCCCGGGCCCGCGTCCCGCGACCGGTTGAGAGAATTTCAAACCCGGGAGCAGGAACGCATTGAACCGCAACAGGTGAACGAGACGACCCGGGAAGTTCGGGACCGCCGGGAGGCCGAGGAGGCGGCCCGGGAGCCGGTGTTGGAGGTTCCCGATCAGACCGTCGAGCCTCCGGAGGCCGCCGACCGGACCGAGGCGGGACCGGCGACTCGCGAGACCCGGAGAGCGGAAGAAGAAGAGGATCGTCCTCCTCCCTCCCCGGTGAGCATTCAGACGGAGATGGGACTGAACATCGACCGCCTGATTTAAAGAAGCTCGCCCGCCAGCGCCACGCTGCCCGGGTGACTCCTCGTCAGGAAAACAAGTTGATCGCGGAGACACACTGAAACTCAAGATCCCCTTCCCTGCGGACACAGGGAAGGGGGGCCACCCCCGGGGGGATTTGGAATGGTTGCCGCCCCCAATCCTACCTTGGAGTGGTCTGTTTCAGCCCTGTTTCCTTTTTGAAGAGCCTTCCGGCATCGCACCGGATCCAAAGGTTTGGGACCCTGGGAGAATCCGGCCGATCCAAGCACCGCGACACCAGCGAGGCGGGCATTTTGTCTTTTGAAATCGCTCGCCAAGTCAAAGACTTGCTTGGTGCTCGTATCGGCACGTCCCGGTTTCGACTTTAAGGGTTTCCGAACAAAAGCCCGGAGTGTCGAAACTCCATGCAAGTCACAGGCCCGTCCAATCTTTCTCAGTTTCTGGTTCCGCCTCTGCAACCGCGCCCGAGCGGTCTCACCGCGGCGGAAGGGGAGGACCGGCTTTTGAACGCGGGCGCCCCGCGGCCGGACAAGCGGGAGGTCCTGTTCGATGCATTTTTTTCTTCCTCCCGCCGGATCCCGAGGGTCGAGGCCTTCAGTCCCCTGGCCGGCTTCCGGGTCGGCGAGGCGCTCCGCTTCTTCGACCGAAGTTCTCCCTCCAACGGGATTTCCCTGACGGCCAGCCCCGACCAGCGCGCCCGGTTTGCCGGGCTCCAAACCTCCCGCCTCAACCGCATCGAAGATTCTTTGCGTTCGTTGCGCGGCACCGTCTCCCGACTCCTGTCCCAAGAATCGTTGAGCACCCGGACGTCCGAGTCTTCCCGCCCCGACCTGGTGCAGGCCCGGCCGGGGCCCGACAGTCCCGTCACAACTTTTTCGGTGAGACCGGACCGCAAGGCCTCGGGCAATGTTCTGGTCTCCGACGCGCAGCCCGCGTCCGTGTCTACCCTGGGACTTTCAGGCACGTTTTTCGTCAATGGCTTCCCGGTGGAAGTGGAACCCACCGATTCCCTGTTCGACCTTCGGGACAAGATCAACCGGGGCGAGGATCGGAACGGCAACGGCGTCCTGGACCGGGACGAAGATGTCAACCAGAACGGGCAGGTGGACCGATTCGGACGGGACGGCACGGAATTCGGCCCCGGCGTGTTCGTGATCGAAGACCTCAACGGCAACGGGATTCTGGATCCCGCCGAGGATACCAACGACAACCGGCGGCTGGACGGCGGCACCCGCGATCTGCAAGTGGTGGCCCGGGTGCGGGACCAACGACTCGAGCTGACCAGCCTCGGGGGAGGCAACCAGCGCATCGATCTTCGGGATGAAGACAACGTGCTTCTGGCTCTCGGATTCTTCGAACTCAACGCCAAGGGGTTGCCCATTCTGAACGAACGGCAGTTCGCCGACCGCAACCCGCCGGTGAATCTCAACCGCGAACCGCAAACGGCGAAAATCGATGTCGAGGGGCAAACGCGGACCTCCCCGACCAATACCGTTCCCGGCGTGGTGGAGGATACCGACCTGATCCTAAAGCGTGCGTCTGGGGAGACCGGCGAGATCCGCATTTTTAAGGACACCTCCCCCGTGGTCCAGAGACTCGCGACCCTGTTTGGCCAATTCAACACGGCCATCGGTCAAATCAACGAGGTGTTGACCGTCTCCCGGGCGTTTGACCGGGATGTGGACGTGCAGGACCTGCGAAACGATCTCACCCGGAAACCCCAGGCCCCAACCCGGGTTTTGGCCGCCCGCAACGCCAAAAATGACGTCTTGCGGATTCACGGGGACAATCCCCGGCCCGTGGGGTTTGAGGTCCGGAACCCAGACAAAAACAGCGTCCCGGAGGTTTCCCTGAGTTCCGCGGTGCAGCGGTTGAAAAACGGAATGACCTTTGCATTTAAAAATACTCAAGCCGATTTGCAGGAACGATTGACATCCATCGGGATCCAGACCCGGGAAGACGACACCTTCGCCGTCGATCCCCGCGAACTGGACCGGGCCCTGACCGTCAACGAGCCGGAAGTGCAGGCCCTGCTGACGGATCCGGACCGGGGGATTCTGCCGGTTCTGGACCGGGAGCTCGGCCGCATTCTCAAAGAAGATCTGGGAGACCTGGATTTGAAGTTTCAAAAACTCGCCGTCGAGTCGGGCACGCCCGACCCCCTGACGGAAAATTTTCAACAAGTCGTCGCCAGCGCCTCGTTAAAGGGCCTGGTGCAAAACCTGATATCCGTGGCATGACTCGGCAACCTTCAAACCGCATTCCAGAGATGACCCGCCTGCTGGCTGAAATGCGGGACCACTACGGAAGGATCCTCGAGCGGGCCGAGGAACAGCTTTCCGCACTGGAAACGGGGGACGAGGGGCGCCTGGAAGAAATCCTGGATCAAAAGGCGCGGGGCATCGCCGACGTCCGGGAGGTGGAAACCCGGCTTCAGCAGGCCGTGGCAGGGTGCTCTGAAGCCGACCTGGAACGCGCCGCCTCCCACACCGAACCCCTGCGCAAAGAAGTGGAGGCGTTGCTGGAAAAAATCATCGACCGGGAAAACCGGAGCGAACAGCGGTTGCGGGAAACGCAGGCGGAAATCGGGGAAAAAGTCCAGGAGCTTCGCCAGGGCAAGAAACTTTTGAAAGGTTATGAAACCACCCGGCGCATCAAGCCCCGGATTTCGCGCAATATCTGAGGAAAGGGACCCAGGGGATGGATTTTTCGATCGCACGGATCCACAAGGTGTTCAAAGTTTACCAGGGGCAAATGCGCCTCGCGGAACTGACCAAGAAAAGATTCGTGAACAGCATCCAGGGGCAAGTGGACCGGGTCACCATTTCGGAGGAAGCGCGGCGCAAAATGGATGCGGGCCGGGCTCGAAATCTCCAGGCCTCGGCGGGCGGGAACGCCCCCAAACGGTCTTCCGCCGCCGCGAAAACCCCGGTATCCGCCCCGGCGACGCCGGAAAGCTAGCCGGGGGTTAGGCCGCGGGCAGGATGCCTGAGGCGGGTTGTTTTTCCGGCAGGGTGACGGAAACGGTCGTTCCTTTCCCCACCCGGCTTTGGATGCGGATCTTTCCCCGGTGTCGAGAGACGATTTTCCTGCAGATGGCCAAGCCCATTCCCGTGCCTTCGTAATCTCCTTTCGGGTTGAGCCGCTCGAACGGCTTCAAGACCCGGTCGGCGTATTTTTCGTCGAACCCGATCCCCTGGTCGGCCACCATGATCGTCCAGGATCCGTTCTGCAGTTGAACACCCCGAATTTGAACGACCGGGGAGTGCCCCTTCTCGCAAAACTTGAGCGAATTTATAACGAGGTTCTGAAACAGCTGTCGGAGCTGGAAGGGGTCGGCTTCCAGGGTGGGCAGGGACCCGACCTCGATCCGGCCTCCGGTTTGCCCGATGCGGTCTTCCAGGTCGTTCAGCACCTCTTGGAGGACCGGGTTGAGATCGGTCGAGCGGAAGGGTTTGCCTTTGGTGTGGACCCGCGAGAACTGGAGCAGGTCGTCGATGAAGTCCTGCATCCGGCCGCTGGCTTTTTGGGCCCGGACCAGGTATTCGTGAGCCCGCGGATCGAGGGTGTCGCCGGCGAGGTCCCGGGCGCGGTCGCAAAACCCGATCACTTTCCGCAAGGGTTCCTGGAGATCGTGAGAGGCCACGGTGGCGAAACTTTCGAGGTCCCGGTTGCTCCGTTCCAGTTCCTGGGTGCGGGCGGCCACCATCTGTTTCAGTTGGCCGCTGTACTGACTGAGTTTGGCATTGGATTCTTTCAGGGCTTCTCGTTCCTGTTCCAGCTCGTTCCGCAGTTTGCGGGTCTCTCCCAACTCCTGCTTCAATTTTTCCGACAAGGTGCCGATCAGCCAGCCGGCCAATATCAAAAAAGCGCCCCAAATGGTAAGATTCAGGCTCAGTTCGGAAAGGTCGCCGATCGTGAGGTACCCTTTTTTGTCCGCCAGGACAAAGACCCAGACGAGAAGAATCGATAAAAAAGCGCCCAAAACGGCCATGCGCTTGCCCAGGTAATAGCCGACCATGATGATCAGGAGGTAGTAAAAATCGAGAAAGGCAACCTTGGAGTAAACCAAAAAATTGATCAGCAGAACGCTGATCAGGATGGCCAGGATGAAAAAATCTTCCAGGTTTTTCTGAATGTATTTTGTTACCCTATGCATCGCCTTGAATGGGACAAGAATAGCCTCAATTCCTTGAAAAAGACGCGCGGGAGCGACAGGAAGTCGGTCCTCGGTTTTTGGGAAATCCCCGTTTGGGCGGTTTGTTTTTTTTAAACATTATAAGTTAAAGTAAATCATTAATCCATAAAAAATCCTGCCGGAAAGTCGACTTATGATTTGCGTCCCCATCGTTGCGCCCACGCCAGAGCAGGCCCTGAAGGATATCGCCCGGGCCGAAGGCCTCGCCGACATCCTGGAGCTTCGCGTGGATTTGATGGAAAATTGCGATTTATCAAGCCTTTTGAAGGCCACCCCAAAACCCTGCATCGTCACCAACCGGACCAAGCGGGAAGGCGGGCAGTTCCGGGGCACCGAGGAGGAACGCGTGGCCGTGTTGCGCCGGGCGGTCGAAGCGGGGGCGGATTACATCGACATCGAGGCCTCCACCCCCCCGGACCTGTTGAAAGCCGTGCTGGAATCCAAAGGAAAGGCCCGCACCATTCTGTCCTACCATAATTTCAGCAATACTCTGGATGAGCTTACGCCGCTTTACGAAGTCATGCGGGAATTGCCGGCGGACGTGATCAAAATCGTGACCTACGCCCAGGACCTCAGCGATAACCTCAAATTGTTTCACCTGCTCCGGCGGGCGCGCGAGGAAGGGCGGCCGCTCATCGCCTTCTGCATGGGGGAAAAAGGGCTGATCAGCCGCATCCTGTCCCCTCTTTACGGCGGGTTTCTCACCTTCGGGTCGCTGGAATCGGGCAAGGAGAGCGCTCCCGGCCAGATTCCTGCTTCCGTCCTGAAACACGTGTACCAGGTGGACCGGCCGCGGGAGACCTTCAAAATCTACGGCGTGATCGGCAATCCCGTTTCCGGGAGCCTGGGGTACCTGATCCACAATCGGGCGTTCCAGGAGATCGGCTCGCCCGATATTTACGTGCCCTTCCTGGTGCAGAACGCGGAGAAATTTTTTGCCGACTTCCGGGGAGTTTTTGAAGGGTTGAGCGTCACCATGCCGTTCAAGGAAGACGTGATCCCGCTGTTGGATCAGGTGGACGAGACGGCCCGGAAAATCGGCGCCGTCAATACCGTGGTCCGGGAGGCGAAGGGCTGGAAAGGATTCAATACCGACTGCATCGGGGCCCTTCAGGCGCTGGAAGCGAAAACCGACCTGAACGGGAAGAACGTGCTGATTATCGGCGCCGGAGGCACCGCCAAAGCCATCGGTTACGGGGTGAAGGACCGGGGCGCCCGCCTCACCCTGACCTACCACCGGAACCGGGAACGGGCCGAAGCTCTGGCCGGGGAACTCGACGCCGGCGTGGTGCGCGACCGCGACGCGGGGGAGGGCCCGGTCGACGTTCTCATTAATTGTTCCCCCGCCGGCATGGCGCCCCGGGAAGAAGAGACCCCGTTTCCCTCCCGGCACTTCCGCCCCGGCCAGGTGGTTTTCGATTCGGTGTACCATCCGCCCGAAACCCGGCTCCTGCGGGAAGCGAAAGCGGCGGGGTGCACGGTCATTTCCGGGCTGGAACTGTTCCTCAATCAGGCGGCGGCTCAGTTCGAGTTGTGGACCGGGAAAAAAGCTCCGGTGGAGGCCATGCGTCGGGTATTGCTGGAAAATCTCCGGAACGACTGATCACTCGGGCCGGTACCGGGGAAGGGAAGGGTCGATCACTTGCGCCCAGGCGTCGATGCCGCCCACTAAATTGTATACTTTTTTAAATCCCGACTCTAACAGGACTTCGGCGGCTCGAACCGAGCGTTCTCCGAAGTGGCAGTAAACCACGATTTCCTCCTCAAAAAGCAATTCCTGAACCCGGTCGGCGATTTCCGGGAGGGGAATGTGCTGCGAGCCCGGCAGGGCGGCCAGGGAATGTTCCCAGGATTCCCGGACATCGACCAGGCACACATCGTCGCCGCGATCCAGTTTTTCCTTCAGTGCCGGGGGCTGGATTTGCAGAATGTTTGGCCTCTTCATGTAAGGTTGGATTCAGAAACCCGGCGCGGGGTTCGCCTCTCCCGCCTCTGTGCGGAAATGGGCACACCCGGCAGGGCTTTGGATGGGGATTGGAAACGGTCGATCCCTAAGCCGAATCGTACAGAACAGCTCGATCCCTTGAGATTGGGGGGGTTGCGGAAAATTCTCGGGAGACCGCCCGGGGCGGCACGGGGTTTGCTCCTTCTCAGGGTGTTCCAATGCCAGGGAATACAGGCAGCAATCCTGCGGAGGTTAAAACACCTCTCAAATCGGGACACCCAGGCTCGGCCCTACCCCCTCCAGGGCCGCCTGGGCCTGCCTCGTTTTCTTTCCGAAATCATTCGAAACCGATCAGCGGCCAATAAAAAAACAGGAGCGCCAGGTAGCTCAGCATCCCGAACAGGCTGAGGAGCACCCCGGAGCGGATCATTTCCGGGAGGCTCAGGAACCGGGAGGAGTAGGCCAGCGCCGACGCCGGGGTGGCGATGGGAAGGATGAAGGCGAAGTTGCTGGGGAGCACCACCGTCAGGGTCACGAGCGTCGGGCTGATCCCGTAAGCGGGGCTCATGCTGATCGCCGGGGGAAGCAGGATGGCGATGACGGCGGAATTGCTCATGATCGTGGTGAACAGCGTCGACAACAGGGCGATGGCCACCAGGAACAGGGTCGTGGATTCGATGACCCCCTCAAACAGTTGGTGACTCAACCAGAGGGCGGCGCCCGATTCGGCCATCGCCTCGCCCAGGGCGATCGCCCCGCCGTACATCAGGATGATCGCCCAGTTGATGTTCTGTTCCACCATCCTCCAGTTGATGAGGTTCAAAATAAACAAAAGGGCGATGGAAAGGATGGCGATGTTGGCGATGCCGAAGGTCTCTCCGTAAGCGAACCAGAAAAAGAGAGTGGTGATCATTATGGCGGCGATGCCTTTTTCCTGAAAGGACATTTTCCCCAGCGTGCGGCGTTTTTGGGTCAGCGCCTCCCGGGCGGCGGTGACGTTTTGGATGTCCGGCGGAAAAAGAGCGAGAAGGATCCCCCACCCGCTGATAAAAAGGAGAAGGACGAAGGGAAAGCTGAGGGTGGTGTATTGCAGGATGCCCAGCGTCTGGGCGCCTTCGGTGGATTTCTCCAGGATTTCCATGGCCAGCGGGACCCGGCCCCCGCCCAGCACGGTGGTGGCGCCCCCGATGATGCACCCCCAGGCCATGGAGAAAAACAGCGCCTTGCCCATGACCGAGGAGGTCCCCCTCAAATTCAAGGCGCCGACGATTTCCATGAGGATCGGAAACATCATCGCCGCGACCGCGTGTTCGGACATGAAGCAGGAACTGACGGCGCCGAAGAAGTACACCGCCGACACGAGTTTGCGCGGCGTCGCCCCCCAATGCTCCAGAACCCACATCGACAGGCGGGTGCTGAGCCCGCAGACGATCAGCGACGCCGACAGGATGAACACGCCCAGAATGAAAAACACCGCCTTGTTGCCGAAGAACGAGTAGGCGCGCGACGCGTCCATGATGCCGAGAAGCGGGATGAGCGCCATGGCCAGCAGGCTGGTGATGGACAAGGGAATCAGGTTGCTCGCCCACAGGCTGACGCACAGGAAAAACAGGCACAGGGTCTTGTACCCTTCCGGGGAAAGGTCGTCCGGTCCCTCCTGGAACAGCAGCCCCACGAAGACGCCGAAAATCAGGGCCAGAAACAGGAGCCGGCGCAGGCGGTCCAGGAGAACGATCCACAAGGGACGCCGGTCCACGATAAATTGTGGAGATTCTTCGGGGGCTTTCATCTGGGACGCCTAACGTGCGATGTTCTGAAGCTTGGAAGTCGGGACGAGTTGCCGGACGGGCCCGGGGACGAATCGACCCGGAGAGGTTTGGGCTCCGGACGGAAAAACCGGTCCGGCCGTAAACTACAATAAATGAGGGGCGGGTTCAAATAAATCAGAAATAAAGATAAGAAGGAAAGGAAGGGGCGGGACGCCGCGGCGGAGGCCGGTCAGCGGCAACCGTTGCCGTCCACTTGGTCGATGGTCCACAGGTCGCAGGAGCCGCAAACATCGCGATAATGGTCCCGGAAATGCCGGAACCGGTCGTTGTGCCAGACCTCTTCCAGCGACGAGTCCTGAAGGTGGCCCATCGGGGCTTGGGGAAGGAGACAGCAGGGGGTGACGTGGCCTTCGCGGCCGACGTACACGTTGTCGTAGGTTTTCAGGCAGTACCGGCCGGAGCGGTGGAGTTTTTTCCGGAGGAGCCGGTACACGATCCGGGTGAGTCCCCGGGACACGGCAAACTGGAGCCAATCGAGTTGAATGCCCAGGGACCGGGCCAGCCGGTCGGCTTCCCCAAAGATTCGGGCTTCTTCCATCGGCCCGGGACGCTTCAGGTCGGGCGCGTATTTGCGGTCCAGCCGGCCGACGTTGACGATATCGATTCCCAACATGGCGCCGTACCGGATGACCTCGTAAAGATCAGTCGCGCACCCGGCGTGCAGGGTGGCTTGGAGCCTCAGGGCCGGGAGGCCGCGGGTCCGCAGCCGGGCGAGGGTTTCGATGTTCCGGTACACGTGCGGATTGTTGTGGCCGCGTTCCACCCCGGCGTCGACGCTGTCGATCGAAAAGGTCAATTGGTCCAGACCCGAGGCGATGATTTTTTCAGCAAAATCCGGTTTGGGAAAAAGACCGTTGGAGGTGATCGAAACCGAATGCCCCCGTTGTTTGCAGTAGGCGATCATGTCGAAAACCCGGGGATGCAGGAACGGTTCTCCCCAACCGGTCAGGGTGATCTCTTCGCGGTTTCGGAGGTCGCCGACCACCCGGGTGAAGAGGTCCCAATCCATGTGTTCCAGGTCCAGGGGCAGGTCTTCCCGGGGACACATGGGGCAGTCCATGTTACAACGATTGGTGATCTCGATCTGGACCTTGGTGGGCCGGGAGGGCAGTTTGTAGCGCAGACGGTTGAGGGTGTCGAGGGCTAACGCAAGCATGGGGGCATCCCGGGGCCGGAAGGGTTGGGGAACCCTGTTTTTGAACCGTTTTGTCCGTAAAGGACTCTAAATATCAATTATATATAAATTTTTGTTCGTGTGGGCTTAAATCAATGTTATTTTAGAGTTCAAACACAATTCTTAGCGGAAACCTTCGGCGAAACTGAAGTTTTCCGGATCCCGGCCGGGGATTCCCGGCGCGGGCCTTTGGAATTGGGCTTCGATTTCATTGGAAGAACCCCTGACCCGAATTACGGATTCCCCCCGTTTTGTTCATTGGAGGAGAAGGTTTTTTTATGGGAATGACACTGACGGAAAAAATACTGGCCGCTCACGCCGGAAAAGAGTCCGTTCGGCCGGGAGAAAATATCTGGGTCGACGTGGACGTTTTGATGACGCACGATGTGTGCGGTCCGGGCACGATCGGGATTTTTAAGGAGCAGTTCGGGCCCCAGGCCCGGGTCTGGGACAAGGACAAGGTGGTCATTATTCCCGACCATTATATTTTCACCGCCGATCAGCGGGCCCACCGCAATGTGGAAATCCTGCGCGAGTTCGCCAAGGAACAGGACTTGCCTTATTATTATGACGTCGGAACCGATCGCTACAAGGGGGTGTGCCACCTGGCCCTGGCCCAGGAAGGGCACAACCGGCCGGGGGAGGTGCTGTTCGGAACGGATTCGCACACCTGCACGTCGGGTGCGTTTGGGATGTTTTCGACCGGCATCGGCAACACCGATGCCGCCTTCATCCTGGGAACGGGCAAGTTGTGGGTCAAGGTCCCGGAAACGATGCGCTTCGAGTTCACCGGCACGTTTCCCCCCTACATCATGGCGAAAGACGTGATCCTGCAGGTGATCGGCGATATCGGCGTGGACGGCGCCACCTACCGCACCATGGAGTGGGCGGGGGAGGCGATCATGAAGCTGTCCATGGAAGAGCGCATGACCTTGTGCAACATGGCCATCGAGGCCGGGGGCAAAAACGCCATCATCGAGGCCGACGAGGTGACCTTGAAATACGTTAAGGAACGGACCGACAAACCGTTTCGCGTCGATCGTTCCGACCCCGACGCGAATTATTTTTTCAAGAAAACCTATCACGCCGACGACCTGGAACCCATCGTGGCCAAGCCGCATTCGCCGGACAACAAGGCCACCGTCGGCGAATGTGCGGGGGTGAAGCTGGACCGGTCCTACATCGGCTCCTGCACCGGGGGGAAGCTGACCGATTTTGTGGCGGCCGCCCAGATCCTGAAAGGGCGCAAGGTCCGGATCGACACCTTCATCGTTCCGGCGACGCGGGAAGTGGAAGACGACCTGCACCGGTACAAGTTGAATGGCCAGACGCTGGCGGAGATTTACCAGGAATCGGGGGCGAAAATGGGCGAGCCGTCCTGCGCCGCCTGCCTGGGCGGGCCCAAGGATACTTTCGGCCGCACCCAGGGGACCGAGGTGGTGATCTCGACCACCAACCGGAACTTCCCCGGCCGCATGGGGTCCAAGCAGTCGCAGGTGTACCTGGCTTCTCCCTACACGGCGGCGGCGTCCGCGTTGACGGGGCGGATCACCGATCCGCGTGAATTCATCAAATAAACCCTTTCGGGGTTCCCGGGAAGGCGAGAAATCCTATGGAAAAAACGATCGAAGGTTTGGCGTACGTTCTGGGCAACGATATCGATACGGACCAGATCATCCCTGCGGAACACTTGGTGTACAGCCTGAGCGATCCGGAGGAGAAAAAGAATTACGGCCGGTTCGCGCTTTCCGGCGTGCCCGCCTCCGGCGCCGGGCTGCCGGACGGAAACCGCCCGTTCGTGGAAGCGGGGCAATACCGGTCGCCCTACCGGATCCTCATCGGGGGCAAGAACTTCGGCTGCGGTTCGTCCCGGGAGCACGCCCCGGCCTGTCTCGAAATCGCCGGCATCCAGGCGGTGGTGGCCGAGTCCTATGCGCGCATTTTTTACCGCAACGCGGTGGACGGAGGATTCTTCATTCCTTTTGAGTCGGAGACCCGGCTGGTGGAGGAAATCCAAACCGGCGATTCCGTGGTCATCGACTTGGAGGCGGGAACCTTGACCCATACAACCCGGGGGAAAACGTATGCCCTTAAATCGCTGGGAGAGGTCCTGAAAATCGTCAAGGCGGGAAACATTTTTGAGTACGCGCGCCAGACGGGCATGATTGGGAAGGCGAAACCCCCTGTTTCCGCCTCGAATCCTTCCGGGTGAGTGTATGGCGTTTTGGGTGCTGGGATTTCTTTGGTTGATGGCGGGGCCTTGGTCGGACCGGGCGGAGGCCGGGCTTCCCAAAGGGGCGTCTTCCCCGGTTTCCAAGGACATGGTCCTGATTCCGGAAGGGGAGTTCCCCCGCGGGACGACCTCGCTGGCCATCGACTGGATCGTCAAAAAATTTCATTCCGAATCGCGGGAATGGTATTTCGATGAAACCCCCGCCGAGAACATTTATCTCGATCGGTTTTTCATCGACAAGTACGAGGTGACCAATACGGACTACCGGAAATTCATGACCGCCACCGGCGCCGCAACGCCGAAGTACTGGGAGGACACCCACTTCAACGGCCCCGAAAAACCGGTGGTGGGCGTCACCTGGAAAGAAGCCGAAGCCTACTGCAACTGGGCGGGCAAACGGCTGCCCACGGAACAGGAATGGGAAAAGGCGGCCCGGGGAAAGGAGGGACGGCTCTATCCCTGGGGCAATAAAGTGAATCCCACCCGGGCCAATGTGCGCGGCCTGGACGACGGGGCCCGGTACACCTCGAAAGTCGGCCAGTATCCGAAGGGCAGCAGCCCTTACGGGGTGATGGACCTGGCGGGAAACGTCTGGGAATGGACCCGGGACTGGTATCAGCCTTATCCCGGCAACGAGCACGCCAACGACATGTACGGAACCGTTCTGAAAGTCATCCGGGGCGGATCGTGGAATTCCAATATGGACCTGGCCCGAACCGCGGTTCGCGGCAAGGCCTTGCCGGACCAGCGCCAGAACTACCTGGGCTTCCGGTGTGTCAGCCAGTAGGATCAAGGGAGTCAAGTTTTATGACGTCGTTATGGAAATTCATCGTCGCCGTTTTTTGTGTTCTGGCCCTGGTGCCGTTTCTCTGGGCCGGGGAACGAAGCCCGCAACACCCGCCGGCGGGGAAAAACCCGCATGCCAGCGGAGGACCCCCTTCCGGTCACGGCGGGGCGGGAGGAGGGCACCACGGGTATGGACGGCCCAAGGGGCCCCCGGCCGATATCCCCGCCCACATCAAGGCCCGCACCAGTCCGGATGGGACCGGCATCAACCTCAACAATTCCCAGGTCGGGATCCCGGGGATGAAGATCATGGCCGGGGCTCCGGAATTGCAACACGTGGTGTCTCTGGCCCTCAAGGGCAATCATCTGGGCGACGAGGGGGTAAAAATTCTCGCCGAATCCGATACCTTCAAACACACCGAGTTTCTTTCGTTGTGGGATAACGAGGTGACGTCCCAGGGCGCCGAATGGCTTGCCCGCTCTCCCCACCTGGCCAATCTGAAGGAACTGAATCTGATGGAAAACGTCATCGGCGATGAAGGGGTGCAGGCTCTGGTCACCTCCCCCAATGTGAAGCACCTGACGTTTTTGGACTTGAGCGCCAACCAGATAACCGATGCGGGCGCCATCGCCATCGCCCGGGCCAAAAACCTCTCCAACCTGAAACGCCTGGACTTGTACAACAACAAGATCGGCCCCAAGGGGGCGAAAGCCTTGCTGAACTCACCGGTTTTGGTCAACCTGGAACACCTGGATATCGTGAAAAACGAGATCGATGTGGACACAGCCAATCGTTTGAGCGAAGCCAAGGTCCTGCCCAAATTGAAAGCGCTTTTCATTCATTAAGAAGCCGGGAGGCCCTTTGGCCTGAGTTGGGGGCGCGGTAGGAGGGTGGGGTCCCCAGGAGCCTTCTCCCTGGGGCCTGCTTCTTGCTTTTCAACGCCACCGGCGGTCCTGGAAACGGTCCAGCTGTTCCCGGACCTTCTGCGTGCCCATCAGAAAACTGTCCGCCAGTTCGTTCAAGGCCTCGATTTCTTCCTCAGGCGTGGCCGCTTTCTGGAAGGTTTCGCTTTCTTCCTGAATCTGATGAATCAATTCGGTGAGTTCTTGTCGGAAATCCATGGGACGGTCCCTCCATCGGAAAAGGTTGGCGGTGCCCCCGGCCTTCCCGGGGAAGGAGGTACGGGTCGTCCGGGCTTTTTCTTCCAAACCCCGGGACAAAAAAGCCGCCTGACCGAAACAAAGCGGTCAGGCGGCCGAGAAGAACAACGCGATGCTACCAGAAACTAGGATTCATCGGCAGGGGAAAAGTTGCAAAAAAAACCGCATCCGGGGGGCGGAAGCAGAAGAACGGGGGAGCGCTCGGCTGAAAAAACGCCCGGAGCATTTTCCTCCGGAATTGGAAGCCTGGAGGGGAATTCGCCCCCAAGGGCTTTTTTGAATTGCGGGCCGTGAATCCGGCGAGGCCGATCCCGACATCGCCGGGCCTTTTGTTTTAAAGGGGTATCACACCGGAATGGAGCAAAAAAGGTTGTTTTGTTTTGGGTTTTCGGTATGCCCGGGAGGTTATTTTTTTGAATTGCAAGGGGATTTT
>JABAHQ010001382.1_pt6 | contig 26558 bp, 19 predicted proteins | sample 7062091 | NCBI WGS metagenome assembly JABAHQ01 (sample SAMN14534359, study PRJNA622989) | marine sediment metagenome | biome: marine biome [ENVO:00000428]; feature: marine pelagic biome [ENVO:01000023]; material: deep marine sediment [ENVO:00002113] | place: India: Gulf of Kutch | collected...
CCCTTATGTCAAAAGCGTTTTCCTATCCGTAGCGCGCTTAGCGCTCTCTCGCAGCTCGCGGTACGCGCTCGATGCGCACGCTTCCAGCTCCTGCAAGCTGACCAACAACTCCGACAGGTCTTCACGTGGGTGACCCGGGAGCTGCGACCGCGCTCGCGTAAGCGCGTCGCGCACGCCTTTGGCCAATGTCGCATCACCGTACGTGATGGTGCCCCTGAGGGATCTCGCCAACGCCGCGATCTTGCTCAGCTTGTCCGCCACCCGTATGGCGGCGGTGAAGGAGGCGGGGCTCGGCCGCTCCCGCAAGTAGGCGGAGGCGATGTCCGAGAAACATTGTTGGGCATATCGACATCGGCTCGGGTCGGGGGCAGTCTCGCCCGCTGCCTCGAGGATATGCCGTGCATCCGTAGTGGTGAACGTCGCCATGATGTTGGTTACCGAGTGAACACGACCCCTGGAAGGCTTGTCCCGATGGTCATCGGCACCTACCGGAATTTCTTTCGTAGGAAATCGCATCGCCGGCGCGCCCCGGTGGCGCCCCGGTGGGTCGGACCTGCCTAACCCGTTGAAGTATGAACAGTTTGACCTGAAATCCGGTCGGTTTTTCGCCTTGGAGGGCCGTTTTCGCACGCGAAACGTGCCCTCCGATTCCAGGTGCGCTGAGGAGAACGCCCATCGACGCACTCGCATCGAGGCGAGCTCGGGCGTGCGGTGGGTCGGCTTCCCGATCGCTCGCGGGGCGTGTGCAAGAGGACTCACGGTGCCGGTCCCGGCCAGCCGGCCGCAGGGGGGTCTGCCTGGAGTCGTGCCGTCGCCTATAATCCGCTGAATTACCGCTGATCCGGCGGCGGCCCGCGCCCTCCATGACCCACGCCGAAGCGCTGTTCCTCGTGACCGGTCTGCTCTATCTCGAGCGGCGAGTCACCTATCGGCGCCTTTCGAAGGAGTTCGGGCTCGACGAAGACCTGATCGCGCACGTGCGTCACGAGTTGACGGTCGGCCAGCGGCTCGCCGTGGACGAGGACGACGCCGTGCTGGTGTGGGCGAGGGACGAGACGCCGGACACGACGCGGGCGCACCCGACGCCGCAGGCGCCGGGCGCCGAGGCGGATCCCCCGGCCGGCTCCCCCGAGGGCCGGGCGGACGCTGCGGGCTTCGAAGCCGAGCGCCGCCAGCTCACCGTGATGTTCTGCGACCTGGTCGGCTCCACCGCCCTCTCCACCCGGCTCGACCCCGAGGATCTGCGGGAGGTCATCACCGCGTTCCACGACCAGTGCCGCGCCGCCATCCATCGCTTCGGCGGCTTCATCGCCCGCTACATGGGTGACGGGGTGCTGGTCTACTTCGGCTACCCGCAGGCGAGCGAGCGCGACGCCGAGCGCGCGGTCCGGGCGGGCCTCGACGTGGTGGCGGCCATGCCGGCGCTGAATGCGGATAGCGGCGCGCGTCACGGCGTCGAGCTGGCGGTGCGCGTCGGCATCGCCACCGGTCCCGTGGTGGTGGGGGACATCGTCGGCGAGGGGGCCGCCGAGGAGGCCGCCGTGCTCGGCGAGACGCCGAACCTCGCGGCCCGCCTGCAAGGGGTCGCCCAGCCGAACCAGGTCGTCGTCGCCGGGCTCACCCAGCGCCTGGTGGCGCAGCGCTTCGAGCTCGCAGAGGCCGGCCGGCACACGCTCAAGGGCATCGACGAGCCGGTGCAGGCCTGGCGGGTGATCGGCGAGCGCGCGCTCGCCGCATCGCCCGGGGGCACGCCGCTCATCGGCCGTCAGGCCGAGCTCGAGCTGCTCACGCGCGCTTGGGAGATGAGCAAGGACCGCCACGGCCAGGTCGTCCTCATCCAGGGCGATGCCGGCATCGGCAAGTCGCGCCTGGTCGAGGCGCTGCGCGAGCGGGCCGCGCGCGAACGCTATACCTGGGTGGCGATTCGCTGCTCGCCCTACCACGTGAACTCCACCCTCTACCCGGTCATCGAGCACCTCAAACGGGTGCTCGAGTGGCAGGCCGAGGACGGTGTCGGGGAGCGCCTCGCCCAGCTCGAGCGCGCGCTGGCGGCACAGAGCCTGCCGCTCGCGGAGGCCGTCCCGCTGCTCGCGGAGCTGCTCTCGCTGCCGCTGCCCGAAGCGCGCTACCCGCCGCTTGCGATGAGTCCGACGCAGAAGCGCGAGGCCACGCTCGACGCCGTCGTCGGCTGGCTCCTCGACGAGAGCGAGCGCCAGCCGGTGCTGCAGGTATGGGAGGATCTGCACTGGGCGGATCCGACCACGCTCGAGCTGTTCGGACTCTACCTCGAGCAGTCGCCCACGGCGGCGATGCTCAACGTCGCCACCTACCGCCCCGAGTTCGTCTCGCCCTGGCCGATGCGCTCGCACATGATCCCGATCACGCTGAACCGCCTCGAGCGTGCGGAGGTCGAAGCGCTGATCGCCGCTCAGGTGCACGGCAAGGCGCTGCCCGAGGAGGTGGTGGTGCACATCGTCGAGCGCGCCGACGGCGTGCCGCTCTACGCCGAGGAGCTCACCCACGCAATCCTCGAATCGGGCTGCCTCGACGAGAGCGCCGACTGCTACGTGCTGAACCGCGCGTTCGACGAGCTGGTCATTCCCGCGACGCTCCAGGACTCGCTCATGGCGCGACTCGACCGCGCGCCGAATGCGCGCGAGGTGGCGCAGCTCGGCTCGGTCATCGGCCGCGAGTTCGCCTACGAGATCCTGCACCTGCTGTCACGGCTCGACGAGACGGTGCTCCAGAACGGGCTCACCCACCTGGTCGACAACGAGCTCCTGTACCAGCGCGGGCGCCCGCCCCGCGCGCGCTACATCTTCAAGCACGCGCTGATCCAGGACGCCGCCTACCAGTCGCTCCTCAAGCGTACGCGCCAGCAGCACCACCGGCGCCTGGCCGCGTTGCTGGAGCACACGTTTCCCGAGACGGCCCGCGCACACCCGGAGCTGGTGGCGCACCACTACACCGAGGCGGACGACGCCGAGCAGGCCGTCACCTGGTGGCGGCGCGCCGGCGAGCGGGCGCGCGAGCAGTCCGCCAACCTGGAGGCCATCGCGCATCTGACGAACGGGCTCGCGGCGCTGGAGCGGCTGCCCGATGAGACGGCCCGGGCGCGCAAGGAGCTCGAGCTGCGTATCCAGCTCGGCAACGCCTACCTGGCGGCCAAGGGCCACGGCGCGCCGGAGATGGAGGCCGCGTTCCAGCGCGCGCTCGAGCTCTGCGAGCAGCTCGGCGACGCGCCGGAGCTCCTCTCCACGCTGGTGGGCCTGTGGCGTTTCCACGTCGTGAGCAGATCGCTCGCGCAGGCCGCCGAGCTGGCAGGTCAGCTGCAGCGTCTGGCGGAGCAGAGCGAGGAGCTGGCGGCCGCCGTGATGGCCGACTACACGGTCGGTTTCACGGCCTTGTCCCGCGGTGATCCCGGCACCGGGCTGTCCCGCTTCGAGCAGCTCGTGGAGCGCTACGCGCCGCTGCAGCAGCGCGATGATGCCGCCGTCTACCGCGCGGCGCAGGACCCGGCGGTCGCGGCCCACATGTACGGGGCGCTCGCGGCCAGGGTGCTCGGGTTTCCGGTGCGCGCGCGCGAGGCCATGCGCGCGGGCGTGACGCTGGCCGAAGAGATCGACGACGCTTTCACGCTCAGCTTCGCACGCTGCTTCGCCGCCATCGTCATGGAGCTGGACGCGGATACCGCCGGCTCCCGGGAGATGGCGGAGCGCGCGAGCGCGCTGGCCGGCGACAAAGGTTTCCGCGCCTGGATCGCCTACGGCAGGATCAGCAGCAGCTGGATCGCCTTCACGCAGGCACCCAGCGACGAAGCGCTCGAGACGCTCGAGGCGAACGTGTCGGAATTGATCCGGATCCGCTTCCTCGCCCTGCTCCCCTACTTCATGACGCTGCTCGCCCGAGCGCAGCATCGCTCGGGGCGCATCGATCGGGCCCTGCACACGCTCGACGAGGCGCAGGCGGCCTCCGAGGAGCGCGACGAGCGCTGGTTCGACGCGGAGATCCATCGTCTGCGCGGCCACGTCCTGCTCGATGGTCAGGGCAGCCCGGGCGAGGCGCCCGCGGCCTGCTTCGAGCAAGCGATCGGGATCGCGCGACGTCAGAAAGCGAAGGGGCTGGAGCTGAGGGCGGCGACGAGCCTGGCAAGACTGTGGCGTGCGAGCGGCGAGACCGAGCGCGCCGCGGCGCTCCTGTCACCGCTCTACGAAGGGTTCACGGAAGGCTTCGAGACCCCGGATCTGGTCGAGGCGCATCGGTTGCTCGCGACCCTGGGGGCGCACGCGCGGACCGGTTGAGCGGCGAGAAAGACCAGGCGCCGTGATGGCTTCGATGATGCAGGGTGCGCGCGCATCGATGCATCGGGTGGCCGGGGTCCATGCCGGAGTCACTCGCCCCTCGCGATGCCCCATGAGCCCGAGCTGCATGCGGTGGAGAAAGGGTCGGAGGTTCTCGAGAATCGGTATCGAGTACCTCCGACCCCTTGCCGTGATGACGTGGTTCGGATTCGCTCGCTTCTCGCCGTTCCTGCGCCGCCGCACGGCGATGGGCGCAGCCGGCAAGCTACGTGAGATGATGCGTGACCCTGCCTACCGCAAGCGTTATGAAGCGTTCAAAGCAGAGGTCGGCGAGATCGATCCGCAGGATCCGAAGCTGCTCGATGCATACTTGCTGCCCGATCCGGACCAGGTCCGTGTCCGTGTGTACGAGGCGGATTCGGTGCACAAGTCAATGTCATCCCTGCGCCAGGGATCGATCATCGTGGTGGCGGATCAGGATTTCCATACCGTGGAGGCGGCGTTCAAGGAGGCGTTCTTCACGCACACCTCGACCTCTCCCAACCTCCAGATCATCGCGTCCCTCGACGTGGCGCGGCGGCAGATGGAGCTGGAGGGCTACGAGCTTGTCCAGCGTGCACTCCAGCTCGCCATCGAGCTGCGCCACGAGATCAACAACCATCCGCTGATCTCGAAATATTTCCGGGCGGCGACGCCCGCCGAGATGATCCCGGCCGAGTACCGGCCTTCCGGATTCGCCGATTACGGCATGCCGGAGTGGACCATCGCGAAAACCATCACGGCGCTCAACGAGGACGAGTTCGTTCTCGATCCGACGCGCATTACACTGCTCTGCGGCAATGCGGGCTATGACGGCACGCAGTTCAAAGCGTTGCTCGCCAGCGAGTACGACATCCAGATCAACAAGACCTCGCGCAACAGCGTCCTCGTGCAGATCAACATCAACAACACACGCAGCGATCTGGCACACCTGGTAAAGGCGTTGGCCGACATCGCCCGTGCGATCGACAAGCGCCTCGTCGACGGCGGCGCGCCGGAGCAGGCGGCGTTCGCGGCGCGCGTGAAAGCGCTGGTCGAGGACGTGCCGGATCTGCCGGATTTCAGCCGCTTCCATGACGCTTTTCGGGAGAACCCGAAGAGCGCCACGCTCGAAGGCGACATGCGCTCGGCCTACTATCTCGCCTACGACGCAGCCGCCCGGGAGTACGTGAAGCTCAACAGCAAGGAGATCGACGAGCGCCTGAAGAAAGGCCCCGAGCTGGTGTCGGCCAAGTTCGTGATCCCCTATCCCCCCGGTTTCCCGATCATGGTGCCGGGCCAGGTGATATCACCGGGGATCGTGGCGTTCATGCGCGCGCTCGATGTCAAGGAGATCCACGGCTACAACGCGGCCCTGGGCCTCGAGCTGCTGAAACCCGACGCACTGGCTAGACTCCAGGACGAGAAAATCAGACCGCACGCCCCGGAGACCGCACCCGCGACCGTCTGATGAGCATGTCCCCGCGTTCGCCGGAGGAACGCGGGGACGAGCTCGCCCTGTACGGGTCGTGGCGTTACATCGCACGCCTCGCGCTGTGCGCTGCCGGCGTCTCGGCCATCGTCTGGTGCCTGTGCCAGACGCTGGTGTCCTCGATCGACATCACGACGAGCCGGTTGTTCAACGCAGCGGGGGGCGCCTTCTCCGTGACCGGCTCGCTGATGGTTGTCGGCGCGCTGGTCCTCGGCGGCATCGCCCGAGCGATCCTCCTGAGCCATCCTGCCTGGGCCGTGACGGTGGAAAACAGTCTCACCGTCGCGCTCGAGAACTATCACCAGCCCGGCAATCCTGGCGGGCCGAGCGTTGGTGCCCGCTACCGGCGCCCCGCCTTTGCTCTCGCTGTGAGGAAAGTGCTTGCCACCTTCCTCACTATCGGACCCGGAGGCGCCGGCGGCCTGGTGGCGCCGATGGTCACCATCAGTGAAGCCATCGGCGCGGGCTGGGCCCGGATTACAGGCGCCCGCTCGCTGAACGAGCTGCGCACGTACCAGCTTTCCGCCATCGCGGCCGCGATTGCGACGCTCTTTCACACCCCGTTCACGGGCGCGCTGTTCGCCGCCGAGATCGTCCGCGGAAATCGGATCGCCTACCGCAAGTTCGTGTACTGCCTGCTCGCGGGGGTCGTCGCGTACAGCCTGAGCCAATATCTGGTGCCGTTTGTTCCCCTCTACGTCGTGCCTCCTCACACCGCGAGCTTTGGTCTCGTCGAATATGCGGTTACGACGCTGGTCGCCGTCTTCGTGTCCACGCCCATCGCCCTCGGCTTCGCTTGGATCATGACGCGAGCCAGGATTCTGGCCGAGCGAACCCGACTGCGCTCGCGAGCCGTGCTCGGCAGCCTGCTGACCGGGCTGGTGGCCGTGTCGCTCTGGTACGCACTGGCCATCGATCCGCGCTACGTGCTCGGCATCGGACGGGAGAACCTCGGGAGCATATTTCTCGCGCGCGACCCGCAGCTCGGGCTATGGTGGTTCCTGCTCGCCGTAGTCGCGGGCCGAATGCTGACGACGGCGTTCACCCTGGCGGGAAGCGGCTCGGCCGGGCTGTTCCTGCCGGCTGCGCTATTCGGCGGCCTGAGCGGGGCCGCCGTGGCCGAATTTCTCAACGCGACAGCGCTCTTCGGGCATCTCGACCCGAAGCTTCCGATGGTCGTCGGGATCGCCTCGGCGCTGGTCGCCGTCATCCGGGTGCCGCTCGCGGCCGTCGCCCTGTCGATCGAGGTCTTCGGACCGGCGTACGTGCCGGCGGCGGCGTTATCCTGTGCCATCACGTTCCTCATTTCGGTCCGCGTCCAAATCTACCGGAGCCAGCCCTCATAGCGCGCCGCGCTGTAAGCGTCCTTCAGCCGTCGTTCTGAACCGCTGCATCGAACCCTTGGCGGCGCCTGCCCGCACCGGTCGCGCCTCGCGTCGATACAGCACCGAGCCGGCCGCGCGCTCGCAGTGCGCAGAATACCCTTATGTCAAAAGCGTCCATGCGCTTCCCCATGACCGGCACTCTTATCCGTCCGTCTACACCGACATAACGGAGGACCAACGACGCGAAGAAGAGTTACGCGCAGCGAAGGAAGCCGCCGAGGAACCCGAAGCCAAGCAGAGTTTTGCGGCTCTGGTTGGCCAGTACGGCGACGACCCACTGGCGAACTTCCACTTGAAGCGCTTGCTCGCGGGCGATACCGGGTGCCGGATTGTTTTCGATGAGAAATGAAGCCAGCTACGTCATTGTAAGAGTGTGGCGGGGCAATGGTCGTACCCGGGTAGGCCCGCCACCTGACCGGAGACGTGGACACCTTCATTTCTCATTCAGCGATGTGAAGTCGAACGACTCAAAGCGGCCATTGCGGATCACGGTTGGCCAGACCTTCTGACTTCCTTGATAGGTTTCTTTCGTGTAACCGATCGGCGTCCCCAGCCCGATGTCCAGATTCTTGATGCCGAGGAGGGCGCCGATGACGGCCTCCCGGTCGACGTGCGATCCCGCACGCCGGAGCCCCTCGACGAAGATGCGGGCCACGACGTAGCCTTCCAGGGAAACGAAGCCCGGATCGGCCTCGGGCGCATAGGCCTTGAGATCGCGGTGGTATTCGCGCGTGAGAGGAAGATCGGACTCGAAGTGAGGCACGACCTGCGTGACGATCACCCCTTCGCCGTTTGGGCCCAGGGCGTTTTTCAGCGCCATGCTGCCCACGAAGGAGACATTCAGATAAATCGTCTCAGGGAGCGCCCGTCGGGCGATGCGAATGAACTTCGCGCAGGCCGCGTATGCCCCGATCATGATGATCGCCCGGGGCTTGACGGGCGCTTCCAGGATCTTGAGCAGCCCCTGTTCCACGTTGAGCGTGTTGCGTTCGTAGCGGCCATGGGACAGGCGGTGTCCCTGACGGTACCCCGCTGCCTCCAGACCCTGCATCACCCCCGCATAGCCGGCATCGCCGTAGGCGTCGTCCTGGCTGAAGATCGCGATTTCATACGGCAAGATGCCCCCCTCCAGAAGCCCCCCGACCATGGCAGCCGTCTCCTGGGCGTAGCTGGCCCGGTAGTTGATGACATAGCGGTTCGGCGGAGTCGGCCGCAGCAACCCGGCGCCGGTGAAGGCCCCAAATAGGAGCGTCTTCTTCTCCGTGGCGATGGGCACCGTGACCTTGGCCGTGGGGGTGCCGACATTTCCGAGCACGGCGAGAACCTTCTCCTCGTCGATGAGGGCATGCATATTGCGGATTGCCGCCTTGGGCACATAGCCGTCGTCCATGGCGATGAACTCCAACTTGCGGCCGTGCACACCCCCCTCGCGGTTGACGCGGGCGAGGTACGTTCCAATCCCGGTCTTCATACCGGTCCCGAGCGATTGGGCCGGCCCGCTCAGCGCCGCGGACATTCCGAGCCTGATGGGGGGCGGCCATCCTTGTCCCTGCGCCGGGACGGACGCCGCCGCCACCAGGATCAGAACGGCCTTCGACAGGGCACTCGTCATTTCAATAGAACTCCACCAACGTCAGCACGAGGATAGCCAGCTGGCTGACGGGCCAGTAAATCACTTTGGGGATGAAGTTGTCCCGAAAACGAAGCAACCGGATTGGTGTCTTCGTGAAATGCACGTAGTTCATGGTCACGAATAGGATCATCGCATAAGTGACGAAGTAGTAGTGTTCGAGGTAAAAGATGTCGCGCGCGGCCACGCTTCTGCGCATGGCGATGTGGGAAAAGATGGCAACGAGGAAGAAGGCGGCGCAGGCAATAATCACGTCCAGCGTAAAGCCCAAAAGCCCCTTGCGCCCCCCCTCGCTGGTCGCCAGAAAGAGGACCCCGAACAGCAGGATGAACACCACCATCAGCGGCAGGAGGTTCGCCACGAAGAGCCCCGTGATCAGTTTCTCCACCCCGATGTTGAAAAATAATTCGGGAAAATTGGTCAAACCTGAATAATCGCCGAGCCCGAAACTGCTTTTATAACTCTGGAACCGGTAATTGAAAAAAGAATCCTTGATATCCCACCCTGACAGCAGCAGGTCCTGGACCAGGCCGGGGCCTGCCGCCGGGTTTATGAGCTTGTAGGACTCGAGGTCGGGCACCAGAATGACGTTTCGGGTGAACTCCTTGTGCCAGAGCTGGACGCGCACGTATTCCCTCCCGAACGGATACCGGGAATAGTCAAAGTGCTGGTCGAGGGTCGCCTTGAAGTTCCATCGCACGAGCTCCGTGTTGCCGGTCCGCGTGACATAGGGCTCGCTGATCTCCAAGGATTCACTCTCCGGCATCAAGAATCCGCGCTCGACGTCACCGTGGATCCCCTCTGTATAACGCTGCCATACGTATCCGGCCATCCGCACGTCGTCGCCGGTCGCGAAAGACATTGACTGGACGTAGATCCCCGTGGGTATGAAGAGCGGCACCTCCTCGCGCTGGGCCAACGTGCGGCGGCGCTGCTCAGACATAAAACGGTTCAGAATGTTCTGGTTCGTGATCCGTACCGAATTGGCGCCGTCCGGCGACGGCTGACCCTGCATCAGGCCGAGAACGAAGCCGGTAACGAGGATACAACACGCTGCGAAGACGCCAGACAGGATCCAGAAGCCCCGGGCGGAGCCGTGCAGGACCCCGGAAAGCGGAACGGTCAACAGGACGATTGACAGACCCAGCACCAATGCCACGCGAATCAGCTTTTTGTGCGCGGCGGTCGGCGGCATCAGCAGGTCCCGATCGGCCAGGACCACCCCCAGAGTCCATGCGGTCGTCGGAATCTGCCGGAAGAGAATCCGTGAGTCCAGACCAGTGTCCGGATCAGTGAAGCGCGCAGTTCGGGAAGGGTCCTTCATAGCGGCCCTGACCGCCTTCACATCAGAGCCAGTGGTCAGCCGGTCCAAGAAATCGTTCATGGTCCATTGACGATCGATGTAGTCTCTGTTCGGGTGGAGAACAAAGCGCTGGCTGGTCGACAACAGAAAGCTGTAGCCGTTTTCACCGAGGTCCAGCGCGTCGAGCACCCTCTGAAAACGGCTGACCCCATAGGTAGCGTAGACCACCCCCACCGGTTCGACCGCCCCTCCCGGCCTGAACAGCGGCGCCGTGTAGGTCGCCAGCATCTGGCGGCGAACCTCGCCGTACCGGGGCTCTAGCCAGACCGGCGTCCCCGCTAGCGGGCGGTGGTACCAGTCCGCCCCGGTCTTCGTGTAATCCTGGTCGACGTCCAGGTCGCGAAAATGCATGCCGTCTTTATCGACAACGTATGAAAGTCCGTACAGACGGATTTGCCGGTCGTAAGCGAAGGGCGCAAAGGCAACTCCGGCTTCCACGAAATCGGGGTTCGAGTAAATCGTATCGCGGATAGCCGCCAATAGGTCTGATTTGTCCGGTCGCCCCCCCTTCAGGAGGTTCCCGGCCATTTTGTCGATCCTCGTGGTGACGCGTCCGAGAGTGCCTTCGATTTGAGCCTGGCCCTCATCGGCCAAAGCCCGGGCTGCTTGCAGCCCTTCATCTGTGAGGGTCCGATTCTCTTCACGAAAGTGGAGCCCGATGCCGATTGCGTAGACGAACCCGATCACGGACACAACAGCGCAGATCCGAGAAACGAGCGGGACGGTGAATATGTTCACGAGACGGCTGCAACGGAACACCCCGCCGCCTTTCTGGGATCGTTCTCTCGGTGCGGCCATCGAATAGCTCTTTCGCCCAGATGTCTGGTTTTCTCGGGCGCCGTCAATGGTAAGGACGCGAAGATTTTTGGTCCCTAACCGGCCTTTGACGAACTTGCATAGGGTCGTGGGTGAACGTATGAATGGTCTGGGCTCGGCTAAAACAGCTTAGCGTTCGCTATCCTCGTTGGAATCTTCATCCACGTCCAGCATGTGTTCGAATTCCAGCCACATGACGTTAATGATCCCAAAGGCACACGCAAGCAGGACGCCAAGAATCCAGGCGAAGTACCACATACAGGTGTTCCCTCCTCAGTAGGCAGAATGTTCGTTCTTACGAATGTCTTCCGCGGTCACCTTGCCGCGCAAGACCCGGAATACCCAACTTGTGTAAGCGATAATAATCGGCAAGAACACAACCGTCGCCACGAACATCCAGGTGAGCGTTAAGTGGCTTGAACTGCCGTCCCAAACCGTGAGGCTGTGATTCGGATCGGTGCTCGATGGCATCATAAACGGAAACATGGACAGGCCCGCCGTGAGTAACACCCCCGCGAGGCACATGCAACTCGCTATAAACGCCGGGCCCGCTCGGTTCCCCCGCGCAAGCACGATAGCGCCCAGCGCACCGCCGAACCCCGCCGCCGGCGCGAGTATCATCCACGGGTAGCGCGAGTAGTTATCGAGCCAGGCACCTGCGGCGGGCACGACCGTTTTCTGCAGCGGTGTAATGGCGGTATTCGTATCCGCAATCGCCACGATCCGATAGCCTTCGATGCCGAAGGCGATCCAAAGCCCCGCGGCTGCGAACGCGACAATAAATATGACCCCGAAAAGCTGCGCTGCCCGCGTCGCGCGAGCATTGATCTCGCCCTCCGTACGCAGTTGCAGATAGATAGCGCCGTGCATGATCAGCATGGCGAGGCTTACGAGCCCGGCAAGCAATGCAAAAGGGCTCAGCAACTGCCAGAACGAGCCGGTGTAGAAGGCGCGCAGAGTATCATCGTATTGTAGCGGCACGCCGAGAAACAAATTCCCGAAGGCGATGCCGAAGACCAGCGCGGGCACAGCGCCGCCGACAAAGAGCGCCCAATCCCAGGCGCTGCGCCAGCGCGGATCCTCGAGTTTGCTCCGGTAAGTGAAGCCCCCCGGCCTGAGAATCAGCGCGAACAGCGCCAGCAACATCGCCGCATAAAAGCCGGAGAAGGCGGCTGCGTACACCAAGGGCCAAGCAGCAAAGACGGCACCGGCGCCGAGAATCAGCCATACCTGGTTGCCTTCCCAGGTCGATCCGATACTGTTGATAATGACCCGGCGCTCCTCATCCTTTTTTCCGGTGAACGGAAGCAGCGTGCCGATGCCAAGGTCAAAGCCGGCCGTCCATACAAAGCCGATCAGCAGCACGCCGATGAAGAGCCACCAGATGATCTTGAGCGTCTCGTAATCGAAGATCATGCCGGACTTCCTTTAACTTTTGGCGCCGGGCGCCCGTTCAAAGTAATAGCGCCCGGTGTGCAATGCACTCGGTCCCAGGCGCGCGTACTTAAACATCAAATAGATCTCGACTATCAACAGCGCGGTGTAAAACAACACAAATACAGCAAGACTCGTATACACGTCGCCGGGCTCGAGTGACGAGCTGCTGAGGAAGGTCGGCAGCACCTCGGCGATGGTCCAGGGCTGTCGGCCGTACTCGGCCACGAGCCAACCCAGTTCCGACGCGATCCAAGGAAGGGGAATGCCGTAGAGCGCCAACCGGAGCAACCAGCGTTTCTCCCAAGCGGAGCGACGGATACAGTAATAAAACGCCGCGGCGAAAATCAGCAACATGACAAATCCCGCACCGACCATGACACGGAAACTCCAAAACATAACCGCGACGTTGGGAATGGTGTCCCGCGCTGCTTGTTGGATCTGCTCCCCACTTGCGTCAACGACATTGGGCGTGTAACGCTTCAGCAGCAATGCATAACCAAGATCTGGTTCGTGATTCTCAAAGATCTGCCGAACCTGTTGAGTGTTATTTCCTCCACGCAGCTCTTGCAGCGCATCATAGGCGATAATACCGTTCCGGATACGCTCCGCATGACGGGCGATTAGGTCCTTGAGGCCGAGGACTTCCTCATCTATTGAACGGGTGGCGATCACGCCCAGCGCATAAGGTACCTTGACGGCGTACTCAGTGATCTGCTGTTCCTGATTCGGCAGGCCGAAGACCGTGAAGCCCGCGGGTGGATCATGGGTCTCCCATTCGGCTTCGAAAGCCGCAAGCTTGACCTTTTGAACCTCACCTATTTCATATCCGCTTTCGTCGCCCAGCACGATCACCGACAATACGGAAGCCAAACCAAATCCCGAAGCCACCGCGAAGGAGCGTATGGCGAAGGCCCGATCGCGTCCTCTAAGCAAATAATAAGCGCTGATTCCGAGCACGAACATGGAGCCCGTCACGTAGCCGGCGGACACTGTGTGCACGAACTTCACCTGGGCGACCGGGTTGAAAAATACGTCGGCGAAGCTCTTGAGCTCCATCCGCATGGTCTCGTAATTGAACTCGGTGCCAACCGGATACTGCATCCAGCCGTTGGCGATGAGTATCCACAAAGCCGAGAGGTTCGCACCCAGCGCGACCAGCCAAGTCACCGCGAGGTGCTGTACCTTGGTGAGCCGATCCCAGCCGAAGAAGAACAGACCCACTAGCGTCGCTTCGAGAAAGAACGCGATGAGTCCCTCGAGTGCGAGCGGTACGCCGAACACATCACCCACGTAGTGCGAGAAGTAGGCCCAGTTCGTACCGAACTGAAACTCGAGCGGAATGCCGGTCGCCACCCCCATCGCGAAGTTGATGCCGAAAAGAATGCCCCAGAAGCGAGTCATGTCTTTGTAGATTTCCTTGCCGGTCATCACGTAGACCGACTCCATGATCGCCAGGATGAATCCCAGTCCGAGCGTGAGCGGCACAAACAGGAAGTGGTACATGGCTGTCAGCCCGAATTGCAGGCGCGACAAGTTGACGACTTCTTCGCTGGGAAACATCAGTAATGGCCTCGCACGGATTGTTGTTCGACGGTAGGGTCCAGCAACACGCGGTCGATGTCCGCGGTTGGCGGCGGATCCGAGAACCAGATGAGCTTGATGGCGATCAAGGCCATGAGCTTGACCGCGATGATGATGGCGATGTCTCGGCCAAGGCGAGAGCGCCGAAGCGGCACCCCTCGTCCCCTGACCCTACCCCTCTGCAGAGCGGGACGCCCCTCACCGTGCCCCTGTCCCGCGACATGGGGAGGGACAAAATGCTGGCTGCGACGCCGCCTGCTTCGTAATGGCATTGGGGCCTGTTGTCTTTACAGGTCTTCGATCAGTCCGCAGCAGATGGGAAGTTCCGAATCTCTATCCGCGTTCGCTATGCTGCTGGGGCTCGTTGGCGCAGCTGCCAGCTGAAGGGGCAGTGCGGCTTCAAGGACGTCCGTTCGTTGCAGAGAGCGGTTGGCAGCGCCTTCTTGAGCTTCGCGGCGCTCTTCTCGATCTCGGGAACGAGGCTTTTCTCCCACAGGCTGACGTGAACATGACACGCAGTACGTGGCCCATCGCGAAATCCGGGTCTGTCTCTAGAGCCTGGTCGATGATAGCGACGGGATAGCCCCGGCCGGGGTTGAAGGCCCTGAGCGCGCGCTCGTAGATCTCGAGGCTCTGCCAATTGTCCGATGATGCGTCGACGCCGCCCTGCTCTCGCATGTTCGGCCCCCATTCGGAAGGCGTGTCTCGAACCGCAAGCCACCCGCAGGGGCAGAAGCCTACTACGCATCTTGAGGAGCTTAGACGACTTGGTCAAGGCTACTACTGTCCGCTAAGGGTCGCGAGCTGCCGAGAGCCCCCCTGATCAGCGAGCTACTCGGTCATATTGCACTGCGTCAGGCGAGAGTAGGCCAAGAACAGCCGTACCGTACTACCCTGGGGTGTAATTGCCGTCCTGTTGGCGGTCCTTTTAGCGTTTCGTGGAACAGGGAAGGGAATCTGGTGGGCCCGGCGGGATTCGAACCTGCCACCAACGGATTATGAATACGGATCCGGGGCCGAAGGGGTTTATCTTTCAATCATTTAGCGGGATGCCCGTTGCCACCCGTGCATCACCGTGCATGACTGATCCACGCGTTCATGACGACGCGCGGAATGGCGTTAATGCGGGTCTGGTAACCGCTGCCTTTCGTGCGCCTCGGGGCGCACTACGCCGGACTCTACGCCTACCAGACGGGGCGCAGCGCATGAGGGACGAGGCGAGACCCAAGCAGAGCGACCGGTTGGGGCCTCCTCGCTCGGTCCGCAGGCCCGCGCGCGGGCCCGAGACCGAGTCATCGTGATGCCATCCAAGACGATTTCGCCACCGACTGCGCCGCCCTTGTCTCCCGCTTTAGCCGCCGCGTCCGCATGAGCGCCGACTTCCCACCCATTGGTGACGAAGTCCTGCATGGCACCGCGGTCATGAAACACGAACACGGCACGGAAGTCACTCCTTTGGTGAACCACTGCAACCCTTGACCGTGGTAGTCGGTTTGGTCCGACACGTGCATGGCGCACCGCAGGTGCTTGGGGCGTCGCCCGACAGATTTTTTGGGTGGAAGAACTTCGTTCTGGACGCACGGCAACCTTGTGTCTTCGGCATAGCTGCCGATAACGGAGGTTTGGGAACATTGAGGAGATGTAACAGTGGTCAAACCGACCGCCGTGCTTTTGATAGTCCTTTCCGTTTTGCTGGCTGGGTGTGCGGCCAGAATCCAACCTGCCGAGGTTAAGGTCACGCCCCTGAGCGTAGAGATTGGCGGCGCCCGGGCCTCCTGTCCGCCGGGGCTTGCCATGCAGGGACGTTGTTGAGCTCCTGGGCAACGGCACGTGTCGTCGCGGACGGATGTTCGTTTTAGTTGTATTGCCGCTGGTGGCATCGGCGTCGGGCTGCGCCGAATTGAAGATCGGCATCGGACCGTTCAAGGCCGTCTCAATGGAGGCCGGCCCGGGCGGCGTCGAAGCAAAAGGCCCGAGCGCCGGCCCTTTTAAAACCAAGAGTGCAGAAATCGCTCCTGGCGGGGGGAAGCGAAAGAATGAGCAGGGAGCTGGGCTAGATTGAGACCCGCCTGCGAGATCTTTGTCGTTCGTTTTGTACGGGGGACGAACGAGCGGTCGAGCACCACCGCGCATGCGCGGGGGCGGTGGGACCTGGTTTCTGGAGAGCTCTACGGGGGTGTCGCGGCGGCCGGCTGCGGCCACTGATCGGGTTCGCTTGAGCACTCGGATAGAGCAAGCCGCAAGCACCACTCCACCGCCTCGGTACAACAGCCGCACCCGGTAGATACCTGTAAGGTTGCCCTCAGACGGGCCACGCTGTGAGCGCCGTCCTGCACCGCTTGGCGGATCTGGCGGTCGCTGACGGCCTTGCAGATGCAAACGTACATGTGCGTCCTCTCACTGAACCCGCATGGATGAGAACGCTAACGCAAATGAGAATCGATGTCAATCAAGCCCGTCGACAGGCTCTCGCGTTGGCTGCGAGCCCCTCACATCTGAGACTGGAGATAGCGCTCCAGGCCGATCTTGTCGATAAGCTGGAGCTGGGTCTCGAGCCAGTCGATGTGCTCCTCCTCATGGCCGAGGATCTTGTTGAAGAGCTCGCGGCTCACGTAGTCGCCGCTCGATTCGCAGTACGCGATGGCCTCCTGGAGGGTCTGGCGTGCCGCTAGCTCCAGGTTGAGGTCGTTGCGCAGGATCTCGGGCACGTCCTCGCCGATGTGAAGCTTGCCCAGGTCCTGCAGGTTCGGCAGACCCTCGAGGAAGAGAATGCGCTGGGTCAGCTCGTCCGCATGGCGCATTTCCTCAAGCGACTCCTGGTATTCGTGCTCGTTCAGGCGGTTCAGGCCCCAGTTCTTCAGCATGCGCGCGTGAAGAAAGTACTGGTTGATGCTGGTGAGCTCGTTCTTGAGCACCTGGTTGAGAAAGCTGATGGCTCGTTCATCGCTCCGCATGGTACGGCTCCTCTGCTCATGTGCGACGGAGACACTCTTGTTCGCATGGGACATCCTTTGCATGTATAAGTATATTTGCAACTTATGGCGGTAAGCCTGTCAGGTCGCTGGGCAGTCCGCGCGGCCACGACCCCTCCCGCAGCCCGTGCCAAGCCAGAGTACCTGGCGGAGGGCGGCGCACGCAGCAACGTCGCCCGCGGCGACGTGGTGTGGCGCTCCGCTTGGCGGGTTAGCGCCGAGTGCGGCTCCAAAGCCACAGGCCACTGACCGCAAGCACCAAAAAGAGGGCTGCGGCAGCGTCCACGAGCCACGGTCCCCAGGCACCGAGGATGCGGCCGCTGTGCACGTCGAGGATGACTTTCTCGAGGGACAGGGCCGCAGCGCGGTATTGCGCCAGCAGCCGCTCCCGTTGACGTTCCGGCAACGGTTGCGGCTTCGCCCAATCGACGGCCACGCCCGGCGCGGGTTGCCAGCGCAGGGTGTCCAGGTCGACGCGTTCGAGCCCCCGCGAGCCCGCCACCGCGACGCGCCCGTCGGGATCGAGTCCGATGCGCTCTACGGCTTCAGGCACTCCCGCCGCGTCGCCCAGGCGTTCGACCACCTCGCCCTCGTCCGTGAGCAGGAGCAGGCGGCCATCGAGCGCCACCACGACCAGGCGTCCCTGCCGGACCGCACCGGCCAGACGTCCGGTGGCTTGCGCCATCGCGGTGTCGTCCCAGAAGATCCGCTCCCCGAGGCGGGTGACCGTGTGACCGCCCACCGCGAAGCCCACCGGCTCGGAGGCCGGCGCCACGTTATAGAGCTCAAGCAGAAGCGGTGTCTGAACGTGGGTCTTGTTCAGGCCGAGCGAATCGGTGTGATTGAGTGCGACCCCGCTCGCAACGAGAAGGATCACGAACACCGCCGCGGCGATACCCAGCCGCCGGTGCCAGCGCTGCAGCGCAAGCCGCCCGTTGCTAGTCACCTTTCGCCTCTGCGAGTTCGCTGTGCCCGTGGAGGAAGAGGGCGACGCGGGCGAGCTTGGTGAGGGCGCGTACGGAGAGCGTTGCGCCCGTGATGCCGTCGATGTGTCGGTCCAGTCGTTCATCGTCGCTCAGGGCGGCACCCTTGAACTGGTCGGTGAAGAAGGGATAGCGCACCTCCCACCCGCGGCTCTCGCGGTAGATGAGCACCTTGATGCGCTCGATGCGCCCGCGCTTCACCGCGACACCGGTGGTGATGGGGCGCTCCTTGCCGATCTCCTCCAGAATCCACGCGGTGCGCCCGTCGCGGCCCCAGTAGCGCAGCCGGAGCACGCCGAGATCATGGCCGAGGATCTCGCGCACTCCGTCGCGGACCTCGCCCGTGAGCCAGAGCATCCGGGGCTCGGGAACGTGGCCGTCGAACGTCTCCTCCAGGAAGGCGTGCGGCTGCTGATACACCGCCGCGATCGCGGCGGTGGCGGCGCCGAGCGCGACGCCGGCGACGACGGCAACGACCCGCGCCACCCTGAGCACTGCGGGCCGGGTGTACGCGGGCGGCGGGGACGCGTGAGACACGCACCCCCGCCCCACCGCAGGCCCGCTCGACGGCTTGCGGACCATCGGCGCTCGCGTCTCAGAACTGGAAGCCCACGCCCAGGTTGAAGCCGTCGAGCTCCGCGGCATCCATCTGCTCCTGGTAGTCGAACTTGACCACGACGTCGGGGTGCGGCCAGTAGTTGAAGCCGACGTCGAGCTGCTCGTTCTGAGTATCTCCTCCTCCGCCCCCGGCGTTGTTGTCCCACTGGTTGAAGCGCGTGAAGAACCCGATCTCCCCGGGAATGCGACCCGGCGCCTGGACGAAGTACGCGGGCTCGACGTACCAGCCGTACTGCTCGTCGCGCCCCGGCGAGGAGCCGTCCTCGGGCCCGAGGCCGGCGGGACCGTCGTCCAGGTCCCAGCGCGCATAGAGGGCCCGAAGGCCGAAGGGCCCGCGGCGCGCGTCCACGTGGGCGGCGAACAGCGTGCCCTCGATGTCCTGCTCGCCCTGGGTCACGTCGGCCTGATACTGACCCGTCAGGCCGACCTCGACGCCCCGCATCCCCGTGTAGCGCAGCTGACCGGTGACGGCGCCGTCGCTGGCGGTGGCCTTGGCGACCTTGTTGCGCCCCTCGCGAATGAGGAACGCGTCATCGCCCGCGACGGGGGTCTCGAGCCCCGAGTGCAGCACCACGTGGTAGTTCCAGCCCGGCGCGATCTCGCCGAGGCCGCCGACCCCCGCCTCCCACCAGGTGGTGGGGATGATGTTGGTCTCCACCGGGTTGCGCTCGACGCCGAAGAAGGTGGGCGGCTCGTGGGTGGGGTTCAGAATGCCCACCGGGATGAGGTCCACTCCTGCGCGCACGCGATGCTGCGGAAGGTAGTCGGCCTCGACCCAGGCCTGCTCGAGCTCGACCTCACCGGGTCCGCTGCCGTCGTCGGTGTCCTCGACCAGTGCGTGCTCGAGCTCCACCTCGCTGAACAGCCGCAGCCAATCATTGAACTCGTGCCCCAGGGTGAGCACCAGACGGTGCACGTCGACCTGCTCGAAGTCCTCGCCCGTGGAGTCGTTCTCCAGGTTGTTGTAGTGGATCTCGCCGTAGCCGCCGATGGTGGTCCGTTGCCACCACCCGGGCGCCGCGCCGTAATCGGGCGCCTTGGCGGCCCGCTCCTCGACCATGCGCGCGGTCGCCTCGACCTTCTCCTCGGTCTGCTCGGTCTTCTGCTCGGTGCTCCGGAGCTGGGACTCGAGCGCCTCGATCTGGCGCTGCTGCTCCTGGATGATGCGCCACATCTCCTCGGGGTCCGGCGGCGTCTGGGCGGTTGCCTCAGCGGCCATGCCGCTCAACAGGGCCATCAATCCTGCGGCACCCCAAGCGTTCAACGTGGTGGCGGTGCCATATGCGGTGTGTCTTCTCATTGTTGTCGCCTCCCGATGTGTGATGCGTTCGAGGTCGGAAACCTCCCTTAAAAGAACGCCTTGCGACCCGTAGACCGCGCGTACCCGGCCCTTGGTCTACCTCGGCCTTCAGGGCCGGCAGGCGCGGGTATCATGAATGCAGATCGTAATCAGAACGGATCTGATTCTCAATAGCATTACTGCCGGATGTGGTCGGGGCGGGCCTAATCCGCCGGCGTAGAACCTGCCGGCCCCGGTCTGCGCGTAGCGCGGCTACCGGAGATCGGAGCCAGTGGGTTTTCGAGGGGTATTGGAGGGGGCTGAAATCACCATTGATCCCGGGGGCACCACGCAGCGCTTCGCCGATACCATGGGTTCCTCACAGAACACAGTCCTTGGAATCAGGATGCGGCTGATGTTTTCGTCGGCAAGAAAGCGTCTGCTGTCGATCTTGCGCCTGCTTGCCAGGCGCGTGCGCACGGGCGTCGTCGTACTGGCGTGTTCGCTGGGGGCGTGCACCCCCGGGCAAATACCGTACCGGGCGGACGCCCCGTATGTGTGGTTGTGCAGCGTTGCGTCCGGCGGTTCCCGCAGCCGGGAGCAGATCCGCTGCTGGGGCGTGCACGAAGGTTACTGGGTGGAGCACAGCCGCTGCGCCGAGTTCGAGAGGCCCGAGAATCTTGTCGTCGGTCAGAGCTACCCGCTGGTTCCGGGGTCCGCGCTGTTTCCGCGTCGTGCCCGTACGCGGTGAGCCGCACATAGTCCTCGAAGGGCGTGTACTGTTCGGGAACGCTCTCGCTCGCGGTGCTGGAGAGCCTGGTGCATTTCGAGGCCCGGCACATGCCCGAGGATTACGTGGCTATTGCCGCGGACATCCCCGACGACATTCCTACCGCCCGCGTTGAAGTGGCTGAACCGCCGAATCATTGGCGTGAAGTGCCCGCACCAGAGGCTGTGCAGGACCTCGGGGATGCATGGATTAGGCAAGCTGGCTGGTGCGCTGATGGGCCCGGAACTCGTCGCACGGTGAGGGGCGATCAGAAGATTGCATCCCGGACGGCGCGATGCGCCAGTCCGGGATCGATCAACGCCGGGATCCGCTGTCCCGACGGGCCCGCGTTAGGCCTCGCGCGCGGCCGCGAAGCCCGCGCGGCCGCGAAGCCCGGGATATCAGGCTTTGTCCCCGACTTCGCCCTCCAGGATGAACAAAGTCGGGCCGCCGCGGGGCTTGATCACGAGCGTGCCTACGCCACGCTTGTCCGCGAACTGACCGGTGCCGCTGACCAGCTGCCAGACCCCGTTGTTGGAGAGTGCGAGGCCGCCTTCACCCTTCGTGAACACGGCCTTCACCCACCAGCGCAGCACGGCGACGTCGCCGTTCTCTGCGGTTACCTGGAAATAGCCCTGAGGGTCGCCCCAGAGGGGCGGGTTGACGTCGTGCCATCCGATCTCCGTGATGGTGGCGCCGGCGAACACTCCCGAGCCTTCGGCCACTCCCTCGCGCCGAGCCGCGAGGACGAAGTGCTTCGATCCGTCCGCGAACTCGAACTTCATCTGCTCCTGCGGCTTGGCCAGTACCTCGACGGAAACGGGATCAGCGACGGCGCTGCCGCCGGCGAGTGCGGCTGCTGCCGCGATGATCAACACCAATTGCGATCTCATGACGTCCTCCATTGCTCTCTTCACGGGACATTACGGTTCTTCCCACGTGAGGAGCCTATGCTTGTCGCGCGGAGGCGTGAATCAGTCAGGCGTCGCGATACTTAAGTACCCCGATCCCCGCCGGGCGCGGAAAGACGGGCGAGCGGCGCCTGCGCGGCGGTGCTTTGGTCCTGGCACTGAAGTATGATGGGGGCCCGGGAAGCGACGAGGGTGCCCGATGAAGATTCTCGTCGTCGATGATCACGCCCTGATCCGCGAGGCGCTGCGCGGCGTCCTCAGGGAGCTGAAGGGCGACGCCACCATCGTCGAGGCGCCGGATTCGGACCAGGCCACGCAGCGGATCGCCGAGCACCCCGATCTCGAGCTGATCCTGCTCGACCCGAACCTGCCCGACCGCAGCGGCTTCGAGCTGCTCGCCGAATTGCGCGAGAGCCATCCCGCGGTCCCCGTGGTCATGCTCTCGGCCAGCAACGACCGCGACGACATCGCCAAGGCGCTCGAGCTCGGTGCCCTCGGGTTCATCCCCAAGTCAGCCCAGCGCGAAGTGATGCTCAGCGCCCTCGAGCTGATCTTCTCGGGCGGCACCTACGTCCCGCCGGAGATTCTCGGCCGGCCCCAGGCCCCTGCCCCGCCCCTGCCGGTCCCGCCCGCTCCGTCCGGGCGGCCGCCCTCGGCCGCCGAGCTTCGCCTCACCGGGCGGCAGATGGAGGTGCTCGCGCTGATGATGCAGGGCAAGAGCAACAAGGTGATCTGCCGCGCGCTCGACCTCGCCGAGCCCACGGTGAAGAATCACGTCAGTGCGATTCTGAAGGCGCTCAAGGTCACCAACCGCACCGAAGCGGTCATCGCGGCCAGGACGCTGGGCGTCGCGCCGCCGCGGGACGCCGGATAGGAGGCCCGGCGCCGTCCGCCGCCTCGTGCCCTTTCAAAAGCTGGTTGACCATGGCCCGCAACCGCAGCGGCGTCACCGGCTTGTGCAGGAGGTGATAGCCGCTCGCGCTCGCCTCGCGCAGCCGCTCGGGTGCGGTGTCGCCGCTGATGAGGAAGGCCGGGATCGCGGCACCCCATTCGCCGCGAAGACGCTCGATGGCGTCGATGCCGGTCTTGCCGTCCGCGAGGCGGTAATCCGAGATGATGAGATCCGGCTTGTGTCGTTGCGCGGTCAGCTCCGCCAGCGCCGCTTCCCCCGAGCCGGCGGTGACCACCTCGCAGCCCCAGCTTCGGAGCACGTCAGCCATGCCGTCGAGCACGAGCGCATCGTCGTCGATCACGACGATGCGCTTGCCGCGCGCCGGATCGGTCACAGGCGCAATGGAGGCCGGAGCCTCGGTCGACTCGCTCCGGGGGACGGCCAACGGGACGGTGATCGAGAAGCGCGAACCGCCGCCGACCCGCGAATTAACCTCGAGCGGATGCTCGAGCAGGCGGGCCAGACGATCGATGATCGAGAGTCCGAGGCCGAGCCCGCCGCGGCGCTCCGAGCTCGCAGCCCCGAGCTGAACGAACTCGCCGAATATCTTCCGCTGCTGCTCTTTCGGAATCCCGGGCCCGCTGTCGCAGACATCGATGCGCAGCTCCCCGCCGCGGCGGCGGCACCCCACCACCACGCCACCGTGCTTCGTGTAGCGCACGGCGTTGGACACCAGGTTCAACAGAATCCGCTCGAGAAGAACGAAATCGCTCCGAACCCAAGCGCTGCTCGTCACCACGCTCAGGCGAAGGCCTTTTTCGCGCGCGGTATCGGCGAAGGTCGTTTCCATGCGGGTTAGCAGCGGCTCAATGGGAAATTCGCTCGGGTTCGGTTGGAGCACGCCGGCGTCGAGCTTGGACATGTCCAGAAGAGCATCGAAGAGCTCGTTCATCGAGCTTACCGCGGCGTTGATGCGAGGGACGAGTCGCTTGCGTTCCTCCGGGTCGGATTCGGCACGCAACTGGGCCACGAACAGATTCAGCGCATGCAGCGGCTGGCGCAGATCGTGACTCGCCGAGGCGAGAACGTGCGACTTGTATTTGTTGGCGATCTCGAAACCGTCGCGCTCCAGGGTGTTGCGACGGAAGACCTCGACCGCTCGCGCCATGGCCGCGATCTCGTCGGCTCCCTTCACCGCGACAGGCGCATCGAGGCGGCCGCCGGCGACGGCGAGCATGCTGTCGCTGAGGGCGGTGAGACGGCGCACGATGTTGCGGCCCACGTAGAGCCACACGATCAGAACCGAGGTCACCAGGCTCATCGCGACGACCACGACGAGGGCGTGGGTGCTCAGCTGCTGTACCGACAGGGCAGCGCGAATCGCCTCGCCGATGTCCCCCTTGGCCGCACTCCCCAGCTCGTCGACCGCGTGCGTGAGCTGCGCCGACAGTCTGCGGGTCCCGGCGAGTAGCTCTCTGCCTTCGCCCACCAGAGCGAGCTCCTGCTCGCGGGCTTTCGCGATGGCGTTCGCTCCGTCGGTGAACGCCCGCAGCTTTGCCACCTGCTCCAGGAACAGGGGGCGCAGCTTGGGATCGAGCCCCGCAGCCGTCGACTCCAGATCGCGCAACGCAAGGTCGAGCTGGAATACGAGAATCCGAAGACGTGAGGGCTCGTCGGTGGTGGAGGCTTCGGCCAGCATGTCCGCGACCGCGGAGACCTCCGCCTGGGCGGACTGCATCAGCGCCTGCAGCTCGATCAGCGACGCCAGCCGCGGCGCCTGATCACCGCGCCCGCGCGGGGTTGCATTGCGAGCTTCGACCAGCGCGTCGATCTCGCTGCCCACGACCTCGAGCCAGGGCGCGAGCAGCCGCTGCGTCTCGTCATTGGTCTGGAAAACGCCGCGTCGCAGTGTTGCGATGCGTTGGCTGGCCTCGAGCCGGCGCGCAACCAGGTTCTCGAGGTCTGCCAGGTTGGCCGTCAACGAGGAAACGAGCGGCTCGATCCTGCCGAGCGGCAGCGCCTGCGCTCTCTCCTGCTCGAGCTCGCGCAGCTTGCCATTCAGGCGCTCGATCTCCGCCGCGAGCTCGGCCTTGACCTCGTCGCGTCGCGTCCGCTCAGTGGCCGCGAGCAGCGCAGGCGCCGCGGCGATGATGCGCTCGGCCGAGCGCGAGAGCTCGAGTGCCGAGAGGGTGGTGGGGATGCGCGCATCGACGACATCGAGACGGCCGCCGACTTCGCGGAAGGCGTAGATTCCCGCCGCGGCGGCCACCACGGCGAAGGCGGCAATCCCGAAGAACGCGAGCAAAAGCCGCGCCCGCACCCCGAGGTTCCAAGCCCCGCGCGCCGAACTGTGCGTAGCTTCGGCTTGCGATGTGGCCACGGCCGAGCCGTCTTTCCGCGATTTCGATGTCAGATTAGCATGGTCCTCTGGAGCATTGCAGCCCGAGGAGAGAGTCAATGCGGCGGAGGAACCTTCTGGCCGGTGCCGGGCTGACGGTGGGAGCGGGCTTGGGCTTTCCGGCACCGGCAATCGCGCGGGGAATCCGGCGCCTCACGATGGTGACCGACTACCCCGACGGCCCGGGCATGCTGCCCAGTGCGCGGCGGCTGGTGCAAACGATCAGTGATGCTTCGGGAGGGCGTATCAGGATCGAGGTCTCTGCGGCCGGGGCGGTCGTCCGCCCGTTCGAGACCTTCGACGCCGTGCAAGCCGGCGTCGCCGACATGTTTGGCTCGCACATCGGCTACTTCGAAAAGAAATCGCCGGCATTTCACTTCTACTCAGGCGTTCCATTCGGCTTTACCGCGAACGAGTTGTTTGCGTGGGTTCGGTTCGGAGGAGGTCAGGAGCTGTGGGATGAGTTGAGCGGAGAATTTGATATCAAGCCGCTCCTTTGCTGCAGCACCGGCGCGCAGATGGGCGGCTGGTTCGTGAACGAGATCACTTCGATCGAAGACTTGAAGGGGCTGCGCTACCGAATGGCCGAGCCCGCTGCAGAGGTATTCCGCCGGCTGGGCGCAATCGTCGTACTCGTGCCAGGTTCCGAGATCGTGCAGTCGTTACGATCCGGCGCCATCGATGCCTGTGAATGGATCGGGCCCTGGCTCGACACGAGCATGGGACTCCACCAGGCGGCGGGCTTCTACTATTACCCCAGCTGGCACGAGCCGGGCAGCGCTCTGACGCTCGGCATCAACAGGCGAGTGTGGGAGAGTCTCGAGGAAGGCGATCGGCGGCTCGTCGAGAGCGCTGCTGCGGGCGAGTACGCCGCTTCGCTTGCGGAGTTCAACACCAACAACGCCCTGGCGCTGCGCAGACTTAGGGCGCAGGGTACCGTCAGGATTCGAAGATTTGACGATGCGATCCTGAAGACCTTTGCCGAGATCAGCAACGACCTAGTGGCCGAAGTGGGCTCCGGCGACGATCTTTCCAGAAAGATATACCGAAGCTACTTGGAGTTTCGAAGCTTGATCCGCGGGTGGAGCGATATCGGCGAAGGCGCGTATCTGGGCATCCGCGAATTCGGCTAATCCGAGAACGGTAACTGTCGCGGTTAGCGCCCGCTCGCTCAAAAGCCGGTGCCGCTGTGTTACCGGCTTCTTCGCCTGCACGGCCAGGGGGGCCGCAGCCAACACCCGCCGTCGGTTGGATGCACCATAGGGTCGGCGACGTAGATTCGAATCTCGACGTAAGGACGGTCGTATCGGGGCTCGGTGGAGTCATCCGGTTTGGGCCGGCCACCGTAATAGCTTCGGGATGGCCTTAGATCCGAAGTCCGGCGGTCTGTGGCTCGCCGAGAACGGAGACGAGGAGCTGCTCTTCGGGAGGGGCTTCGGCATCGGGACGGACATCCGAACAGGCCCGAACGGGAACCTGTTCGTGGTCTCGCTCACGGGCGGAGCCGTCTACGAGGTCTTCCGCCCGAGCCCTTCGGGCCGTTGATGAGAGCGTGACTAAATGCAGCGAAACGTCGCCGGGTACCACCTCGAGGCATAGCAGGCCGTCGCGACGAGCACGGCCAGCAGCGAGCCATCATGCTCGACTATACGTTCAGCATCGTAACGCTCTAATAGCCTTATCATCGGTTCATTCGATTGAAAACGTAACCGC
>JABAHQ010000001.1_pt7 | contig 26500 bp, 21 predicted proteins | sample 7062091 | NCBI WGS metagenome assembly JABAHQ01 (sample SAMN14534359, study PRJNA622989) | marine sediment metagenome | biome: marine biome [ENVO:00000428]; feature: marine pelagic biome [ENVO:01000023]; material: deep marine sediment [ENVO:00002113] | place: India: Gulf of Kutch | collected...
CGGAGACGATGGCCTGGATCTACGACACCTACGACATGATGCACAAGGGCAAGAACAACCTGGGTGTCGTGACCGGGAAGCCGGTGGACATGGGCGGCTCGCTGGGGCGTAAGGAGGCGACGTCGCGGGGCTGTCTCTTCTGCACGCAGCGTGCTTTGGAGTTGGGGGCCGTCCCGGGACTCGAGCGGCTGAAGGGCGCGACGGTAGCGGTCCAAGGTTATGGCAACGCCGGCGCGATCGCGGCGCAGCTGTTCGCCGAGAAAGGCGCGAAGATCATCGCGGTCAGCGACTCGCGTGGCGCGATCGTGAATCGCGACGGGCTCGATCCTGACGCGGTGCTCGAGCACAAGAAGAAGACGGGCTCGGTGGTCGACTTCCCGGACACGAAGAAGATCAGCAACGACGAGTTACTGACCCTCGAGTGCGACGTGCTGATCCCGGCGGCGCTGGAGAACGTGATCCGCGGAGACAATGCGGCCGAGATCAACGCCAAGGTGATCGCCGAGGCGGCCAACGGCCCGACGACACCCGCCGCCGACACGATCCTGCTCGAGCGCGGCATCCCCGTGCTCCCCGACATTCTGGCGAACGCCGGTGGAGTGACGGTAAGCTACTTCGAATGGGTGCAGAACAACGAAAACGAGCAGTGGGAGGAGGACGCGGTCAACGGCAAGATGCGGGCTAAGATGATCAAGTCCACTGACGCCGTGGTGTCCACGCAGAAGCAGATCAACGACTCGCTCGAGGTGCTCGACGCCGCGCGGAAGAAGCGCGGCCTGGACGGCGCGCCGCTGACCCGAATCGACCTGCGTACCGCCGCCTACGTGCTCGCGATCGGCCGGGTGGCCGACGTCACGCTGCAACGCGGCATCTGGCCATAGTCAGCAACACCGATCCCCGGCGGCGCCCGGCTCGAAGCGCCGGTCGCTGCCGGGGCCGCAACCGGTCAGCCGGGCAGAATGGTTCATGATCCTCACGTCTTCCCGCCGATGATCACGGATCACAGCGGCTGATCAACAGCTCTAGGCAGGGCCACATGGCAAGCACCAAGACCAGACCGAAGCCGTTTCTGTTCCCGGAGTTCTGCAAGGCCTGTGGGCGCTGCATCTCCGCGTGCCCCAAGGACTGCATCGCCATGGGGTCCGAGATCAACCCGGCGACCGGGTTCACGCCGGTCGAATTGGACCTGGAGGTGTGCAACGGCTGCGGTCTCTGCCTGACCGCCTGCCCCGAGCCGTACGGGCTCATGCCCGCCCCCCAGCAGGTCGACTTCGAGCTGATCGATCCCCAGGAGCTTCTGGGCGACCGGCTGACCTCGGCGCCCGAGCCGCAGCCGATCCCGGACGAACGTATCGGGCTGCCGCCGCTGGAGCCGCTGATCCTGAAGGGAAACCACGCATCGGCCATCGGCGCTTTGCTCGCCGGATGTCGGCACTTCTTTGGCTATCCGATCACGCCGTCCACCGAAGGGGCCGAGCTGCTGGCCCGGTTGCTCCCGCAGCTGGACGGCATCTTCGTGCAGGCGGTGAGCGAGGTGGCGACGGTGAACATGATGTACGGCTGCGGCGGAGCGGGGCGTCGCTGCATGACCTTCACCTCGTCGCCGGGCTTCAGCCTGATGCTCGAAGGGGTCTCCTACATGATCGGCGCCGAGATCCCGGGGGTCTTCTTCAACGTGATGAGGGGCGGCCCGGGGCTGGGCAACATCGGGCCCGAGCAGGGCGACATCAAGCTGGCGTGCCGAGGGCTGGGACACGGCAACACCCACGCCATCGTTCTCGCGCCCTCGACGCCGCAGGAGATGCTCGATCTCACAATGGACGCCTTCGACCTGGCGTTCCACTATCGCAATCCCGTTGTGCTGGCCAGCGACGGCTACCTGGGGCAGATGACCGGGCGCGTCAACCTGCCGAACCACATGGTCCGGCCCGGGCTGCCCGAATGGGCCGTCTACGGCGACGAAAACCACCGGCGCAATCTCCACACCTCGATCCTGCTGATCGAAGCCGACCTCGAGGCGCACAACGCCCATCTGAACGACAAATACGACCGCATGACGCGCGAGCAGCAGCGCGCCGATCTGTTCCGCTGCGACGACGCCGATTGGGTGCTCGTCGCCTGCAACACTCCGGCGCGCATGGCGCGGGGTGCCGTGCAGCAGCTTCGGGATCGCGGCATCAAGGTCGGGCTCTTCCGCCCGATCACACTCTGGCCGTTCCCGATCGACCCGCTCACACCGTTGCTCGAGCGGGTCGACGGGCTGATCGTCGTCGAGGCCGGCGCCGGCCAGCTGGAAGACGAGCTGCGGCTGGCGGCCAGCCGGGCCGGCTTGCCGCTTCCGCCGCTCCACAGGATCCAGCATTTCGGCGGCGTGCTGCCGCAGCAACAGGAGATCGTCGACGCGGTCACAGAGAAGTCGGGGGGTGCAGCATGAGCGTCTTCTACGAGAAGTTCGAACGGCATGCCCACGGCGAAGGTCTCAAGGGACACTCGACCCACTACTGCCCCGGCTGCGGCCATGGGCTGATCCACAAGTACCTGGCCGAAACGATCGAGGACCTCGGCGTGCAGGACCGAACCATCGCGGTCTCCCCGGTGGGCTGCGCCGTCTTCATGTACTATTACATGGACGTCGGCAACACGCAGGCGGCTCACGGCCGCGCGCCCGCCGTCGGCATCGGTCACAAGGTCGCCAACCCGGACGCGATCGTCGTCAGCTATCAGGGGGACGGCGACCTGGCGTCGATCGGCCTGGCCGAGATCATGCAGGCCTGCAACCTCGGCCTGCCGATGACCTTCGTGTTCGTCAACAACGCGATCTACGGCATGACCGGCGGCCAGATGGCGCCCACCACGCTGATGGGGCAGAAGACGACCACGACGCCCGAGGGCCGCACCCGGCTCATGGGCGAGCCGCTCAAGATGGCGGAGATCCTGGGCCAGATGGACGGACCGGTCTACGTCGAGCGCACCGCGCTGTTCGACAACAAACAGCGAAACCGGACCCGGAAGGCGATCAAGAAGGCGCTCACGCTCCAGGTCGAGAACAAGGGGCTCTCATTCGTCGAGGTCCTCTCCGAGTGTCCCACCCACCTGAAGCTGACGACCCCCGAAGCGGAACGCTGGGTCAAGGAGCAGATGGTTCCGGTCTTCCCGCTCGGCGTGAAGAAAGACACCAGCGCCGAGGCCGAGGCCTGGTTCGATCCCGGGACGCCGGCCTTCGGCGTCGACGAGGTCGTCGATCTCATCGGCGGCACCGACCAGAAGCCGGAGCGCTTCGCCAGCGGATTCCCGACGCATATCCACGACACGGACATCTCGATCAAGTTCGCCGGCGCCGGGGGCGATGGCGCGCAGACGATCGCGATGCTGACGACACGCACCGCGATCAACGAGGGGTGGGACTCGACCCACATTCCGAGCTACGGCCCGGAGTCGCGCGGCGGCACATCCTACGCCGACGTGCACATCGCCACCGACGAGGTCCTGTCGCCGGCGTCCCCGAACCCGCACATCCTCGTCGCGTTCAATCCGCCCAGCCTGGAGAAGTTCGGGCCCCACGTAGGGTCGGGCGGCATCATCATCTACGACAGCTCGGTCGTGCCGAGCCCGCCGAAGCTCGACTCCGGCGTCAAGATGATCGGCGTGCCCTGCACAGAAATCGCCAACGACCTGGGCAAGGCCCTGGTCAAGAACGTCGTCGCCCTCGGCGCCCTGCAGGCGGCGACCGAGCTATTCCCCGAGGAGAGCTTCCTGGCCACGATGCGCCAGGCTTTGCAGGATCGATGCGCGCTGCTTGCACTGAACGAGGAGGCCTTCGCCCGCGGGGCCAGGGCCTATCGGGAGGCGACGAAGTCGAACGGGTCCTGAATCGACCCGTCACAGCTCGAATGACGCTGGGCTCCCCATCGTCATCGCCATCGCCATCGGACTCCCGCTGAAGATGGCGATAACGCGGAAGGCGACCGCGACGTTGGGGAGCGGTCCATAAGGGCCCCAGGGAGGTAGAACATGTACATCGGAGTGCCGCGAGAGACCCACCGGCTGGAGAATCGGGTCGGGCTGTCACCTTACGCCGTGTCACGGCTCACCCACTACGGCCATACCGTGCTGGTGGAGACCGATGCCGGCGCCGCCGCCAAGTTCTCGGACGCCGAATACGAACGCGCTGGCGCACAGGTCGTCTTCAACACGGAGGAGGCCTACAAGCGAGCGGACATCGTCTGCCGAGTCGGCCTCCTCTCCAGCGGCGAGCTCGACCTGCTCAAGCCGGGCTCGACCATCTGCGCCTTTCATCATCTCGCGGTGTGCCCGCGCGAAGACGTCGAGCGCCTGATGGAGCTGGAGACCACGATCATCGGCTACGAGATCATCCAGGACAGCTACGGCGACCATCCGATCCTGGCGCCGATGAGCGAGATGGCCGGACAGATGGCGATGCACCTGGCGTCGTACTACTTGCAGAACACGGTCGGAGGTCGGGGCACGCTACTGGGGAACGTCGCCGGAGTGGCGCCACCGACGGTGCTCATTCTCGGTGCCGGCTCGGTGGGATACAGCGCCGCCCGGCAGGCGGTCGCCAGCGGGGTGCACGTCATCGTGGTGGACGAGGATCTGAGAAAACTGCGGGCGCTGTCTCGCGAGTTTTCGGGCCAGGTCGTGACCGCGGTGGCGGGGATGGCGCAACTGGAACGCTTCACCTCGATCGCCGACGTACTGATCGGCGCGATCCTCATTCCGGGCGCGCACGCCCCGCTGCTCGTGACCGAGGAGATGGTGCGGGCGATGAAGCCGGGCAGCGTGATCATCGACGTGTCAATCGATCAGGGCGGCTGCGTGGAGACCAGTCGGCCGACGACGCTCGACGACCCCACCTTCGTCACGCACGGCGTCGTCCACTACTGCGTGCCGAACATGACCGCCAACCTGGCCCGCACCGCCTCCCGCGCCCTGGCCAACGCCGCGCTGCCGACGCTGAAGGAGATGACGCGAAAAGGGGTGACGGGGGCGCTGCGCGAAGACAGCGGCCTGCGAAAGGGGGTCTACCTGTTCAACGGCCGGATGGTGAACGAGAAGGTCGGCGGCATGTTCGACATTCCGGTCGCCGAGCTGGACGAGCTGCTCGATATGGAGCGATGAGCGATGAACTGGCTCGATGACTATAGATCGAAGCTGAAGAGCGCGGCCGAGGCGGTCGGGGTCGTGAGGAGCGGCGATCGGGTCTACTACGCCGGCAACGCCGCGATCCCACAGGCGCTGGTCCGCGCCCTGGCCGAGCGTAAGGACGAGCTGGAGGACGTGCAGGTCAACCACGTCCTCCTGGTAGGAAAGGACCCGCTGTCCGACCCCGAGATGGAGGGGCACTTCCGGCACAACTCGCTGTTCGTCGGGCCGGCGGACCGCAAAGCGGTGAACGAGGGACGCGGCGACTACGTGCCCATCTTCCTGTACCAGATCCCGCGGCTGTTCCGCCAGGGGATCGTTCCTCTCGATGTCGCGATGATCCAGTGCTCGCCACCTGACGAACACGGTTTCATGAGTTTCGGGGTCGAAACGCTGGCGTCGATCGCGGCATGCCAGAAAGCGAAGACGGTGATCGCGCAGGTCAACGAGAAAATGCCCCGCGTGTTGGGCGACTCGTTCATCCACGTGAACCGGGTCAGCGCGATCGTCGAGTTCGACGAGCCGCTGCCCAAGCTCGAACCACGAGCGGCCACCGACGTGGAGAAGGCCATCGCCGCCAACGTTCTCCCGCTGATCGAGCCCGGCGCCACCCTGCAGATGGGAATCGGCGGGATACCCGACTCGCTTTGGGAAGCGATCGACGGGAACCTGGATCTGGGGATCCACACCGAGATGATCTCCGACGGCGGCATGCGAGCCATCCAGCGCGGCGTGGTCACGGGCAACCGCAAGAGCCTGCACCCCGGAAAGGTCGTGCTCACATTCGCCCTGGGCACCGAAGAGCTCTACGACTTTCTCGACAACAACCCGATGATCGAGGCGCACCCGGTGGACTACGTAAACGACCCGTTCATCATCAGCCAGAACGATGACCTCGTCGCGGTCAACTCGGCCATCGAGATCGACCTGACCGGTCAGGTCTGCTCCGACTCCATCGGCCCGTACATCTACTCGGGCTTCGGCGGACAGGTCGACTTCATCCGGGGCGCCGCTCGCTCGCGGGGCGGCAAGCCGGTGATCGCCGTCCCCGCCTCGGCGAAAGGCGGCGAGCTGTCGCGCATCGTGCCCTTCCTGAAGGAGGGCGCCGGCGTGGTCACCAGTCGGGCCGACGTCCACTACGTCGTGACCGAATTCGGCGTCGCCAACCTGTTCGGCAAGAACCTGCGCGAGCGGGCCGAGGCGCTGATCGGGATCGCCGATCCGAAGTTCCGCGAGGAGCTGGAGTACGCGGCGAAACAGCGCAACCTGCTGCCCTGAAAGGTCCGCACGGGAGTGGCGAAGGTGGGTGGCGTGGAACCCGAGATCTCACCCGCCCGGCCGGAGCCGGCGGATCTCTTTTCGAGCCTCCGGTCGGCCGGTACTTTTCAGCCGCCCGGGTCCCAACCCGGTCTAGGGAGGCGATATTGACATGAAAAGAATCCTCGTCACCGGCGCGCTGGGTCAGATCGGCTCCGAGCTGGTGCCGGCGCTGCGCGAGAAGCACGGGTCGGACAACGTCGTCGCCTCGGACATCCGCATGCCAGCCCGGCGGCAAGAGCGCCAGGCGCCGTTCGAGTACGTGGACTGCACCGCTCGGCGCATGATCGATGAGGTGGTCCGCAAGTACGAGATCGGTACGATCTACCACCTGGCATCGCTGCTCTCGGCGGTGGCGGAAGAGAAGCCGCACGTGGCCTGGGACGTGAACATGGGCGGCCTCTACCGGGTGCTGGAGGTGGCGAGGGAGAACGGCTGCGCGGTCTTTTTCCCCAGCTCCATCGGGGCGTTCGGGGCCTCGACACCCAAGGACGGCACGCCCCAGGACACCCTGCAGCGGCCCTCCACCATGTACGGCGTGACCAAGGTGGCGGGGGAGCTGCTGTGCGACTACTACCACGGCCGGTTCGGTGTGGACACCCGCGGCCTCAGATACCCCGGGCTGATCTCTCACGTGGCGCCCCCCGGCGGCGGCACCACCGACTACGCCGTCGAGATCTTCTACGAGGCGATCCGCAACCGGCGCTACACCTGTTTCCTGGGCGCCGACACCCGCCTCGACATGATGTACATGCCCGACGCCATCAAGGCCGCCATCGACCTCATGGAGGCCGACCCGGAGCGCCTGGTCCACCGAAACGCCTTCAACGTGACCGCGGTCAATTTCACCCCGGAACAATTGGCGGCTGAAATAGGTAAGCATATCCCGGAGTTCACGATCGCCTACGACGTGGACCCCGTCCGGCAGGCGATCGCCGATTCCTGGCCCAACTACCTGGACGACAGCGCCGCCCGGGAGGAATGGGGCTGGGATCCCAAGTACGACCTGGCGACCCTGGTCGCGGACATGCTCGAGAATCTCGAGCGGAAGCTCGCGAGGGGCTGAGCCCGGCGCCGAAACCGGCCGCCCGAGCCGCCCTTGCCAACGGCCCCTCTTTCGTAAATCTTTGTACGGCCGTTCCTTACTCCCCCTGCCTGTCCCCCGCTACATAGAACCGTCGCACCGAGGTTCGCACCCGTGAAGATGGGATGATGTGGCAGCCCCTCTGCCACAGATACCGGGAGGAGATCATCACATGACCAAGTTCAGTCGGTCCGCCCTCCACAATACGCTGGCTCTGGGCGGCGTCGTGGTCATCCTGCTTCAGACGCTTTACATCGCCTACGACCGCATTCAGGTCGCCATCATCCTGGCCGGCATCATCATCAACCAGATCGGCGTCTGGGGCCTGGCCAACAAGCTGCTCCCCGAGCGGCGCGTGTACCTCGAGCTACGCGCCGAAGTGGACAGCTTCATCGGGATGGTCCGCGAGCTGAATAGTCAGGCGGTCCAGGGCGACCAGGTCGCCGTGGACCAGACGAAGACGAACATGCACGAGTCCGTGGAACGGATGGCGGAGGTCGCCGCCATCGAGTCCGAGGAGGAATGAGGACTCTCGCAAAATGCGGGCAATCCGGTCATCCTGACTGACCCGCCCTGAAAAAGGTATCGAGCACCGCCGGACCGTCCAGCTTAAGTCCATGCTCAGCAACGCTTTAGGGACTAGCGGGGGAGCCCCGGCGACGGCATGCAGCTTGCTCCAGCAAGAGCCCGCGCGGCCTGGCCGCGCCGGTTTACACAAGCGAGGACCAGCAAATGTGGCGAAATAAGTACGGTCTCACCCTCATCGAGCTCCTCACGGTAATCATCATCATCGGCGCGCTGGCGGTGATCGCGCTTCCCAAGTTCGTAAACACACGGGAACGCACGTATCTGGCGGCGATGAAGTCCGATCTGCGCAATCTGGCCACCGCCGAGGAGAACTACTTCTCGAAGTACCTGATGTACACGACGTCAACCTCGGACATCGACGCCAACATCAGCACCAACGTGAACGTCTACATCCCGAACGCGGACGAGCAGGGGTGGCGGGCGACGGCGACCCACGACGCAGCGCCGGGGAAAGTCTGCGAGATCTACTACGGAAGCTCGGTGAGCGGGATGACCGCCACACTGGAAGGTCTCGTGGAGTGTAACTAACCAGCGAGCTTTTCTTCACCAGCGATCCGCATCAGCCTCCGGTGGGCGCGGATCCGGCGGGGCCTGGCCACGGTCAGGCGCCGGCGACGACGGGATTCGAGAGCACGCCCACCCCTTCCACCTCCACATCGACGCTGTCGCCCGGGTCCATCGCCGCGGTGCGGCCCGGCGTACCGGTAAAGATCAGATCGCCCGGAACCAGGGTCACGTAGCGGCTGATGTAGCTGACCAACTCGTCGACGCTGAAGATCAGGTCCCGAGTCCGGGCGGCCTGCCGCGGCTCGCCGTTGAGGCGGACCTCGATCCCCAGATCGCGATAGTCGAGACCGGTGGCGATCCAGGGGCCGACCGGCCCGAAGCCGTCGCAGCCCTTCGCCCTCACCCATTGGAGGTCACCCTTCTGCCAGTTGCGCTCGCTGACGTCGTTGCCGGCGGTAACGCCAAAGACGCAGCCGGCGGCCTCGGCAACCGAGACCCGCCGCGCCTCCCTCCCGATCACCACGACCAGCTCACCCTCGTAGTGGACATCGCTGGCGTCGGCGGGAATCTCGATGGGCCAACCGTGGCCGATCAGCGTCGATGGGAACTTGGCGAAGAGCCCGGGATGCTTTGGCTCCGGGCGACCGTGCAGGTGGCTGCGGTAGTTGAGTCCCACGGCGATGACCTTGGACGGCGCGGAAGGCGGAAGCAGCTTCACGTCGCCTAACGAAAACGTACGACCGGTCTCGCGCGGGGGCTCGAGGAGCGGGTCGCCATCCAACTCCACGATCGTGTCACCGTCCAGCCGCCCGAAGCAAGCGCCTTCGGTCGCGACGAAACGGAGGAAGCGCTCTGAGCCGTCGATCATCTCGACTCCTGCCGGGATTCCGGTCGGTCTGTTCAGAGGCCCCGTACGACCCTCTATCGGACTTTCCGCGGTCAGCGACCGCGCTTCGAAATAAACAAGATAAGCGGCCGCCCTTGTTCGGCTCCACTCCAGCCTGCAGTCTTGCCACGACATGGCGCGGTCTGGAACCCGAACGCCCCGTCTATTCCTGCTGACACCGGTCGGCTCGGCCGGCGACGTGCATCCGTTTATCGGGATCGGTCGCGAACTCAGGTATCGAGGCCACGAGGTCACGCTGTTGGCCGGAGAAGCGTTCCGGGCCGCGGCTGAAGATGCCGGTCTCGACTTCGTCGCCACGTGGACGGCCGAAGAGTTCCAGGCCCTGACGGAACGTCCCGGGCTGTGGCACCCGCGACGTGGGCTGGAACTGGTGCTCGGCGCCGTGGCCGAGGGGCTGCGATCCACGTACGCGGCGTTGACCCGGCTGCACCGTCCCGGCCGAACGGTGCTGGTCGGCCACACCCTCTCCTTAGCCACACGGACCTTCACCGAGAAGCATCAGGTGCCCGCTGCCACGCTCCACCTGGCACCCAGCCTGTTGCGATCGGTTCATCTGACGCCCGCGATCCCGCCCGGACGTGACATCTCGTGGCTTCCCCATCCGATCAGGCGGGCCCTGTTTTGGGCGGTAGACCGCTGGCTCGTCGACCCCCATATCGTTCCGGAGCTCAACCGCTGGCGCCGCGAACTGGACCTGCCGCCGGTGAGGCGACCGTTCGACGAGTGGCTCCACGCACCGGACCTCACCGTGGGGCTCTTCCCCGATTGGTTCGCGCCACCTCAGCCCGACTGGCCACCTCAGGTTCGGCTGACGGGGTTCCCGCTCTTCGACGCCGGCGAGGACGCCCCGCTCGAACCCCGCCTCCAGGAGTTCCTGGCGGCCGGCCAGCCGCCGCTGGTCTTGACTCCCGGGTCGGCCAACCGCCAGGCGTCCGGATTCTTCGACGCGGGAATCCAGGCCGTCACGTCGCTGGGCCGACGCGCCATCGTGTTGACCCGCTACCCCGATCAGCTGCCGACGCCGCTGCCCGACTCGCTGCTTCATGTCGATTGGGCATCGCTCGCCCGGCTGCTGCCCCGCTGCTCCGCCCTCCTGCACCACGGCGGCATCGGGACCAGCGCCCGAGGCCTGGCCGCGGGCATCCCGCAGCTCGTCATGCCGATGGGTTTTGACCAGCCCGACAACGCCGTCCGACTCCGCCGACTCAATGTCGGTGAGCTGATCGCTCCGAATCGCTTCACTCCGCGACACGTGGAGGAGACGCTGCGCCGCCTGCTCTCCAGCCCGGCTACGGCCGCGGCCTGCCGCCGGTACCGCGACGCGATCGGCGGCACGAGCGGGATCGGTGCGACCTGCGATCTGCTGGAGTCGTTGGGATAACCGGTCGACCGGGCCGGTCCGTTTCGCCGGCCAATCAGCCTCGAACAACCGTCTGATGGAAAGACCGGTGCGAGACCGGGCTTGGCTCTGTAATATTATAGCCGATGGACGACGAACTCCGGCCCCAACCCGGCGACGTGACCCACCTACTGTCCGCACTCCGCCACGGCGAGCGCGAGGCGTTGGACCGTCTGCTCCCCATCGTATACGATGAGCTCCGGATCATGGCGCGGCGCCAGCTGGGACGCGAACGCGCCGGCCACACACTGCACGCCACCGCGCTGGTCCACGAAGCTTACTTCAAGCTGGCGCGTGGCGGTCCCCTCGACGTCGCCGATCGCGCCCATTTCCTCGCCATCGCTTCCCGCGCCATGCGGCAGGTCCTGGTCGAGCACGCCCGACGGCGCAACGCGGAAAAGCGAGGTGGCGGCTGGGAGGTCACCACCCTGTCGACCGGCGAGGGGGCCGTCGAGTTCTCGCCCGACGAGCTGCTCGCCCTCGATCGGGCGCTGGCGGATCTGGACGACCGCCAGCGCCAGGTGGTCGAGTACCGGTTCTTCGGTGGTATGGAGGAACAGGAAATCGCCACGGTGCTGGGCGTGTCCGAGCGCACGGTGCGGCGCGATTGGGTGAAGGCCCGAGCCTGGCTCTATCGATCGCTCTACCCTCAGGCCGACGGCGAGGAACCGCGGCCGGCATGAATCGGCGCGAGGGCCCGGAGCCATGAATCCCGAGCGCAGGCAGGCCATCGAGGAGCTGTTCGAGGAGGCGCTTTCGCAGCCGCTCGAGCGCCGCTTCGCCTGGCTCGTTTCCGCCTGCGGGGACGACGACGAGCTGCGTCGCGAGGTCGTGGCCCTCCTGGCCGCCCACGATCGCAGCAGCGGCTTGCTGGAGAACGACGCGGCCCGGGCGGCGGCGGCGATCGTGGAGCGCGAAGCGACCCTCGAGCAGATCGGCCCCTACCGAATCGACGACGTGCTGGGTCGCGGCGGAATGGGGGTGGTGTACCTGGCCGAGCGCGTCGACGGCCAGTTCCAGAGGCGCGTCGCCATCAAGCTGATCCGCGGCAGTCCCGACGTCGGCGAGCTGCGCCGCCGCTTCGAGATCGAACGGCAGGTCCTCGCCGCGCTCCAGCACCCCAACATTGCGGCGCTGCTCGACGGCGGCATCACCGCCGATGGGGATCCTTATCTGGTGATGGAATACGTCGACGGCCGGCCGATCGACGAATACTGCCAGCGGAACGGTCTGAGCGTCGAGGAGCGGCTCCGGCTGTTCTCCACCGCCGCCCGCGCCGTGCACCATGCCCACCGCAATCTGGTCGTCCACCGTGACATCAAGCCATCGAACATCTTCGTTACCGTCGACGGCGTGGTGAAGCTCCTCGACTTCGGTATCGCCAAGATTCTCGACCCTTCCCTGTACGGTCAGACCGGCACGGTTACCCAGACCGGGGTCCGTCTGATGACGCCCGCCTACGCCAGTCCCGAACAGGTCACCGGCGGCCCGATCACGACCGCCACCGACATCTACGGGCTCGGTGTGGTGCTATACGAGCTTCTGGCCGAGCGTCGGCCGTTCGGCCTCGACGGCCTCTCGGCCGGCGAGCGCGAGCGCGTCATCTGCGAGGTGGAGCCGTCGCGACCCAGCTCCGCCGTACTCGAAGACCCCGAGCCGCCACCCGATGTGGAGGACTCGCCCGAGCTCGACAACGTCGAGGTCAATGTCACCAGTTACGTGCCAGCGATCGACGCGGCCACCCGCATGGCCTGGAAGAACCGGGCGCGCCGGCTGCGACGGCGTCTGCGGGGCGACCTGGACCGCATCGTGCTGATGGCGCTCCGCAAGGAGCCGGAGCGGCGTTACGCGTCAGCGCTGCAATTGGCCGAGGACATCGAGCGACACCTCGAGGGCCGGCCCGTGATCGCCCGGGCCGACTCCCCCGCCTACCGGGCCCGCAAGTTCATCTCACGCCACCGCTGGGCCGTCGTCGCCGCTGCCGCCGTCCTCCTGTCGCTGGTCGGCGGCTCCCTCGCCACCGCCTGGCAGGCGCGCCGCGCCGCCCGCCAGGCGGAGATCGCCGCTCAGGAGCGCGACCGCGCCCGGGGCGAGGCTCAGAAGGCCGCCCGGGTCGCGTCGGTCATGGTCGATCTCTTCCGCCTTTCCGACCCGAACGAGACGCTGGGCGACACGATCACCGCGCGGCAGGTGCTCGATCGCGGGACCGAGCGCATCGAGCGCGAGTTCCGGGATCAGCCCGAGGTGCAGGCCGAGCTCATGCTGGAGGTGGCACGCGTCTACGGCAATATCGGGCTGCTCGAACGCTCGGAGTCGCTCATCCGCCGCGCGCTCGAGATCCGAGAGGAGCTGTTCGGCCCCGAAGCGCTCGAGACCTCCGAGAGCCTGGCGCAGCTGGGTCACGTTTTGGCGGCGCGCGGCCAGCGGACCGAGGCCATCGCTCAACTTCAACGCGCCATCGCGATCCGGGAACGCGCCCTCGACCGGCCCGACACGCTCCTCGCCCGGGCGCGGGCCGATCTGGCCTGGGAGGTTCGGGCCATCGGGCGATACGACGAAGCCGCGGCGCTCTTCCGCCGGGCACTGGAGACCCAGATCGCGGTTTTGGGCGAGGAATCGCCCCAGGTCGCCCTGACCATGCTGGGGCTGGCCTCCGCTTACCACGACGCCGGCAGCCTCGACGACGCGGAGACGCTGCTCGAGCGGGCCCTGGCCCGTGTCGACACGAGCGGCGTCCAGGCCCACCCGTTCGCCGCCACGGCGCTCCTCAACATCGGGATGATACGTCGCCTCAAAGAGGACTATCGCTCGGCGCTGCCGCTGGTCGAGTCGGCGTTCGCGATGCGGAACGACCTGTACGAGCCGGGCCATCCGCTGGTGATCGAGGCGGCCAAGGAATGGGGCGCCCTTCTCAACTACCTGGGCCGCTACGCCGAAGCGCAGGCCGTGTTGGGCGGCGCGCTGGAACGGGCCAGCCGGGTGTTGAGCGAGCGGCACGACGACGTGATCACCCTCCGGGAGGCGCTGGCGATCAACCTGACGGCGACGGGTCACTACGCCGAAGCGCTGGCACGTCACGACACCTCGCTGACGGTGAAGCGCGCGGTGCACGCCGAAGGGCACGCCGCGATCCTGGTCACGCTGGCGCGTATGGGGGAAGCGTATCTCGGGGCCGGGCGCCTGGAGGAAGCGTCCGAACACTACCGCCGGGTTCTCGACGCCACGAGCCCGGGCAGCGTCTACCGGCTGATCGCGCTGCGTGGCCTGGCGCGGATCGCCACCCTGCAGGGCCGCCACGCCGAGGCGGAGCGCGCGTTCGAGGAGGCGCTGGACATCGCCGCGGAGAAGCTGCGGCCGGAGCACCGCTACACCCTGGCGGTCCAGCGCGCCCACGCGGCGCTGCTCATAGAGACCGGCCGCGCCGACCGGGCGATCACCGAATTGGAGGGGGTGCTGGCCGCGGAGCGGGCCAAGTTCGATGAGCCCCACCCCGATATCGGCCATACGCTCCACTATCTCGGCGAAGCGCACCTGCGGTCCGGCGACCCGGTCGCTGCCGAGCGCTTCTTCCGGGCTGCGCTGACCAACTACGGTCCCCTCCCGGAGACCCACTGGCAGATCGGCGACGCCACGCACCTCCTCGGCACCGCCCTCGCCGCGCAGGGCCAGACCGCCGCCGCCCAACCGCTCCTCGAAGACGGCCGCCGCATCGTCCACGATCACGTCGGCCCCGAAAGCTGGCAGGCGACGCGAGCCCGAGAGAGCAAGCAGTAAATCACCAAGCGTCAGAAATTGTAGTCACCCCACCCGCCCCACTCCCTACTGCCCACTCCTACTCCCACTCCCTACTCCCCACTCGCTACTACTCACCGTCATGTCCGGTCTTCCGGTCATCTCGCGCAACACACTGATGTAGGGCCAACGGAATTCGAGCAACGACACTCAAGGAGGACTGAAATGCCACAGCTCAAGCCCGATCCAACCTTCTACCCGTCTCCCCGGATGGCGATCGAAGCGCCGCCGGAGGAGCTGGCCTACGTCGCGCTGATCAACCCGAAGCAGGAGCGTCCTGACGCCATCGGCGTCGTCGATGTGAACCCCGAATCGGAGAGCTACGGCCAGCTGGTAGGCCAGACCGACATGCCCGAGCTGGGAAGCGAGCTGCACCACTTCGGCTGGAACGCCTGCAGCTCCTGTCTGAGCCCGTACGCGCCGCACCCCCACATGCAGCGGCGCTACCTGATCGTGCCGGGCATCACCTCGTCCAGCATCCACATACTCGACACCCAGCCCGATCCGCGGAACCCGAGGTTGGTGAAGACGATCGACGGCGCCACGTTGGCGGCGAAGGCCGGCTACGCGGCGCCCCACACGGTCCACTGCGGGCCCGACGGCGTCTACGTCAACGCCCTGGGCAACCCCGAGGGCGAGGGACCCGGCGGCATCTTCATGCTGGACCCCGACACCTTCGACGTGAAGGGCCCCTGGGAGAGCGATCGCGGGCCGCAGTACCTGTCCTACGACTTCTTCTGGCACCTGGGCAACGACACTCTGATCACGTCGGAGTGGGGGACGCCGAACATGGTGACCGAGGGGGTCAACCCCGAGCTGTTGCTGGGCGCCAAGTACGGCCACGCTCTACACGTCTGGGACATGCGTCGCCGGCGTCACCGCCAGACCATCGACCTGGGCGAGCAGCACCAGATGGTGCTGGAGCTGCGGCCGGCCCACGACCCCGCGAAGGCCTACGGATTCGCCGGCGTGGTGGTCTCCCTGGAGGACCTGTCGGCCTCGGTCTGGCTCTGGTACCTGGAGGGTTCGAACGGTGACGGCGAGTGGAAGGCCAAGAAGGTGATCGAGATCCCGGCCGAGCCCGCCGCCGCCGAGGACCTGCCGCCGGTGCTCCAGAGCTTCGGCGCCGTGCCGCCGTTCATCACCGACATCAACCTGTCGGTGGACGATCGCTTCCTCTACGTCTCGTGCTGGGGAACCGGCGAGCTGCGCCGCTACGACGTGACCGACCCGTTCAATCCGAAGCTGGTCGGCTCGCTGCGGATCGGTGGTATGGTCCAGCGGACCTCGCACCCGAGCAGCCCGGCCAAAGCGCTGAACGGCGGCCCGCAGATGGTCGAGGTGAGCCGGGACGGCCGGCGCGTCTACCTGACCAACTCCCTCTACACGCCGTGGGACGCACAGTTCTACCCCGACGGGATCAACGGGTGGTTGGCGAAGATCAACATAGATGACAACGGAGGGTTCGAGTTCGACCAGCGGTTCTTCCTGGAACTCGAGGACGGCATGCGGAGCCACCAGGTCCGCCTGCAGGGCGGCGACGCCTCGTCCGACTCGTTCTGCTACTCATGATCGACCTAACGACGACGTGGCCCTGGCTGGCGCTGCTGGCGCTCGGGGCCTTGCACGGAATCAACCCGGGGATGGGCTGGCTGTTCGCCGTCGCCCTGGGGCTGCAAGAGCGGAAGCGGCGCGCCGTATGGCGCGCCCTTCTGCCCCTCGCCGCGGGGCATGCCCTCGCGATTACGGCCGTCGTGCTGCTGGCCGTGGCGATCGGCGCCGTCGTCCCGGTGAGCTATCTGAAATGGATCGTCGCATTCGCCCTGTTGGGCTTCGGCCTCTTCCGGCTGATCCGTAACCGACACCCACGCTGGGGCGGCATGCTGGTGGGCTCCTGGGATCTTACCGTCTGGTCGTTCCTGATGGCCAGCGCCCACGGTGCCGGCCTCATGGTGCTCCCCTTCCTGTTCGGCGAGCCGGAGTCGGCGACCGCCGTCCACGATACGACGGTGGGTGGCATGCACGGCATGGCCGATGGGCCTGCTCTCGACCCCGCGGCCGGCGCCATCGGCGCTCCGGGCCACGGCGCCCACGACGCTCTGCTGGCCGGGCTGCCCCAGGAGCAACTGGTCGGACTCCTGGTGACGCTCGTACACACGGCCGGATACCTGGTCGTGACCGGTCTGGTGGCGTTCATCGTCTACGAGAAGCTGGGGCTTCGCCTCCTGCGGACCCACTGGATCAACTTCGACGTTATGTGGGCAGCGACGCTGGTTCTCACCGCCTTCCTGACCGTATTCATCTGACCGCCGCCCGGCCGGGCTGACTTCTCCCTACCCCCGACTCCAACTGCCCACCACCAACCGCTCCCTGTCCGCCGCCGGCCCGATCCTGCGCATCTACTGATGAAGGCCGCGCGCACGATTTCGCGCTTTGTTGGATGAGGGAAAATCCGCTCCCATCGAGAGGAGTTCGAATCTGCTTCAATCAAGAGCGATACCCCGAGGGGCCACGCTGACCAGCAACCCGCGTCGGCGGACCGCACGGGTTGCCGCCCGGCAGCGTGAGGCTCGACCGGCCGCGCCGCAGGCGCGATCTCGACGGATCGAAGCCCTGGTGGAAGAGCTGGGCGCCACGAACGCCACGGCGCGCCTGCGCCTCGATGTTCTGCGGCGTCTGGACCAGTTCGGCCCCCTCACGCTGACAGAGATTCCCCGGGCCTGGCCCGTCACCCGCCAGCATATCCGCGGAGCGGTCCGCTGGCTTGTCGAGGATGGACTGCTCGCCGTCGGCGGCCGACCCGAGTCCGAGGGGCGGTACGAGCTCACCGGTGACGGGCAACGGGTGCTGGACGAGATCGACTGGACCACGTCAATCGAGGAGATGCAGCGGGAAGGCGAGCTATGAGCGGCGTCAGAGCCGAACGAATCAAGACGAAGTTCGAGCGCAACGTCCGCGCTCTCGAGCTGCGGCCCGGTGTGGGCCGGGGCACGGCGGTGACCACGGTGCGGCTCACCGGCGGCCTGGCCTGCGAGATCGAGGAGGGGCCCTGGCGGCTCGCCTCCGATCTGAGCGAAAAGTCGGGCGGCGACAATTCGGCGCCGAACCCGGGCATCATCGGTCGCGCCGCGCTCGGGACCTGCCTGGCGACCAGCTACGCGCTGTGGGCGGCGAAGATGGGTGTCGAGTTCGACCTGTTAGAGGTGGAGGTCCAGGCGGACTACGACACCCGGGGGATGTACGGCGTCGACGACGTGCCGCCCGGCTACATCCAGATCCGTTACGTCGTCACCGTGGAGAGCGAGGCGTCGGAGTCGGAGATCATGCGCGTTCTGGATCAAGCGGACGCCTGCTGCGACTACCTGGCCGTCTTCCGCGATCCTCAGGACGTACGGCGCGAAGTCAAGATTCTCGATCGCTCGGCGAAGGCCGAATAAGCACCCGGGCTCGATCCGAGGGAGAGACGACGGCATGCAACCGAAACTTCAGCGAAGAGTCCAGCGCTACGGTTGGGACAAGGCGTCGGTGCACTACGATCGCTACTGGGCTCGTCAGATCGAACCGTCGCAAGCCCTGCTGCTCGAGATGGCGCAGTTGCGGCCCGGTGACCGGGTCGTCGACATCGCCTGCGGAACCGGCCTCGTCACCTGGCCCGCCGCCGAGGCCGTCGGCCCCGACGGCCTGGTGGTGGCCACCGACATCTCCGACCGGATGGTGGAGCTGGTAAACGATGAAGCGGAGCGCCGGGGCCTGGGTCAGGTGAGGGGCGCTCGCATGGGCGCCGAGGAGCTGGAGCTCGATGACGATTCTTTCGACGCGACACTCAACGCCCTCGGCCTGATGTACGTGCCCGACCCCGTCCGGGCGCTGAACGAGATGCGCCGGGTGCTCCGGCCCGGCGGCCGCGCCGCCGCCGCCGTCTGGGGCCGACGCGACCGCTGCGGCTGGGCCGAGATCTTCCCCATCGTCGACTGCCGCGTCGAGACCGAGGTCTGCCCGCTCTTCTTCCAACTGGGGACCGGTGACGCCCTGGAGTACGCGTTCGAGGCCGCGGGGTTCGACCGGATCACGTCCCGACGCATCTCCAGCTCGCTGCACTACGAGGATGAGGAGGAGGCGCTGGGCGCCGCATTCGTCGGCGGGCCCGTGGCCATGGCCTACGCCCGCTTCGACGACGCGACCCGTGAGGAGGCCCACGCCGAGTATCTCGAGTCGATCGAGCCGTACCGGAATGGCTCCGGCTACCGGATACCCGGGGAGTTCGTGGTCACCCTCGGCTTCAACGAACCGGCCTCCACCCCCGAAGACCGATGACGAAGCGCCAGCCCTCGCCCCGGTACATCGCCTCAAGGCTGGATGCCGAGACCCAGCTGCCCGAGGGGAAGACCGAGCGGTTCAGCGGCTACGGCGTCATGGGATTGCCGTTCGACTCGGGCCACATCCTGGCGCTCCGGCACTTCCCCGCCTCGTCGATTGGGCCCGGCTACAGCTCGGTCTGGCACCGAACGCCCCGCGGCGCCTGGACCTTCTACTCGGACGTGGCACCACGCCAAGCGTGCGCCCGGTTCTTCGGTCGGGGTATCGAGCGCATCGACGTGACCCCCATCGACATCGACTGGACCGGCCCCACCGAGCTCATCGTCACGGTGCCGGCGGCCCCACTCGAATGGTCGATCCGGCTGGCGGCCACCCCGGCCACACGCGCGCTCAACATGGCCAGCCGGCTTCTACCCGAGGCGTTGTGGCGGAACCGGGCCGTGCTATCGCTGATGGGGAAAACGGCGGCCTCGCTGCTGGACCTGGGCAAGGTGGGGCTCCACGGCCGCGCCCCCAACGGACAGGCGTTCATCGCCAACCCGCGAGCCCTGTGGCTGGTGGACGAAAGCGTCGCGGTGCTCGGCGGCGAAGAGCTGGGAAGGCCGGCGCCCCGCGAGCCGCAGGCGCGACTGGGTGACTTCTGGATCCCCAATCGCGGCGTCTTCGCCTTCGGGCAGACCTGCTTCGAGCGGCTCGATCCCGACCGTCACGCGACGGCGACTTCGGCGGCGGCCGCCGGAACGACGGCCCCGGCCTAGACGGCCGGCGGTCGCCTCTTTCCCCGGCGCCTCCGGCGACCTCAGTCGCCGAACGTGATCCCCTGCGCCAGCGGCAGCTCGGTGCTCCAGTTGATCGTGTTCGTCTGGCGGCGCATGTAAGCCTTCCACGCGTCGGAGCCCGACTCACGGCCGCCGCCGGTCTCCTTCTCGCCGCCGAAGGCGCCGCCGATCTCCGCCCCGCTCGTTCCCACGTTCACGTTGGCGATCCCGCAGTCGCTGCCGCGGTAGGAGAGGAAGATCTCCGCCTCGCGCAGGTTCTGGGTGAAGATACTGGACGACAATCCCTGCGGTACATCGTTGTGCAGGGCGATCGCCTCTTCGACCTCTGCCACCGCTGCCTCGGGCGACGACGATGCGTTCCCGTACCCGATGATGTAGAGGATCGGCGCGAACGTCTCCTCCTGGACGATCTCGTACTCGTTCTTCGCCGCCGCGATGCACGGCTTCACGTAGTGGCCGCCCGGGTAGTCCTTCCCTTCCAGCGCTTCGCCGCCGTAGAGGATCTCGCCCCCCTCCTCCTGCACGCGCTCCATCGCCTTCTGCAGATCCGTCACCGCGTCCGTCGTCACCAGCGGGCCCATCAGGATCTCCGGGTCCCGCGGATCGCCGATCGGGATCCCTTCGTACGCCCCGACCAGGCGCTGGACCAGCTCTTCGCGCTTCGACTCGTGCACGATGATGCGGCGCGTGGTCGTGCAGCGCTGGCCCGCCGTGCCCACGGCGCCGAACAGGATCGTCCGTATCGCCATGTCCATGTTGGCGCTGGGCGTCACGATGATCGCGTTGTTGCCGCCCAGCTCGAGGATCGTGCGACCCAACCGCTTGCCGACCACCTCGGCCACCCGGTACCCCATCTGGCAGCTGCCCGTCGCCGAGACCAGCGGGATGCGACGGTCGTGCAGCAGACGGTCGCCGACCGTCGAACCCCTGCCCACGACCAGCGAGAAGATCGCCGGATCCATGTCGTTGTCACGGGCGACCTGCTCGGCGAGCTTTACGCAGGCGATCGCGGTGAGCGGCGTCTGGCTCGACGGCTTCCATACCACGCTGTCCCCGCAAACGGCGGCGATCGCGGTGTTCCAGCTCCAGACGGCGACCGGGAAGTTGAAGGCGCTGATCACCCCGACAGCGCCCAGCGGATGCCAACCCTCGAACATGCGGTGGTCCGGACGCTCCGACTGCATCGTCAGGCCGTAGAGCTGGCGTGACAGGCCGGTGGCGAAGTCGCAGATGTCGATCATCTCCTGGACCTCGCCTTCGCCCTCCGCGATGATCTTGCCCATCTCCAGCGTCACCAGCCGGGCCAGGTCGCTCTTAGCCTCGCGCAGCCTGTCACCCAGCTGCCGCACCACTTCGCCGCGCCGCGGCGCCGGTACGCTCCTCCACTTGAGAAACGCCTCGTGCGCCCGTGCCACCACCTGGTCGTACTCGTCCTCGGTCACCTGTTTGACAGTGGCGATTCGCGACCCGTCGATCGGGGTTATGACCTCCAGCTCTGGACCCGATCCCATCCACTCCCCCCCGAAACCGCCGGGGTTGGTGTCATCGATCCCGAGTTTCTTCAGAAAAGCCGTTCCCTTCGCCATGCTGGCACCTGTCCTGTCACGTGTATGTGATGGTCTCGATAGTCGTTGATCGGGGAGCCTCGCAGCGAATTGCATATTATCACGCTCTCGCGTCCCCGGCCAGCGGCGTCCCCCATCTTCGGATCGCGATCGGGCGCCTCGCTCCTGCCGATAAGGCACGACGCCAACGACCCGAGCCGCGAGGTGCCCCCCGAAAAACGGTTGCCGGACAGGGGCGCCCGTCGGAGATTCTTCAGATTCGTCGCCCCCGCGGTGCGGGTGACCCGCGTTCACCGTCGACCCCGGAGAATTCGCTTCGTCATGCCCCCGGCTTCGAACGAGCAGCAGTCGTCAGCCGCACCGCAGGTCCTGCCGGCCCAACCTGGCGGCCTGGGAACTTTCGGCGGCGTGTTCACGCCCTCGATCCTGACGATCCTGGGCGTGATCATGTACCTCCGCCTGGGCTGGGTGGTGGGAAACGTGGGGCTGGTGGCCACCCTGCTGATCGTCACCCTCTCCACCCTGATCACCCTGCTCACCGCGCTCTCCATCTCCGAGATCGCTACCGACCAGCGCGTGAGGATCGGGGGCGCTTACTACATGGTCAGCCGCTCGATCGGGATCGAGACCGGGGGAGCGATCGGCATCCCGCTCTACTTCGCGCAGGCCCTATCGGTGGCTCTCTACACCGTCGGCTTCGCCGAAAGCGTGGTCAACGTCTTCCCGAGTCTGAACGAGAAGGCGGTCGGCATCGTCACCACCCTGTTGGTCGCCGCCCTCGCCATCGCCTCGGCCAAGGCCGCGATTCGCGCTCAATACGTGATCATGGCCGCCATCGCCCTCTCGCTGATCTCCTTGCTGCTGGGCGGCCCGGTGGGCGAATCGAGCGCCGAAGTCTTCAAAGGTCCGGCGAGCGTCTCGCCCGGCTTCTGGGCCGTCTTCGCCGTCTTCTTCCCTGCCGTCACCGGCATCATGGCGGGCGTCAACATGTCGGGCGACCTGAAGAGCCCCGCCCGGGCGATACCACTGGGTACGCTCTCGGCGGTGGGTGTCGGCTACCTGGTCTACATGGGCATCTCCGTCGTGCTCGCCGCCCGGGCGAGCGCCGACGCGCTGATCAGCGACCCGCTGATCATGCGCCGCATGGCCCTGTGGGGCGACGCCATCCTCCTCGGCGTCTGGGGCGCCACCCTTTCCAGCGCCGTCGGCAGCATCCTGGGCGCCCCGCGCGTGCTGCAGGCGCTGGCCCGCGACGGCGTGCTGCCGCGTCGCTTGCGCTGGCTGGGCGGTGGCAGCGGCGAACTCGACGAGCCGCGGGTCGGCACCGTCATCACCCTGGTCGTCGCCCTCGCCGCGGTCTATCTGGGGAACCTGAACATCATCGCCCCGGTGCTGACCATGTTCTTCCTGACCACCTACGGCGCGCTCAACCTGGCGGCGGGGATCGAGCGCTTCCTCGCCAGCCCGTCGTTCCGTCCGAAGTTCCGTGTCCACTGGGCGTTCTCGCTGGCCGGGGCGATCGGCTGTATCGCCGTCATGTTCCTGATCAACGCGATGGCGACCCTGGCAGCGGCGGTGGTCGTGCTGGGAATCTTCATCTGGCTGGAGCGGCGCGAGCTGCGGACGGCCTGGGGCGACGTGCGGCGCGGGATCTGGATGGCGCTGACCCGCGCCAGCCTGCTGCGGGTCGACAGCCCGGCCGACACGCGCAACTGGCGTCCGCATATCCTGGTGCTCTCGGGCGCGCCCACGAGCCGGTGGCACCTGATCGACCTGGCCCGCTCGATGAGCCACAACCGCGGACTGCTCACCGTCTCCAGCGTGCTGGCCACCGGCCAGGTGACCCACGAGCGGCTATACGACATGGAAGAGACGATCCGCGAGTACCTGCTGCGCCGCGGCGTGCCCAGCCTGGTGCGCGTGGTCACCGCCGAGGATCCGTTCGTCGGCGCCGAAAAGCTCGTGTCCGCCTACGGCCTCGGCTCGATCACACCGAACACGATCCTTCTCGGCGACAGCGAGGACCCGCGCCACCGCGCCGATTACTGCGCCATGATCTCTCACTTCCACGACGCCCGGCGCAACGTGATTATCGTCCACGACGATCCCGACCGCGGGTTCGGGGCTCGCAAACGAATCGACGTATGGTGGGGCGGCTTAAAGCAGAACGGCGGACTGATGATGCTGCTGGCCTATCTGCTATCCTCCAGCATCGAGTGGCGCGACGCCCGCGTCACGCTGAAGATGGCCGTGCGCACCGAATCCGCCGCCGGCGACGTACGGACCAACGTGTCCAGACTGCTCGCCCGCAGTCGGACAGGCCTGGATTTCGAGGTCGTGATCTCCGGCGACCGGCCTTTCCAGCAGATCCTCGAGGAATCCTCCCAGGAGGCGGATCTGGTCATGATCGGCATCGCCGAGCCCGAAGACGATTTCGTGTCGTATTACGAGCGGCTCCGGAAGCGCGTCGCCCACCTGCCGACCACGCTGTTCGTCCTCGCCGCCGAAGACCTGGAGTTCGGCGAGGTGCTGGTCGACCGCACCGCCCCCTGACGCAGCGTCCGCTCAGCGCGCCGCGTCGGCCGCCGCCTCCGTCTCGTACAGCACGCCACTGGCCAGCTCGGCTACGATCCGGTCGGCGTCGTACACGGCGTCCAGCGCCGCGNNTCTCGTGACAGGCCCTCGATGTTTCGATCGAAGTTGAGCCCGACCAGTTCGAGTTCTGGCGTCACCGCCGGTGAACCGGAGTTGCCGCCGTAGGTGTCGGCGGTCGACACGAAGTTCAGGGGCGTGCTCAGGTCCAGCCCCTCGGGCGGCCGGCGCCAGCGATTCGGCAGATCCCACTCGGTGCCGGGCCCATGCGAATTGTAGCGATCGTACAGACCGAAGAACGTGGTATACGGCGGCGCCGCCGTCCCGTTGTATTCGTATCCCCGGACCTTACCGTCGGTGATCCGCGGCGAAAACGTGCCGTCCGGCGGTATGCTCCGACCGTAGACCTCGAACCGCACGCGACCCAGCTCGCTCTCCAGTCGCTCTTCGTCACGACTCAACTCACCGAACGTGCGAACGTACTCCAGGTACTCCGGCATCAAGACCGTGGCCAGCCGAACCACTGGATCGTCGTCCGACAACGATCCGTCGTCCACTGCCCGAGCGGTCCGCGCGGCATTGCTCAGGGGTGAAGCCTCGATGAGCCGGGCCGCTGCCTCCGCCGGCGATTCGCCCTGCAGCGCCAGCCGCGTGATGGCGTGGTCGGGGCCGAGGTAGCGGGCCAGATCGGCGAGACGGGCCGTCAGATAGCCCAGCTCGAGGGGCTCGGGGAAGTCCCCGATCTCCAGGAGTCGTGCCCGGCGAGCCGCCACCGTATCGGCCGGAGCATCCGTGGCCAGCGCCGTCAGGTACGAGGCCGCCGCCACGGCCCGCCGCAGCGTGGCGGACGAGAACGCGGGGCTGCCGAAGGCGTAGAACGCACCGTAAGACGGGCCCAGCTCCTCCTTCGCCTCCTGAATCCGCTCCAGACGCCTGAACAGGCCGCCATAATGCCGGTTCAGCTCCGCGTCCTCCCGGATCGCCTGCCTCAGCTGCCGCTCGGCGTCCCATTTCTTCTTCATGATCAGCGGGTCCCGCAGCGCCGCCAGCTGGCCCGTCCTCGCTTTGAGCGAGTTCGACAGGCTGAACATCAGGTTGCGGACGTTCATCGCTTCCGCCGTCCGCGGTTCCGCCTGGCGAAAGGCGTCCAGCGCCGCAAGCCGGCTTACGTAGAACTGGATGCGAACGGGAACCTCCACCGCACGCTGATACTCCAGCTGTGAGAGGGCGCGCAGGCGATTGGTCGACCCGGGATTGCCGATCACGAAGACCACGTCGCCTTCCTCCACCCCCTCCTCGCTCCAGCGGAAATGGTGGGTCGGTTCGTGTGGCTGACCGTCCGCACCGTAGATCCGCAGGAACGCGAAGTCGAGATCGTAGCGTGGATAGGTGAAGTTGTCCGCATCGCCCCCGAAGAACGCCGCCTGGAGCTCCGCCGCCACCACCAGCCGCACATCGGTGAAGCGTCTGAACACGTAGGCCGAATACCGGCCGCCGTGATACAGCTTGACGACCTGGACCCAGACCGAGTCACCCGCCGCCCCGTACTCGCCCTTCAGCCGGGTTCGGATTGCCCCTACCGTCTCCCGCTCGGCTCGCTGCCGCTCCGCATCACCGGCCGCACGGTCCAGCGCGGCGAAGACCTCCCCGCTGACATCTTCGATGTGGATGAGCTGGTCGGCGTGATAATTCGGGATGCGCCGCTCTTCATCGAGCGCCGCCGCGCTGTACCCGTTGTCCAGCAAGCTCTCGCCGGGGCGGCTCACCCGGGTCACGGCGCCGCGCACGCAGTGATGGTTGGTGGCCACCAGACCGTTGGGCGATACGAACGACGCCGAGCAGCCGGGGATGCGAAGCACCGACAGCCGGGCGCGCTCGAACCATCGCTCGTCGGCGTCGAATCCGTAGGTGGCGGTGAAGTAGTCGGACGGTGGGTACTCGAACGTCCACATCTTGCCGAAATCGAACTTTCCCGCCCGCACGGTGTCGAGGTCGACCCGCATGGTCTGCCCGAGGAGGGGAGCGGGCGCGCACACGACGACGGTCAGCCAGGCGGCTACCGCCATTCCGGCGAACGATCTGGGTTCGATTGGCATACGGATCCTGTTCTCGGACATGGCTCGGCTCCGTTGAGCAGACCGGCGCGGGTTCCCGCGCCGCGTCAAGATGTCTCGGTTGGGGCCTGGCTGACGGGTGCTGCGGTCCCCGATGGTGCGGCGCGCTACCCGCGCCGACTCACTGGTTTCGCTGCAGGTACGCCCTCAGGTCGCCGACATCGAAGCGGCCGTTACCGTTGTTCGACACGTCGAGATACCCCCGCTCCGCTTCGGTCAGCGTGTTGCTCTCGTCCAGCAGCAGCGGGCCCAGCAGACGCTGGAGCGAGATCGGCGTGGTCGACAGCACGATACGAGCGGCTCCGTTCTCCAGCGTGATCCGGTAGATGTTCACGCCCGACGGCGCGCCGAGGCCGCCGTTGTGCCGGGTCGACGG
>JABAHQ010004324.1_pt3 | contig 26452 bp, 39 predicted proteins | sample 7062091 | NCBI WGS metagenome assembly JABAHQ01 (sample SAMN14534359, study PRJNA622989) | marine sediment metagenome | biome: marine biome [ENVO:00000428]; feature: marine pelagic biome [ENVO:01000023]; material: deep marine sediment [ENVO:00002113] | place: India: Gulf of Kutch | collected...
TGCCGGTGGTGATCGCCCTGCTCAACTCCTGCTCCGGATTGGCCGCTGCTGCCACCGGATTTGTCCTCTCCAACAACGTCTTGATCGTCGCCGGGTCGCTGGTCGGGGCCTCGGGACTGATCCTGACCAACCTGATGAGCAAGGCGATGAATCGCTCCCTGGGCAATGTCCTGTTCGCCGGCGTCGGAGCGGCGGTGGAAAGCCCCGGCGCTGAGGACATTTACGCCGGGCGGGTCAAGTCCTCCTCGCCGGAGGAGGTGGCCATGTTGCTGGAGACGGCCCGCCGGGTGGTGATCGCCCCCGGGTATGGAATGGCCGTGGCCCAAGCCCAGCATGCGGTGCGCGATCTGGGGAACCTGTTGGAGTCGCGGGGGGTGGAAGTGAAGTTCGCCATCCACCCGGTCGCCGGGCGCATGCCGGGGCACATGAACGTGCTGCTGGCCGAGGCCAACGTGCCCTACGACAAGCTCAAGGAGATGGACGAGATCAACCCGGCCTTCGGGCAGACGGACGTGGTCCTGGTAATCGGGGCCAACGACGTGGTCAACCCCGTAGCGCGCAGCGACTCTCAAAGCCCTATCGCCGGCATGCCGATCCTCGATGTGGACAAGGCCCGTACTGTAGTGGTGATCAAGCGCAGCTTGAGCCCCGGCTTTGCCGGCATTCCCAATCCCTTGTTCGCCGCCGATAACACCCTGATGCTGTTCGGCGACGGGAAGCAGATGGTCCTGGAGTTGATCGCCGCCCTGAAGGAATAAACGAGAAGCTCCTGTTTGCGTATTTCATACCACCATAGGCGGGCACGCCGGCTTTCAGAGCTGTTGCCTTACCTCAAGGAGATCCTTATGCTCGGCCAGGCGCAAGAGACGTAGAGGTATTCTTAATACACGGGAGGAAGCTCATGAAATCGATCCGCACCGCCCCAAAGGCGATCATCGTCCGAGATGGAAAACTCCTGGTCACCTGCAACCGCGATGAGGAGGGGCTGTTCTATCTGCTTCCCGGCGGGGGACAGCAACCCGCCGAGACGCTTGCCGAAGCCTTGAGACGGGAGTGCTTGGAGGAGATCGGGGCGAAAATCGAGGTGGGGGAGCTCCTGTTTGTGCGAGAGTACATCGGTTCCCACCACGAGTTTGCCGAGTTCGAGGGGGATGTGCACCAGATTGAGTTCATGTTCGGCTGCCGGCTTGAGGATGGAGAGATGCCGGCAATAGGTTCATTACCCGACGAGTGGCAGACCGAGATTGCTTGGCTTCCGATCGATGAATTGGAAAATCACCGGCTCTACCCCGCCGGGCTCAAAGACCCGATTGCACTGCTCGTCCAGCAGAAGGGGACCTCCGGCCCTTGCTACCTCGGTGAGGTCAACTGAGGCGCCACGTGATCACTATGACAGAACCCCGATCCCACCAACCACGCGAAAAACTTGATTTTAAGGGACTACCATGCTACCATATCGGACAGAGGGCCTTGAGTAAGGATGTGATATATATGTTTCAACAAGCTTGCTCACAAATCCGTGATGCTGTCTATGGGATTATGGGTTGCTCGCAGCTAAATGGTCGAGTGAATTGCACGAGTGGTACGGCCAGCCATTTAACCCATGTAGAGAATAACCTGAAAGAACCAACACATACATCGTTTGAGGTAATCCGGGCTCCTGATATTGGGCAAGATATGGCAACGGCTCAGCTGATTGCCGAAGACCCAGTTAGAGACATTGCCCTTCTCCGAATCGATACCCCACGTTCAGATGCATGCGTCACTCTCGAACGAAACAAAGTGCCTATCGGTACTCCTTGTGGCTCAGTAGGATTCCCTCTGTGCTGGGTTGAATTCCAGAACAAACGAAAGATGTTCCACCTCACCCTGCGGTTCCAAGCTGCATATATCTCATGTTTCAACAGCCGGCCACATGCTTCTGGTCGAGAAATTTCTTATTACGAAACAGACATGCTCATGTATAGGGGCTCCAGCGGTTGCCCGGGCTTCCTGACAGACGCAACTGTCTTTGGGATGCATAACCAATCTGTTATCGAAAAACCGAGGAAACAGCCAGCGGGTCCTTCTAACAAGGAACCGCAACCCGAAACTCGCTTGGCAATTTCGATATGGGTACCGTCAACGGATATCATTGATTTTGCCCAAGATAATGGGGTTGCACTCTAAGCGTCTATCAGCACTATCCACCACCTGACCCAAGAGGAGCCCAAGCAGTTCCTGGTCAAGGTAGCCTCAAAGCGCGGGAAGGTCTTGCTCGAAAAGCGTGTGATAGCCTCTATTGCTGACTTACTCCTATTGTCTCAGACCCTTTCGGGGTTGATGCTGACCTCATGTTTATCAAGGACTGGCCGGGCCACGAGAGCATCCAGAGCACCATTGTCTATTCGCAGTTGGCGAGCAAGTCCCGGGATGAGCAGGCGAGGAAGGTGTTTGCTTCTCCGAAAGTGAGGCAGTCATGGAGGATTTTCTCTTGGCAGAATTCCGCAGAAAGACTATAATGGGTTCCGAGCAAACTATATAACTATGTCGTACACCAAAGAAACACCGAAGGCGGATCGGCAGTACAAAGCCAAGGGTGCTGTGTATACTCCTCGGCCTATCGCCTCTTTGCTTGCCAAGTGGGCAGTGCAGGAGCCCAGCGACTGCGTTCTTGACTTGGGCTCTGGCGAAGGCATTTTCATTCGAGAGGCTGTGGAGAGACTCAGTGATTTAGGGGCTGCCTCCTCACAGGCGTTGGATCAGGTTTTTGGTGCCGAGTATGACAGTCATGCATACGAAAAACTTCACCACAAGCTTAGTCAATCACTTGGGGCAATGCCTCCCAATGTCTCATTAGCGGACTTTTTTGAACTGGCTTTTCCTAAGATGGAAGCAGTCGTGGGTAACCCGCCTTATGTCCGGAGATGGTGGCAAGACAACATCGAGAAAATAAGGAGCAAATTTAAGAACACCGATGTTGCTTTCACCAGGCTGACTGACCTTGCCTGCTACTTCATCGCTTACGCAGGACGATATCTGAAACCTGCTGGGAGACTAGCCGTTATCTTGAGTGATAGCTGGCTTAACATGGATTATGGAGTTGCGTTCAAGCGGTATTTGCTGAAGCACTACAACCTTCGAGCAATCATTGGTTTCCGTCCCAACGTCTTCCCCGACATTTTGGTGCGCAGTGTTATAGTACTAGCTGACAAGAAGGCCTCCGTTGGCTTTCAGACACAAGACGATCACTCCACCAGGTTTTTGATGGCCGCAGCTATACCTACGCTGGACCAACTCGAGCAATCGCTTAGTGATGCAAGCGATCAGAAAGCACTGTGGGTAACTAATTCTATGGATAGGCAGCAGAGCGCTTTAGACCCGAGAGATAGCTGGGGCAACTATCTGTACGCACCGAGAGTATACTTCGAATTGCGGTCCCACCCGTTGTTAACCCCTTTAGGAAATCTTGCCGTCTCACGAATTGGCTTCCAGAGTTTTGCCAAGCAATTCTATGTGTTACCGGCAGAAAGATCACGTGAAATAGAACCCGAATACCTTAAGCCTGTAATTATNNTCCTATCATTACTAAGAACGCTCCACCTGACAACCACTTGCTGTATTGTGATAAGTCTAAAACTGCCCTAGCTAATACCAAGGTTCTCAGATACATCGAGGACTGGGAGTCACGGGAACTTAAGCCTAGAGGAAAGGCAGCTAAGGTCAAGGGTATACATAATCTCCCTCGGCTGAAGAGAACCAACCGTGATCCCTGGTATAACCTGATGCCTGAGCTAAATCGGCGAGGCACCTTCCCGATACTCCTCTTTAGGCGCGTTCATCGTCGGTATATGGCAATCTGGAACAAAGCAGGCTGGATCGCAAGCGAGAATTTCATCGAGTTGAAACCTCATGCAGATATTGACCTCAAAGCTCTCTTGGGCTTTCTCAACTCCTCCTACGCTGAGTTCTTTCTCAAGTGCTACGCTCACAGATATGGAGGAGGTGTTCTTAATCTGAATCCAGGAGCTGTCCGTACCGTGCCGGTCCTCGATCTAAGACGCCTTGCCAACGATCACGTTGGGGCCTTGGCAAATGCTTATGATGGTTTCGTCCAGCGCCCTTACGGCAGCCGTGAGGAACTGAATCGGATCATTAACACGGTCTTAGGGGTGACACAGAGTGACTACCAAGAGCTACAGTCCAATCTCAACACGGCTTTCCGAATGGAGTTTGTAACCTATAAAGACGAAACATGAATTCGGATTCCCTATCTCAAAGCGAGATCCTCGACGTTATCGAAGCCGTTCTCGACGCTATCACTTTTCCTGAGAGATATAACACTGAGCAAACTCGTTATTGTGTCCTAGCACTGCTTGATAGGAAACCGCGAGAGGGACTCTTGCTTGGCAAGACCTCCTTGAACGAAGGTGCCCGAATCCACNNTGAGAACACTCGTGAGTCCTATCGAAAAACTTCCCTGAAACACCTTCTCGATAGAGGATTGATCACTAGGCATCGTTCATCAGTTAATGATCCGAAGACTCACTATGTCCTGCACCGTGGGTTCGAGGAGCAGTTAAGATCCTGCATTGCCGCAAGCCCTGAGGGGAGACAGAAGATTCTAAAAGAGCTTAGAGAGACTCCCGCTCGAACTGTGAGCAGAGCTGAGGCTGGACGCGTGCAAATAAGCGTTGCGGACAAAATCGTGGATTTTAGCCCAGGCAGACATAGTAGTCTAATCCAGCAGGTAGTCGAGCAGTTCGCCCCTGCCTTCGTTGCTGAGCCTGTAGTCTTATACCTTGGTGACACAGAAAGGAAGTTTCGTTATGTCAACGAATCACTACTAAAGAGTCTAGGAATATATCTAGATCCACACGACAAGATTCCAGACGTGCTGCTCTATTCNNATCTATGTTGTGGAGGTAGTAGTAAGCAGGGGGCCAGTGTCGGAGGATCGGATTAGCGATATCGAAGAAATACTCTTCAGACGGAGCAGGAAAGTAGGTGTACATTACTTCAGCGCTTTTCCCAACAGGAAGATACTAAAGAACGTCTTGCATGATATTGCCTGGGATACAAAAGTCTGGCTTGCTGAAGAGCCTTTTGGCCTCATCATATTCAGACGTTTCGATATATAGCTCGCAAGGAAGCTGTCGAACGACTCAATTGCGAATACCCTGAGATTAACCAGCCTCCGGCTTCCCAACCCCTCATTCAGGCCAGCGAAGAAGTCTTTTGCCCCCCAGAATATAACCCGCTAAGATGGATTGAGAAGCTTAGCTTGGATAGGTGAACAACGCTGCCTCAACGTCATTACCAAAAGGGGCTTTTTGATTGGGCTGAATCGGGACTGTCCGAGAAGGTTGTGAAAACGGGCACATTCTACCAGGATCGACTGGAGAGCAGTAGATTCACTGTGAAAAAGCCAGGCAGGGCAATGGACGTCAAGATTCAAGCTACGACCCCGTTACGCCCGGCCCTTGCTATCTCGGTGACGTCAACTGAGGTGCCGGTTGGTCACCACGATAGAACTCTGGTCCCTCCCGATCACCTGAAAACCTTGATTCTAGGCGATCACTATGCTAAGATATGAGATGGGAAGGATTGTTGTGACTAAGAAACGTACTGGTTCTGCAAAATCCAAACACGATAAGGTTGCTCATTCCTCTGTGCGCTGCAAAGATTGCGGTGCTGATCTCGAAGGTTGGGGTGATGGACCGACCAGAAATCCTTGTCCGAATTGTGGAAGCACCTCGCGCCTCTATGATGCAACAGGCCAAGTAACCGCGCGAGCGGAAGTCACCGCTGATGTACAACACCTATCTCCCATCTCTCCGATGGTCCTGAATCTTGCTGAACTCCACTGCCGCGAAGCGGAAAGGGGTGATCCTGAGAAGAGAGCTACACATGAGCATGTCTTGGCGGTAGTTATCATGTCCACTATTTATGCGAACTCTGCGTTGTACGAAACATTAGTAGATGCTAGGAAGTTAACACATAGTGAATATGTGAAGCAGGCTGGGCAGATTAACTGGTGTAGAAAGGGGCCTCTGACAAAAAAGAAGCTGCGTGACGAGATTGCTAACACGCACCCCAAGGTCGTCCCACCTGATAGAGATGGCGACCCTGACCCAGGCCGTATTTCTACTACAGAGTTACACTGGTATCATTTTACCAAAACAGTCTTAAGTAGAGATTTCTATTCCGAATGGAACAAGGAATGGAAGACCTACCGTGAACTTGTTAATCTGAGGAATGCACTTGAACATTATGAGCAATTCGAGGTGGAAGACCAGCTTGAACATCCACGGCGCAAATTAACTCCTGTAAACGGAAGATTGTATTTGGATATAGTCAAAGCTATGGTTCAAAGATTGGACTCCTATACATGACTACCAACACCATTCACTACCTAGCCCAAGAGGAACCTAAGGAGTTCTGCAAGAAAGTCGCCTCAAAGCGCGACAAGGCCCTTACTCGAAGAGCGTGCGGTAGCCTTTGTTGCTGACTCACTCCTACGGACTGAGGCTCTTCTGGGGTAGATGCTGATCTCATATTTGTCAAGGACTGGCTGGACTACAAGAACATCCAGAACACCATTGTCTATTCCCAACTGACAAGCCGCACGCGGGATGAACAGGCCGGGAAGGTATTTGCTAGCTCGCCGGTTGTTTGACTTGAGCGAGCAAAGGTCTGTATGTTAGGAAGTTAGCTGCATCGTTCCCACAAATTTAGATCTGAAGGAGGATTCTAGTGGCAACAGAAGACAACAAGGCTGTTGTACGCCGCTTCTTTGAGGCGGGGAACAGAGGGGATCTTGATCTCCTTGATGAGTTGATGACACCTGACTGCGTTCGTCATAGCCAGGCGACTCCAGATGTTGAGGTACGCAGTCGGGAAGATTTCAAGCGATTCCACCAAGAGACCGGGGTGACCTTCCCTGATCAGCGAGTGACAATCGATATGTTAGTAGCTGAAGGAGATTTGGTCGCATTCTACGGCAGTTTTGCCGGTACACAGAAGGGTCCGATGGGACCGTTCCCGCCCTCTGGAAAGCAGATGAAGGTCGACATCAGCGGGGTGTTCCGGCTGGAAGCTGGAAAGCTCGCTGAATTGTGGGTTACGTGGGATAACATCGCCGGACTGGCGCAGCTTGGTCACTTTCCTCCGCCGGGTGAGGGTGGAGAGTAACTGTTAGACACAAAGTTTTTTCAGAAGCAGGTGCACAAAAGAGCAGGCCCATTCTAGCCTGTTCTTATATTCAGAGCTTGCTCAGCCTCCGGTTCCCAATCCCATTCGCGCCGTCGGCTTCTCTTCGCTTCTTCAGCCTAGAGAAGTCAGGGCACAGAAGACTCGAGAGAGCAATGGTCAATTGAAGAAGGACTGAGTGAATCTCGACCTAAAATCACACAGGCTCCCTTGACGGAGAATCTTGACCCCCGTATAATGTAATTGCAAAGTAATTGTTAGCCATTACGATAGGAGGGATCTCTAATGCCTATGAAGACTGTCCAGATCAGACTTACCGAGCAGCAACTGAAGATGATTGATGAGAAGGTCAAGGAGGGGAAGTACCCCAGTCGCTCGGAGGCTATTCGCGACTATCTGCGAAAGGTTGAGCTTTTTGAGCTTTTCAACCGCTTCTTTGAAATCACCGAGGGCAAGCCTCTCAAGGAAGAGGACCTTGAGCGTATCCGGTCTAAAGTCTGGCGAGAGGAGTTCGCTCCTCGGCTCTTGCAGAAGGCATCCAACAGCGCTTGACCTTCTTTCTCCTCCAGATCCTGCAGACCGGCAGAGTTGAGGTGCTTGCCAGCCCGAGGATGGTTTGACTTAGCTCAACAGAAGTTTGTATATCTGGAAGTTGGCTGGATCGTTTTCACAAATCTAGCTCGAAAGGAGGATTTCGATGTCAACGGAGGGAAACAAGGCCATTGCCCGCCGTTTCGCTGAGGAGGTGTGGGGAAAGGGGAACCTGGACGTGGTAGACGAGCTACTGGCCACCAACTTCGTCAACCATGATCCTTCCCCCGGAATGACGCCCGACCGGGAGGGCTTCAGAAAAATGGTCAGCATGTTTCAGACGGCCTTCCCCGACTTCCACCTCACCCTTGAGGACATGGTCGCCGAAGGGGACAAGGTCGTAGTCCGCTGGAACTGGGGCGGCACACACAAGGGTGAGTACATGGGTATCGCCCCTACCGGCAAGCAAGTGACGCTGAAAGGGGTCAGCATCCACCGCTTCGAAGGCGGCAAGGTCGTGGAACAATGGCACGAGGTGGACATGCTGGGTCAGTTACAGCAGCTCGGGGTTGTCCCCCCGATGGGCAAGGGCGGTGGGTAACCGCGCTGCAACTCACCTCCTCAAGCTTCTGCCGCCCAGCGGAAGAAGCGCACGGTGAGGAGCAGGCAGATCAGGCCCCAACCGGCCAGGACCCCCAGGTCTAAGGATATTTCAAACAGCCCCGCGCCCCGGATGGTGACATCGCCGTGGTCTTCCCCGCGCCGTTCGGTCCTAACAGGCCGTAGCTCTTACAGAGGTCTTGGACGACGATCTTCTCCATCTAGCCTTTCCCGTCCCGGACAAGCCGGCCGTCGCGGAGGCGGACGGCACGGGAGGCCTGCCCGATAACCTTGGGGTCATGAGAGGCAAACACGAAGGTCTTCCCCTGCTCCTGGTTGAGTTCTGCCATGAGGGACATGATGGCCTCGCCAGTCTTGGAATCGAGATTAGCTGTGGGCTCATCGGCCAGGACCAGCGCCGGGTCCCCGATGAGGGCCCGGGCGATGGCGACCCGCTGCTGCTGGCCGCCGGACAGCTCATCCGGGCGGTGCGCGGCGTACTGGCCGAGGCCGACGGTCTGGAGCGCGGCGAGCACCCGTTGCCTCCGCTCCGCCCCGGGGAGATCCTGGAGGATCAACGGGTATTCCACGTTTTCGTAAGCCGAGAGGATCGGGATGAGGTTGAACGTCTGGAAGATGAACCCGATCCTTCGGCGGCGGAGCAGGGCCAACTGGTGAGCCGACAGTTTCGCTGTATCCTGACCTTCAACGATCACCGCGCCTGTGGTGGGCTTGTCCAGGCAGCCGATCAAATTCAGCAGGGTGGTCTTCCCGCTGCCCGAGGGGCCGGCGATGCAGGCAAATTCCCCGCCGGTGATCTCCAAGTCCACTCCCTTGAGTGCTTCGATGGTGACCTGGCCCATTCGGTAGAGGCGGGTGGCTTGGCGTAGTTGGACAACCGGATTCGATGAACTCATTCTTCTTCCTGACAGGAGGCGAGCAGGGCCTCTTCTGTGAACAGCTCATCCGGCAGATCCTCCAGCGCCTCCATGGACTGGAAAGTCAGCGTGGTCTGAGCCCCTGGTTCGGCAGTGCTGGTCATCACATACCTGGAGGGCCGCAGCCGCCCGGCCAGCTCCTTGGGGTCTTCGTAGCGCATCACATTGAGCAGCTTCCCGGAGAGGGTGAAAAACTCCGCCTGCAGAGGAAGGAAATCCGTGACGCGCGCCCAGAATACGATCCGATCGTAGGTGGCATCCTTCGCCTTTGCCGCGAGGTCCAGCTTGTATGCTGGCGTTCCTTCGAACTCCTCTCGCTGCCTGACCGGGTGGGCTGGTAATCGGCCACCAGGTCCACGCGGGCCAAGTCGCCTACGTTGAACACCGTGCCAAACAGCGACTGCTGAGGAGCCAAAGGTAGCACCTTGCAGATTTTGGGGAAGAGGATCAGCACCTCATCTCCCACCCGGAGGATCTTCTGGCCCTGTTGTACTCCTTCGCTTTGCACCTCGATCAGTGCTTTGTCCGAGCCTTCCACCCACACCTTGAGCAGGGTGATCAGCGGTTCCTCGTCAGGCCGAACGTCTTCTAGATGCACCTGAGCCTGGAAGATCGGCGGGTGGAGGGTGTGGACCGCCGCCTGGAGGATCTCCTGAGCCGAAGGCGTCTCTCCCTCCTGAGCTGCTGGAGCGAGGAGGGAAATGCTTAACATCGCGATTAGCCAGGCCCATTTTATCCGGTTCATCGAAGCTCCTTTCCCCAAAATTCCTCACACATGCCGCAAGGCCTCCACCGGCTCCTGCCGCGAGGCCAAGAAGGCGGGATACAACGCGGAGCACATCGCTACCAGCAAGGCCAAGCCGAAGAACATGGCAAGCGTCCCCCAGGAGAAGTTGGCATAAATCGTGGTGCCCAATGGAAGGTCCAGCACGTTGCCCACGCTTCCCGGCGGCCGGATGCCGACCACGGAGAGGAACTTGACCACGCCGCCTCCAAGGGCAGCGCCGAACAGGCCGCCCGCCGCTCCGATCAGGGCGCTCTCGGCCAAGAAGAGGGCCAAAATCTCCCGCGGCGTGGTCCCCAGGGCCATCATGGTCCCGATCTCCCGCACCCGCTCAAACACCGACATGAGCATGGTGTTTACAATCCCCAGCGCCGCAATCACAATTACTATTATCGAGATCACGCCCAAGATCCAGCGGCGGAGCTGCAGCACCTGCCACATCGCCGCCCCGGTCTCCTTCCAGGTTTGAGCTTCGACCGGTTCCCCGTCCAAGGTCTCGGATAATCGCTCGGCGACCGCGTCCGTCCGATCTATGTCCTGAAGCATCACCGCCAGCTCGGTCGCCTCACCCGGGATGTCCAAAAGCTTCTGTCCATCGTTCAGGTTCACCACCAGGGTTGACCGGTCAAACTGGGCATAGCCGGTGTAAAAGATTCCCTTGATCTCGACATCGATGGCGTTCATCGCCCCGGAGGCGGTGTTGGCCACGACGACCAGCGCATCTCCCACCTCCAGGCCCAGGTCCTCGGCCAATTGCTTTCCCAACAGGGCGTACCCGAGATCGTGGTTCAAGTACGAGCCCCTTACGATTGAGTCGGCCAATGTGCCCATCTGTGCTTCCTGGGCTGGCTGGATCGCCAGACCGATCACCCGCAGGCTCTCCCTTCGGGTGCCGATCAGCGCGCCGAACCGGATGCGCTGGGCCACCGCCTGTACTCCGTGCACCTCTTGTACTTTTCCTATCAACGCTTCCGGTTCCCTCAACCGCTCATCCAACGAGAGCAGGCGCGCTTTCTTCTGGTACCCTTCGGCGTAGATCTGCAAGTGGCCCGCCTGGGCCCGGATGAAATTATCGGTGATCTGTTCATCCATGCCACCAATTGCGCCGTAGAAAATGAGCACCATGGCAAGCCCCATCCCGATCCCGATGAAGGTAATCCCCGAGCGGCGCTTGTTCCGGAGGACGTTGCGTGCCGCAAGCTTCAGCAGAATCATCTTCTCACCCACTGGGTTTCGCTTCCCAGGTGGCCGGATTATAAGCAGGTGGCTTATCGACGGCAAGGTGCCGATGTCAGAATATGAAATCAGTCGGAGCCTCTTTGACCACGCCAAGCAGGTTGGGATCTATCAGGGTCGCCCGTTGCTTCGCCGGGGGTGATGCGCTTCTTCGGCCCATGGTTCAGCCGTTATGGTTGAACCAGGGTATCGCCGATATCCTACCTGATGAGAACTCTCTTAGGCATTCTGAGCCCCTGCCCCCGGCAGGGGCTCTCCCTTTTACGGGAATACCCCAAATCCGCTTATCCGGTTCACCCTCTCCTGGAGGAAGGAGACAAGCTCAGGTGGAAAGCTGGCCACTTCCGGTTCAGCGATCTTGGGAAGGACGAACGCTGCGGCCAGCATCTCTCGTTCGATAATCTCATAGCCGACCGCTTTCACTTGGAAGGAAGCATATTCGCTCTCGGTGAGCGGCCGGAGCACTATGAAAAGGTCGGTCTGGGGCAGGCGGACCGCATAGAGCCGCCCCTCTGGCAACCCTGCTTCTTGGGCCACCTCGGGGAACCGGGAAAGATCCTCCGATGTCGCTACCCGAAGGAGGTCCTGGTCAATCTCCGTCTCCGGGACGATTCGAGGGACCTTCTCTTCCGCGATTTCGGAGGAGGGGCCGGGAGCCTCCGCCACCGGGGATCGTTCTGCTTGGATAAACAGGAGCGTCCCCACCAATAACGCCGCAACCAGCAACCCGATGATCACCGGGTTATTCATCCTGATTCACCTCCGGTTCATGGTAGGATTCTTCCCTCGACCGAGGCAAAGCTTACCTTTCATCTCGATCGCCAGTTCCCCCCTATTTCTAGTCCAATCCGATGATTGAGACCAGCCTGCTTAGATCTGGCACCTCCAGGTCGGGCTGGCCCTCGGCCCGCGGGGTCGCCCCGGGGCCTCTGTTGACCCACACGGTCGAAAGGCCGGCGCGCTTTGCCGGAATGATGTCATGGTAGATGCTCTGGGCGACGTGGAGCACCTTCTGGGGTGGCGCACCGAATTTTGCAATAGCGGTCCGAAAGATGTGCAGCGAAGGTTTATAGCTTTTGGTCTGCTGGGCCGTTATGATGTAGTCCAAAGGGACTCGGAGGTGCTTGGCCGAGCGGGCGAACAGGTCATCGTCGATGTTGGAGATGATCGCCAGCTTATACCTCGTCTTTAGCGACCGCAGTGCTTCCACCGTATCGGGAAAGGGCGGCCAATTCCCGAGCGAATCGGCGAGACAGTCCAATTCAGAAGTGGAAGGCACAAATCGAAGCCTTTTGCCAAGCTCGCCCACCACCCACCTCAGTACTTCTCTGTAGTTGACGTAGTCTCCCTTTTCCGCCTGCGGTTCAGTCTCAGCATAAAGCCTGAGAATCTGATCGTCGGTCAGGTCTATTCGGTGGGCCGCGAGCACCGGTCGGAGCGCCCCGAGGATGCCGCTCTCCCAATCGATCAGCGTCCCATAGCAGTCGAAGCTTAAAACCTCGAAATCGCAGAAGTCGAGCATGATGTTGTACCGGCGTACAATCGTTCTCCAGAGCCTAACCTGCGGCGCAGGCCAAGGTCAAAGTGTTGCTCAGCCTAACTGCCATTCGCAATATGTCGAAGCCGAGTTCGGCGGACTGCAGTTGGGTGAACCTTCAAGCTTGGGGATGCTCTACATGGGTCTATCCCCGTCCCGGCTCGGGGGCCCGGATGGCCGCCTTCTCCAGGGCTCGGGGGAAACGGGTCCTCGTCCGCCAGCAGATTCCCACCAGGGTGAGCATGATCGGCACCTCGATCAACACCCCGACCACTGTGGCCAGGGCCGCTCCCGATCCGAGGCCGAACAGCATCGTCGCCGTGGCGATCGCCACCTCGAAATGGTTGCTCGCCCCGATCATCGCGGTCGGCGCGGCATCCTCGTAGTCCAGCCCCGCCCACTTGCTGATGCCATAGGAGATAGCGAAGATGAACAGAATCTGGATGGACAGGGGGAGGGCGATCATCAACACATCCAGCGGTTTTTTTACAATCACCTCACCCTGGAGGATGAACAGGACAATCAGGGTAAACAGCAGGGCGATAATCGCCCCCTTGTGGGTGTACCTCAAGAAGACCCGCTCAAACCATTCGGTCCCCTTGTGCCTGATCAACTTCCTCCGAGAGAAGTAACCGGCCAGCAGTGGCACGCCGACGTAGATGCCTACCGTCATGGCGATGGTGACAAACGGGACGGTGATCTCGGCCACTCTGAGCAGGAATTTGCCCAATGGGGCGTAAAGTACGAGCATTACTAGGGAGTTGATCGCCACCATCACCAATGTATGGCCCATGTTCCCCCGGGCAAGGTAGCTCCAGACCAAGACCATCGCCGTGCAGGGGGCAATCCCCAGCAGGATTATCCCTGCGATGTATTCGTCCCCTGCCTCGACGGGGATGAGCGGCTTGAAGATCAATTTGATGAACAACCAGGCGAAGAACACCATCGTAAATGGTTTGATCGCCCAGTTTATGAAGAGGGTGATCGCCACCGGCCTCGGGGTCTTGCCGGCCTCGATTACCCGCTTGAAGTCGATCTGAGCCATGATCGGATAGATCATGAAAAAGAGCGCAATAGCGATCGGCAGCGATACCCCGGCATACTTGACCCGATCAAGGGCTTCGCCGAGGTTTGGAGAGAGATAACCGAGCCCTGTACCGATCCCCATGCAGGTGAGAACCCACAACGTGAGATACCTCTCGAAAACCCCTAATCGGGGCTCTTTTCTTATCTTATCCATTGCTCGGGCTCTCCGATCGGCTCTTTGAGCGTAAGCGCGATCCTTAGGACCTCCGGCCAGCTTGGAGCATCTCCAGCCGCTCTTTCGCCGATTCGATGATCAATTTGGAGACGGTCTCCCTGATCTGGAGCAGCCGCTCATCGGCCAGCTCGTAGACGACTCGCACCCCGTCCTTCCATGTCCGGAGGACCCCAGCTCGCCTCAGGGTGGCGAGGTGCCGGGCAATTGTCGACTGGTCTAGATCTAACTTCGGCTGGAGCTCGCAGGCGCACCTCCCGCCGTCGGCCAGGAGGTCGAGCAGCCTCAACCTGATCGGGTGGGCTAATGCCCGAAAGAATTCGGCCTCCCGCTCGTAGTGTTGCTCCATCTTACCTCCTGGCATCTATGCGTTATATTGCATATTAACATGAAAGGCGCGCCAAGTCAACCAGGGTGGCCCGTCGAGGGATACGCGCCTTCTCCGCCACCTCCACCGTAGCCGATCGACCTCTTGGAAACAGGGATAACTGTGGACACCTAAATCTCGATCGGCTGGCCGAAGATCGTCTCCGTCCTGGCGAACCGCTTCAGGTCCTCCGCAAGCTCTCTGAGCAGATCCTGCACAATCACGCTTTCCTTACCTCACATTTCTGCCGAGAACCCTTTCATCAAGACTCCATCGGCGCCGCAGGCTTGGGCTACCCGTTGCCCCAGCGGGTCATCGGCCGGGACGAGACATCGCTACTTGTATGCTTTTATTTGGATGCTGCTGATTTTCCCCCTAAGCCTCTCGTCCATTCCGGGCTCGCTGAACGGGTGTTCGGAAACGACCGTAACATCCCTGAAGCCTGCTTTCCTTATTGTGTTCAAGTACTCTTCCTTCTCCATAGCTCCGGCGATACATCCTGCCCAAGCGGCGAAGCTGCTTCGCACATCCTCCGGAAGTTCTCCGTTAGCCACCAGGTCCGACACGAGGACCCTCCCGTTCGGTTTCAAAACCCTGAATGCTTCCTCGTAGGTGGCCCGTTTATCCGGTGAAAGGTTGATGACGCAATTGCTAATGATGGCATCAATAGAGCCATCTTCTATGGGCAGGTCTTCGATCTCCCCGACCCGGAACTCGACGTTGGTGTAGTTCCCTCTTTGCGCATTCTCTTTTGCCTTTTCAACCATCTCAGCCGTCATGTCCACCCCGATGACCCTCCCTTTCTCCCCAACTTTCTTGGCGGCAAGGAAAACATCCAGGCCTCCACCGGAGCCAAGGTCCAAAACGGTTTCGCCCTCTCTCAATTCTGCCAGTGCCGTCGGGTTGCCGCACCCCAGGCCCATCACCGCCTCTTCTGGGACGCTTCCGATTTCCTGCTCTGAGTACCCCAGGGCCTTTGCTTGCTCGACCAGATCGACGGGACAAGCACAGCTTGGACAACAAAAATCCCCTTGGGATACGATCTTCCCATATCGATCCTTCACGAATTTCTTGATCTCCTTCTCCCGCTTCATGATCTACCTCCGATCCCAGTAAAGTTGCGCCCACTATCAAATAAGCTTGCATCTCAAGAGCAGGCTGGGCAGACCCCGCTCCCGGGCGCGGGGCCACCCGAGCTTCGAGTCGCCCTTGCCCTACCAGGGCAAGGGCCTGCTACGGCTGCCGGAGCAACAGTTGGCTACCGGTCGCAGCGCGTAGCGTACCGTCGTCCAGTAAGAGCCCAGCATCTGCCTCACCTCCCTTCATCGCTGCAGTGGAGACCGTCTATACGCAGTCTCTATCCCGACCAAACGATCCTCAATCGGNNCTATACGCAGTCTTGGTACCTTAAAATAATGGGGTCACACCGGCCTATCCCTTCCTCACATCTCTTTTTATGCCAAACTGCTTCCCACCTCTCCTTCAACCTCAAACCGAAGGAGATCAGGAGATCACCTGCGTTTAGAAAGAAACGATCTCGAAGCCGGAGTCTGTCCGGCTTGATCCGTCTAGCGAGTCGTTCCGTCTCCGCCTCTTCCAGCAGCTCTCTCTGCCGGGCTTGACCCAGTTTATTTATGAGGAATGCGTTATGGCTAAGCATCGGAGACCTCCTTTCCTCTCAGACAGATGACCAGATTGGCCGAACTGCTCAGCTCAGGTTACCTCTGTCCTACATCGATTGGACTGAACCCTATCCCGACCAAATAATTCTCAATCGGTTTCGTCTTCCTCATCTGCATCTTGCACGAGGCCCCGCAACTTCTCTTTCAAGGCCAAGATCTGCTCCGTCGTCTCGGAGATCTGCGCAAATAGAGGCGCGTTGCTTTTGATCCCCTCGCGGATCATGAAGGTGGCCGCGCTGGAGCGGCTCTTGCAGATCCCGGACTCCACCAACATGTCCAATTGTCTTAGGACCTCATCGTTTACTCGGACCATGACCACATGCTCCCGGTCGGTGAGCGCGTGCTCGATCGCTTCAGCAAGCTTGTCCCCCGAGGCGCAACACAGATAGACGGCGCAGCTTTTGCTGCTCTTATCTTGCTTAGTCTCCTCCTCGCTCATCGAGCCCTCCTTGTGTTACGTGTAATATTATAGCAAGAAATCACCAACTTGTCAAGCCCGGCTCGCCAGCGCGGGGAATTCTTCGAGGGATGATAGCGCAAGGGATGCGTCCAATACATTACTGCTGAGACCCAACGGCCTCCTGTTCACTGGCGCGAGGACGAGGGAGGCTGTCGGAGGCTAGGAAGCTCTACGCCGCCGAGATGCCTTGGTGCCTCCATTGAGTCATGTTGGTTCAGCCCTCAAGCGCGAAGCGGACAGCTTTAGCATCTCTCGTCGAGTCAAACCTGTGGATGGTCGTTCCCACGTAGCCGTTTTACTCTCCTGGCAACCTTAGTGTTTTACTGAGCATCATAAGCAGCGATCGCTGGGGGCAAAGCTTGTATAACACCATGGCCCGCCGCGGGCAATCCAACCAGGATTGCGCTGATCACTTCTTCACGCGAAGCGCCTGCTTTCTTGGCTGCCTGCGCGTGAAAGGGGACTCCGCTCTCGAGACGCAGAGCAGCAAGTACAGCCAGATACGCCAACTCCGCAGTTTTCTTGTCCAAGGCGCTCGCGCTGGCGAGACCTTGAACAGCCGCGCTCCATGCCTGCGCATGCCCCGGCGTCTCGCTCATGAAGGTCTGAAATGCTTTGCTTATTAGAGATTGCTGATCACTCATGCTCTCTCCCCTTTGGGTTAAGTATTTCTTGCAACGATGACTTCTGCAATGCTTTATTTTCTCCCCGAGGATAACGAACTATCTTTAATAGACGTGGAGTGACTCGGCCGGTTCGGTTCATGTACAAACGGTACTCTTCTCCAAAGTGTTCAAGCATCATCTGTTCCTCAATGGTAGTCTTCCCAGAGCCGTTGGGTCCTAGGAAGCCGAACACCTGACCGGACGGCACGGAAAGGGTTAGACTCTTGACTGCCTGGATCGGCGCGCCGTTCCGTTGGCGATAGGTTTTGCTCAAAGCTTCGATTTGAATGGCAAACGGGGATCCCATGAACTACACCTTCCTTCCTATGGTTGTGTTGCCTCTTTGCAATCTCCTCATCCGAGATACCTTCCGGTAAGCTTGAGCAGAGCGTCTTCTTCGATGATCCCATGGTCGCCGTTCGTTGGGAGTGTGACTGTCAGCGCTTCGCTCAGATTCTGGCTGTGAGAAGGGCGATAGAATACGTGGCATGCTATGTTGACAGTGAGCACGTCGGGCTGAGCCGTAGTCAGCCCGCAGCCACTGAGGATCAACGCACTCAGAATGAGCAAGCAGTCTAGGATACCCTATATCGAGCGCGAAGTTGACAACTTGCCTTTCATTTCTTACCCCCTATCCTTGATTTCAGAGCCTGTAAAAAACAGAGCAATACCAGCATTCGGATCATCCAAGCATGATGGACAGTCAAAGCTAGGGCATCTCTTCAAGATGACTCGTGATAACGCGTAGGAGATCGTTGATCGTGTGCATTGCCTCACCTTCTTCGGTATTTGTCGCAATCCCAATACTCACACGGTAGTCAGGCAGATACAGAGAACCGGCAGCATATCCAGGTGCGTTTCCACTATGCCCCCATACCTCCAACCCGTTGAACAGTTCTGGAGAGAACCTGGCTACACCTAATCCGTACCCTGCAGCAAGGGGTTCACCGGGAGTAGGCGAGTGAAAAGCAAGCATCTGATCGAGAGACTGCTCACTGAGCACGCGACCCTCACGGAACAGGGCTTGTGACCACCTTGCCAAATCTTCCGCGGACGAGAATACTCCTCCGCCAATTCCGCTGTAGAAGGATGTGAAAGATGGAAGATCNNTCGTCATAGACACCGTCCCCATCGACGTCAAACCAGCCGTGAGCCGCATTCTCGGGCAGTACCTCTTCCACTGCAAGAAATGTATTTTCGAGAGCCAGAGGGTTCCAGAGGCGATTCCTGTACTCAGCAGATACTTTCGATTTGGTCGCCTCCTTGATGATCATGCGAAGCAAAATGTAGCCTGAGCTGGAATAGTGCCAGTCTGTCCCTTTGGGGAAGTATGGCTCAAGCAGGAAGGTTGTGATTATTTCCTCTGGGTTCCAGGATCTCGCTGGGTCTGCTAACATGGCCTTCCAGTACTCAGGGTGTCTGACCATATCATAGATACCACTGGTGTGGTTAAGAAGCTGCCTAATGGTAATCGTGTTGTCAACGTTTTGGTAGTCGGGGAGCCATTTGTGGAGCGGATCATCCAGATTAAGCACACCTTCTTCCGCAAGCTGAAGAATCGTCGCAGCCGTAAAGCTCTTGGTGATGCTGCCGACTGAAAATGGCATGTCCGGTGTTATTGGAGTTGTCCCATGTGACACGCCGCTTACACCAACCCATGTTGCGTATCCTGGAACAATGACAGCGGCTGAAATCCCCATTCCGCCATACTCTTCAAGCCCGTTATCTAATGCATCCTGCAGTTCTTGAGCAAAGGGCAGAGTCGGCTCGGAGGACACGGAGGTCGGCTGCTGAGATGTCAACATGAAGAGCAGCACGCCGCCGACAACTGCCAACAGGACTAGCACTAGAACTCCTACTTCTCGCATTACTAATTCACCTCCAGGTTGTGTTGACCTTATTCACTCTTCTCATCGCGTCCGGGCACGCGAGGCCTCACCGCTTCACCTTCAGGACTCCGGGCCGTGTAGGAGACTACTCTCCCAGTTTCGTCTTCGTTGAATCTAACTGTCATAGTTGGATTGAGCCTGAGTGCCCACCATCCCTCCTCATCGGGTGGATACAGTTCCAGCGGTATCTCAACTCCTGGTATCTTGAACGCCAGGTGCCCATTGTGGATGATCACCTCAACGTCATGTCCAGCTTCCTCATCTCGATAGAATCCGAGGTACTTCTGCACAGCCTCCACATCGAGATGCGGCTCTTGGGGAGCACTCCCTTTGGCCAGTTCATGAACCTGGCTCCCTTCCCGGAACTTCATTCCTGTTACTTCTCCCTGCTCATCTAGCGGAAACGACACGGACAGGTTGGGCATCAACTCAAAGCGCCTCCATCCCAATTCATCCGGAGGTTCAAGCTCGAAGACCACTCCTTCTGGTACCTGCACTGCCAGGCGGCCGTTTTGAACCAGCACGGTGAATTCCCTGTATTGGTATGGCCCAAAGCTCTCTACATATGTTCCTAGATATGGTGCGTATCGCTCCCGTGCCGCTGCATTGATCTCAGCTAGCTTGGGATGGACCAGCAGCTCGTCGATCTCCGCTTCCAGACGCATTCCCGTGGCATTGCCCCGCGACTGGGTGAAGTACAGGATCATCAGGTTAAGCTGGGGCCAGGCCCAAGCCCAGGTTCCGTCCGAACCGCTGTGCCCGATCACCACCGGCTCAGCATTGCCCATCGCGTCCTTCTCCACATATAGGACTGACATCTGCCCATAATGCGCTTCCAGGTTGTAGAATCCGGTCGGCATCGGCAGGTCGGAGCCCAGCGTGCTCATCCTGGATGCTGGAGTGAGGGTGCGATCGACTGCCTCCGACGATAGGAGTTGTCTCTCTCCAGCTCTTCCGCCCTCCATCCACATGGCCAAGAACCGCGCGTAGTCCAGCGGTGTGCTGTACAGGGTCTGTGAGCTCCAGGCGAAGGGGTAGAACGGCTCGTCGGGAGTCCAGAACCGGCTCCACGATCCCTTCCCTCCGAAGTAGAGGCTGGCGATCCGCTCTTTGCGGGGGTCGTCCTGGGTGGCCGCGATGTAGGCAAACGTGTCATCCATCCCTAGAGGCTCAAGAAGCCTCTCCCTCACGAAGGCCTCGAGAGAGATTCCTGACACCACTTCAACGATTGCCCCAAGTACGTCCGTGCCGGCGTCGCTGTACCAGAACTTCCTTCCCGGCCCGAACTCCGGTCCCCGTTCGCCGACCGCATTGGCCATAGAGTAGAGATCTTCATACTCATCGACCGTGGTCAGAATGGTCAGAGGTAACCCACTACGATGGGTGAGCAGTTGCTCGATAGTAATCTCCCAGGACTTCTCATTCTCGAACCCCGGTAGGTACTCGGATGCCCGGTCGTCCAGACCAAGCTCTCCCCGATCAATCAAAAGCTGAATCGCGGCACCGATCAGCGGCTTGGTCATCGAGCGGATGTTGAACAGGGTATTTCGTTCCATGGGAATCCCTTCGTCGCGGTCCCTCCAACCGAACACCTCGTGCAGAACTGTGCGCCGGTTCTTGATAACCACCAACTCTGCCCCCACAATGGACTCATCTGCGACATAACCACCGACGATGTCGGCCAGTTTCTCAAGCGCTTCCGGTGATAGCCCCTGGCTCTCGGGCGTAGCGTATAAGAAGGGAGCTTGCTCTCCGGCTGATTCTTCTGTTGTAGGAGCAGCAGTCTCTTGGGCTTCGGGCGCTTCTGAGGCCTTTTCGCCGTGGGAGATTAGCTTCCCTACCCCAGAGATGTTCTGGATAACGCTAGGGCGCCCATAGTATTCCACATTGCCGGCTCCGGAGATCTGTACATCCAGAGTTCCAGTGACCCAGAGGGTGGCATTGCCTGCTCCGCTTACCTTCACCTTGGTCGTTTGAGTCCTGAGATTTCCGGCGCGGTAATTGCCGAAGCCGTTGATCTGGATATCTTGCTCCACCACCTGACCTGCCAGCTTGACATTCCCGGCCCCACTGATGCGCACCACTATCTCATCTGCGGTGAGCCAGGCGATGCTGGCATCGCCCGCTCCGCTGATCATAATCTCCAAGCGATCTGTGTCAAGCAAAGGCGCATTGATATCCCCTGCACCGGAGAGGTCCAAGCTGGCGATCTGCTTCGCATGTAAGTTGAACTTGATTGGCTCAGTAGGCCGAATGCTCTTGTTTTTGGCCTCATCGGCGAACCCGAGGACGAGAGTCCTGTTTTTCACTTCGGTCCTGATGTACCGCATGAGGTTGTCATCGGTCTCCACAGTCAGCGATTCTTCTTCGCCCTGGGTGATGATCACTCTGCCAGAGCCGATCAGGGAGACGCGGTTGAAACTGCTCACTGCTCTCGCCTCCGTGACGACGTTCCCAGACCCTTGGATTACGTTGGGTGCCTTCACTGTGATCTCTTCGCCCTTCTGACAGCCACTGAGGACCAACACACCTAGGATAAGCACTAATCCCAAGGTAAATGGCTTGCGATTCATTGGAAGTCTCCTTTTCTTGCGAGGAAATCTACCTTTTCAATCCCGCTGGCCCAGAAGTCATTGAGTGATCTATGTATACCTGCCGTCTTGAGTTCGCCGGTCACAATAACGTGGTCACCATTTTGAACGCCTTCCACGCTCACAGCGGGCCTTGCTGTGCCGCCATCCTCAACCATTAGATCGTACCATACCATGACCTTTTTCCCACCGGAGGTCAGCTGAAAGCAGGGACAGAATAGCTCTCCCAACAAGCTTACCTGTCCATAGATTCTGACCTCGGTATCATATACCGGATTCTCTAACAACTCGGCCACAGTCAGTGCCCCTTCAGGTCTCTCTTCCACAGGAATAACGAAGTTCAGGGTGGAAACACGTCCACGGCGGACCAAGACACTTTCAAGACCAATTCTGCTCCCCTTTCTGTCATGTACAGCTACTTCGAATGTACCTGGTGGTACGGTTCTGATCCGATAGTAACCCTCCTTATTGGTCAGGACGGCAATCTCTGGGAAGGCAGTTGTACCATCGACTATCCATACTGCCAGCCCGATAAGTGGCGTACCGTCGGTGTCAGTTACAGTGCCCTCTATTCCACCAGCACTCACCTGTTGGACCTTGCAGCTCATGAGCAGACCAGCCGCCGAGATTATCACCAGCAAGGCAAGTACCGCGACCAACTGGCGCTTCATGACTAGCTCCTTCAGCAGATTCATCTAATCATGCTTCTCGGTCANNGGTCAACTTCGATTGAGCCCGACCTCTGAGCGGCAACTGTCATGATTCGACCTTCCTAACTGTGCCGCCAACTCCTTGATCAACTCCAGTGCCCGTTCCTTAGGGAGCCCCTGGTCGAGGAGCTCACTATAGCAGCAGTAGATCAGCCGTCCCAGTTGGAGGCCGAGCGACTCGGCCTCCTCATGGCTCTTTCGGCTCTCCCTTAGGTTGAAAGCTACATGCTTCTTTCCAGATTCCCGCCTGCCACCGCCGCTGGCTCTAGCCATCCGGGCGGTTCGCTCCTCCTCCGCCCGGGGCAGGAGCTCTCCATAATGAACCTGTGCCAGCTTCCCCGCGAGATATACATCAAACATCGTCTGCATCTTCGCCCCCCTTCATGTCAGTTCACTGACACTGCTTCACCATAGCATCGATGAGGTCCGCTGACATCGGAGCAATGACGGGATTTGCCTCGGACAAAAGGACCGTTCTGGAGGTGGTCTCTCTAGGGCAAATGCTGGGGAGCCTACGACAGATGTCTTAGATAATTAGTGCAGCGGCCTGACGCTCTTAGCCTGAACGAACATCCCAGAGGCAGGAGGAGTTCGAGGGTTACTCTTCCACCTCTTTTGTCACCTCCGGTGAGGTCAGCCCCTCTCGAAGGGCGAACAACGCGGCTTGCGTGCGATTCGGTAAGTGTAGCTTTTGCAGGATGTTGCTCACGTAGGTGCGAGCCGTTCGTTCGCTGATAAAGAGCTTCTTTCTTCGCAATCCCTTGGTTGGATAATCCTTCGCCAGTAACCTTGACCCCTTGGTCGCCGTGCTCGGGGAAAAGAGAGCGAAGCAGTTGCCGATTCTCCTCCAGAAGATCGAGGGCCAGCCAATTCCCATGCTTGCCCGGACGATAGAATACTGACATGCAGAGGAGAGAAGTGCTGGAGCGAAGCCGAACTAGCGGAAAGAGCGAGTCTGCACCAGGTATCCCCGGGACAGATGGAGAAGGGGAACTACCATTTCCGTGGGGGAGCCCGCTTGGGAGAGGTCTTGACCTTTGGCTCGGGGATCATCTATGCTCAGTCGTGCGTGAAAGTTATGCTGGCGAGGGTCCAGGGCCCAGTCCATGGGGCGTTCGAGTGCTGGAATCGCTAGCCGGCTAGAGGGACCCGAGTGATGGGTGGAGTCTTATCCTCTCCAGGTGGTCGGCGCGGGTGATCGGACGGAAATGACTGAAATTTCCAACCTCTCCTCTCCGAAGGAACGGCGCGATTATCTCGAATTTCGCTACGGCCGTCCTGGCTCGGGTGATGGCTCACCCCGGGAGCGCGTGATCGCTGCAATTGAACATCGGGAGCCAGACCGGGTCCCGTTCGATTTTTGGGCCGTGCCCGAGGTCTATCANNTCGGGGTGGAGACCGACGAGCAAGTGCTAGGTCTTTTGGGAGTGGATTGCCGTCTGGTGGAGCCTGACTATGTCGGCCCAGCCCCACGCGTGCAGGCCGATGGCACCTACTTCGACGTCTGGGGTGCGCATCGACGGAAGGTGGCCAACGATTTCGGTGCCTACGAGGAGTACGCCAGCTTCCCCCTGGCGCATGCCCAGACCCCCGCCGAGGTTGAAACCTGGAACGGCTGGGCAACCCCGGAGCACTGGGACAGGAGCACTCTGAAGAGCAAGATCTGGAAGCTCAACAGTGAGGTCCCTTATCACATCCGCTACGAGGTGGGGGGCATCTTTGAAGCGTCCTGGGGGCTGTACGGTCTGGATCGCTTCCTGGTTGACCTGATCAGGCGCCCTGAGGTGCCCTGCTCGATCATGGATTGCTTCACCGAGTTATACATAGCGAATGCGACGCGCGTCCTGGAAACCGCCGAGGGGTTGATAGACATGGTCTACACCTACGACGACATCGGCATCCAAAATGGCCTGTTGATGTCCCCGGCTATGTGGCGGGGGTTCATCCTGCCTCGCCATCGGCGGCTCAACGCGGCCATCCGCCGGTATCCGGTCAAGATCATGTACCACTCCTGCGGGGCAATCTATCCGCTGATCGGCCCATTTGCAGATGAGATGGGCGTGGATGTGCTCAACCCCCTGCAGCCGCGAGCGGCGGGGATGGATTTGGCCAGAATCAAGCGCGAATTTGGGGGGAAACTGGCCTTTCACGGAGCGATTGACCTCCAACGCACCCTGCCCCGTGGCACGCCGGAGGAGGTGAAAGAGGAGGTCCAGAATCGCTGCGGGCTTCTCGGGCGGGGCGGCGGCTACATCTGCGCCCCGGCGCATTACATTCAGGCAGATACTCCTCCCGAGAACATCCTCGCTCTCTACTCAGCGGAACGGAAGCCCGGATAGGGCGAGACCGATTAATACCCTCCCCCTAGAAGGGTCCATCAGCGCAAGTGACGCCAGGTCAAGCCGCAAACAGCCTTGGGATCCTGCCACCGCTTTCTCGCAACGGCATGTATGATCGCAAGACCCGGCTCCTCATGTATCGAACCGCTAAACATGACTGGATGCTCATGCTGGATTGCATGACGCGCCTCCAATACCTCAATCNNTAGGAGAGAACGTCAAAGGTAAAGCTCTGAACCCCATAGATATGGACGCACATCAACCAGTCTTAAACCACAAATCCAGCGCTTTTTCCACGGCTATCTCCAACCCCTGCATATCTCTCTGGTGGATTGTCCCGAGATAGGTGTCCTCGTTCAGAGTTTCCTTGGGCCACGTTATGAGAGTATGGCATTTTACTTTTGAGGGGTCATGAAGTAAACCTGTGGGGATGCAAAACTCGTGTGGGTAGATTCTGTCTACTCCTTTGCTTGTAACAACGGCCAGAACGACAGTGTCCGCGTTCCGGTTGATGACATCTGCTGTCACTATAACGGCCGGGTGAGGACCGACTGGGGGATCAAATTCGACCTGGTAAATATCGCCCCGTTGAGGGAAATTCCCTGGCATGGGTTACAGCTCTCGTGATAGGGCCTTCGAGGCCATCCTCTTGGAGGCATGTGCTAAACTGAGATCCTCTTCCCGAGAGGCACGACATCCTTCCGCGATGAGAACGTCGTTCAGATTCTTGACCCACATTCGGATTGCCTCTTGCACGGCCTCACTCCTCTTCTGCCCAATCTCCATGCGTAGAGCTTCAAACTGTTCATACATGTCCTGATTGACCGTGACTGAGATGCGTTGTGCAGCCATCCTGTTACCTCCCACAGCGGCACTATATCACATTCTGAGTATGCTGTCAAGTAGGACGAAACATGCCACTGTCTTACATACTACTCAGCACCGACGCTGGTTCAACCTGACTCATTCCGAGGCTTGCTACATCGCAGTCTCTAGATGCTGAGCATCAATGATGTCTGAACCAGCGGTCCCCTCAACCGCTCCAGCGGGCCGGGAATATCCCGACCGTTCGTCTTCCAGTTGGTCATCGCCGCGGCCCAGAGATAACCCAAGGAGAGGCGCAGTCTCCCCTTCCCCAAGGCCCACTCCCCGCCGGCGTAGATTTCCAGCGCGAAGAGACGGCGAGTCAGGCTCATCCCCGAAGGTTTTTCCAATCCGGAGTCAAAACCCTCTGCCGGATGGAGGGTCGTGGCCAATGTCAGGCTCGCCGGGGCGAGGAGGCCCCCGACGAATATCCCCAGGTTTTCGGAAGCAGGCTCCCCGTATTCCACGGTCAGCCCGGCGAGCTGCAGGGAGAGCTGCACAGTTTCATCGAGCCGGGAGGCCTCGCTCACCCCGGAGGCGGCGAGCCCGCCGAGGGCGAAGCCCTCGCGGCGGTCCCCGGAGTAGGCCACCCCGAAAACTGGAATTCCCGGTTCAAGCTCCGGGAGTCCGGCCGGGGTTAGATGATTATTCAAGTCCGATAAATTCAAGGCCAGCCAACTAGCAGCCGGACCGCCGCCGGAGGAGAGGGGCTGGGCGTAGCCCGATGCGAAACCGCCGACCATCAGCACGAGCAGCAATAGGATAGGGGTGCCCCTCACGTCCCTCCTTCTCCCTCGTCCCGGGGGACAG
>JABAHQ010002305.1_pt4 | contig 26436 bp, 16 predicted proteins | sample 7062091 | NCBI WGS metagenome assembly JABAHQ01 (sample SAMN14534359, study PRJNA622989) | marine sediment metagenome | biome: marine biome [ENVO:00000428]; feature: marine pelagic biome [ENVO:01000023]; material: deep marine sediment [ENVO:00002113] | place: India: Gulf of Kutch | collected...
GCGGGTTCGGATGTCGACGTTCGCGGCCACGGCCGCTCCCACGATCGATCCTTCAGCGGTCATGGAAGGGGGTTTAGGCCGCGACAATCGTTTGATGATCGTTACCGTGCGAGCCGATCACGAAGCACGAAATTCAGTGGATGCAGCGGGCGAGCTGTACGCTGGTCCGGGCGAGGCGCTGGATCAGGGTTTGCTGGAACGCCTTGTGAAAACGCATCTGACAGGGGATGGAGGCCCACTCCATGAGCCCCGTGTCGATCTTCATCGCCACGACTTCGCCGCGGGCGACGACGGATGCGCTGCGCGGCATCTTTGCGAGGTAACCCATCTCGCCGACGCAATCGCCTTTGGTGAGGGTGCCGATCTCCGTGTCTCCGACGCGCACGGCCACGTCCCCGGAGACGATCACGAAGAAGGATTCTTCCTTCTTGCCTTCGGCCACCAGGGGCTGATTCGCTGCGAAGCGCTCCCAGTGGCTGGCGAAAAGGACTTCCTCCAGCTCCGAGTCCGAGAACTCGTTGAAGAACTCTAACGGCCGGATGGCCTCGTACTTCTCCTCGTCCGAGGGCTCCTCCTCCACAGACTCGTCGGTGTGCTGGTCGAGCAGCCTGGCCAGATCCGCGGCCATCTCGGCACCGGTGCTGTAGCGCTGGCGCAGATCCTTTTGCATGGCCCGGCTCACGATGGTGGCCAACGCCTCCGGCACCTCCGGGCGCAGCTCGCGTAGGGGCGTCGGCTCGTCGTGCAGGATCATGCGGACCAGGGTCGGCAGGGCGCGGGAGGTGAAGGGCGGCTTGCCGGCGAGCAGCTCGTAGGTGACCACCCCCAGGGAGTAGAGGTCTGTCTGCGGCGTCAGGTTCTGGTCCCGGGCCTGCTCTGGCGACATGTAGCGCGGCGAGCCGAAGGTCCCCATGACCTGAGTGGCCTCGCTCTGCAATCGCTGGGCGATGCCGAAATCGCCGATCTTGGGCTCCCCGTCGGTGGTGAGCATGATGTTGGCCGGTTTGATGTCTCGGTGGGTGACGCCCCGGCGGTGCGCATAGTCCAGAGCGTTTGTGCATTTGTGGATGATGCGCACGAGGGCGTCGATGGGAAGAAGATTCTGAGACTTTATGTAGTTTCTGAGGGTGTCGCCGCCCTCGACGTACTCCATGACGATATAGGGGACGCCGACTTCCGCCTCACCCGCGTCGTAGACGCGGAGAATATTGGCGTTGTCGAGCTGCCCGGCCGCCTGTGCCTCGTTGTAGAACATCTTGCGCGCCAGGCGGTTGCTGGCGGTGTCCGCGTCGCGCGCCGAGCAGACCTTGATGGCCACCTTGCGGTCGATGAACGGGTCGTGGGCGATGTAGACCTCGCCCATGGCGCCCCGGCCAGCGACCCCCTCGACCTCGTACTTTCCGATCTTGTCGGGCAAATCGACAGCTGTCGCGTGGCTTGTCACCGGTTTCCCCCTAAACCAAACGGCGGTACGTGCCGTTAATCAGGAATGCCGTTAGTCAGCCCGGGTCCTCGAGACCGCGGGCGGTGAATCCTGGCTCGTACGGGACAGCCATGGTCGGGCCGCAGCGTCAAGGCCAGGACGAGGTCGTATATCGTCGAACCGATGTGCTCATTGATGTTGATATCGGTTAGAAATCCCGATACTGGAATCTCCGCGGGGCAAAAGCGACCGACGCGTCTTTTCGCCGGACGCCAGCCCCGCGGGGCGCGGGCGGTGTGAATCTTCGAGGCCGCGTGCGCACCGTCATCGCTCGGGGCGGGCTGAGTCTGCGGCTGCGGCGAAGACAGGCCATGGCGATCCAAGGGAGGGGCTTATTGCGGGGCACACCGATACGGCGCCTGCCGGGCCCGGATCAGCGGCTGGTCGTGCGCCCGCGGGCCGTCTCGGCATCCGGGCTCATTCGCTGCGGGCCGTGCAGCAGGCGTCGCCACCGTTCCGTCACCTCGCAGGGTGATCCGTGAGAGAGCGACGCCGCTACATTCGCCAGCCGGTGCAGCTCGAGGCTGCGATCACCGCCCGGAGGGGGACGCGCCACGCTGGCATGATCGAGGACTTCTGCCCGGGCGGCCTTTTCGTGCGTTGTGAGGAGTTGGCCAAGCCCCCGCCTGGCCAGAAGCGGCAGGTGGCGCCGGAGGACCGCATCCGGGTCGACTTCTCCCTTCCCTACCGCGGCCGGCACAAGATCTTCGAGCTGGAAGCCCGCGTGGCGGGCCTTTTCAAGGGAGGACTGGGGCTTCAGTTCATCGATCCGGACCCGGACGCGGTGGACGCCCTCCAGGTGCTCGCCGACCAGACGAACAAGACGCGCAAGGCCTCGTTCCGTGCGGAGGTCTCCGACGAGGACACCCGAGCGCCGCGCACCGTCTCCGAGGCGCCGCGGATTCTCGCGCGTTTTCGGGGTATCGTGAACGACTTCGTGAGCAGGCAGCTCGAGGGGCTGTTCGAGAAGGCCCGGCAGACCTTGTTCTCGGCCGCTCGTGACGCGGGCAGCAACGCCGAGGAGCGGGAATACTTCGAGGCGCTTCAGGAGATCGAGAACGTCCGCAGCACGGTGGAGAGCTCCTTTCGCGACGACATCGTGCGTCAGCTCGACGAGCTCGGAAAGGTGCAGGGGGTCGGAGGCGAGAGCGAAGACCGGGAAGCGATGTCGGACCTGTCCCTGGTCGACACTCAGAGCTTCAACGACTGGCTGGAGATCAAGAAGCTTCTGGAGAAGGCCAAGCCGCGACATCAAGAGAGCTGCTACAAGGTCGAGCGGCGTCTGTCCCATCTGCTGCGGCTGCCGGTGGACGAGCAGAACAACCCTGTCGGTCCCACCAGCATCTGCTCCGCCTACCACGACGCGTTACAAAACCTGGGGGTGAGTCGACCGGGTCGGGCCGCTCTCTTCAGATCCCTCGGACGGACCGTTATCGGAAACCTCGGTAACCTCTACGACGAGCTCAACGAGCTGTTCGAGCGCAGCGAGGTGCTGCCCGGCCTCGAGATGCCGGCCCCCAAGCCGCCGCATCAGCCGAGAAGCGAAAGCCCGAGGCGCGAACGCGCTGCGGAAGAGGCAACGCACGCCGACACCCAGCAGTGGGCGGATACGGCCACCGGACGCTGGGGCGAGACGGAGAGCGGGAGGTGGGCCGATACCCGCAGCGCGCACCGGGCGGCAGCGGCCCCCCAGCGGGGAGCCGGGCCCGCGCAGCCCCTGGCGCAGCAGGGACCTGCGCCGTCACCCGCGGCGGTCGGCGACTATGGTTTCGTCGTACAGCAGGCGTACCAGACGGCGCGCAACCTGCTGGACCTGCAGCGTCATCTGGCGTCCGCCGCCCCGGCCGGCGGTGAGCGGGGCGAGCCCGGGACACTGCCGGCGCCCGCCGCGGGTGCCTTTCGAGTCGATGAGATATTCGATTTCCTGACGAAGCTCCAGCGCGAGGACAGCAACCGCCCGGTGGACGAGACGACCCGCTTCGACCTGCGCTCGCGAGTGCTGGGAGGCCTCGATGCCGCCCAGAAAGACGAAGACGAGACGAAGCGCAAGGAAGTCGGCCCCGGGGAGCGGGACGCCATTGAGGTGGTGGGAGCGCTGATCAACTCGATACTGGAAGACCCCAGCGTCGACGACGGCGCCAAGGCGCGCGTCGGCAAGCTCTCGGTGCCGCTCCTCAAAGTGGCGCTGCAGGATCCGAGCTTCTTCGACAACGAAGATCATCCCGCCCGTCAGGTGGTCAACCAGCTCGGGCGCGTTGAGCTCTCTGCCGGTGACCCCGGCGAAACCACGCGCTTCCGTCTGCGGCGCAGCGTGGATCCTCTCATCCGGCGCGTTCTCACCGAGTACGAGGACGACCCGAGGGTCTTCGACGACGTGCGGAACGAGCTTGATCGCCTTGCCCACGACCGCGAGCAGGAGTACACGCAAAACGTCGCCGAGGTGATCAAGTCGTGTGAGGCGCAGCAAGCCCTGATCCAGGAGCTGCGCAGGGAATCCGGTACCGATACAGCGGAACATCGCAAGCCCGCCGACGTTCCTGCTGAGTGGAAACGCTGGCTGGAGCGTGCCAAGAGTCTTGAGCTGGGCAACGTTCTGATGCTGGATCAGGATATGCCCGAGCCCAAGCGCGCCCATCTAGCGTGGGTCGGAGAGGACCCGAAGACCTACGTCTTCGTCAACTCCGAGGGCCGAAAGACGGCCTCGCTGAGCCCGAGCGAGCTCGCGATGCAGCTGCGCCGTGGCTCGGCCAAGGTGTTGGACGACGCCGACTTGCCCATCATGGAGCGCGGGCTCTTCGGTATGTTGACCGGTATGCACGAGAACCTCGTGCAGAAGGCGACGCACGATCGGCTGACCGGGCTCTTGAATCGGCGAGAGTTCGAAGAGCGCCTGCGTCAGGCCCTGACCGCCTCGCTCCGGGATCAGAAGAAGCACGTACTGTGTCACCTGGATCTGGATGGATTCAAGGTCATCAACGAGGCCTGCAGTCGCAGGGCCGGAGACCGATTGCTGGCACAGCTCGGCCGCGTGCTCAAAAAGCACGTGGGAAGCAAGGGCGTGGTGGGACGCTTTGACGGCGACGACTTCGTGATATTGCTTCTGGATTGCTCCGAAGAGCAGGGGCAGCGTTTGGCCGAACGACAGCGCGTCGCCATCGAGCAATCCCGCTGTGTTTACAAGGGCCAGACCTTCTCTCTCACCGCGAGCATCGGTTTGGTACCGGTTACCGCCGAGAGCGCGAGCGCGGCGGATCTGCTCGATACGGCCGCAGCCGCCTGCGAGACGGCGAAAGAGGGCGGCGGCAACCGCATTCAGGTCGAGCAGGTGAGTGATGTCGAAGACACGTTTCACTTCGCCGGGGAGGAGTGGGCAGAGCGCATCCGGAAGGCTCTCCATGAGAATCTGCTGTCGCTTCGGGGCCAGCGCATCGTGTCCACTATCCCTGACGAGTCGGAGAAGACGCACTGGGAGATTCTGCTCAGCAGCCGTGATGATGACGGCCAACCGGGGGCGCCGGCGGAGTTCATCCGCGAGGCGGAACGCGCCAACCAGATGCCGGCCGTGGACCGTTGGGTCATCCGCAAGACGCTCCAATGGATGGCCGAGAACCGCAAGACGATCATGAAGCTCGGCGGCCTCGCCATCAATCTTTCCGGTCATACCCTGAGTGACGACAAGCTGATCGGATATGTCATCGAGCAGTTCACAGAAACGAAGGTGCCGCCGGCGAAAGTGGTCTTCGAGATAACGGAGTCGGCTGCGATCGAAAATCTCTCCAACGCGCAGAACTTCATCAAGGTGATGAAGGACTATGGCTGTCGCTTTGCTCTCGACGACTTCGGAACAGGTCATTCCTCTTACTCCTATCTTCGTAATCTGCCGGTCGACTATCTCAAGATCGACGGTATGTTCGTGAAAGACATCGTCGACAATCCAACCGACTTCGCCATGGTTAAATCGATCAACGAGATCGGCCACTTCATGGGTAAGAAGACGGTGGCGGAATACGTCGAGAACGATCAGATACTCGCCAAGCTGCGGGAGATCGGAGTCGACTATGTGCAGGGCTTCGGTATAGCGGAACCGTTCTTTCTGGACGAGAAGCACTGAGCGCCGTGAGGCCGGTGGGCGTGAGGTCGCGATTGAGGTCCTGGTACCGCGAGAACGTCTTTTAGAGTAGTCTTTGGTCCGCGCGCATCGCACAGCGAGACGATCTGCGGGTGGTTGAAACTGTGGCTGCTTCGGCACGGCACTTGACAACGGCAACACGCACTGTCCTGTTCACCGATCTGGTCGATTACACGACTCGCGTCTCGCACGCCGATCGGGAGGGTCTGCACCGCATCCTCAAGGAGCACGAGGAGATGGTGCGACCCGCCGTGGAGCAGAGCGGGGGCCGCGTCGTAAAGAACATCGGCGACTCTTTTCTATGCTTGTTTGCATCCGCGACCGACGCGCTGCGCGCCTCCCTCGAGATACTGCACGCCACACGCGTGCGGGACGACTTCGGTATCCGCATCGCGCTGAATACCGGCGATGTGGAAGAGATCGAGGGTGACGCTTTCGGCGACACGGTGAATCTGGCGTCGCGGATCCTCCAGAAGACACCCGCCGATGAGTGCTGGTTCGGCCTGGGCACTCGCCTGTGCATGAAGGACGCGGAGATCCCCTGGGAATCCGTCGGCCGTCTGCGATTGAAGGGCATCGCGCGGGAGCAGGATTGCTTCCGGGTTGTGCCCCGACACAGGGTCTGGCTCCCCCACCGCGTGGCGGGGTCGGTGCGCAACCGGCGGCTGGTGCGTCTGCAGCCGGGGGGAGGAGCGCCCCGACTACCGCCCGATCCGGTGATCGTGTTCGAGGGGTTCAAGACCGGCTCCAGCGAGCTCGAGGACGCCATCGCGGCGCTGCCCATCCTGGATCCGGCGGCGCTTTTCCTGGCCACCTACATCATCGCCACCGACGCGCGGGAAGAGTGGACCGACAGCGGACGCGGTCTCGTGATCGGCACATCCGAGGCCATCGATAACGCCATCGAGCAGCTTCGCAGGCAGGGGCAAAGCCGGACGTCGGAGAGCGACGTCGAGACGATGGCCATCGGCACACGCTCGCTGTCGTACCTGGAGCTCGTGATCTACGGCCTGGCCCTGCCCAAGGTGCCTTTCTCGGACGTGGTCAGCAGCTACAGCTACGACCTGCTGCCGGACGGGCGCTGGGTCACGCGGAGCGAAGAGCCCGTGCTGCGCGTGGAGGTCAAGGCGGAGGGCGTTACCCTGCAGGCGCTCAATCCGGGCATCTCCGTGAACGGGCGACTGCTCTCCTCGGGCGAGTCGTTGCACCTCGAGAAGGCGGCCGTCATCGGTACCCCGTCCAATACGGTGGAGTATCGCCCGACGGACCAGGGCTACGTCGGCGTGCTGCTCGCCGAGGCACCCATGCGCCTGAGCGTGGTGTACGGCCAGACCGCCGAGCTCGGGCGCAAGCCCAATCCTCCCGGGCTCGCCTTCCCCACACGCGAGGGCCAGGAGAACATTCAGTGGTGCTCGGGGAGCCGGGCCGCCCGCGCCCGCGCCAGTGGGTTCACTTTCGACCGCGCGCTGGCCGGGCGCCGCCAAGCCGCCGTCAAGTTGGGCACCGACACCATCGAAGTGGTGCCGCTGCACGAGAGCTGCGCGACGTACCTGCTGCGGGACCGGCAGCTCGTGTACGTGGAGGAGCCAGAAACCATCGAGGTGGGTGACATAGTGGTGGCAGGCACCACGGTGGTACGCCTGCGCGCGCCCAACTGACCCCAAATACCGGCACTACACCTCCATTCACTCCGGCATTTTTTGGCTCTTCGCGGATTTCCGTGAATGGCGGCGATCCGTGTCGTCCAAGATGGGTCCCGGGGTATGTGCCGCGCAGTCGCAAGCCCGGCAGGGCGGGGCCGAGGGTCGGCCACAGCGCTGTGGGGTTAGGCGCACGCTCGACCGAAGCCCGCGTAAACCTCGTTCGGCACGGCCCGGCCCCGCATGCACCGGAGGGTCCCCAGGCCATTTCGGGGCTTGCGACGGAGAGGTGCGTGCCCCGGGACCCGGCATCGCACAACGAAGCCGTCCGTCTCGCGGAAATCCGCGAAGAGCCAAGCCGTCACGTTCGCGGGTGGGACGCGCGCATCCGCGTTCCGTTATCCTTGGCGTCCATAGAAGCCGATAAGGCAGCGGCCCGCGGAGGAGAGCCCGCGGAGGAGAGGAGGATGGCTTTCCCGAGACATGCGCGGTACGTCGTCATCGGTGCGGGCGTTCATGGCCTCAGCACCGCGTGGCACCTGGCACTCGAGCTCGAAGCGCGCGGCCGGGGCGACGGTCGCGACATCCTGGTGCTGGACAAGACCGGGATCGCGGCGGGCGCTTCGGGTATCGCCTGCGGGGTGGTGCGCAACAATTACTACCAACCGGCCATGCGCGAGCTCATGGCGCACAGCGTGGCGGTGTGGGAGGGCGACGCCGAGGCTTTTCACTACCATCCCGTCGGCTACCTGCAGATCAGCCCGGAGGCCATGCGCGAGGACGTGGCCGCCATCCACGAGCAGCAGACGGCCATCGGCTACGAGTCCGCCTTCGTCGAGGGTGAGCGCGAGAGCGCGAGATACATGCGTTCTCTGCTGGACGACTGGCAGGCGCGGGGCATCACCTCCGTGCTGCACGAGAAACGCGGCGGCTACGCCAACAACACCGCCTCCATGTACGGGCTCGCCGCCAAGGTGGAGAGCCGGGGCGTGCGCATCCTCACCGGCGTCAGAGTGACCGGGTTCGGCCTGAATGGGGGTGCGGTGACCGCGGTGGAGACCCAGCGCGGCACTATCGAGACCGAGTACGTGGTGGTCGGGGCCGGGCCATGGGTCAAGCAGATCTGGGACATGCTCGAGCTCCCCGGCACCGCCGCCATCCGAGCGCCGGACGGGACCATGCACGAAGGTCTGCCCATGTGGACGTACTGGGCGTTGCAGGAGGGCACTCTGGGTGTGCCCCCTGACTTCCTCAAGACCAACGACGGTGGCATGCCGCCCGTCATCCACGTGGACACGGACGCGCCGCTGTACTCGGACGTGGACGGATCGCTCATCACCGACCGCATGTGGGGCATCTACTACAAGCCCGATTTCCACTTTGGTGGCGTCCAGGGCGGCGCGATGCCGAGGAAGGTGGAGCGGGATGCGGACGCCGTGCAGGTCGATCCCTACGGGCCCGAGTCCCCCGAGTTCGTGGTGGACGACGAGTTCGCGCACGTGTGGTGCTCGGCGCTCGCCTTCTGCCAGAAGCGCTTCCAGGGGAAGATCGAGCGCTACAAGAAGGAGCCCTCGGGCGGCATCGGCTGCTTCACGCCCGACAGCTTCCCGGTGTTCGACGTGTTTCGCGAGAATGTCTATGTCATCGCCGACTCGAACCACGGCTACAAGATGATCGGGGTGGGCAAGCTCGTGGCCCGGGAGATCGCGGGCGAGCGGAGCGCGCTGCTGGAGCCTTTCCGCTTCTCGCGCTTCGCCGAGGGCAGGCTGCACCCCACCTCGCACAGCCCCTTCCCCTGGAGCTGATAGGGCGGGATATCCGCCGCGTGGTTGCCAACGGCGCAGGCCCTTGGCAGGATCTGGTATACGGTATACAAGCGCTCAAAAGCGGATGAAACACGTCGAACCGAGCAAAGGGGTTACACGGTGACTGGGAAGCCACTGACAGACATCGAAATTGCCCGTGGGGCGTCCGTGCGGCCGATCACGGAGATCGCGCAGCGGCTGGAGATCCCGGCCGACGCGCTCATGCAGTACGGGCCCTACAAGGCCAAGATCGCGCCGGATTTCCTCTCCTCCATCGAGGATCGACCCTCGGGCAAGCTCATCCTGATGACCGCCATCACGCCGACTCCGGCGGGGGAGGGCAAGACCACGACCACCATCGGTCTGGGCGACGCCCTCAACCGTCTGGGACGTAAAGCCACCATGTGCATCCGTGAGCCCAGCCTGGGCCCCTGCTTCGGGATCAAGGGGGGCGCCGCCGGCGGCGGCTACGCCCAGGTCGTGCCCATGGAGGACATCAACCTGCACTTCACCGGCGACTTCCACGCCATCGGCACCGCGCACAACCTGCTGGCCGCGATGATCGACAACCACATCCACCACGGCAACGCGCTCGACATCGACGCGCGCCGCATCAGCTGGAAGCGGGTGATGGACATGAACGACCGGGCGCTGCGCGAGGTGGTCGTGTCGCTGGGAGGCATCGGCAACGGCTTCCCCCGACAGGACGGTTTCGACATCACGGTAGCGTCCGAGGTGATGGCCATCTTCTGCCTCGCCACCGATCTCGGGGATCTCGAGCGTCGCCTCGGCAATATCGTGGTGGCGCAGAACCGCAACCGTGAGCGCATCACGGCTCGCGATCTTCAGGCCGACGGCGCCATGACGGTGCTGCTCAAGGAGGCCCTGAATCCGAACCTGGTCCAGACGCTGGAGAACAACCCCTGTTTCGTGCACGGGGGACCGTTCGCCAACATCGCGCACGGCTGCAACTCGGTGATGGCCACCAAGACCGCCCTGAAGCTGTCCGACTACGTCGTCACCGAGGCCGGCTTCGGCGCCGATCTCGGGGCCGAGAAGTTCTTCGACATCAAGTGCCGCAAGGCGGGGCTGACGCCGAACGCGGCGGTCATCGTCGCCACCGTGCGCGCGCTCAAGATGCACGGCGGCGTGGCCAAGGACGCTCTGGGCAAGGAGAACGTCGACGCGGTGCGCGTCGGGTGCGAGAACCTGACGCAGCACGTGCGCAACGTGAAGAGCTTCGGGGTGCCCGTGGTGGTGGCGGTGAACCGCTTCAGCGCCGACACCGAGGCGGAGCTCGGCACCGTACGCGATGCAGCGCGCGCGGAAGGCGCCGAGGCGGTGATCTGCTCGCACTGGGCCGACGGTGGCGCCGGCGCCGAGGCGCTGGCCGAGCAGGTGGTGAAGTTGGCCGAGAGCGGGCAGGGCAAGTTCAAGCCCCTGTACGAGGACGAGCTGCCGCTGTGGGACAAGATCGAGACCATCGCCACGCGCCTCTACGCCGCGGCCGATGTCAGCGCCGAGGGCCGCGTGCGCAACCAGATCAAGAACTTCCAGGACGGCGGCTACGGCCACTTCCCGGTGTGCATGGCCAAGACGCAGTACAGCTTCTCGGTGGACCCGAACGCCAAGGGGGTACCCTCGGGACACGTCGTTCCCATCCGCGAGGTGCGGCTCTCGGCGGGGGCGGAGTTTTTGGTTGCCATCTGCGGTGACATGATGACCATGCCGGGCCTGCCCAAGGAACCTGCCGCCAACAACATCCGCATCGACGAGAACGGCTACGTCGTCGGTTTGTTCTGAGGCCGCGAAACCGGCAGCACCGTGGGAGCGGCTGATAGCCGCGAAACATCGCGCCTGGAAACCTGCCTCCCGCGGTTCGCGGCCAACGGCCGCTCCTACGAGCGCAACGGTCGCGGACGGGAGTCCGCTCCCACGAGGGTTTGCTCCCGCAGTGCAGCCTTGCGGGTGGGAGCGCTTGGCAAGCGCGATATTCGTGGTCGCGGTTCGGTATCCGGTCCTACAACCGGGTTCTTCCTCTTTGATGCAAGGAACGGGCTAATGGCCCGCCCACAGACACGCGTCGCACAGGAATACCTGCACGTTCTGCGCTCGCCGTACGTGGTGTTGGTTGCCGGCGCCGTCGTGCTCGCGCTCAACATGGGCGTGCGCCAGACCTTCGGCCTGTTCCTCGAGCCCATGACCGAGGCGCTCGAGGTGGGGCGAGGCTCGTTCTCGCTGGCCGTGGCCGTGCAGAATCTGCTGTGGGGGATGCTCACGCCGTTCTGCGGGGCGCTGGCCGATCGGTGGGGCACGGGGCGGGTGCTGGTCGCGGGCGGTGTGCTCTACGCGGCGGGTCTCGTCGTGATGGCAGTGGTGCAGACGCCCCTGGGCATGCATCTGGGTGCCGGCGTGCTCACCGGTGCCGCGATCAGCGCCAGCGGTTTTCCCCTCGTGCTCGCGGGGGTGGCGCGCGCGGCGCCCGAGCGGCAGCGCAGCACCTGGCTGGGTATCGCCTCGGCCGGCGGCTCCATCGGACAGTTCGCCTTGTTGCCGGGGACCCAGCTGTTGATCGGCGGCTTCGGCTGGTCGAACGCGTTGCTCGCGCTGGCGGCGGCCTCGGCGCTGATCGCGGTTCTGGCGGCACCGCTCTCGGGTAAGCCGCGGGCCGGGATCGGCGTCAGCACGCAGAGTCTCGGTGAGGCCCTCGCGGAGGCGCGCCGTCACCGGGGCTATCTGCTGCTCACGGCCGGTTTCTTCGTGTGCGGGTTCCACGTGGCGTTCGTGGCCACGCATCTGCCCGCGTACATCGCGAGCAGCGGGCTCTCCTCGTTCGTGGGCGCCACGGGCCTCGGGCTCATCGGGTTCTTCAACATCATCGGCAGCTTTGGGGCCGGTTACCTCGGTGGGCGCCACCGCAAGAAGCATCTGCTGGCCGGCATCTATGTCGCGCGCGGTGCCGCCATCGCCCTGTTCATGAGCGTGCCCATGACAGAGACGACCGTTTGGTTGTTCTCTGCCGTGTTCGGTCTCCTGTGGCTGGGCACGGTGCCGCTGACCAGCGGTCTCGTCGAGCAGATCTTCGGCCACCGGTATATGGCCACGCTCTTCGGCATCGTCATGCTGAGCCACCAGATCGGGGCCTTCTTCGGCGCCTGGCTGGGTGGGCTGAGCTACGACCTGACCGGATCGTACGACGCGGTGTGGCTGCTGGCGGTGGCGCTGGCGCTCGCCGCCGCGGCCTTGCACTGGCCCATCGCCGATGCACCCATCAGGCGTCCCGTCTCCGCCGCCGAGGTGTGAGCACAGGAACGCAACGAAGAGTTAACCACGGAGGACACAGAGGGCGTTTTCGGTCAGGGAAGCCCGGGTAGCTTTTCGAGGTCGTCGTCGATGGAGTAGTAATCGCCGGCGTCGGCGACGAAGCCGTGGCGCACGGTCCTGAGCCCCGTGGGCGGGTCCAGTGTTCCTGCCGCGATGGCGATGCCGTCGGACTCCAGCCGATCGAAGAACAAGCTCGCGCCGCATTCACAGCAGAATCCTCGTCTCGCTTCGGGCGAGGATCGGTACCAGCGTAGACCCCGATCCTCCTCCAGCGCGAGATCCTCGCGCCGCGCGCGCGTGTACGCCGCGAAGTGCCCGTGCGTGCGCCGGCACTGGCCGCAGTGGCAGTTGATCACCTCTCTCAGCGGACCCTGTACCCGATAGCGCACCGCGCCGCACTCGCAGCGCCCCGTTTTTGTCTCGCCGTCAATCATTGCCGTGTACCTTCTTTTGTGCAAACAATTCCACCATAGAGGACACGGAGGACCCAGAGCAAACTTAAAGGAAAAATATCCTTGGCAGCGGAGATACGTTTCGCGCCCTTCCGTTTCATTGTAATTTCTTTCCTCCGTGTCCTCCGTGTCCTTCGTGTCCTCTGTGGTTGATCTGTTCGCGTTTCACGGACGAGGGCTGCGGCGGCTCACCAGCCCCACGCCGATGAGGATGAGGGCGAGGGCGGTGACGGCCTCCGGGCTGGGGCGGTTCAAACACCGTCGCGCCGAGGCTGCTCACCAGGCGGAAGTACAGATCTATTTTTCGCCCCGCGATATGCCACCTGACAGGGTTCAAAGAAAAATAGATCTGTCCCCTTTTGTGCCTTTTGTCCGATGCGGGCAGCTCCGCGTCCGCAGGCGTGGACTGGCGAGAAATGCTGCCTAGAAAGGCCCAACGGCTATGCGGCCGTCCTGCGTGCGAAGAACTCCCGCACGGCGCCGATGGTGGTGCGCACGTCCTCCGCGCCGACATCCAGATGCGTGACGAAGCGGATGGGATGGCGCTGGTTGACGACAATGCCGCGCTCCTTCAGATAGCGCAGCAGCGCCTCCCCGCGGTCCGGGCCCGGATATGCGAACACCATGTTGGTCTGCACCGCGGCCGGGTCTACCTGCATCTCCTCCACCTCGGCCAGGCCCTCGGCGAGCATGGCGGCGTTGGCGTGGTCCTCGGACAGCCGCTCGACGTGGCTCTCCAGTGCCACGATGCCCGCGGCGGCGAACACGCCCGCCTGGCGCATGCCGCCGCCGGCCACCTTGCGCCAGCGCCGCGCGCGTTCGACGAAGTCGCGCGGACCGCAGAGCAGAGAGCCGACCGGCGCGCCAAGCCCCTTGGACAGGCAGAAGGATACGCTGTCGAAGTGAACGGCGATGGCAGTGACCGGCACGCCCAGCTTCACTGCGGCATTGAAGACCCGGGCGCCGTCGAGGTGTGAGGAGAGGCCGTGACGACTCGCGAGGGCGCGTGCCCTCGGCAGATAATCCAGTGGTAGCACCTTTCCGTTGAGCGTGTTCTCGAGCCAGAGCAGGCGCGTGCGCGGGTAGTGATCGTCCTTCGGCTTGATCGCTGCCTCGATGCGCGCGAGCTCGATGGTGCCGTCGCGCTCCATGGCGAGCGGCTGGGGCTGAATACCCCCCAGGACCGCGGCGCTGCCCCCCTCCAACCGGTACGTGTGGGCCTCTTCCCCGACGAGAAACTCGTCGCCCCGCTGGCAATGGGTGAGCAGCGCGACCAGATTGGCCTGGGTCCCACTCGGGACGAGCAGTGCGGCCTCCTTGCCCAAGCGTTCCGCCGCCATCACCTGCAAACGGTTGACGGTGGGGTCCTCGCCGTACACGTCGTCGCCGACCTCGGCCTCCGCCATGGCCTTGCGCATGGCGGCGGTGGGGCGCGTGACCGTGTCGCTACGCAGATCGATCGTTTTCATCGCCGCCAAAGAACTCACCAGAGAAAAAACTCACCCCAGAGGACACAGAGGGTCTCACAAAGGACACAGAGTAAAACAAATTCCAAAGATCCTTAGCATCGATAGCATATTACCGACAGCCCCCGAACCAGGCGGTCTTTGCCTTTGAAAATTCTAGCTTCTTTCCTCGGTGCCCTCCGTGTCCTCTGTGGTGATTCTGTTGTTGTTCAGCGAATGCACAGCGGTGGGCTGCCCAGGCGCTCGCGCGGCGCACCCAGCACCGCCTCGAAGGCGAGCGCGACGGCGAGCAGCCGCTCCTCTTCCCCGTAGGGCGCCAGGAGCTGCAGTCCCACCGGCAGGCCCGCGCGATCCAGGCCGACCGGCGTAGAGATGGCGCACAACCCCAGATAGTTGGCAACGCAGGTGTTGCGCAGAGCGGCGAAGTTGCATTGGCGGTAGCTCTGGAGCTCGCTCACCTCGTCCAGCGCCGGCGGCGTGATGGGCACGGTGGGCGATGCGATGACGTCGCACGCTTGGAAACGTTCCTGCACGGCGTCGGCCAGCGTCTCGAGCTGCTGAAGGCGCTGGAGATATTCCCGGGCCGAGATGCTGCCTCCGTCGGCGATGCGCGAGGTGACGATGGGATCCAGCATGTCCCGCCACTCGGGCAGGCGCGTGGAGAGAAACGCGTCACACTCCGCCGACACGACGCTCCCCGCCCGCAGGAGCTCGATGGCCTCCGCGGCTTCGGGCATCGGCTGATCGTGTAGTCTGGCGCCGCGCGCCGCCGCCTCGTCCAGCGCCGTGCGTACGGCCTCCGCGACGCCGGGATCGCAGTCCTCCCACAGACAACCGTCGCCGATGCCCACCCGCAGCCCGACCACGTCCACCGGCCTCGGCTGGCGTCCCGCATTCGTCATCTCGGGATCCAGGGCCGCGAACGCGTAGGCGACGTCGAGCACGCTGCGCGCCAGAACACCCGCGGTGTCCAGGGTCGAGCTCAGCGGCACGATGCCCTCTATCGGCCAGCGTTCCGCGCTTGTCTTGAAACCGACGGTGCCGGTCATGCTCGCCGGAATGCGCACGGAGCCCGCCGTATCCGTGCCCAGGGCGAGCAGGGCCGATCCTTCGCACAGGCTCACGGCCGCGCCGCTGCTGGAACCGCCCGGCACGCGGTGGCGCTCCGCGTCCCACGGATTGCGCGGGGTGCCCCAGTGGTTGTTGACTCCGAGCCCGCCGAATGCGAGCTCTACCGTATGCGTCTTACCGGTGATGACGGCAAGCTGGCGCCGCAGCGTCCGCACCAGCGGACCCTCCCGCTCCCACTCGGGAGGCAGCCGTCGCGGCGTCCCCGCATACGTCGGGTACCCCTGCACACCGTAGAGGTCCTTGACGGATACGGGCAGACCTTGCAGCGGACCCAGGTCGATCCCGGTCTCGAAGACGATGTCGGCGGCCCGCGCCTGGCGCTGCGCCAACTCGTCGGACCAGAGCTTGTATGCGTGCAGCTCGGCGCCAAAGCTCTCGTGGCGATCGCATGCCGCGTCGAGCAGATCCACGACGTTGAGCTCGCGCCTTCGCAGTGCCGCTGCGATGGCGTGCAGTGGTTGATCGTCGATGCCCTTCATGCGGGATGGGGGTTCCGGGGCCTGGCCCGACAGCGTGCTAGTTTGCTGGGGCGCAGCGCGCTCTGCAACCTGTCAGCGAGCACGCCGGGCCGGCACGCGCGCTCAGAAAGCCAGTAGAACGCCGAACAGCGCGATCGCGAGGGCCCACGCCGCCACGACCTCCACGTCGATGATGCGAGGCCTGGAGGGTAATGGGTGGGTGTAACTCCGTGCCGTATGCGCGTTCATCGGCAATACCGTGCCTTCGCTGCAAATCCGGCCGCTCGGGCTGGCCGGCGCGTGGCACTATGGTCGGCATTTACGGCGGCTTGCGCTGTGCTTTTTGTCACACCTGGCCGCGGTTCTCCGCAGGTGTGCGGGGTCCGGGTCAATCCCCGCGGACTTCGGTTACCATGCGCGTCAATCGAGGAACGTCGTGAATGAGGAGTGCCCCGCGGCGGCGCTCGACGAGCCCGGCGCGTTGGAGCTCGCTCAGCTCACGGCTGACGGCTTCGCGGTGCGTGCAGACGCGGCTCGCGATGTCGGCGTGGATCGGTGCAGGCCGGATCTCGGCGCTGCGCTCGTCGCGCATGTGCGCGCGGGCGAGCCGCAACAGCTCCGCGTGAATTCGGTTCTTCACGCCCAGCGCCCCGAACTCGAACACGCGCTCGGACAGGTGGCGCACCAGGCGCACGGCCTCCTGGAGCACCGCCTCGGCGACCTCCGGGTGCTCATGCCTGACCTCGCGAAAGACGTTCGAAGGCATGGCCGCAACCAGCGAGTCCGTGAGCGCGACCACGTTCGCCGAGCGGCCCTTGCCGTCGATGGCGGAGAGGTCCCCGAACATCTGCCCTGAACCCAGATCCCGGAAAGTGACCTCTCGGCCCGACGGGGAGCAAAGCGTCACCCGCACCTTGCCGCCCACGATGAAGTACACCTCGGTGGAGGTGTCCGGGTAGGAAAGGATCTGCTGGCCCGCGGCATAGCGATGCCAGTGACAACGGCTGGCGACGACGCGGCAGTCGTCGGGACTCAGCGTGCGGAAGACATCGATCCCGAGCAGCGTTTTGTCGGTCGGATCCACCATGCCTGTCGTCGCCCCCCTGTCAGGTCCGCAGTCGCTGACGCTGTCGAACCAGTCGTGCGAAGTTGTTGTACAGGCGGCGCGCGTCGCGCCGGAAGTGCTCCATGTGCAGCGCCGCCTGGGCCTTGAGCCCGTCGAGGGCATGCGCCCCGAGGGTGCGCCGCAGGGATTGTCGATAGGCGGGCACCTCGCCCCACTCCGGCACCGTGCGCGGGGTGAGCTCGACGTGATACTGGACGCCCCAGGCCGTCGGTCCGGTCCGGAACGCCTGCACCGCGCAGCCGGGGGAGCGTGCCAGGACCACGCTGCCCGACGGCACACGCGTCACCTCCGCGCCGTGCCACTGCAGGACCTTGCAACGCTTGGGCATGTCGGCGAACAGCGCATCGCGCGTCGCCTCCACCGTCAGCTCCACCTCGAGGATCCCCACCTCGGGCTGCGCCATCGGGCTGACCTCGCCTCCGAGTGCGTCGGCCAGCAGCTGGTGCCCCAGACACACGCCCAAAAACGGCATCCCCCGCTCGCGCACCGCCTCGCGGATGGCCGCCTTTTCCGGCACGAGCCACCCGTGCTTGTTCTCCTCCCACACGTCCATCGGTCCGCCCATGACGAGCAGCCCGTCGTATCCGCCGAGGGGCGGGATCGACTCGCCCAGGTCGAGCTCGACCGCGTCCCAGGACATACCGTCCTCGGCCATGAAATCTCGCAGCACGCCCGGATGTTCAACAACGATATGCTGGAGAACGAGAATGCGCATGGCCCAAGCCGTAGAGACGCGGACGCGACCCAATCTACCACGAAGGGTACGAAGGGCACGAAGGTTTCAAGGGCTTCAGCGTGGCAAAGCGGACCCTGCGGCCGTCAACGGTCGAGGTCCAGCGTTCGGCGCAGCGTGTTCGAGCTCACGCCACGTGCTCTTCGCGCCCTTCGCGGTTGAAGAGAGATTAGATGGCCGTCTCGGGGTGCGTCAGCGGTAATGGCTCGAGCGCGCCTCCTCGGGCGCGGCGATGCTGCACCGGCAGTCGGCATGGGTGTCACGACCCGGCACGGGGTCGATCCCTGCCAGGGCGTGGTCGACGTCGCAGGGCCGCCGCGGGCCCGCGCGCGGCAGACATCACACAGCCGTCGGGGAAGCAGACGCACTCATAGCGCTCGACGCCGTCGAGACGCAGCTCCTCGAGGCGCCCGAGCTCCCGCCGAGCGCTCTGTCATACGCGCCCCGGGGCATGGCGTCCGCGTCGCTGCCGCGCAGCGGACTTCGTTTCAGTACGGCCCCGGGGTCCAGGACTTTCGTGCCCATCACACCCCGGTTCGTTCCTGAGCACGGGCGCATATTGTATTATGTATTTTGTATTATCGCCCCGGGAGCCGAGTGGGCTATCTTTTACAGGGCGAACTCGTCCATTCTGCTGCCCGGACGGGCACGCGATGAAATCCTCCGCAAAAAGCACGCACACCACAGGCCGAAACATGGCAGAGCCAGAGCAGGCGGCGCGCGCGAAAAAGAAGAAGTTCGGGCGGGTGAGGGGGCGGCCGAAGGGCCGGTCCGTCGAGCCGCAGGCACTGGCGGAGGTGCAGGCGCTGCTCGGGGAAGAGTCGCGACGGCGCGACATGCTGCTCGAGCATCTGCACAAGATTCAGGACCGCTTCGGTTATATCCCGGCGGCGCACATCGTGGCGTTGGCCCACGAGATGAAGCTCTCCCACACGGAAGTCTACGAGGTCGCCACCTTCTACCACCATTTCGACGTGGTGAAGGAGGGGGAGAGTCCGCCTCCGGCGCTGACCGTGCGCGTGTGCGACTCCGTGACCTGCGAGATGCTCGGCGCCAATGAGCTCGTCGCCTCGCTCGAAGCGGGGCTGGGCGAGGGCGTACGCGTGCAGCGCGTGCCGTGCGTGGGGCGCTGCGACGCTGCGCCGGTGGTGGTGGTGGGCAGGAATCCCATCGGGCACGCGAGCGCTGACACCGTGCTGCCCAGGGTCGAGGCGCGCGAGGTGGAGCCCCCGCCCGTGCACGATCACGTCGACCTGGCCACCTATCGCCGCGACGGCGGGTACGGGCTGCTGCAGGCGTGTATCAGCGGGGAGCGCGACGTCGAGAAGGTCATCGAGAGCCTGGAGCACGCGGGCTTGCGCGGGCTCGGCGGTGCCGGGTTTCCCGCCGGGCGCAAATGGCGAATCGTTCGGGGCTTCGAGCCACCGCGGCTGCTCGCGGTGAACATCGACGAGGGCGAGCCCGGCACCTTCAAGGATCGCTTCTACATGGAGCGCGATCCCCACCGCTTTTTCGAGGGCATGCTCATCGCGTGCTGGGCAGTGGGCATCAACGAGGCCTACATCTACATCCGCGACGAATACCCTGCCATGCTGCGCCTGTTCCAGCAGGAGCTGGACGCGCTGCGTGCGGATCCGCCCTGCACCTTGCCCGGCGTGCATCTGCGGCGCGGGGCCGGCGCCTACATCTGCGGCGAGGAGTCGGGCATGATCGAGTCCATCGAGGGCAAGCGCGGCATGCCGCGCCTGCGCCCGCCCTATGTCGCCGAGGTGGGTTTGTTCGGCCGCCCCACGCTCGAGCACAACTGCGAGACGCTCTACTGGGTGCGCGACATTCTGGAGAAGGGGCCCGAGTGGTTCGCCGATCGGGGGCGCAACGGCCGCAAGGGTTTCCGCGCGTTCTCGGTGAGCGGGCGCGTGAACAGGCCGGGCGTTCATCTGGCGCCTGCCGGCATCACCATGCGCCAGCTCATCGATGAGTACTGCGGCGGCATGCAGGCGGGGCACGAGTTCTACGGATACTTCCCGGGCGGGGCCTCGGGCGGGATCCTGCCGGCGTCGTTGGGAGATGTCCCGCTCGACTTCGGCACCCTCGAGGAGCACGGCTGCTTCATCGGCTCGGCGGCGGTGATCGTCCTCTCGGACAAGGACCGCGCGCGCGCCGCGGCGTTGAACGCCATGCGCTTCTTCGCCCACGAATCCTGCGGCAAATGCACGCCGTGCCGCGTGGGCACGGCCAAATCGGCGGCGCTCATGGCGCAGCCCGAATGGGATCTGCCGCTGCTGGAGGAGCTCGCCCAGGCCATGGGCGACGCCTCCATCTGCGGCCTCGGGCAGGCCGCGCCGAATCCGATGCGCTGCGTCGTCAAATACTTTCCACAGGAGCTCGAGTGATAATGGCTGCTGTTGCCGAATCCATCGAGAGCGTCGCGTTCAAACTCAACGGCGAGGAGATAACGGCGTACGCCGGCGAGAGCATCTTGCAGGCGGCCAAGCGGCACGGCGTGGAGATACCGCATCTGTGCTACATGGAGGGTATGCGGGCCGACGGCAACTGCCGTGCGTGCGTGGTCGAGATCAAGGGCGAGCGCGTGCTCGCGCCTTCATGCTGCCGGCAGCCCCAGCCCGACATGGAGGTCTACACCGACAACGAGCGCGCCCTGCACTCGCAGAAGATGGTGCTCGAGCTGCTGCTCTCGGACGTGGCCGACAACAGTCAATACACGCGCGGGTCCGAGCTCGATCACTGGGCCGGCAAGCTCGGCGTGGGCAAGCCCCGGTTCGCGCCGCGCGAGAACCCCCAAGGGGATCTGTCGCATCCCGGCATCGCCGTGAACCTCGACGCGTGCATTCAGTGCACGCGCTGCGTGCGTGCCTGCCGCGAGGTCCAGGTGAACGACGTCATCGGCTACGCGTTCCGCGGCAATCACTCCGAGATCGTGTTCGACCTGGGTGACCCCATGGGGGAGAGCACGTGCGTGGCCTGCGGCGAGTGCGTGCAGGCGTGCCCCACCGGCGCACTGATGCCCGCGGGCGGCGTGGGCCTCGTCGAGCCCGACAAAAAGGTCGACTCGGTGTGTCCGTACTGCGGCGTGGGGTGTCTCCTCACCTACAACGTCAAGGACAACCAGATCATCCACGTCGAAGGCCGCGACGGGCCGTCGAACCACAATCGCCTGTGCGTCAAGGGCCGCTACGGCTTCGACTATGTGAGCCACTCCGACCGGTTGAAAAAGCCTCTCATCCGCAAGCCCGGCGTGCCCAAGGATCCCGCGCGGCCGGTGGACCTCGCCAACTGGCAGCACGCCTTCCGCGAGGCTTCCTGGGAGGAGGCGCTGGACGCAGCCGCCGGCGGCCTGCGCGAGATCCGCGAGCGCAAGGGTGCCGAGGGGCTGGCCGGGTTCGGCTCGGCCAAGGGCAGCAACGAGGAGGCGTACCTCTTCCAGAAGCTGGTGCGCACCGGCTTCGGCACCAACAACGTGGACCACTGCACGCGCCTCTGCCACGCGTCGAGCGTGGCCGCGTTGATGGAGGGGATCGGCTCGGGCGCCGTCTCCAACCAGGTCGCCGACGGCACCGCGGAGGCCGAGGTCATCGTGGTTATCGGGGCCAACCCCACCGACAACCATCCGGTAGCGGCCACGTTCATCAAGAACGCGGCCAAGGCCGGCAAGTGCCTCGTCGTCATGGATCCGCGGCGCACCCAGCTCGCCCGCCACGCAAGCTACTTCCTCCAGTTCGAGCCGGACACCGACGTGGCCCTGTTGAACGCGATGATGCACACCATCATCGAGGAAGGGCTGGTGGACGAGCAGTTCATCGCCGCGCGCACGGACGATTTCGAGGCCCTCAAGGAGAACGTCGAGAGCTTCAGTCCGGAGGACATGGCGCCCATCTGCGGCATCCCCGCGGAGACCATCCGCGAGGTGGCGCGCAAGTACGCCACCTCCGGCGCCTCGATCATCTTCTGGGGCATGGGGATCTCCCAGCACATCCACGGCACCGACAACGCGCGCTGCCTGATCGCGCTGGCGCTGATGACCGGCCAGATCGGCCGCCCCGGCACCGGGCTGCACCCGCTGCGCGGGCAGAACAACGTCCAGGGCGCCTCGGACGCCGGCCTCATCCCCATGGTGTATCCGGACTACCGGAAGGTGGGTGACGACGCGACGCGCAGGTTCTTCGAGAAGTTCTGGGGCGTGCAGTCCCTCGACCCGAAGCCCGGCCTGACGGTGGTGGAGATCATGAAGGCCGTGCTCGACGGTCAGATCGAGGGCATGTACATCATGGGCGAGAACCCGGCCATGTCGGATCCGAATCTTGGCCACGCGCGCGAGGCCATCGCGCACCTCAAGCACCTGGTGGTGCAGGATCTGTTCCTGACCGAGACGGCGTGGCTGGCGGACGTCGTGCTCCCGGCCTCGGCCTGGCCCGAGAAGACGGGCACCGTCACCAACACGGATCGGCGGGTGCAGCTCGGGCGCAAGGCGCTGGAGATGCCGGGGGAGGCGCGCGAGGATCTGGACCTCATCCAGGAGATGGCCCGCCGCCTGGGACTCGACTGGAGCTACGAGGGCGTCTCCGAGGTGTACGAGGAGATGCGCCGCGCCATGCCGAGCATCACCGGGATCGGCTGGGAGCGGCTGACCCGCGAGAGCTCGGTGACGTATCCCTGCGCGAGCGAGGACGATCCCGGCCAGGGTGTGGTGTTCGGCGACGGCTTCCCCACCGAGAGCGGCCGCGGTCGCTTCGTGCCGGCGAAGCTCATCAGCGCGGACGAGCTGCCGGATACCGACTATCCGCACGTGCTCATCACCGGGCGCCAGCTCGAGCACTGGCACACGGGCGCCATGACGCGCCGGGCCCGCGTGCTGGACACCATCGAGCCCATGCCGGTGGTGAGTCTGAACCCCAAGGACCTCAAAGCCATCGGCGGTGAGGCAGGCAAGCCCGTCAGGGTCACCTCCCGGCGCGGGGAGATCGTCGCCTACGCGCGGGTGGACGACGCGCTGCGTCCGGGAGACGTGTTCATCCCCTTCTGCTACCACGAGGCGGCGGCGAATCTGCTTACCACCGAGGCGCTCGACCCCTACGGCAAGATTCCGGAGTTCAAGTACTGCGCCGTGCGGGTGTCGGTGCCCGAGGACACCACCGAGGCCGCGTAGAGCGGGCTGAGCGAAGCGAAGCCCGCGGGCGCGGTGTTCGCGGCCAACGGCCGCTTCTCTACCTGCGGGGACTCCACTGGCAACGTAGGAGCGAGCTTGCTCGCGAACATTCGCGGCCAACGGCCGCTCCTACGAGCGAGTCGTTCGTGGGTAGGATTCCCGAGCCGATGGAGTGTGATCCGGTTCGCGGCTGACGTCCGTTCCAGCGCCGAAACCTCGCGTGTGGGAGCGGCTTGCAGCCGCGACGGTCGCGGATTGGAATCCGCTCCCACGGGTGCCAGTTGCCCATGCGAGGCGGGATCGGCGCGCCGTCGCGCCTGGAAAAAACCGCGTCGTGGCGAAGAAAGCCCTGCTGCCGGCGGCGTGTATCCTTGCGCCGTAGATCACGGCGAGGCATCGAGGTCCGACCTCGCGGGTACGGAGCGGAGCGCGGGCGATGGCGAGGCCAGACCATCGCCCTTTTTGTTTCGTGCTCGCGGCCGAGGCCGCTCCTGCCGTGGTTTGGATGCAGGAGCGAGCTTGCTCGCGAGCTTGCCGATTTGGTCAAACCGCAGGAACATTATCGCAGCAGGACCGCTCCCGCGAGGCAACGTCGCTCGTGGGAGCGCGTGCAGGCGCGACTAGGATAGCGGACGAGAGTCCGCTCCCATCAAGAGGAGCTGCGAATGTTCGATAGGACAGAGCGGATCGCCGGGTTCGATGAGGAGCTCTGGTCCGCGATACAGTCCGAGCAACGGCGGCAGGAAGAGCACATCGAGCTGATCGCCTCCGAGAACTACACCAGCCCGCGGGTCTTGGAGGCTCAAGGGTCGGTGCTCACCAACAAGTACGCCGAGGGCTATCCGCGGAAGCGCTACTACGGCGGATGCGAGTACGTCGACGTGGCCGAGGAGCTGGCCATCGAGCGTGCCCGCGAACTCTTCGGCGCCGACTATGCGAACGTCCAGCCACACTCGGGCTCCCAGGCGAACGCTGCAGCGTATCTGGCGCTCGCACGACCCGGTGACACCATCCTGGGCATGAGCCTCGCCGACGGCGGCCACCTCACGCACGGCGCGAAGGTCAATTTCTCCGGCAAGCTCTTCCACGCGGTGCAGTACGGACTCGACACGGCCACCGGGCGCATCGACTACGAACAGGTGCAGGCGCTCGCCCGCGAGCACCGCCCTCGCATCATCGTGGCCGGCTTCTCCGCGTACAGCCGCGTGGTCGACTGGCGAAGCTTTCGCAGCATCGCCGACGAGGTCGGAGCGTACCTCGTGGTGGACATGGCGCACGTGGCGGGTCTCGTCGCCGCGGGGATCTATCCCAACCCCGTGGCCGTCGCCGACGTCACCACCAGCACGACCCACAAGACCTTGCGCGGGCCGCGTGGGGGACTGATTCTCGCGCGCGCCAACCCCGACGTGGAGAAACGGCTGAGCTCGCTGGTGTTTCCGGGCACCCAGGGGGGGCCGTTGATGCACGTGATCGCCGCCAAGGCGGTGGCGTTCAAGGAGGCGCTGACGCCGGAGTTCAAGGATTATCAGAGACAGGTGGTCGAGAATGCGCGCAAGATGGCGGACGTGTTCATGCGCCGTGGCTACAAGATCGTCTCCGGCGGCACCGACAACCACCTGATGCTGGTCGACCTCATCGAGAAGGGCATTACGGGCAAGGATGCGGACGCCGCACTGGGGCGGGCCCACATCACCGTGAACAAGAATGCGGTGCCGAACGATCCGCAGAAGCCGTTCGTCACCAGCGGCATCCGCGTGGGCACGCCGGCCGCCACCACGCGCGGTTTCAAGGAGGCGGAGATCGAGGCGCTCACGGGCTGGATGTGCGACGTGATGGACGACCTGAACGACGAAACAGTCATCGCGCGGGTGCGCGAGCAGGTCCTCGAGCTCTGCGCGCGCTTCCCGGTCTACGGTCAGTGAAGGGTAGGGGCCCGTCTGAACCTCGATTCCGTAACACGAAGGTCAGGAAGATTCCACGAAGGGCACGAAGAACTCACACGAAAACGTAGGGTGGGCTGAGCGCAGCGAAGCCCACCATAAGGATAAAGATCACCGCGAAGGTCACCGAAGAACGCGAGGACAATTGCAAGAAAAGGGGGAAGGTTCGTTCCAACCCTTGGAATGCTCTTCAGAACAAGTCTTTTGCTTATTTCCTTCGTGAGCTTCGTGTCCTTCGTGATTATATGACGCCGTTTGTCCGGTCATGAAGCGGTATTCCATTTTCAGCCTCCTCCGGAACGCGCTCAGCCACCACGAGAACTGGCAGCGCGCGTGGCGCAGCCCGGACCCCAAGAAATCCTACGACGTGGTCATTGTGGGCGGCGGCGGCCACGGTCTGGCCACGGCCTACTACCTCGCCAAGGAGCACGGGATCACCAACGTCGCCGTGCTCGAGAAGGGCTGGCTGGGCGGCGGCAACACCGGCCGCAACACGACCATCGTCCGCTCCAACTATCTGTGGGACGAGTCCGCGCACCTCTACGAGCACGCCCTGAAACTCTGGGAGACGCTCAGCCAGGATCTGAACTTCAACGTCATGTTCAGCCAGCGCGGGGTGTACAACCTGGGCCATACGCTGCAGGACATGCGCGATATCGAGCGGCGTGTCAACGCGAACCGCTTGAACGGTATCGACGCCGAGGTGGTCACGCCCGCACACATCAAGCGAGCCGTCCCGATCATCAAGCTCGACGGCCGCTACCCGGTGCTCGGCGCATCGTTCCAGCCCCGCGCGGGAGTGGCGCGCCACGACGCGGTCGCCTGGGGCTTCGCGCGCGGCGCCGACGCGTTCGGTGTCGACATCATTCAGCAGTGCGAAGTCAGCGGCATCCGCCGCGACGGTGACCGGGTCATCGGCGTCGAGACCAACAAGGGGTTCATCAAGGCCGACAAGATCGGAGTGGTCACCGCCGGCAACTCGAGCGTGCTCGCCGCGATGGCGGAGCTGCGTCTGCCCATCGAGAGTCATCCCCTGCAAGCGCTGGTGTCCGAGCCGGTCAAGCCGATCTTCGACACGGTGATCATGTCCAACGCCGTGCACGCGTACGTGAGCCAGTCGGACAAGGGCGAGCTCGTCATCGGTGCGGGCATCGACTCATACAACGGCTACGGTCAACGGGGAGGTTTCGCAGTCATCGAGGAGACGATCGCCGCGGTGCTCGAGCTGTATCCCGTCTTCAGCCGGATGCGGCTGATGCGGCACTGGGGCGGCACCGTGGACGTGTGCCCCGACGCCTGCCCGATCATCGGCAAGATGCCCGTCAAGGGGCTGTACTTCAACTGCGGCTGGGGCACGGGGGGCTTCAAAGCGACACCGGGTTCGGGCTGGGTCTTCGCCCACACCATCGCCCGCGACGATCCGCACCCCTTGAATGCGCCCTTCTCTCTCGAGCGCTTCTCCACCGGCGCCCTCATCGACGAGCACGGCGCCGCCGCCGTAGCCCATTGAAATGAGCACTGTAGTAGGAGCGGCCTTGGCCGCGAACCGCCGAGGAGGACAACAAGGATTCTGTAGGAGCGGCCT
>JABAHQ010007355.1_pt4 | contig 26433 bp, 30 predicted proteins | sample 7062091 | NCBI WGS metagenome assembly JABAHQ01 (sample SAMN14534359, study PRJNA622989) | marine sediment metagenome | biome: marine biome [ENVO:00000428]; feature: marine pelagic biome [ENVO:01000023]; material: deep marine sediment [ENVO:00002113] | place: India: Gulf of Kutch | collected...
CCGAACCCCGAGGATCTTGATGATCCGCTTGCGCTGCCTGTCTGCGGAGTATTTTCCGTACTTCACCAACCCCTTGCAGATCACGTGGACCCCATTGGCGAGCATCCCCTCCTGCTGGATCAGCTCGCCTGCCTCGTAGTCGATGGGGACCATCAACTCCTGGAGCTGGGCAAACTCCTCATCGCTGAGGCCGGAGAAGATCGGAGCACAGTGAGCTTTGCTGCACTCAGTAGTCGAAGAGAGCGATTTTACTGGACTCATGTTAAGTTGACAAGGGGGCGGGTCCCGGGACCTGCCCCCTTGTTTTCCTTCAGTTCTCTGTTTCTCTTANNGGTGCTCGAAGCCCTTCTTGACTCCCATCTCCCCCGTCTCCAGGTCCAGGGCGTGACAGTAGAGGCACTGCCCCTGGTAGCTGGAGATAAAGTGGTTCTCCAGCGGATCGGCCTCAAAGCCGAAATGGATCTTATGGACTACGTTGGGGAAGGTGTCAAGGTGGCAGGTCATGCACACGGTCGGTATCTCCTCAGTAGCGACCCTCTCCCAGACGTTAGGATGGTTTTCGACCTCCTGAAGACCGAGGCTCAGCCTGAAGTCCCTTCCAATATCGGGCCGTGGCTTATGGCAATCGACGCAGCCCTCGGGCTTGGGGTCATCCACGGTTATCCCGGGAAGCTGGGGGACCTCCTCCTCCTGGGTGCGGACCACCGCAGCGCTGATTGCGATCATCATCGCTAGCACTAGCAGGATGATAAGTCCCTTCTTCACCGCGTATCACCTCCTTTCCCTTAGGGCTGCTCCTCCAGCCCGCTCTTCACTGCCATCTCCCCTGTCTCGAGATCCAAAGCGTGGCAATAGAGGCACTGCCCCTGATAAGAGGAGATGAAGTGGTTCTCCAGCGGATCTTCCTCAAACTCGAAGTGCTTCTTATGGACAATAGCGCTGAGCGGTTTGAAGCTCTCCGTGTGGCAGGACATACACAGACCGGGGATCTCCTGGGAGGCGACCATCCCGGAGATATCGGGGTGGCCCTCGAGCTCCTGGAGCTCAATGCTTAGCCGGAAATCCCTCTCGATATCGGGGCGAGGCTTGTGGCAATCGACGCAGCCCTGGGGCTTGGCATCTTCCACGGTGATCCCCGGAAGCTCGGGAACCTCCTCCTCCTGGGTGAGCACGGCAGCCGCTCCTATCCCGATAACAAAAGCCGTGATCAGCGTAATGATCAGGCCCTTTTTCACCTTTGATCACCTCCTTTCCAGCTTGAAACCTTAGCGTATCTCTGCCGCAAAAGTCAATGATCTAGGTCAGTTTGAGTGATGATTCCAGTCGCCGATCCGCCCTTTTACCCCACTTGATGGGGCCCTCCTGGAAGATGAGCTGGAGCCCGGCTTGGCTGCTGGATCTATGATGATATAATTCGACCTTGGAGGAAAACGATGTCACTGGCTCCCCTTAGAAGGGTCACTTGGCTCCTGATGCTCTTGCTCGTGGTCTCTCCTTCCTTAGGCCTTTCGCCCCCAGCGCCCCAGCTGCAGACCGAGCCGGACCCGCCGAGCTGCGACCTGGGAAGATTGGAGCAGGGCCAAATCGCGGTCTGGCGCTTCCGGATCCAAAACGGCGGCGGAGGAAGGCTGGAGTGGACCGTGGCGAGCGATGAAAACTGGCTCCTGCTCGACCCCCAAAGCGGCTCCCTGGAGGCGGAGGGGGCAACCCTGGTGGGGGTGGCGGTTGATACTGCCGGGCTGGCCCCCGGAGGCCATCGCGGCCGGATTACCATCACATCCAACGGCGGGAACTCGGTCGGACTAATCGCGTTTGAAGTCATTCCTCCCGGCGGCTTGGCCAGGGCGCCCTGGCCGGCCTTCCACCGCGACCCGCAGCGGACAGGGCGGAGCCTCTTCCGCGGGCCGGAGAGCCCCATCGCCCGCTGGGCCTTTGAAACATCGGGCCCGATCTGGTCCTCACCGGTGATCGGAGCCGATGGGACGATCTACGCCACCTCCCTCGATGGCTGGCTCTATGCCCTCGCCCCTGNNGGGGGGAATCATCGAGGCCTCCCCGGCGATCGGAAGGGACGGGACGATTTACGTCGGGAACAACCACAAGTTCTATGCAATCACCCCTGAGGGGGAGACCATCTGGGCGGTCGAGCTGGGGAGATTAACGACATCCTCGCCGATCATCGGCAAGGACGGCACCATCTATGTCGGCGGCGAAAAACTCTTCGCCATAAACCCCGACGGATCTATAAGCTGGTCCTTCAGGACCACAGGTTATATCGATAATTCCGCCCCGGCGCTCGGAGAGGATGGGGCAATTTATGCCGGTTTCTCCAACGCCGCTTGGGGGAGGACCTCAGAGTTGATCGCCCTCAACCCGGGCGGGACCGAACGATGGGAGTTCCAGGTGCCGGGAACGATCCCCTCCTCCCCGGCGGTCGGAGGAGACGGGACGGTCTACTTCCTTTCCAAAGCCAATCTCACCAGCAATCTAGAGGACAATCGGCTCTACGCCGTCGGCCGAAGTGGGAGGCAAAGCTTTAGCCGTTACATCACCACTTTCCCCCACACGGCCTTCCTCTCCTCCCCGGCAATCGGGATTGATGGGACGATCTATGTCGGCTCCGACGATTACGCCCTTTATGCCATCGCCCCGGACGGAAAGGAGCGGTGGCACTTCACCACCGGGGGGCCGATCCACTCCTCCCCGGCGATCGATGGGGACGGGACGATCTACGTCGGCTCCGACGACGGGAACCTCTATGCGATCAACGCGGACGGCTCGCTCAACTGGCGTTTCCCCACGGGGGGAGCGATTCTCTCCTCCCCGGCGATCGGGGCCGACGGGACGATCTATGTCGGCTCAAACGATCACCATCTCTACGCGATTGGGCGCCCGCCGGGGCGAGCAATCTTTCAGTTCAGCAGCCTCGCCGTTACCCCCACCGACGTTGCCCCCGGTGAGCAGCTCCGGGCCCAAGCGGAGGTGGCCAACCGCGGCGATGCCTCAGGGACGGTCATCGCTGAGCTGCTGATCGATGACCTTGTGCGGGATCGAAAGGAGCTGACCCTCGAGCCCGGCCAGGCGACGTTGGTCTCCTTCTCCTTCAGCTTCACCGCCGCGGAGTTGGGAGAACATCGGGTCACCATCGACGGCCTCCCCCCGGTAGAAGTGATCGTCTCCGAATAGAATGAAGCCAGCTGGCACCCTGGCACGAATGATTCAACTCTAGCCAGCCCCTTCCCCCTGGACGGGGGAAGGCTGGGATGGGTGTGATGGTCGCGATCGTGACCCCCTCACCTCGCTCCTCTCCCGCCAGGGGAGAGGAGTAGACTCTTCAGGATATGGTCGGTGCAGTGTTAGTTAGGATATATAGGCAACAATGTAGAACATTTCACCCGATAGGAAGGCAACCCACCAGAGAAAGAACAACGGCTTGGCCAGCCTCCGATGCCAGGCAATCGGGCTCCCTCGCCTCCACTGCCACAGACCGGTTACCAGCATGGCGACCTCAAAGAATATCACGTGCAAGGCAACGAGGCCGTGGACCATGAAGTAGACTCGAATCGGGCCGCTCAACTGCAGAGCGCCCCCCTCGATCTCTCCCCCGAAGGACCGGTAAACCATGTATCCGATGGACATAACAAGGTCCCAGCTAACGGCCACTAGCCCGGTGATCCGGTGGTATCTCCAACCTCTCAAGCCGCTCAGCAGGGCGTGGGCGAAGAAGAAGGCCACCGGGATCAGGCCGATGGCGATCACCGTGCTGACCAGCGGGGCTTCCTGCATTTAACGCTCCTTTCTTGGTGAGTGGTCGGCAACTTACACCACTGGGGAAAGATCCCTTTTCAACTCTCGCGCCAACCTTTCGAAAGTCGCCTCCGAAGCGATAAGAGCGGGTTGCACTCCGTAATGCTCCAGCTTCGCCCGCGTGGGGTTGCCGATAACCCCAACGAATTTTTCGTTCAATATCCTTACCGCCTTGGCCTGATCCGGTGCTTGATCTAGAAAGCTTTGAGCGGTGAGGGAGCTGGTGAACAAGAAGGCATCAGAACTCTCCAGGATCTCCTGGATAACGCCCCCCTCCACCTTCAAGCATTCCAGGGTATAGAGCACCGTCTCATGGACGAACGCCCCGGCCTCGTTCAAGCCCTCAAGCAACAGGGCCGGGCCCGCAGAGCTCCTCGCCACCTCCACCCGCTTGCCGAACACCAGGGGCTCCATTGCCCGGACCAGTCCCTCTGAGGAGTATTCCTCCGGAATGAGAGCGACCTTGACCCCTCTCCCTTCTAAAGCCCTGGCGGTCTGGGGGCCGATGGCGCAGATCTTCGCCCGGCGGAACTCCTCAGGTTCGACCTGTTCCAGGGCAAGCCTCGCCCCCGCTTCGCTGGTGAAGACGATAAATTCTGTATCAGTTATGGGCTCCATCCCGGTGGGGCGCACCTCAACCAAGGGCTGCGAGATAACCCGGAAGCCCAAGCTCTCCAAAAGCTCTTTTGATCTCCGCTCACGGAGTTTAGGCCGGAAAATCGCCACTGTCGTCATATACGCTCAACCTCCAGGACGGTGACGCCTGAGTTGTGGCTCCGGCAAGCCCTCCATCCATTCCAACAATTCCTTACCGATCTCCTCTGTGGCCCCATCGAGCCCTTCAGGGGATGCTCTCCTGGAGAAAGCCTTCCTATACCCTCCATCGGTGGTGAGAATCTCTGCCTCTAGTTTGATTTCCGAGCCATCATACCTGACCAGGACACCCAGAGGGACGGCGCAGCCACCACCGGCTCTCTCCATTATCCCGCGCTCGGCATCCACCTCGACCCTGGTCGGGCGATGATCCAGCGAGCGGAGCAGAGGGAGGGCTGGACTATCCGCTCTGGCAGTTACGGCGATCGCTCCTTGGTTAGGGGAGGGGGTGAAGGGCAGCCTCCGGCCCTTGGTAGTTAGACCCAACCGTCTCACTCCGGCCTCCGCCAGGATGACGGCGTCATATTCGCCGCGCTCGAGCTTCCCCAAGCGGGTCTCGACATTGCCCCGCAGGTTTTTTATCACCAAATCAGGCCTATGCCAGAGAAGCTGCGCTCCACGGCGGACGCTCGATGTGCCCACCACCGCCCCTTCGGGGAGTTCATCCAGCAAAGCCCCTCCCCTGGTGATGAGCAGATCGAAGGGAGAGGCCCGGGGCAGCACCGCGGCGATGATCAGGCCCTCAGGGAGGTCCGAGGGGATATCCTTCATGCTATGGACGGCGGCGTCTATCTCCCCTTTCAAGACCTTTGCATCGATCTCCCGCACGAACGCCCCATAACTGACCTCATGGATGGGATCATCTAAAAAAACATCGCCGCTGGTGGCAATCACCACCTCCTCGACCTCGGCCCCCTGCTCGGCGAGAAGCCCCCCAACCTCAGCCCATTGCCTCCTGGCGAGCGTGCTACCCCTGGTCCCGATCTTGAGCAACATCTTATCTTGCCCGAGCTACCGTATCGCTCCCTTCCTCCTCAACTACTGATGAGGATCAACCTGCAATATGAGTTTGATCATTTGACTCCTTGGCCCTAAGTTCCATACTATATATTTTCGACCGAGCGGTCGAAAAAGTCAAGGAGGGCGATCGGCGAGATGGAGACCGCCGAGAAGAAGACCGAGAGAAGAGAGGTGCGCCGGGAACATATACTAAGCGCTGCTCTCCATGTATTTGCGGAGAAAGGCGTCCAGGAGGCCACCATGGAGGAGGTGGCTGCGGAGGCCGTGATGGGGAAAGGGACGATTTACTATTACTTTCCCTCCAAGGAGTCGCTTCTGGAAAAGATCGTGGCAACGACCGTGGATTACCACTTCAACGGCATCCTGGAGCGAATCGAGCATGCTTCTACTCCCCTGGAGGTCGCCGAAGGGATCATCGAGGGCTCTGTGGCCAACTACAAGAAGAATCCCAGGCTGTTTAAGGTCTTCTACATGGTATTGGCTGAACCCCGAGGAAGGGTGAAGAGAGCTTACGAGGTCTTCACAGGACGCCACCTGGAGTGGCTCCAGCGGCTGGAGGAGGCGGTAAGGCCCCTCCTACTAGCTCATGGTCTAGTTTCAAAATCCTTCATCGGCTTCATGGGCACCCATGTCCACGGGGTCATCCTGCTGGCCACTGGAGGGAGGGATGTCGAGGAACTGAAGGAGGAGTCCTTGGATGCCCTAAGGGGATTGTTGCGGTGATCGGAAGGAGAACCGTGCCCGTGCAACCAGGGGAGCTCAAATCGCATATCCCTGAAATTATCTTCGATAAGGCGCCTTTCATCATCTTCTGGGAATCCACCCGGGCATGCGACCTTGCCTGCCGCCACTGCCGCGCCGAGGCCCAGCGGCGGAGAGAACCTGACGAGCTCACCACCGCGGAGGTGGCCACGCTGTTCGATCAGATCAAGGAGTTTGGCGCTCCACAGCCAATGCTGATACTAACCGGTGGAGATCCCCTGAAGCGGGAAGACATCTTCGAGCTGATCGAGTATGGCCAACGGATCGGGCTCCAGATGGCCATCACCCCCAGCGGGACGAAGGACATCACCGGGGAGGCCGTCCGCCGCTTCCGCGAAGGAGGGATTAAGAGCATGGCCCTCAGCCTCGACGGCTCCTCTCCTGAGNNCTCAGCCTCGACGGCTCCTCTCCTGAGAACCACGATCGCTTCAGGAACGTGCCCGGTGTCTTTGACTGGACGATGAGGGCCGCCCATCATGTGCTGGATGAAGGGTTGCCGCTCCAGATCAACACCACGGTGACCGCGGAGACGGCCGATGATCTCCCCCGAATCTACGAACTCATCCTGCCCTTGGAAATCTACCGCTGGAGCCTCTTCTTCTTGGTGCCCACCGGCCGCGGCCGGCTCCTGAACCAAGTAACCCCGAGGAGGGCGGAGGAAATCCTACAATGGCTCTACGAAGTAGGAGAGGAAGCGCCATTCCAGGTGAAGACCACCGAGGCCCACCACTTCCGGCGGGTGATGCTCCAGCGGATGGAGGCGGAGGGAGCATCCCTGGAGGAGTTGTTCGATGACCAGCGAGCCAAAGGGAGGATGCTTGGGATCAACGATGGCAACGGCGCGATATTCGTCTCCCGGACAGGAGAAGCCTATCCCAGTGGCTTTTTGCCTCTCACTGTGGGGAATGTACGCCAGAAGAACATCGTCGAGATCTATCGCAACGCCCCATTGTTCAAGGAATTGCGGGATAAGGGCAGATTGAAGGGCAAATGTGGCCGGTGCGAGTTTAAGGGGATCTGCGGCGGCTCCCGGTCAAGGGCCTACGCCATGACCGGCGATTATCTGCAGAACGATCCTCTCTGCCCCTATCAGCCGGGAGGTGGATCTTGAGATTCCCTCAATATAGGCTGCGGAGAGGACGGGCTAAGCCTACCATCCGGAGGATGCTCCAGGAGACGCAACTGTCAATTAGTGATTTGATTTACCCCCTGTTTGCCATCGACGGTCGAGGCGCAAAGGAGATCCCCTCCATGTCCGGGATTTACCACCTCTCGGTGGATCGGCTGAGGGATGAGATCGAGGAAGTTTTAAGTTTGGGGATACCGGCGGTGCTCCTCTTCGGGGTCCCCGATCCGGCGAACAAGGACGAACGGGGCTCCGAGGCTTACAACAAGGAAGGCATCGCCCAGCGAGCGGTGCAGGCGATCAGGGAGAGCTCAGAAGACCTGGTCATCATCACCGATCTCTGCCTTTGCGGCTACACCTCCCATGGCCACTGCGGACTCATCCGCGATGGAAAGGTTGAAAATGATGAGACCCTGGAGCTGCTGGACAGGATCGCCGTCTCCCACGCGGAGGCCGGAGCGGATATCGTCGCTCCCTCGGGGATGATGGACGGGATGGTCGGGGCGATCAGGAGCGCCCTGGATGAACAAGGGTTTGCCGATGTGGCCATCATGTCCTATGCCGCCAAATATTCTTCCAGCTTCTACGGCCCCTTTCGCGAGGCGGCCCATTCCGCCCCGCAATTCGGGGACCGCCGCTCATATCAGATGGACCCAGCCAATGCCAGGGAGGCCCTGCGGGAGGTGGGCTTGGATATCGAGGAGGGGGCGGACATCATCATGGTCAAACCGGCTCTGGCCTACATGGATATCATCAGGCTGATCAGGGAACGCTTCGATCATCCACTCGCCTGCTACAGCGTGAGCGGGGAGTATGGGATGGTGAAAGCCGCTGCTGGTCAAGGCTGGATCGATGAACGCGCTGTCACCCTCGAGCTCCTGACTGGTTTTAAGCGGGCTGGCGCAGATCTCCTGATCACCTACCACGCCAAGGAGGTGGCCCAATGGCTGTCGGATTGATCGGGATGAACCACCTCACCGAGGTCGAGCTGCGGGAGCGGTTCTCATTGGCCCCCACCGAGATCTCCCCGGCTTTAGCCAAGCTATCCGAGCTGGAAGGGATCTCCGAGATAGTCATCCTCAACACCTGCAATCGCACCGAGATTTATCATGTCGCCGAAGCCCAGGTTAGTCTGGAGAAGATCAAGGACTGGATTTGCCGGACTAAGGGCCTGGATCGATCCATTCTGGAGGAAGAGGCTTACACAAGAGTTGGCAGGGAGGCGGTCGGGCACCTCTACCGGGTGATCAGCGGACTGAACTCGATGGTTCTGGGGGAGTCGGAGATAGCAGGCCAGGTGAAGGAGGCCTACTACCGCAGCCTCAAGCTCGGCTGGACGGGCAAATTTTTGAACAAATTATTTCACAGCGCCTTTGATCTGAACAAGCAAGTGAGAAGCGCCACGGCGATCGGGAAAGGGCGAACTTCGGTGGCCCAGGTGGCCGTCAAGGCGGCGGAGGAGCGGCTGGGGGATTTAAGAAGATGCCGGGCGCTGGTGATCGGAGCTGGCGAGATGGGGAAGCAGGTGTTGCAGTTCCTCCTGGAGGCTGGGATCGGGAAGGCCTATGTGGCCAACCGGACCCTGGAACGCTCCCGTCGGCTGACCCAGGAACTGGACGGCGAGGTGGTGACCTTTCAGGATCGGCTTCGCTTGATGGCTGAAATTGATCTCATCATCTCGGCCACCGCTGCCCCCAGATACCTGATTAGCGAAAAAGATCTCTCCTCCATCGAGCGAAGTAGCCCGCTTTACTGCATCGACATCTCCGTCCCCCGGAGCATCGATCCTGGAGCGGGAGAATATGGGTTCTGCAACCTTTTGGACATCGATGACCTGAAGCAGTTGGCTGAAAGGGAGTCGGAGCGCCTGCGCGGGGCCATCAGGTCAGCGGAGGGCATCATAGACAGAGCAGTGGCTGACTTTACAGGATGGCTCAGGGTCCAGGAGGTCGTCCCTCTGATAGATCGCATGCAGCGGCGGGTCGAGGAGATCAGACAGGAGGAGATCAACAACCTCACCACGCACCTGCTCGAGGAGCATGGTGACGAGCTCCAGATTTTCAGTAAGCGACTGGTGAACAAACTGCTCCATCACCACATGACCTCCCTGAAGCAGGCGGCCAGGGAAGGCCGGAACGGATATGCTGAGGTGATTCGCTCCATCTTCAAGCCCGAACCTACCTCCACCAGCGCCTCTGAGAAGGATAAACAGGGGTGAGCCTCAAGATGAGCAACGATCGCTCCAGGGAACTCTTTGCCCAAGCACGAAGGTTCATGCCCGGCGGGGTGAGCAGCCCGGTGAGGGCCTTCCAGGCCGTGGGCGGCGAACCACTCTTCATCGCCGAAGGCCAGGGCTCGAACATCGAAGATGTCGATGGAAATCAATATATAGACTATGTCTGCTCCTGGGGGCCGCTGATCCTGGGCCATGCCCATCCCCCAGTGGTGAAAGCCCTGAAAGCTGCCGTGGAGAAGGGGACAAGCTACGGGGCGCCCACGAAACTAGAAACGGAGCTGGCCGAGCTGATTGTGGAAGGGATGCCCTCCATGGAGATGGTCCGCTTTGTCAACTCCGGCACCGAGGCCGCGATGTCGGCCCTCCGCTTGGCCCGGGCCTATACCGGTCGGGACAAAATCATTAAGTTTGCGGGATGTTACCATGGCCATGCCGATCTGTTGCTGGTACAGGCCGGCTCAGGGGTGGCCACCTTGGGGCTGCCCGATTCCCCCGGCGTCCCTCGAGCGGCCACCCAGGACACCCTGATAGCTCCCTACAACGACCTTACCGCGGTGGAGGCGCTCTTTAAAGAATATCCGGAGGGGATCGCGGCGGTGGCCGTCGAGCCCGTGGCGGGCAACCTGGGCGTCGTACCGCCGGAACCCGGTTTTCTACCAGGTCTTCGTCAGCTCACCCAAGACCATGGCGCGCTCCTGCTCTTCGACGAGGTGATCACCGGCTTCCGGGTAGCCTATGGTGGAGCTCAGGGCCTATATGGCGTCAAGCCCGATCTCACCTGCCTGGGGAAGGTCATTGGCGGAGGACTGCCGGTGGGAGCCTATGGAGGCCGGCAAAAGATCATGGAGCAGGTCGCCCCTAGCGGCCCCGTCTACCAGGCTGGGACGCTGTCGGGCAACCCCTTGGCCATGACTGCCGGCGTGGCCACTTTAAAGGAGTTAGCCCGGCCCAATACCTATAAGCGATTGGATCAACTGGCCGGGCAACTGGCCCAGGGCCTGGAGGAAGTGGCCGGCGAGGCCGGCGTCCCCCTGCGGGTGAATCGAGTGGGCTCGATGCTGACGCCCTTCTTCACCGACAAGTGCGTCAAGGACTACGCCTCGGCCAAGGAGTCCGATGGGCAGAGTTATGCCCGCTTCTTCCGGAGTCTACTGGATAGCGGGGTCTACCCGCCCCCTTCAGCCTTTGAGGCCTGGTTTATCTCCTTGGCCCATACCCCGGAGGACGTGGCTCGCACGGTCGAGTCCGCCGGTGAGGCCTTAGGCAAGCTCTCATGAGCCCGAAGTTCAACGACCGTTTCCTCAAAGCCTGTCGGTGCCAGCCGGTGGACCGGGCGCCCGTCTGGTTCATGCGCCAAGCTGGCCGCTACCAGTCGGAGTATCGCCAGTTGCGCGAAAAATACGACCTGCTCACCATTTGTCGGACGCCGGATCTCTGCGCCCAAGTGACCCTTTTGCCGGTGCGCCAACTCGGCGTCGATGCCGCGATTATCTTCGCGGACATCATGCTGCCTCTGGAGCCGATGGGCATCCGCTTTCGGCTCGAGGAGGGCCTCGGGCCCGTGGTGGAGACCCCGATTCGCCGCTCCCAAGACGTGAAGCGCCTCCGCCCCCTGGAACCCGAAGAGGACTTATCCTTCATGATGGAAGCGATCAAGCTTCTCAGGTCAGAGCTGGAGGTGCCCCTGATCGGCTTTGCCGGCGCCCCGTTCACCCTGGCCAGCTACCTGATCGAGGGCGGACCGTCGAGGGCCTTCACCCAAACCAAGGCCTTGCTGCACCGGGAGCCGGCCCTCTGGCAGGAACTTCTGGAGAGGTTGACCGGGGCTATCGCCAGGTTCCTTAGGGCGCAGGTCAAAGCCGGGGCCCAGGCCCTGCAGGTCTTCGATAGCTGGGTCGGCTGCCTCGGCCCCACGGACTATCGGGCTGGCGTCCTGCCCCACCTAGGCCGGCTCTTCGCTGAGCTTCAAGGTGTTGACGCGCCGGTCATCCACTTCGGGGTGGGCACGGGCGGGCTTTTAAAGCTCATGCAGGAGGCGGGCGGCGACGTGATCGGGATCGACTGGCGGATGGAACTGGACCGGGCCTGGGAAAAGCTTTCTTATCGAACGGCCATCCAGGGCAACCTCGATCCGGCTGTCCTGCTGGGTCCCTGGGAGGTGGTAGAGCGGCGGGCTTTGGAGATCCTGGAGCAGGCCGGCGGGCGGCCCGGCCACGTGTTCAACCTGGGCCATGGCGTGCTCCCCGAAACTCCACCGGATTACCTGCGGCGTTTGGTCGAGTTAGTCCATCAGCGGAGCCCGGAGTTCAGCGCCGCCTTCAGCTCAAAGGAGGTAGCCTGATGGTCCATGGTGAAACCGGTGTCCTGCTCATGGCCCATGGCAGCCCAGGACGGCTAGACGATCTAGAGGCTTACTATACCCACATCCGCGGTGGACGTCGGCCCTCCCCCGAGGAGGTAGCGAGGCTGAAGGAGCGCTACCGCCGGATCGGCGGGCGCTCCCCCCTGTCGCAGATAACCCACGCCCAGGCCCAAGCTCTAGAAAAAAATCTTAACCGAGGGGGGAGACGCTTCCGCGCCTACGTGGGGATGCGCCACTGGCGGCCGTTCATCCACGAGGCCGTCGGCCAGATGGTCATAGATGGCATCCAAGAAGCTGTAGGGCTGGCACTGACCCCCCACTACTCGCGGCTAGGTGTCGGCGCCTATATCGAAGCGGCTCAGCAAGCCCTGGATTTGAAAGTCCGCTTCGTTGAGAGCTGGCATGACCATCCGCTCTTCCTGGGGGCGCTCGCGGAGCGCGTTCGCCAGGGCTTAGCGCGCTTCCCTCAAGAGGAGCGCGGAACAGTAATCTTTACTGCACACAGCCTGCCCGAGCGCATCTTGGAGTGGGACGATCCCTATCCCCGCCAACTCCAGGAGACGTGCGCTACAGTAGCGCAACGATTGGGCCTTGCCCACTGGCGCCTGGCCTACCAGGGCGCGAGGCGGGCGGATGAGCCCTGGCTCGGCCCTGACGTGCTGGAGGTCTTGGATAGGTTAGCCCAACAGGATCGCCCGGCAGCCCTCATCTGCCCGGTAGGCTTCGTCGCCGATCATCTGGAGGTCCTCTACGATATCGATGTGGAGTGCCGCGAGCGGGCGGCCCAGTTGGGCCTGCACCTGGAGCGCACCATCTCCTTTAATGATGATCCCCGGTTCATCCGGGCGCTTGCGGCCATCGTAGAGGAGAACCTGCCATGACCAAGCGCGTCGCAATCGTCGGTGGGGGAATCACCGGGCTGGCCACCGCTTACTTCCTGCAGAAAAGAGCCCGATCGTTGGACCGGCCGCTGGAGATATTCTTGGTGGAGGGGGAAAGACGCTTGGGGGGCAAGGTCCTGACGGAGCACGTTCAAGGCTTCATTGTGGAAGGCGGGCCTGACTCGTTCCTGACCCGGAAGCCCTGGGCGCTCCAGCTCTGTGAAGAACTGGGGCTGGCCGATCAACTGACCGGCCCCCAGCCCCGTCGCAAGACGTTCGTGCTCCTGGGGGGGCGGCTGCGACGCCTGCCTGAGGGGGTGATGGGGCTTATCCCGACGCGCCTGGGAAGCTTCTTGAAAGGTGACCTATTCTCGGCCTGGGGCAAGCTCCGGATGGTGGCAGAGCCTCTGGTGCCGCCACGACGCGGTGGGGGGGATGAATCCTTGGGCGAATTCGTGCGCCGTCGACTGGGGCGCCAGGCCCTGGAGCGATTAGCGGAGCCTCTGCTGGGCGGCATCTACGCCGCCGATCCCGATCAGTTGAGCCTGCTGGCGACCTTTCCCCGGTTTCGCGAGCTCGAACGCCGGCATGGGAGCCTCACCGCCGGGATTACCGCCCAGCGGCGCCGGGGCTCCTCGAACCCGCAGAGGACCAAGCCTCTGTTTGTAACTCTTAAGCCAGGCCTGAGCGTGCTGATTGAGGCGCTGAGGGCCCAACTCCACGATGTAACGGTGATTATGGGCCAACCTGTCGTGCGGCTGGCGCGTCAAAACACAGCATCTCCCTACCGCCTGCGGCTGGCAGATGGCTCGCTCCTGGAGGCCGACGCCGTGGTGCTCACCACGCCGGCCTATGTCACCGCTGAGCTTCTAGAGCCCTTGAGTTTCAAAGCTGCCGCGCTTCTAGCCGAAATCCACCACGTCTCCACGGCGGTGGTGACGCTGGCCTTCCAGCGTTCGCAGGTCGAACATCCCCTTGATGGCACCGGCTTTGTCGTGCCCCGGCTGGAGAGGCGCCCGCTGATGGGCAGCACCTGGACTTCCTCCAAGTGGCCTGGACTGGCACCGGAGGGCTTCGCTCTGCTGCGCTGCTTCTTTGGCCGCGCCGGCCAGGAAGACATTTTACAGCTAGACGACAGGGAATTGTTGCACCTAGCTTATCAGGAACTGCGCAGCCTGGTTGGCCTACGGGGAGAGCCCATACTGACAAGGGTTTACCGCTGGCCCAGGGCCATGCCCCAGTATCCGGTGGGGCACCTACAACGATTGGCCCAACTTGAAGCCGCTCTAAGCGAACACCCGGGGCTCGTCTTGGCCGGGGCAGCCTATCGGGGGATCGGCCTGCCCGACTGCGTCAAACAAGCCCAGGAGTCTGCTGAGCAGGTGCTTGCCCGGATCGGCAATCGCTCGGCAGTCAGGTGATCGCCTGATCTGGCGCCACTCACCTCCTCAGTTCTTCCTCAATGCTCCACGATGAAGTCGGAGAAGCCGACCGATTTCGAGGGGGTGATCCGGAAGAAGGGGGTGGTATATCGGAGGATGATCCCTCGCTCCACAGTTAGATAGACGCGAATGGTCAACCGGGGGTTCTCCCCCAGGAAGACCCTGAAGAAGGGATCATCGAACGTGGGGTGCTCCATGATGCATTCTCCCACGTAGACCCCGTATTCCCTTTGCCCCAGCTTCAGGTCCAAGGGGAGCTTCTCCGTGCCCAGGATCTCACAGGTGGTGGCGAAAAAGGGTTCCTCGTCCCGCGCCAGCAGCTCGTGGTAGAAGATGTTGAACTGATAGCTCTGCCCGGTCTCGAGGGGCAGGCGGTACAGATGGTAGGGCCAGTCGGAAGGGGTCATTGCCGGGTCCTGCCAGGGAATCTCCCACTCCTTTACGCCCTCATAGGTGGGAAGGACGATCTCTGCCATCATGCTCTGCTCATCCACGAGGTAATATCCGGGAGCTTCCCAGTCCTCCTTCTCCGGATCGAGGTAATCGTAGCTCATCACCAGCTCCGCTCGCCGCAGGGCAAATTCCTTCAGATAATTGATCCAGTCGATGGTGATCACATTGCCCACCTCGACAGCGACCTGTTGATGGATCTCTTGGCCCTCGCCCCCGCGGAGGATTTTGGTGGTAGTCGTAGTTACGCCGTTGATATCCTGATAGGTAAGCAGTTGGGGGAATTTATCTTCGTTGTCTTTGAGGCCGTCACCGTCGCTATCGGCGGACAGGGGGTCGGTGAGGTAATCGAAATATTCCCGACCGTCGTTCAAGCTATCCCCATCGGTGTCCGCTTTATGGGCGTCACTTCCCAAGATCGCCTCTTGGTCGTCGGTCAGGCCGTCGCCGTCGCTATCTCCCCCTCCGGCATAGCCCAGGGCTAGCCCGCCGACGAAAAAGAGCAGGATCACTAGAAGAATCGTTCTTTTCATCCCTTTCACCTCTTATTTTCAATTTATTGCTCACCAAGGACAGCAGGGCGGGGAGGATGAGAACGGTGATGGCGAAGGCGTAGAGGATCGCCGTCCCCGCCAACAAGCCGAAGTCGCGGTTCCACAAGATCTCCCCCAGGATGAGCGCGAAGAAGGCCGCGATCGTGGTGGAGCACGAGCCGAACAGGGCCTCCCCCGTCCTGGAGGTGGCCCGCCCCAGATCGCCTTCCTCGCGAAATCGCTGGACCAGGTGGATGGCGTAGTCCACCCCCAGGCCGATGGAGATCGCCGCGACCATCGCCGTGGAGGCGTTGATCTTGATGCCCAACAATTTGATCGTCCCCAGCTCCAGCCCCATGACCAGGGCCATGGGAACCACGCTCACTGCCCCCCACAGGGCCGAGCGGAGGATGAGGGCGATGGCCCCGAAGCAGAGCAGAAATGCTAAGCCCATCGATTCGAAAAATCCTTCCCGCAGGGTCCGAAGGCTGATTTCGGTGAGATAGGGAGAGCCGGTCACCTGGACCTTCAACCCCAGCCACTCCAATTCTCTTACCAGGGGGGTCGCCCTCCTGGTGACGTCCTCGGCCACCTCCCTGGCCCGCTCGTACTCGTGGTAGCGTAGCACGTCGGCCCGAACCACCGCCGCGGTATAGTTCCCGTCCCCATCGCGATAGACGTAACCTTGAGCCTGGGCCCGGAGGTCCGGCCGGGAGAAGGCGTAATCGAGCAAGAAGCGGTAGGCCTTATCGGGTCCCTCAGCAAGAAATATCTCCATGAACTCCTCCTCCACCTTGGGATTGGCCCGGCGCACATCGTCCAGGAGGTGGGCAATGGAGGTCACCCTGCGGATGTAAGGGGAACGGGAGAGGGCCATGGGGGTTGCCTCGACCATCGCCCGCATCACCGGAAGTCGCGCGATCCCCCCCTCCAGAAGTATGTCCACTTGGTCGTAGGTGCGAAATTCCTGGTTGATCTTGTCATATAATTTCACGATCGGGAACCCCGGGGGGAGCATCCGCCTAAGGTCGAAGGCATACAGTTCGAGGCTATGGCCGATCCAGAAGGCCCCCAGGCCCAGCAGCAGGGTCGCCACGATGGCCGTAGTGGCCACCCGAGGCCGCCCGATGGCCGCGACGTGCCGTCGCAGGCCGAGCCCCAGGCGGGTCTCCTCCCGACCGGGGTTTTCCGGTGAAGCGTCCTCGCGCAAGAGGTTCTTCGTCGCCGGGATGAGGGCCATAGTGATGATGAAGCTGGTGGCCATGGCGAACCCCGCAAGCAGCCCAAACCGCTGGATTGGAGGGCTCCCCGAAGCTACCAGCGAGGAGAAGCCGACGATGGTGGTCACGGTGGTAAGCAAAAGAGCTCGTCCGGTCCTGGTGACGGAGACGCGGATTGCCCGGCGGCCCTCCTGCCCTTCGCGCCGCTGGCCCTCATAGCGGTGGAGGATGTGGATGGCGTCGTCGATCCCCACCCCTAAAAGGAGGGGGAGGACTGCGACCATGAGGAAGTTGAGCGGTATCCCAAATATCCCCAGAAGGCCGAAGGTCCATACCGCGGAGAGGAGCACGACAAGGAGCGGCAGGTAAAGGTTAGAGAGCCGTCGGAAGCTATAGGCTACCGCGACTAGAGCCAGGACTCCGAGGGCCAAGCCACCCCGCTGCCAAAGAAGGAAGGAGAACAGGGACAACAGGATGAAGTAGTGGACCCAGTGCACCCTTCCCTGCGTGAGGACGACGGCCCCCAGGAGGGCAAGGCCACAGATTATGGTGAGGGCGGTCGCCAGCCCCTCGGGGAAGTAGAGCCCCAGCGATGTCACTACCGCGGTCAGGAGGAGGGCCAGAATCAGGAGGAGCTCCCTCCTCTCCCTGATCCGGAAGATCCAGATGAGGACCAAGCCGGCGATGATCGCGGTGAAGGGGGCGAACAGGCGGACATCCCGCTGCGTGATCCGATTGAAGACGTCAATAGATCCCCCATAGCTGAGAAAGCCGACGTCTAGCGCTTCCTGGTCGAGCCCGCCCAGCGCCTCCTCGGCCCTGATGGAGACCTCGACAATGTCATGGCCTTGCTCCACCCGGGCCAAGGCGATCGCCGTCCCCTCGGCGGAGGTGAACCCCTTGAGGAGGGACATCCGCTGGAAGGCCATCCGGATGACCTCCTCGAAGGAGTAGCCCAGCTCGCAGCCTCCCTCGGGAAGGGAGAAGTAGCGGGGATCGCCCCCGTGGAGGCCGCTGTGGATCGCCTTGACGAAGTCGGGGACCCCTTCAACCTCGACCACTCCCAAGACCCCCCGGAGAGCCCCAAGGACGGCCTCCATCTCCAGGATTCCCTGGGGCGAGGAGATGGAGGCCCCCTGTGGGGAGAAGCGGACGAACAGGGTATGGGAGAAGCTGGCCGTGCCGAACCGCCGCTCGACCTCACCGTAGGCCAGGACCTTGGGATGATGGGGCATGAACTCCTGGGGATCGTTTGCCACCCGCAGGTTGGCCGCCTCATACCCCATGAGGACGGTCACCGCAAGCACGACCAACAGCAGGGCCAGCGGTTGCTTGGCGGAGAGCTCGGCGACGAGCTCGAGGAAGCGGCGCATCTCTTACATGGGAATGGTCAGCATCAACAGGCCGATGATTCCGGGCAGCCCTGCGGCAACATCGAAGTAGAGGTCGCGATTGACCCGGCTCATCCCCACCAGCTCGCCGCGATAGAGGTCTTGTCCCAGATAGCCGCTCTCCCCACCGGCGAGCTTTTCCTGGGACTGGGAGGCTTGAGCGGTAGAAGAGAAGCGGATGGCGAAGCCTACTTGGGCTCCCCCTTCCACGAAGCGGACGGCATAGCCCATCGCCTGCTCCCCCGGTTCCACGGGGCGGTCTGCCGCCGGGTCGCTCTCCCGGACAAAGGCCAGATCGCCGCCGCGCACCGCCACGGCAATGGGCAGCTCGGAGAAGCATTTAACTTTGCCCCTCATCCGGTCGATGACCAACTCCGTCGAGGCCCGGAGCCGCTCGCGGTCCGGCTCCCCGCCGAATGCCACCTCAGTCCCGATCCAGAAGGCATGGCCAGCCACCACATAGGCCCACTGGATCTGGAGCGGCCCGAAGAGGCCGCCGGTAAAGACCACTGGAACTCCGTNNAGACCACCGGCACTCCGTTGATGGTCTCCATCTCCCAATTGGTGTAGGGTGACCCGGAAGCCCCGACCGCGTGTTGGAGTCCCATGAGCGCCCCGCTGACCGGCTCAGCGGGGAGCCCCTTGATCAGGGCGAACGGGGTCAACTCCGGCCCCGTGCCGTAAGCGACATACTCTACTCCGGCTGGATCGAGCCGGAGCAGAGACAGGACGCGATAAATCCCGGCCAGCGGATGGTTGGCGCTGGCCAGCGGGTCGAGCAGGCCCTCCTTAAGCTCCGCCCGGCCGAGGATCTTGGCCAAATCGGCGACCAGGAGCTTGGTATACCCTTGGGGATACTGGACCAGCACCTCATCCGCCACCAACCCGCCCGAACCCAGCGCCGGCAGGGCCGCCAGCCCCAGCAGCATGACCATGAAAAGCTTCTTTAACATCTTTACCTCCTTAATTTGGATTGCTCATCTTCTCCAATCGTGTACTTCAGCCATCACCTCCTTCCCCGCGCTCCTCTTTCCTCCCTGATCTCGCCTCGAAGAGTTCTTCTAACGCATTCAGTGCTTCTGCCTGTAGCTCCTCCACGTCCCGTCCGGAGATGGCCAAGAGGATGATCCCGTGGACGTGGGTCCCGATGAACCCGATGAAGGTCCTGGGGGACAGGCCCCAGGCACGGAGCATCTTCCCTACATCCTCTTCCAGCTTGGCCAACCAGCGGCGGTGTCCCTCGGAGAAGGCGGCGACCGCTTGGGAGACTTCCCCGGGCGGCGAGGCCAGAACCATGTAGAAGAGGCGGAAGAGCTTCGAATTCTTCCGGTAGTTGGCCACGAAACCCTCGATGATCCTCACCGCTACGCTGTGGGGATCGGAAGCCTCCCGTACCCGCTGGCGGATCCCGTTGAAATGGTGATCGATGGTCGTTTCCACTAGCTCCTTCAGGATCGTCTCTTTGGAGGAGAAGTAATAGTAGATCGTCCCCTTCCCTAGCTCCGCCTCCTCGGCGATCTCCTCCATCGTCGCCTCCCGCAAGCCCCGCGCGGTGAACACCCGCAAGGCGGAGCTGAGGATCAACTCCACTCGCGCCTCCCGCTCCCGCAGCCGCCGCTCTGTGACTCCCATTCGGTCCTCCTCGACTAATCAGTCGAAAACAGTTTAGCCGGTTGAGAAGAGGGGGCTAAATGACCGACGGCAGGTCGCAGAATGATCTCTATCAGAGAGCGCGGCCGAATTCCGGGCGAGCGATCAGGCTGAACGGCGGATATCGAGGATCTTGATCCCCTGCTCTTTGAGCTGGGAGACGATCCGATCGGTATCGGCATTGGAAGCTTCCAATCTGATCACCACTTCGCGGGTCGGTGCCGCGGTGCAGATCTCCCGGCAGGTGGCAATGCTGACAATATTGGCCCCTTGCTCCTTGATCGGCCCGAAGACCTTTACCAGGGCCCCCGGCTGGTCCTCCACTTCGATGGCAATCCGGGTCCCGCCCCACTTGAACCCCATTATTTCGATCATCGCATCGAAGAGATCCAGCTCGGTGATGATCCCGACCAGCTCGCCCTCCTCCAGCACCGGCAGGCCACCGACTCGATTCTCCCGCATGGCCAAGGCCGCCTCCTCAATCGTGGCCTCGGGGCGGACGGTCAAGGGATCGCCGGTCATCACCTCGGCTACGGCGATCTTGGCCAGGGGATGGAGGTAGTCGAGCTCCCATAGGTCCCCGGCCACGTCGGAGGGGAGAGCCTCCTGGACGTCGCCTTGGGAGATAATCCCGACCAGCTTCCCTCCCCGCACCACGGGGAGCCTCCGGATGCCCCTCTCCCCCATCATCTCCTGGGCCCTCAACACCGACTCCTCAGGGGAGATCGTCACCACCTCGCGCGTCATCCAGTTTCGCACCAGCATCCAGGCCTCCTTATCGCAAAAACTCCGCGGGAAGGGGCACCGGCGGCTCCACCAGCCCTTCCAGCCGCTCCTCTTCGCGGATGATGATCTTGCGCCCCCTGAAGGAGATCACCTCCCGCTCCCGCAGCTTGCGCAGGACGCGCATCAGGGACTCCAGCGAGATTCCCAGGATATCGGCCATGGTGGAGCGCTTGAGCTCCACGCCGATGTACAGCCCGCCTCTTTGCTTTATGCCATACTTTCTCCCCAGGCTCAACAGGAGAAGGGCCACGTTCTCCTCAATCGTCCGGCAGACCGCGCNNCGAAGAAGAGGACCTCCCGGGTCAATCCCTGGCACAAGTTGAACGCCAGGGAGGGTTCCTGGTGGAACAATTCCAGGATGAGATCCCGCTCGATGAAGGCTACCACCGTATCGGTGAGGCCCTTGGCGTACCCCAGCCTGGTGGGCTGGCCTTCCATGAAGAGGGCCGTAATTCCGATCATCTCCCCCGGACCGACCAACCGGAGGATGTGCCGCTTCCCTCCGACCTGCCTCCCATATTGGATCAGCCCCTGAGAAACGATGTAGATCCCGGCGCCGTAAGATCCCTCCTGGAAGATCAGATCCCCCTCCCCGTACCTGATAGGCAACATCGCCTCCTCCAGTTGCGCCAGGGCTTCCCCGCTCACTCCGGAGAACAGCTCTTGGCAGGCCCCCTTGCACGCCGTGGCCCAATTCAGCTTCAGCTCGCTCTCCCGCGATCCCTTTCTGGGCATCGTAATTTCATCATAGATGATCGCTTCAGCCGATTCCATGCCCCCAGCATCCGCCGGAGATGAGCTGCGTCACTCAGCCTTACGGCTTCAGTCATAAATTGATTTGCCAAATGACAACGAGATAATTGGCAAAATCGAGCAGATTGGTTGGGAAAGTTTAAAACATTTGGAGGCGAAAATCATAGCAACTCCAGTCTCCCGGGCCTAGGATGGGGACGAGGAGATCAAGTTAGGATGAGGAAGTGATCAGAATGAACGGACTCTCCAAGGCGTTGCTCGTCCTCGTCCCGCTCGGGGTGCTGGCGATCTTCCTGGCCCTCTTCCGGGCGGCCCTGGTCAGTTACCTGGGAAGCATTGAGGCTTGGTACGCGGTCCTATCGGCGATTCTAGCGCTTATCGCTCTGCAGACGGGCCTCCTGGCCCTGCGGAGCATTGCCGAACGGACGGAGTCCCGTGCCCTGGCCCAGCTCTTGAGGATGATAAGGAGGCGAGGATGAAATCTCTGAAGAGATTCTTCAAGGACGTCCCGCGGCTGATCGTCCTGGTGGTCATGCTGGGGACCTTCCTCGCACTACTGAAGATCGCCACCCTCAACTACCTGGGGAGCGCCCAGGCCTGGTATATTACCCTGTTCGCGCTGTTGGTAATCATCGCTCTGCAGACGGGATTCCTTACCCTGTTTGCTCGGTTGCTGCCGCGGATCTTTATTCCGCTCTCCGCCCTGGCCGTTCTGTTCGGGTTATACAAGCTGGCCACCGTAAGATACGCCGGGAGAGTAGGGGAGACGGAGACTCTGCTCGGATTTATCCAGTTCACCAAGGGGATAGAATACCTGATTGCTATCGCCTTGCTCCTCGGCTTCATCGCTTTCTGGTGGTTGATGCACTACAGAGGAAGGGAGTTGGCAATCAGGACCATCCCGTTGATCACCCTGGCCCTGGGGTTCAGCACCCTGGCCTACTCCTGCATCAGCTCTCAAGCCGTGGCCACTCTGAGCGAGCCAAACAGGGAAATGCCTCTCCTTAGCTCCGCGGTTCTGGAAGAGATTTATGGGCCATCCGAATTCGATCACGGATTGCATCAGCGCGTGGTCAAGGAAGGTTGCGCCCTATGCCACCACCACAGCAACGGCAAGTACGATTTCCCCTCCTGCAGCAAGTGCCATGGGGCCCCGTTCAACCCGGAGAATTTGAACAAGCCCGGCTTGGCCCGGGTCTATCACCTTCGCTGCATCGGTTGTCACAAGGAAAACCAGGTGGGCCCTACCGATTGCACCGAGTGCCACACCAAAGCGGACATTCCCCCGCTCTCCCCCACCCATCCGTTGACGGGGAGGGGGGACTGTCTCCGTTGCCATGGAGAGGAGACGCCGGGGATGCCCGCCGACCATGCCGACGCGGCTAACGGTCAGTGTACGCTCTGCCACGGATCCCCGTCAGGAGGCGGATAGTCCGATGAAAAGGCCAATCAGCCGAAGGGGCTTTCTAAAGGGCATCATAGGCACGGCCATCGGCGGGAGCCTCCTCGGCCGCCCCCTGCGGGCGCTGGCCGGGAACCTCTCCGGTCAGCCGGATCACTTCGGGATGCTGACCGATCTGACCCGGTGCATCGGCTGTCGCCGTTGCGAGGCGGCCTGCAACGAGGCGAATAACCTCCCCCCGCCGGAAATTCCATTTGAGGATAAATCCGTCTTTGAGCAAGAGAGGAGACCGGATGAACGGGCCTTCACCATGGTCAACCGCTATTCGGACCCCCACCGCCTGGGAGTGCCGGTATATGTAAAAATACAGTGCATGCACTGCGAGGAGCCGGCCTGCGCCTCCGCCTGCCTGGTCGGGGCCCTGAAGAAGACCCCCGAAGGGCCGGTGATCTACGACGAAAGCGTCTGTGTCGGTTGCCGATATTGCATGTCGGCCTGCCCCTTCTATATCCCGGCCTTCGAGTATTTCGATCCGCTCAGCCCCCGGATCCAGAAATGTTATATGTGTTACCATCGGATCTTCGCAGGCCAAGTTCCGGCCTGCGCCGCCGAGTGTCCCATGGAGGCGATCATGGTCGGCAAGAGGAGCGAACTGATCGAGCTTGCCCGAGAGAGGATCAGAAATAACCCGGACAGATACATTGACCACATCTACGGCGAACACGAGGCCGGGGGAACCGGCTGGCTGTACATCTCCGGGGTCCCCTTTGCCGAGCTTGGCTTCCCCACGGACTTAGAGATGTCCCCTTATCCGGAGCTGACCAAGGGATTCCTTTCGCTCGTCCCCGTGGTCCTCATCGCTTGGCCGGCCCTGTTCGGGGGGATCTACCTCATGTCCAGGGGACGGGAGCAGGAGGCCGGGGGTGAGACCACTCCAGAGGAGACCGCAAAGGAGGAGAGCTAATGGACCGAAGCAATACCACTCGATCCTGGGTCAGAGAGGAAATATTCCCGGATGTTTGGTCCTGGGTCCAGGAGAAGATATTCCTGGGGATGAGCCCCAGAGAATATCTGAGGAGCCTGGTTACCCCGTTCAACATTGTTGCGGCGTTGATCCTCCTCGCCGGGCTGCCCCTCATCGCCCTGCGCTTCGCCCAGGGGCTCGGCGCAGTGACCAGCGGCTCCCAGACGCAACCCTGGGGGCTGTTCCTCTCCTGGGGGCTCTTCTCCGGGGTGCCCCTCTCCGCCTCGGGGTTTGTCCTCGGAACCGCGGTCTACCTGTTCGGGCTGAAAAGATACCATCCGGTGGTCAATAATGCCATCCTGATTGGCTTTCTAGGGTATTTTTTCGCCGTAATCTTCCTCCTCATCGACCTGGGCCGCCCCTGGCGCATTTACTATCCGGTGATAATCTCCTTCGGCCCGGCCTCGGTGCTCTTCCTCGTCGGTTGGCACGTATTTTTGTACCTCTCCTGCCAGTTCCTCGAATTCTGCCCCACCATCTTTGAGTGGGCCGGGGCGCGGAGGCTGCGCAGCCGGGCCGCGGCGATGACCATCGGGCTGACCGTCTTCGGGGTGATCCTCTCCACCCTCCACCAATCCGCCCTGGGGGCGATGTTTCTCCTCATGCCGGGGAAGGTGCACCCCCTGTGGTACTCGCCGTATCTGCCGGTATTCTTCCTCACCTCGGCTATCGCCGCCGGGATCTGCATGGTGCTCGTGGTCAGCGCCCTGGCCCAGCGCTTCTTCAAAAGGGGCCGGTCCGACCCGCGCTGGACCGCAGAACTGAATGAACTTACCCTGGGAATGGGCCAGGCGGTGGCCTTCGTCCTCTTTGCTTACTTCGGTTTGAAGATTATCGGCATCGCCCATGGGAATAACTGGGGCCTGCTGGGCACCTCCTGGGGCGCCTGGTTCCTGGTCGAGCTTTTGGGCTTTGTCCTCCTTCCCTGTCTCCTCTTCGTGAGCGCCGTCCGAAAGAAAATCGTGGGGCTGATCCGGTTCGCGGCCTTGCTAACCATCATCGGGACGATCCTCAACCGGTTCAACGTCTCGCTGATCGGCTTCAACTGGAACCTCCCAGAGCGCGAGCTTTTCGATTGGCGGGAGCTGCTAATCGTCATCACCATCGTCACCATCGAGATCCTCGTCTACCGCTGGATCATCAACCGGATGCCCGTGCTCCCGGAACATCCGGACTACGAGGAGATTCATTGACAGGAGGTGATCCGATGCCCCGATACCGGAGGGGACTCAACGTTCTGGTCTTCCTGGCCGTGTTGGCTGTTTTTCTTGGATTATTTCGGGTGGCCACCGTCGGGTTTCTGGGCAGCACGGCCGCCTGGAAGATCACCCTCCTCGTCTTGGTTCCGCTATTCGCGCTGCAGCTCGGAAGCCTTCGCAAGTCAGGTTGTTCCAAAGGATGCTGCCCGGAGATCTTCTCCGCGCTGAGTGAGGCGGGGTTTAACGAGCTGATGAGATTGAAGATCCTCGTCCAGTATGAGCGGGGGGACTTGATCTTCCAGGAGGGGGAGTATGCCTCGGGCATCTATGTTATCTGCCACGGGATGGTCAGGGTGGGGAAGTATTATCGCGGGAAGCGACTGACCCTGGAGCTGCTCAAGCGGGGGGAGATACTGGGAATGGAGGCGCTGACCGATGAAGGCCCTACCACCCGGCCGGAATACGCGCAAGCCATCGAGGACACCAAAGTGGCCTTCCTGGAAAAGTCGGCCTTCCTCGCCTTCCTTCAGGAGCATCCGGCGATAACCGCCGGCCTTTACCAGAAGGCCCTGGAAAAAATCGTGATCTTGCAACGGAAGGTCGTCCAATTGGGCCTGGCCTCTGCCGATGAACGGGTGGCGGGAATCCTTCTGGAGCTGGGAGAGAGCTGCGGGAAGGAGACTAGATCGGGCATAGCTATCAATGTTCGCTTAGGCCGCGCCGAGCTGGCCGAGCTGGCCGGGGTCTCCCTGGAGACCCTCATCCGTAGCCTCTCCAAGCTGAAGCAGGAGGGCCTGATCGAGCTCCATAACCAGAAGGGGATCACCATCTGTGACGCGGCGAGGCTGGAGGGGCTAACGGTGGCAGAACCGGCCCCCTCCTGAGGAGATGTTCTCCCCCAGAATTGCAGCGCTGGCGGCACTCTTGGTCGGTCTCTCCTGGGGCGGCGGGGGTCTGCCGCGAACGCCTCCCGCCGAAAGGATCACCATCTGCCCCTCCGGCTGTGCCTATACCGAGATCCAGGAGGCCATCGACGAAGCTCTCCCCGGGGCGACTATCCTCATCGAGGACGGGACATACGAGGAGAGCCTGGTGATCAGAAAAAGCCTCACCCTGAGGGGGACGGATGGCAATGGAACGACGGTCAAGGGCCAGGAGAGGGGAGCCCCGGTGATCCGCGTCGAGGGGGGACCGGAAGGGGAGCAGGTCATAGTGAGGATTGAAGCGCTTACCATCACCGCAGGCCAGGGCTATTGTCTCTACTGGCCCGTCTGCACCGATGGAATTCTAATCCGGGGGAGGGCTCAAGCCACCATTACAGGTAATGTTATCTCCCACAACGGCTGGGGGGGCATCGCCATCTGGGACGGAGCCCAGGCAGCCATCGAGGACAACCGGCTGTCAGCCAACAGGAGGAGCCACATTAGCCTGCGGGGCTCCGCCTCGGCCGCGATCCAGGACAACCGGATATTGGACAATGGGGATGACGGCATCGTGCTGTGGGACTCATCCCAAGCAATCATCCAGGGGAATCAGATCTCGGGCAATATTTTCGGAATCAAGTTGCACGGCTTTGCTCAGGCGACGATCGCGGGGAACTTGATCGCCGCAAATCGGTGGGATGGGCTCCAATTGAGGGATTCCGCTCAGGCAGTCATCATCGATAACCGAATCTTGGAAAATGGGAGGAACGGGCTCAAGCTGCGGGATTCTGCCCAAGCCTCCATCGTCCACA
>JABAHQ010014227.1_pt2 | contig 26428 bp, 28 predicted proteins | sample 7062091 | NCBI WGS metagenome assembly JABAHQ01 (sample SAMN14534359, study PRJNA622989) | marine sediment metagenome | biome: marine biome [ENVO:00000428]; feature: marine pelagic biome [ENVO:01000023]; material: deep marine sediment [ENVO:00002113] | place: India: Gulf of Kutch | collected...
ACGGTGGTGGTGAACTTGCTCATCACGTCCGGGCGGTCGAGGTAGTAGGTGATCTTGCGGAAGCCCTCGGCCTCGCACTGGGTGCAGTACATGCCGTTGGACATGTAGAGCCCCTCGAGCGCGGTGTTGCCTTCCGGATGGATGACCACCGAACTGTCGATGACGAAGCTGTCGCTGTCCGGCTGCAGGGTCAGGCAGTCTTCGCTGAGCTGATAGTCGCCCAGACTCAGGGCGCGGTCATTCAGCGCAATGGACAGCAGCTCGAGCTGCTGGCCATGCAGCTCCAGCGGCGGCAGCTTGCCTGCCGGGCGCTCGGGGTTGCGGCGCATCACCAACTGGGCGTGCACCAGCGTGCGATCCTCGTACAGCTCGAAGGTCAGGTGGGTTTCATCAATCAGGTACTCGGGGGCCTGGTAATCCTTCAGATGAATGACTTTCGGTTGTTCGGTGCGCATGGAAACCTCGTCGACTGAGCTTCAAGCGGCAAGCTTCAAGCGGGATATGGCGATGGACTGCCAGCTCGGGGGCCGGCGTGCGAATGAGTTCGAGCTTAGCGTCTGTCGCGGCGGACTTGTAGGGTGGAGAACAGCGAAGCCTGCTCCACCCCTTGCTCCAGGCCGCTCGTCATTGAGCCTGGCGCCCCATGACCGCGGGCAAGCGAAACGTCATCCACCCTACGCGGCGGCGCTGGCGGCCACCTGATAGGCGGTGAACTTGCGGATATTGATCACGCCTGTATCCAGGATCAGGTATTGACCCTTGATGCCCAGGAGCGTGCCCTCGACCACCGGGGTCTTGTCCAGATCCAGGCTCACGACCTTCGTCGGATAGGCCTCCACCGGATAGCGGATCTCCACCACCTCGGCGTCGGCCACCGGCTGGATTGCTTGCAGACCATAGCGCTGCTGCAGATCCCGCACCCCGCCGGCGCAGGCATCGAAGATCCGCTCGCGCATCTCGACCAGGTCGATGGGCTCGGCGTCACCCTTGAGCAATGCTCGCCAGTTGGTGCGATCGGCAACCTGGCTGCGCAGCAGGTCTTCGACCATGCCCGACTGCTGGCGGGTGGCGACTCGCATGATCGGCAACGCCTGGCTCGCGCCCTGGTCGAGCCAACGCGTCGGCAGCTGGGTGGCGCGGGTGATGCCCACCTTGATGCCAGACGAGTTGGCCAGATAGACCACATGATCGGTCATGCAGAAATCCAGGCCCCACTGCGGATCGCGACAGGTGCCGAAATCGTGGTGGCACTTCTCCGGGCTCATAATGCAGACATCGCACTGCGGCAGTTTCTTGAAGCAGGGATAGCAGTAACCCTGGCTGAAGCTCTTGTTGGTCTTGCGCCCGCAATGGGTGCAGTGGATGGCGCCCAGGTACTCCAGGCGCAGCGTCCTGCCGATCAGCGGATTGACCGGCACCAGCCCTTCACCGAGACGAAAGGCGTACTGCACCGGCACGCCCGACTCGAGCTGAACCGACATCTTCTCCAGCGCGCCGCGTCCGAGCTCCAGCATCAGTGGCGGGTTCCGGAAGCCGGTGCGAACAGGCTGGTGTCGATGGCGGCCTCGGCCTTCTTGCTCTTGGAGCCGCACTCCTGGCCACCCATGTAGCCGGTGCGCTCTTCTTCGGGAAGATTCTTCATCTCCCAGGCGATCACCGCCTGCATGCAGGTTTCCTTCTGCTCGGGGGTCAGCTTGCGGCCGTCAGCCCATTTGCCCAGTTCGAGGGCCTGCTTGAGGCTCGCGTAGATTTCAGGGGTAATGCTTTCGGCGGTTTGGATAAAGGTCGACATGGCCAGCTCCGAGGGAAACGAGCGGCCATTCTACCGGGCTGTCGCGCTTTAGGGAAAAGCGCGACAGCCCGCTAGCGACGCCGCGCCAGGGTTCCGCCGATCACGCCGGTCACGCATCCGGCGACCAGCCCGCCGACATGCGCCGCGTTGGCAATGGCCAGCGCGCCGAAGCTGAGCACCTCGATGACGCCGGTCAGACAGATCACCAGCCACACCAGCATCAGCACTACCACCCCAGGGGGCAGCCGGTAGGCCTCGTTGGGGGCGAGCTTCTGATACAGCCAGCAATGGCCCAGCAGGCCGTAGAGCACGCCGGACAAACCACCGAAGATGCCCGGCCCGCCGAACAGATACTGCGCGAAATTGGAGATCAGCCCGAACAGCAACGTCAGCGCCAGCAGCATTGGCGCACGCTGACGAGCCTCGATGCGCCGGCCCAACTCCCAATACCACATGCTGTTCATGGCCAGGTGGAGGATGCCGAAGTGCACGAAGATAGGCGTGATCAGCCGCCACCACTGACCGGCCGCGAGACTCTGCTCCAGCNNAGCCAGCGGATCGTGGCAAAGTTCTCGCCGAGCAGGGTGACCCCCGCCACCGCCAGGGTGATCAGCAGCACCGCCGCGGTGAGCGGGCTGGCACGCAGGGCAGCGACGAAGCCGCCGCGCCGCCGGGGCTGTTCGACCACCACGCTGTCGTCGCCCTGGGGGTAGCGCGCATACAGGTCGCGCACCTGCTCGACCACCTCGCTCGGCACCCGCAGCACCTGCTGGTCGCCCTCCTCCGAGACCCGGCACGGCACCCGCAGGCGCCGCAACAGGGCGATGAAGCCGCTGAGGTCTTCCGACAGCGGCAGGCGCAGGGCCTCGCTCACCGAACTCATCGGAACACCGCCTGCACGTCCACCCAGGCGAACTTGGTCGGATCCAGGCGCGTTTCCTGGTCCAGCCGATAGGCCACCAGCTTGCCGTTCTTCACCGCGCTGTAATCCAGGCAGGCCAGGTTGTCGCGGATCGGCCCCGGGCGACCGCGGCGCCAGTAGTGGCCGACGAACAGGAGCGGCTCATCCGGCCCATAGAGAAACAGGCGGTTCTTCTGCTGCGGCGACAACGGCAGGCGCGCCGCATGCTCCGGCAGCCCATCGGGCTGGAACACCACGTCACCGTAGGTCTGCGGGTTCTCTTCCCAGAACTTGGTGCGGAAGAAGGTGCGCACGAAGCCTTCCTCGCTGGTCAGCGTCATGCCCTCCGGCAGCGGCATGTCGGTGCCGCGCAGCAGCCGATCCAGCGCCTGGCAGATGAAGGTGCCCGGCAGGCCAGCCTCACGCAGGATCGCCGGATTGATGCAGGCGTCGTTGAGAAACGGACGCAGGCGCGCGATCACGCGGCTGTCCCAGCAGGCGTGTACCACGCGAAAACGCTCGGTTTCGAGAAACAGCGGCAAGTCGTAGAACCACTCGCGAAAGGCCTTCCACTCCTCGGGGTAGTGCTCGAACTGCTGGAAGGTTTCCTGCAGCAGCCGAGCGAAGCGTGGCGAGTGTTCGCGCNNCTGCCCGGCGGGGCCGGCATGTACCAGCCCAGCGCGTTGAACTCGTGGTTGCCCATGATGCAATGGGCCTGGCCGTGGTCGACCATCGCATGCACAAGGTGCAGTGCCTCGCGGATATGCGGCCCACGGTCGATGATGTCGCCGAGGAAGATCACCTGCCGGCGCGGATGACGCCAGACACCACCCTGCAGGCGATAGCCCAGCTGATCCAGCAGCCGCGCCAGCGCATGGCCACAGCCGTGGATATCGCCGATCAGGTCGTAGCCACGCTCGGGATCCAGCTGCATCAATCGCCTCCGCCGAGGCGACTGCCCCAGCCCAGCTTGGTCCGGCAGACTTCGTAGTAGTTGTGATCCAGCGGGTGGATCAGGTGCAGCTTCTGCGGCTTCTTGCGCACGGTCACGGTGTCGCCAGGCGCGCAGGTGAAGTGGTTCTGGCCGTCGCAGGACACCTGTGGGTAGATCTGCATGTTCGGCGACACCACGATCTTGAGCTCGCTGTTGCCGTCCACCACGATGGGCCGGCTCGACAACGTGTGCGGGTACATCGGCACGATGACGATGGCATCCAGGCGCGGATGCATGATCGGCCCGCCGGCGGACAGCGAGTAGGCGGTGGAACCGGTGGGCGTCGCCACGATCAGGCCGTCGGCCTTCTGGCTGCAGACGAACTGACCGTCGATGTACAGCTCGAACTCGATCATGCGCGTCGACTTGCCCGGGTGCAGCACCACGTCGTTGAGGGCATCGCCCTCGCCGATCGGCTCGTCGAAGCGACGCGCCTGGGCCTCGAGCAGGAAGCGGTTCTCAAGGGTGTACTGGCCGTTGAGCACCTCGGCAACCTTCTCTTCCAACTCATCCGGGCGGATGTCGGTGAGAAAGCCAAGGCTGCCGCGGTTGATGCCCAGCACCGGCACGCGGTGCCGGGCCATTGCCCGGGCGGCGCCGAGCAGGCTGCCATCACCGCCGACCACGATCACCAAGTCGCAGGATTCGCCCAGTCGCTGCCGCGACGAAGTCTGCATGCCGTGCCCGGGGAGCACCTCGGCGATGTTCTCCTCGAGGATCACATGCAGATGGCGTTCGACGAGAAATCGCTTCAGCCGGCGGATGGTATCCAGCACCTGGGAGCTGCCCAGGCGGCCAATGATGCCGATATTGCGGAATTGCTCCATTGAAGTTCCCTGGTGTGGCTGGCAGAAGTTGCAGGCGTTCGCAGCGCTTGAACACCAACATGCACTTGCGAGGCCGCCGCAGCGGATCGACGCGGCCTGCACCGACTGTGGTTAGAGCCTCGGTCAGGCGCGGGTGTTCAGCGGCACCGGATTATCGGCGAAACGTCGAACCGGCGGCAAACCGACGGCTATGCTGCTGACATGAACCCTATCAGTCTTGCCGAGCTGTCCAGCGTCCTTCGCCATCCGCAGGTGCGTGATCTCGCCTGGACGCTGCTGTCGCCGCCCCTGCTGAGCGAAACACCTCCCCGCCAGCGTCACCCCCTGAGCGCAAGCCGCTGGCACAGCGAGCCGGGGCTGCTGGCCGACTGGCTGCTGTGCCAGGATGCCGAGCCTTCGGTCCTCGAGGCCTGGCTGTCGCAGCGCAGCAATCGGCGCCTGGGGTTGTACTACGAACGGCTCTGGCAGTACGCGCTGTGCCAGGCGCCCGACCTGCAGCTGATCGCGGCCAACCTGCCGATCCGGCAGAACGGCAGCACCCTCGGCGAGCTGGACCTGCTGTTCTGCGATGACCAGGGCGTGCACCATCTGGAGCTGGCGATAAAGCTCTATCTGGGCTTCGGGCCCGGAGACGGCAGCCAGCACGACCACTGGCTCGGCCCCGGCAACCACGATCGCCTGGACCTGAAGCTCGCCCACCTGCGCCAACACCAGCTGCCCTTGTGCAACCAGCCGGCCGCCCGCGCCGTGCTCGCCGAGCTTACCGGGCGGGAGGTGCAAAGCAGCTTCTGGCTCAGCGGCTACCTGTTTCAACCCTGGCCAGAGGGCTGCGCCCCGCCCCATGGTGCCAACCCGCACCACCTGAGCGGCCGCTGGCTGCGCCAGGCCGACTGGCCGGTGTATCAGGCCGCGGCGGCCGGCACCATCTGGCAGCCACTTCCGCGTGCCGCCTGGCTGGCTGCTGCCCGCGTGCCGCAACCGGACCTGTGGACCTCGGACCGCCTTGCCGAGTGGCTGGCCGGAGATCCGGCACGCGCGCGGGCGCAACTGCTGGTGCGTCTCGAACCCCACGCATCCGGCGACTGGCTGGAGCAGGAGCGGCTGTTCCTGGTGGCGGCCGACTGGCCGCACAACGGTGAGTCGGCACGCGCGTCATCGGCGTGACACAATTGCCGGCTAGGATTTCCGCTCGATTCACCCNNAGCACGAATTCGCATGCCCATCGACGCCCAACGCCCATCGTCCGGCGAGCCTCTGAGAGCCTGGAGCATCTTCCTGATATTCCTGCGCCTGGGGCTGACGTCCTTTGGCGGCCCGGTGGCGCATCTGGGCTACTTTCGTGACGAATTCGTCCAGCGCCGCCGCTGGTTGGACGAGCGTGGCTACGCCGATCTGGTCGCGCTCTGCCAGTTCCTTCCGGGCCCGGCCAGCAGCCAGGTCGGCCTGGCAATCGGGCTGCTGCGCGGCGGCTACCGAGGTTCGCTGGCGGCCTGGGCCGGCTTCACGCTGCCCTCGGCCGTCGCGCTGACGCTGTTCGCTCTGGGCATTGCCCGCTGGGGCGACGCCCTGCCCGGCGGGTTCATCCAGGGTCTGAAAATCGTGGCAGTGGCGGTCGTCGCCCAGGCGGTTTGGGGCATGGCGCGAACGCTGTGCAGCGATGGCCCGCGGCTGGCCATCATGCTCGCCGCGGCGAGCGCCGTCTTGCTGCTGCCCTTCGTCTGGAGCCAGGTGGCGATCATCGTCGTGGCGGGCTTGATCGGATTGCTGGCGTTCCGCCCGACGTCAGGCGAGGTGCACCCCGACCTGCCCGTACGCATCAAGATGCGCACTGCGCTGTCTGCTCTGGCTGCGTTCTTTGCCCTGCTGATCCTGCTTCCCGTGCTGGCCGGCGTCAGCGGCAGCCAGGCGCTGGCGCAGGTCGATGCGTTCTATCGCACCGGTGCGCTGGTGTTCGGTGGCGGACACGTGGTGTTGCCGCTGCTGCAGGCCGAGGTCGTGCCGTCCGGCTGGGTCGACAACGACGCCTTCCTCGCCGGCTATGGCGCCGCCCAGGCCGTACCTGGACCGCTGTTCACCTTCGCGGCCTTTCTCGGCGCCTCGATGAACAGCGGCCCAAGCGGCTGGCTCGGCGCAACCATCTGCCTGCTCGCGGTGTTCGCCCCCTCCTTCCTGCTGGTATTCGGCGCCTTGCCGTTCTGGGAGCGCCTGCGCGGCAATCGCCGCAGCCAGGCGGCGCTGGCGGGCGTCAATGCCGCCGTGGTCGGGTTGCTGCTGGCGGCGCTGTACGACCCGGTCTGGACCAGTGCGATCAAGGCCGCGGAACACTTCATCCTGGCCGTGCTGGCCTTCGCCGCGCTGAACTACTGGAAACTGCCACCGTGGTTGGTGGTAATCGCCGGTGCGCTCGGCGGCGGCCTGCTCGGCCTGACGAGCTGAAACCGCTCAGCTTTCCATCGCCAGCAGCACCGCACTGGCCACCAGAAATCCGCTGAACAGCAGGCGCAGCAGGCGCTCCGGTAACGCGTGGGCAAGGCGCACGCCCAGGCTGATGCTGAGCAGGCCGCCGACCGCCAGCGGCAAGCCCAGCAGCCAGTTGACCTGCTGATGCAGCGCATAGGTCACCAGGGTAACGCCAGTGCTCGGCGCAGCCAGCGCCAGCGAAAGCCCCTGGGCGACCACCTGCGAGGTGCCGAATACGCTGGTCAGGATCGGCGTGGCAATCACCGCACCGCCCACGCCGAACAGCCCGCCCGCCGCCCCGGCCCCCGCACCGAGCACGCTGAGCCATGGCCAGGAATGACGCAGCTGACCATCTCCGGGCGCGGGGTGCAGAAACACGCGCAACAGCGTGTAGGCTGCCAGCGCCAGGAGAAAGCCGACGAAGGCCAGGCGCATGCGCCCGGCATCCAGCGACACCGCCACGGCGGCACCGACGATCGCGAAGACGAAGCTGGCGCCGGCCAGCGCCGCCGCGTGGCGCCAATCGATGCGATTGCNNCACCAGTGCCGTGCCCTGCGCCAGTTGCTGATCCAGCCCGAACAGCACGCCCAGTACCGGGATCGCGATCAGCCCGCCGCCGATGCCGAACAGTCCGCCGAGCGTGCCCAGGGCCAGGCCCAGCAATACGTTCAACCCGATGTCCAACAGCATGTTCGCGCTCCAGCCTCATTGAGGCGCCCATGCTACGCCGCCGCCGCTGGCGTCGATACGCACAGCCGCGCACAATGGCTTTGCCTATTACGCACAAGCCGGTAACCCGATGCTGCCAGACGCCCTTTCCGCTCAGCTCGAACTCTTCATCGACGTGCTCGAATGCGGCAGCTTTTCCGCTGCCGCGCNNGCTGCCAGCTGTTCAGCCGCAGCACCCATGCCGTGCGGGCAATGCCTGCCGCCCTTGCCTTCGCCGAGCGCGCCCGGCGCATCGTTCAGGAACTGCACCTGGCCCGGGCCGAGGCGACATCCCTGGACAGTGCACCGGAAGGCCGCATCCGCATCGACGCACCGGCGCCGTTCGGGCGGCGACATCTGGCGCCGGCCCTCGCCGAGTTTCTGCAGGCCTATCCCGGTGTGGATATCCAGTTGCGGCTGATCGACAGCTTCGTCGATCTGCATGGCGAGCACCTCGGCGAGGTCGATCTGGTGCTGCGCATCGGCCCACTCGCCGATACGCGCCTGGTCGCCACGCCCCTGGCGCCGATGGTGCGCATCGTCTGCGCCAGCCCGGCCTACCTGGAGCGTCGCGGCGTGCCGCTGACCCCCGAGCAGTTGCCTGAACATGATGGCCTCGACTGGGATGCGCTGGCCCCGCCGCACGCCTGGCGCTTCGAACGAAACGGGCGATCGCAGCTGTTGCGCCCGGGGCGTCTGCGGATGGTGGCCAACAATGCTGAAGCGCTGCTGGCGGGAGCGCTGGCCGGGCTCGGCATCGCCCACCTGCCGACCTGGCTGATCAGCGAGTATCTGCTGCGCGGCGAGCTGTTACCGTTGTTCTGCGGGGGCGGGTTGCCGCAACCGGAAGCCAGCGGCATCTATGCCCTGCGCCTGACGCGCGAGGCCGACTCGCGGACCCGACTGCTGCTGGAATTTCTCAAGTCCCGCTTCGGCCCGGTCCCGCCGTGGGACCAGGCGCTCAACAGCGGTCTGAAAAGGGAGTGACGGTCACAGACTCTGGCTTTCGATTTCCTGGGTGACGCCCCAGCCATCGAGTACCCCACCCAGGGGTTCGACAAGATCCTCAAGATCCTGCTCGAAGTCGCCGATGCCGTCGAACGTCGCGTACATCACTTTGCTGACCTGCAGATTCCAGCTTCCGTCCTCACGCGGAAAGACCTGAGTGTTGATGGTTTCACCGCGAAAGTTCTCGGCGGCGGTCTGGGCGCGGTCCCGCTCGGGGAAGACCGCATAGAACTCGATGGGATGCACGCGGGCGAAATCGAAACCGCCCTCTTTCATCCGGCGCAGAACGGTGCTGCTGACATCCTCATGGAAGGTGGTGCTCATGATTCAACCTCCTCTCATACCTGGATGAAGTTGCCACGAGCTCAGCGGGAGATCGGCTCCGTCGTCGAGACATCGGGCAAACGGGAGTCGCAACAGCTAGTCGAAGAGACGCGGTGGACGGTGTCCACAGTGACAAGCTAGCAGGCCACGCGTCTGACTGCACGGGCTGGATGGCTCGACGCCACCGCGCGCAGCGTCGCGGGCTCCATCAGTAGAACCCGCCGAACCTGCAGCAGTTCAACCGGGCCGGCAATGCAAAACGGCCCGCGCCGTTGCCGGGCAGGCCGTTCAGGGCGATGCCGCCGTGCTCGCTCAGTCGTTGCTGGGCTTGGCAATCGCGTGCAGCAGGTACTGCGGCAGCGCAAAGGCGCCAATGTGCACGTGCGGGTTGTAATAACGGGTCACAATCCCGCTGCCGCTATAGCGCTGCATCAGGGTTTCCAGCGGCAACTTGCGACTCTCGGCGTTACAGGCGCCCCAGGCGAAGCTCATCGCGCCGCCGATGTAGGTCGGCACCGCGGCCAGGTAGAAGTGCCAATCGGCGAACAGCCCCTGCATGCGTTTGGCGGTGGTCTGCAGCTCGCCCAGCTGCATGAATGGTGTGCCGTTCTGCGCGACCAGGATACCGCCCTCGTTCAGGCAACGGCGGCAAGCCTGGTAGAAGTGCTCGGAGAACAGCGCCTCGCCCGAGCCGATGGGATCAGTGGAATCGCAGATGATGACATCGAACCGCTCTTCAGTGGTCGCCACGAAGTGCATGCCGTCATCGAACACCAGGTTCAATCGCGGATCATCGAAGGTGCCGGCCGAGTGGTTCGGCAGGAATTCCTTGCACAGCTCCACCAGGGTGCGGTCGGTCTCGACCATGGTGATGCTCTCGATATCACGATGGCGCGCCACCTCACGCAGGATGCCGCCGTCGCCGCCACCGATGATCAACACCCGGCGTGCCAGGCCATGGGCCAGGATCGGCACATGGGCAAGCATTTCGTGGTAGATGAACTCGTCGGCTTCGGTGGTCTGGATCACGCCATCGAGGGCCATGACGCGGCCCATGCGGGCATTTTCGAAGATCACCAGATGCTGGCGTTCGGTGCGCACTTCATGCAGCAGCTTGTCGATCTGGAACCGCTGCCCGTATCCCTCGTAGAGAGTTTCCTGAAAGTCGCTCATGGGTGTCTCCCTTGGCAGCCATCGCGCGCAAGGCCGCGACGTCTGCAGGCTGGCTGAGGACGGGCGATCGAATCGCCCACCGAAAAGAGGCGCATTCTACGTTGGCCAAGATGACAGGGGGAACCGCGAGGGTTTGAAAGCACACTTCGGGGCGACAAAGCGGCGCCCAGGCGCTAGGGTCTGGAAATGACCGAAACCATCCACCTGCTCTACCTCGAACCCTGGGACTGGCAACAGTTCCACCGCCACTTCGCCCTGCGTCTGCTGCCGGGCGTGGAGCGCCTGGATCCGCGCGGCTATGCCCGTACGCTGCGCCTGGGTGATGCCCGCGGCTGGCTCGGTGTGAGCGCGGCGGACGACCGGCCGGCGCTCGAGCTGACCCTCAGCGACTCGCTGCGGCACGCCAGCCAACCGCTGGTGGCGCGGGTGCGCAAGATGTTCGACCTGGATGCCGACCCACAGGCGATCGCGGCGCATTTCGCCGGCGACCCGGCACTCGGCCCGCTGGTCTCGGCACAACCCGGCCTGCGTCTGCCGGCGGCGTACGACCCGTTCGAGCAGGCCGTGCGCGCGGTGGTCGGCCAGCAGGTCACGGTGAAGGCGGCGGTGACCATCACCCGCCGCCTGGTGGAGCGTCTCGGCGAGCCGTTGGCGCAGGCTCCGACCGGGTTGGAGGTGCTGTTTCCCACCGCGCAGGCGGTCGCCGACGACCCGCTGGAGAACATCGGCATGCCGGCCAAGCGCGCTCAGGCGCTGCGCCGCCTGGCCGGCGCGGTGGCCGAGGGCGCGTTGCACCTGCATGTGGAGGATGGCGCCGATACGCTGGTCCGTCGGCTGTGCGAGCTGCCCGGCATCGGCCCCTGGACGGCCGAATACATCGCGCTGCGCGGTTTTGGCGTGGCGGACGCCTTTCCCAGTGCCGATCTGGGTTTGCTCAAGGCGCCGCTTTGGGGAGCGGATGGCCTGACCGCCAAGGCGCTGGCCGAACGTGCCGAAGCCTGGCGCCCATGGCGGGCCTACGCAGCCATCCACATCTGGGACAACTACGCCCGGGGCGGCTGAAGAAACGGTTACGGCGGCGCGACGCGCGCCAGCACCTTCGGCGCAACGGCCAGCGGCCGAGCCAGGATCAGCCCCTCGCCCGACTGCGGAAAAATGCCGGTCAGCGCGGTGATATTGACCTGATGGGTGACCAGCACCGCTACCTCGCCGGGTTCCAGCTCGGTGAGGGCTTCGCGCAGCGCGGCGGTCTGCAGTCGCTCGCTGGTCGGCGAGGCGAAGAAGGAATCCAGCGCCGGTAGCGGCTCGACCGGCGCGAGTGCCATCTGCTGCGCCGTGTCCAGTGCACGGCACCAGCGACTGCTCAACAGACGTACCCTGGTCAGGCCTTTCTCGCGCAGCAGCTCGCCCCAGCGTCGGGCTTGCGCCCTGCCGTACTCATCAAGATTGCGTTGGGTGCTGCAGTCATCGAGGACGAAGCCAGGCGGGTCGCCCAGCCCCGGCGCATTCGCGTGGCGCAGGAGCAGTAGTGCCCGCCCTTCGCGTAACGCCTGCCAGGCGTCACCATCATCGGCCTGCAGCGGGCCTACGACGAAGAGCAGCGCGACGAGCGCCAGGCCGATGCCACGCATGCTTCACAGCCGCGCCTTGCCAAACGGCCCGGCCGCGACCGCCCACATGATCAGGCCGACCACCGGCAGCAGTACGATCACCAGCGTCCAGATGATTTTGCGACCAGCCTCGATGGGGCTGCGCCAGACATGCGCGATGGCGAGCACGTCCAGCACCAGCACCACCAGGGCCAGCGGAGCGCTGAGGCTTTCCATCGGTGTTTACCGCAAGGGCCCACGGTCGTCGGGGCGATTGCCGCGCGGTCCCATGATTCCCCAGATGATAAGACCGAGCACGGGCAGGATGACGATCAAAAGAACCCAGAGCACTTTCTTGCCGCTGGTGCTGTCGCTGCGAACGATGCTGATGATTGCCCAGATATCCAGTATCAGGATGAGCAGGCCGAAAATTCCGCCGAATGCATCTCCCATGGGTACGCTCCTGTTTGGGTGAGTACCTAAATTAGGATGCCGGCGCGGCGGCAGGGTTCAGTTCCCGTGCCAGAGCGGCTCAGCAGCGCATTGGTACTAGCTGCTGGTTCATGGTTAACGAGCACGCCGCTGGCGCGGGTCGGCAGGAGGTCAGCTCCTGCTTGTGCTCGCTGGCCGTATGTTCGGTGAGGGTGAGCGCTGGATCGGCCGCTCAGTCGTCCAGGCGCGGGAACTGATCGGCGATGCGTTCGCCGGTGAACTGCGCCGTCCAGCCGTCCGGATTGTTGAACAGGCGAATGGCGACAAAGCTCGGCTGCTCGCCCATGTCGAACCAGTGGCGGGTGCCGGCAGGCACGGAGATCAGGTCGTTCTTCTCGCACAACACGGCGTAGACCATGTCCTCGATATGCAGGGTGAACAGGCCGCGGCCAGCGACGAAGAAGCGCACCTCGTCCTCGGCGTGACGATGCTCGTCAAGAAATTTGGCGCGCAGCTCGTCCTTTTGCGGATGATCGCGGGACACACTGATGACATCGACGGTCACGTAGCCGCGCTCGGCCATCAGCCGATCGATCTGTGGCCGGTAGGCGGCGATCACGTCCTCCTGGCTGGCACCGGCGGCGACCGGCGCGCTGGCGTCCCAGCGCTCCAGTTGCACGCCGACCGCGGCCAGGGTCGCGGCGATGTCCTCGAGATGGGTCAGGACCTTGAGCGGCTGCTCGGGGCGGGATTCGTGATAGACACTGAGGACACTCATGTTCGGCTCTCCGAAGGATCGCCCGGCCGATCACTGCCGGCCAGGCAGGAATTCATCTGTTGTGCAGGGCGCCCATCTTCAGTTCGCATTCGAAAAGGAACTCGAACGCCTCGATCTGACNNTGCAAACGGAAGGCAATGATAACGGCTGCTGCCAGCGCCGCCAGGCTGGCGATGGCGAACGACCAGCCCGGGCCGAGCCCGGACCAGGCATATCCGGCATACAACGCCCCCAGCGCGCCGCCGATTCCGGACAGGCTGGCATACAGCGCCTGCCCCTGACCCTGCTGGCGATGGCCGAAGCTGCGCTGGACGAAATGGATGGCCGCCGCATGGAAGCTGCCGAAGGTCGCCGCGTGCATCAGCTGCGCGATCAGCAGTACGCCGAGATGATCGGCCAGCTGCCCGAGCAGTAGCCAGCGCAGCGCGGCGATCAGGAAGCTCGCCAGGAGCACCTGGCGCAGCGAGAAACGCTCCAGCAGACGCGCCATGACCAGAAACAGCAGAATCTCCGCGACGACGCCCAGCGCCCACATCAGACCGATAAAGCTGCGGCTGTAGCCGAGCGCTTCCAGGTGGATGCTGAAGAAGGTGTAGTACGGGCCGTGAGCCAGTTGCATCAGGGCCACGCAACCGTAGAAGGCCAGTACGCCGGGGCGCCGCAGCTGGGCGAGAAAGCCGCCCTGCCCGGCCGACTCGGCGCGCTGGCGCGGCTGCGCGTTCGGGACCCAGACGCTGCTCAGCACGATGCCCAGCATCACCGCAGCGACAGCGGTCGGATACAGGTCCAGACTCAGCCGCTGGAACAGCAGCCCAAGCCCCACCACCGCCAGGATGAAGCCGATGCTGCCCCACAACCGTACCTGGCTGTAGCGCTCGGGCTGCTCGTGCAGATGCGCCAGGGTGATGACCTCGAATTGCGGCAGCACGGCATGCCAGAAGAAGGCATGCAGGGCCATCACCAGCGCCAGCCAGGCGAAGCTCTTGTCGAAGAAGATCAGGCCGAAGGACAGCAGCGTGCACAGGGCGCCGAGGCGGACGATCTCCAGCCGGCGGCCGCTGACGTCGCCCAGCCAGCCCCAGAGATTCGGCGCCAGACAGCGCATCAACATCGGAATGGCGATCAGCTCGCCGATGCGCTCCGGCGAGAACCCCAGATGGGCGAAGTACAGGCCGAGAAACGGCGCCGTCGAACCGAGCAGCGCGAAGTAGAAGAAATAGAACCCGGAGAGGCGCCAGTAAGGGAGCGAAGCGGTCATGGCAACAGGCGTTCAGGTTGCAGCGCGCGGCGTCAACGCCGGCGCGCCGCGCTCCGAATGGCCGCTCAAAGCTGACCCAGCACCGGCGTCGTCACCTGCACATCGGCATTCTGTGCGCGGTGGCGCAGCAGGTGATCCAGCAGCACGATGGCCATCATCGCCTCGGCGATCGGGGTGGCGCGGATGCCGACGCAGGGGTCGTGGCGACCCTTGGTGATCACGTCCACCGCCTCGCCATTCACGTCGATGGAGCGACCGGGCGTGGTGATGCTGGACGTCGGCTTGAGCGCCAGATGGGCGACGATCGGCTGACCCGAGGAGATGCCACCGAGGATGCCGCCGGCATTGTTGGACAGAAAGCCCTGCGGGGTCAGCTCGTCGCGGTGCTCGGTACCGCGCTGGGCCACCGACGCGAAACCGGCACCGATCTCCACGCCCTTGACCGCGTTGATGCTCATCAGCGCGTGGGCAAGCTCCGCGTCCAGGCGGTCGAAGATCGGCTCACCGAGGCCCGGCGGCACACCCTCGGCGACCACGGTGATCTTTGCGCCCACCGAATCCTGGTCACGGCGCAGCTGGTCCATGTAGGCCTCCAGCTCCGGCACCTTGTCCGGGTCCGGACTGAAAAAGGCGTTCTGCTCGACGCTGTCCCAGGTCTTGAACGGAATCTCGATCGGCCCGAGCTGGCTCATGTAGCCGCGCACCTGAATGCCCAGCGTCGCCAGGTACTTCTTGGCGATGGCACCGGCGGCGACGCGCATGGCGGTCTCGCGCGCCGAGGAGCGGCCGCCGCCGCGGTAGTCGCGCAGGCCGTACTTGTGGTGATAGGTGTAGTCGGCGTGGGCCGGGCGGAACAGGTCCTTGATCGCCGAGTAGTCCTTGGACTTCTGGTCGGTATTGCGGATCAGCAGGCCGATCGGACAACCGGTGGTTCTGCCTTCGAACACGCCGGAAAGGATTTCCACCTCGTCGGCTTCCTGGCGCTGCGTGGTGTGCCGGCTGGTGCCGGGCTTGCGACGGTCGAGATCGCGCTGCAGATCGTCCAGCGACAGCTCCAGCCCGGGTGGGCAGCCATCGACGATGGCCACCAGCGCAGGCCCGTGGCTTTCGCCGGCAGTGGTGACGGTGAACAGCTTGCCGTAGGTATTGCCGGACATGCAGGACGCTCCGCGATCGACCGAAAAAACAGGGGCCGGAAGTATACCTGAGGGCGCCGCGGTTTCACTGCCTGTCTTCGGCGCGCATACTGGCGCAGCGGCGAACCTCGCACCGATCCTCGCGTCAAACCCGCTCCGTAACCGGCGAAGCCTTCCATGCGTGCCCTGCTGATCCTACTGCTGCTGACCATGCCCCTCTCATTCGTACATGCGCAGACCCTGCTCACGCAGACGCTGAACCTCGACACCGGCCATGGCGTGCTGCAGGGCACATTGCTGCTGCCGAAAAGCGAGCGGCCGTTGCCGGTCGCCCTGCTCATCGCCGGCTCCGGGCCGACCGACCGCAACGGCAACAACCCGGCCGGCCACAACGACAGCCTCAAGCGGTTGGCCCAGGGCCTGGCCAGGCAGGGCGTGGCCAGCCTGCGCTACGACAAGCGCGGCGTCGGCGCGAGCCTGGCCGCCGCACCGGACGAGCGCGACCTCAGCGTCGAAGCCTACGTCAGCGATGCGTTGGCCTGGAGCGAACGGCTCAAGGGTGACCCGCGCTTCGGCGAGCTGATCCTCGTCGGCCACAGCGAAGGTGCGCTGATCGCCAGCCTTGCGGCGCCTCGCTCAGGTGCCGCGGCGCTGATCAGCATCGCCGGCAGCGGCCGGCCGATCGACGCGGTGCTGCGCGAGCAGCTGCAGGGACGCCTGCCACCGGCACTGCTCGCCACCAGCCATTATCTGATCGACGAACTGAAGGCCGGTCGCACCCACGCGGACATTCCAGAGCCTCTGCAGGTGCTGTTCCGCCCCAGCGTGCAGCCATATCTGATCTCTCTCTTCGCCTATGATCCGGCCGAAGCCTTCGCGGCGGTGAATGTTCCGGCGCTGATCGTTCAGGGCCGGCACGATATCCAGGTGGGCATCGATGACGCCGAGGCCTTGCACCGCGCCAAGCCCGACGCCGAACTCGCGCTGATCGACGGCATGAATCATGTGCTGCGCATCGTGCCGGCCAGCGCTGCGCAGCTCGCGTCTTACGACGATCCCGATCTGCCGTTGGCCCGGGGCCTGCTCGAACGCATCCAGCGCTTCCTGAACGATAATGGCATGCTGCCAGCCTCCAGTTAGGCGCCGCGCCGCCGATAGCCCCGTGACGATGGCCGAGACCAGTTCTGAACGAGCCGCCGCGCAGGCCTAGGAACGCGCAGATGACCGACACCGAAATCACCCAGAGCACAGAGAAAGAGCCACCGGCGCCGCCGAAGCATCCGTGGGCCGAACTTCGCCCCGATCGTTTCCGCCTGCTGCGCCTGGCGCCGCTGCCCACCGAACGCGACGGCGGCGCGCGGCCACTGCGCTTCGTCGAGCTGGCGCAGCTGGAACGCCACACGCCCGAGCAGAGCCTGCTGCGGATGTTCGTCAACATCCCGGGGCAGGCGCGCTCGCGCAAGTACAACGTGCTGGAGGTATGGGCCGACCATCGCAGCAAGGAACTGCGCTTCGGCCCGGACAGCGGCTTGCATCTGGAACCCGCCAATCGTGGCCTCGGCCGTTTCCTGCTGGCACAAGGCGCGGCCTGGGCGCAGAAGCGTTGGGGACATTATCTGGTCGAGGGCGGATCGCTGCCCAAGGATGTGACGAGCGACGACCAGCGCCTGCGGCGTGACCACTGCCTGCGCACCCAGGGGTTCGATGTGGACTACCCAAAGGACCAGGCGGGCAAGGCGACCTACGGCGCGCCGCGCGCCAGCAGCCTGAGGCCGGACTGGAACAGCGAGAAGGTCCAGATTGTGGAGCTGCAGGATGCGGCGGCGATGCTGGAACAGGCCGAGCGCAACCTGCAGGCGCAGGAAAACCAGATCCGCGACCTGCAGGAGCGCATCGCCCGCTTCCGCCGCGAGGACGGTGCGCTGCGATTCACCATTGTTTGCCTGATTGCGCTGGCGCTGTTCCAGGCCGGCCTGCTGATCTGGATGGCGACCCGCTAGCCGCTTACCACCAGTGCTCGACCTGCACGCCGAAGTTCGAACCGTGGCGAGCGTTGCCGAACGCACCGGTATCCGACAGCGCCGAGCCTTCGGCCATCACGTTGGCCGCCCGTTGCGCCGCGTCGTTCCAGCTGGCGTAGGTGTAGTACAGGCGGAACTCCGGCCGCGCCCAGAAGCCAGGACCGGCGGGTGACCAGGTCGGCGCGATGGTGAACTTGCTCAACTTGCGCGTGCCATCGGTGGCATCGATCTGGTCGTGACCGACCTCGGCGACGAGCTTGAACTGCTCGCTGAACGCATAGACCGGACGCGCGCCCACCGACCACCAGTCCTGGTCGCCGCCGTCGTCGCGCTTGTCTTTCTGGTATACCACCTGGAACTGGCCGCCGAAGCGCGGCGTCAGCTGCCAGTCGAAATACTCCACCACTCGCCAGCTCTTGGCGCTGTTGTCCAGGGTTACGTCGCCGGTATAGCCGAGGCCGGTGCCCGGGCCCTCGCCATACTGCAGCGCCAGGGTGTTCTTGCCGCCGAGGAAGTCGGATTGCACATGCTGCACCGTCACGGCCCAACCGCTGTTGGCATCGTCACGGCTGGGCTTGTCGAGGTAGCTCAGGCCGAACTCCAGCTCACCGCCAGGGTTGCTGTCGAAGCCGCCAACGTTGAAGTCGTGGCGGGTGACGTAGTCCTTCTGAAACACGCTGTCCTTGCGCGAGAAGGCGTAGCTGTACTTCAGCCCGCCAATCTCCATGTCCTCCACGCCGGCACCGGTGGCGCTCTGGTTCCAGTAGTAGAAGTCGGAGATATGGATGTCGTTGCGCTTGTAGAAGCGCCGCCCGGCCCACAGCGAGCCGTTGTACAACGCCGGCACCTTGCTCCACTCGGCATAGGCCTGCACCATCCGCGCCCAGCCGTGATCGCCGGTGAACTCAGGGGTGTGGTTGTACTGGTTGTAGAGCGCCGCCATGCCTTCCAGGCTCAGTACCGAGCCGTCGGCGAAGGTGTAGAGGTCCTGACGCAGATCGAGCTCGGCGTACTGCTCGCACTCGTTACCCAGGCGGTACTTGCTCGGCGCGCCGGGCAACTGGAAGCAGGACTGCGAATCGCTGTTGACCGATTCGCCGACCCCGCTGCGCATGTAGCCGGTGAACTCCAGTGCATGGGCGCCCAAAGGCAGCGTCAGACCCGCAATGGCGCTGGCAACGCCCAGGGCTGTCAGTGTTTTTTTCATATCCACTCCGCTTTTGTTGTTATTGATCGCTGGATCGAGCCTGTTCGGCTCCGTTGGTTCCTGTCTCCGTTATCCCCAGCCTGCTGGCAAGGCAGGCCGGTACCTCACTGCACCGGCCCCGCTCCGTTGGAAACCAGCCGGGTGACCTTGCTTTCGCGCGTGGCTGCAGGCTGCGCCAGGCCCAGCCGTTCGCCGCTCTGGGCGTCGAACAGCAGGACCTTGCGCGGATCGAACTGCAGGTTGAGCGTCTCCCCCACCCGCGGCGCCTGATCCGGCGCCAGCCGGCAGCAGGCCTTGACCTGATTGAGCGCGAAGACGACCAGCGTATCGGGGCCGGTCGGCTCCACCACTTCGATATCCACCAGCAGCGAAAGGTCCGCCGCAGAGCCATTCGACAGGCCGATCTGTTCGGGGCGAATGCCCAGAATGAGCTCCCGGTCACGCAGACCTTCGTCACTGGTGATCGGCAGCGGCAGCTCGCAACTGCCCTGCTCGCTGTTGAGCACGCCCACCCAGCGGCCGTCACGCTGACGAATGCGCAGCGGCACGAAGTTCATCGCCGGCGAGCCGATGAAGCCCGCGACGAACAGGTTGGCCGGGTCGTTGTAGATCTCGTGGGGGGTACCGAACTGCTGGATCACACCGTCCTTCATGACCGCGACCTTGTCGCCGAGGGTCATTGCCTCGATCTGGTCATGGGTGACATACACCGTGGTGGTTTTCAGCCGTTGGTGCATCAGCTTGATCTCGGTGCGCATCTCCACCCGCAGCTTGGCGTCGAGGTTCGACAACGGCTCGTCGAACAGATAGATCTTCGGCCGCCGCGCCAGCGCCCGGCCCATGGCCACGCGCTGCTGCTGGCCGCCGGACAGTTGCGACGGCTTGCGTTCCAGCAGCGGTTCGATCTGCAACAGCTTGGCGACCCGTGCCACCTCCTCCTCGATCTTCGCCGCCGGCACCTTGCGCATCTTCAGGCCGAAGGCGATGTTGTCGCGCACGCTCATGGTCGGATAGAGCGCATAGGACTGGAACACCATGGCGATGTCCCGATCCTTCGGGCTGGCCTGACTGATGTCCTCGCCGTCGACGAGGATCTCGCCGCCGGTAATGTTCTCCAGCCCGGCGATGCAGTTCATCAGGGTGGATTTACCGCAGCCGGAGGGGCCGACGAGAATCAGGAACTCACCGGCGTCGATCTTCAGCGCGATGTCCTTGAGCGTTGCGATCTGGCTGTTGCCATAACTCTTTTGAACGTTGCGCAGTTCCAGGGAAGCCATCGTTGTTCTCCTCAACCCTTGACGGCGCCGGCAGTGAGCCCGCGCAGGAAGTACTTGCCGGCGATCACGTAAACCACCAGCGTGGGCAGGCCGGCAATCATCGCGGCGGCCATGTCGACGTTGTATTGCTTGGCGCCGGTGCTGGTATTGACCAGGTTGTTCAGCGCCACGGTGACCGGCTGGGTATCGCCGCTGGCGAACACCACGCCGAAGAGGAAGTCGTTCCAGATCTGGGTGAACTGCCAGATCAGGCAGACCATGATGATCGGTACCGACATCGGCAGCAGGATGCGCCCGAAGATGGTGAAGAAACCGGCGCCATCCAGCCGCGCCGCCCGCACCAGCGCTTCCGGCACGCTGACGTAGAAGTTGCGGAAGAACAGTGTGGTGAACGCCAGGCCGTATACCACGTGCACCAGCACCAGACCGGTGGTGGTATTGGCCAGGCCCAGCTTGCCGAGGGTGAAGGACGCCGGCAGCAGGATCACCTGGAACGGCAGGAAGCAGCCGAACAACAGCAGACCGAAGAACAGCTGCGAGCCGCGGAAGCGCCACATCGACAGCACGTAGCCATTGATGGCGCCCAGCGCGGTGGAAATCAGCACCGCCGGGATGACGATCTTCACCGAGTTCCAGAAGTAGCCACCGACGGCATCCCAGGCTGTCAGCCAGCCCATCGCGGTGAACGCCTCCGGCCAGCTCAGCAGGTTGCCGGTACGGATGTCTTCCGGGGTCTTGAAGCTGGTCAGCAACATCACGATCAGCGGCACCAGGTAGACGGCGCAAGCCAGCAGCAGCGTAGCGTGGATGGTCAGGCGCCCGAGCGTCAGGCGCGGTTGCGCGAAATCAGACATGGCGCTTGCTCCTCAGCTCGGAGTACAGGTAGGGCACGATGATCGCCATCACCGCGCCGAGCATCAGCATGGCGCTCGCCGCACCCAGGCCCATCTGGCCGCGGGTGAAGGTGTGGGCGTACATGAACATCGCCGGCAGATCGCTGGAATAACCCGGCCCACCGGCGGTCATCGCCGCCACCAGGTCGAAGCTCTTGATGGCGATATGGGCCAGGATCATCAACGCACTGAAGAACACCGGACGCAGGCTCGGCAGCACGATGCGCAGGTAGATGGTCGGCAGGCTCGCACCGTCCACCTGGGCCGCGCGGATGATCGATTGATCGACGCTGCGCAGACCGGCCAGGAACAGCGCCATGACGAAGCCCGAGGCCTGCCATACGGCAGCGATCACCAGGCAGTAGATGACCCGGTCCGGATCGACCAGCCAGTCGAAGCGAAAGCCTTCCCAGCCCCAGTCACGCAGCAGCTTGTCCAGACCCAGGCCGGGATTGAGCAGCCATTGCCAGGCGGTACCGGTGACGATCATCGACAGTGCCATGGGGTACAGGTAGATGGTGCGGATCAGCCCCTCGCGGCGGATGCGCTGATCCAGCAGTACGGCAAGCACGACGCCGATGATCAGGCTGATGGCGATGAACAGGCCGCCGAAGACCAGCAGGTTCTGGCTGGCGACCCACCAGCGGTCGTTGTCCCACAGGCGCTCGTATTGCTGCAGGCCGACCCACTTGTAGCTGGGCATGAAGCGCGAGTTGGTGAACGAGAGCAGGAAGGTCCAGCCGATGTAGGCGTAGAAGCCGACCAGCACGATCAGCATGCTCGGCGCCAGGACCAGCTTGGGCAGCCAGCGCTGCAGGGCATCGAGCGGCGAGACCTTGGCGGGCCTGGCGGGAAGCGCGATGGAGCTCATGGATGTGATCCCTCGTCAGAATCCGGGATGTCGTCGCCCGCGGCACGGGCCTTGGCCTGTACCGGGACAACGGTTCGGGAAATCGGGCGGACGCGGTCCGCCCTTGGCGTCACTGCACGGCCTGGATCGCCGCCGCCAGCTGCCTGGCCGCCTTTTGCGGATCGGCCTTGGGGTCGTTGAAGAAGTTGGTCACGACATCGAACACCGCGCCCTGCACGTAGCTCGACGCGGCCATGCCGTGGGTCAGGCTGGGTTGCAGGCCGCTGCCCTGGGCCGCCGCCTTGAAGTCCTTCATCGACTGCTGGGCGCAGGCGTCGAACTCGCTCATGTCCTGGTCCTGGCGAACCGGGATGGAGCCCTTGTTCTGGTTGAAGAAGGTCTGGAACTCCGGCTGCAGCACCGCGCGCGCCAGGTCTTCCTGGGCCTTGCGGTTCTCATCGCTGCTCAGCTTGAACATCGCCAGCGAATCGATGTTGAAGGTGAAGCTGCCCTGAGTGCCGGGGAATGGCAGGCACTGGTAGTCCTTGCCCGCGACCTTGTTGGCGGCCGTGAACTCGCTCTTGGCCCAGTCACCCATGATCTGCATGCCGGCCTTGCCGTCGATGACCATGCCAGTGGCACGGTTCCACTCACGGCCTGCGGCATCGGCGTCGAGGTAATCACGCAGCTTCTTCAGCGCGGTGAAGGCCTGGACCATCTTGTCGCCGGTCAGGGTGTCCTCGTCCAGTTCGACGAATGCCTTGTGGTAGTCGTCCGGCCCGAGAATGCTGAGCACGAAGCCCTCGAACACGGTGCCGTCCTGCCACGGCTGGCCACCGTGGGCGACGGGCACGAAACCGGCTGCCTTGAGTTTCTCGGCAGCGGCAAAGAACTCGTCGAGGGTCTTCGGCGGCGTGGCACCGGCCTTCTCGAATACCTCCGGGTTGATCCACAGCCAGTTGACCCGGTGCACGTTGACCGGCACGGCCACGTAGGAGCCGTCGTACTGCATGATCTTGCTGACCTGCTCGGGCAGCAGCTCGTCCCAGCGTTCGGCCTTGGCGGTGTCGTCGAGGTTGGCGAGCAGGCCGAGTTCGCCCCATTCCTGGATGTCCGGGCCCTTGATCTGTGCGGCGGACGGCGGGTTGCCGGAAACCGCGCGGGTCTTCAGCACGGTCATGGCGGCCTCGCCACCACCACCGGCGACGGCGAAATCCTTCCAGGTGTGGCCTTTCTGCTCGACCATCTTCTGCAGGGTGTCGGCGGCGCGCTTCTCGCCGCCGGAGGTCCACCAGTGCAGGACTTCGACCTCGCCGGCGTGGGCGAGCAATGGCAGGGCAAGGGAAACGGAAAGAGCGAGACGATGGATCGCATTCATGGAGGAGTACCTTCTTGTTTTTATCCGGCAAGTCGTGGGTCGCTTGCGATGGACCGAGTCTATGCCCGGAAAAATGGACACTGGGTAACGAAGGGATGGCCGATGGTCACCAACCGGTTACAAAGGCACGCCACAGGTAACAGGCACGCCCGGCGGGCGTCAGCGCGGTAGTGTGAGGGTCACCCTCAGCCCTCCCTGCTGCAGGTTGCGCATGCTCAGCTCGCCGCCGTGGGCGTGAGCGATGTTGCGCGCGATACCCAGCCCCAGGCCGTAGCCCTGCTGCTGGCCGGAGAGCCGTACATGGGGTTCGAAAACGTGCTCCAGGCGCTGCTCCGGAACACCTGGCCCCTCGTCGTCAACGTGCAGCACCAGCGCCTCCTTGCCATCCTCGACGTGCAGGTGGGCGCGCTCGCCATACTTCAGGGCGTTGTCCAGCAGGTTGCCGATGCAGCGCTTGAGTGCCAGCGGTTTGCCGGGGTAAGTCGCCAGCGCGCGTCCATCCAGGGTCACGCGGGTCTGGTCGCAGGCCTGGTAGGGCTCGACGATGTGTTCGAGCAACAGATTGAGGTCCACGGCCTCGATGTTCTCGTGGATATCGGTGTCCTTCACGCACTGCAGGGCGCCCTTGACCAGCAGCTCCAGTTCGTCGAGATCGCGGTTGAACTTGACTTGCTGGGCCTCGTCCTCCAGCAGCTCGACCCGCAGCCGCAGCCGTGTGATGGGCGTACGCAGGTCGTGGGAGATGGCGCTGAACAACTGGCCGCGCTCGGTCAGATAGCGGCTGATGCGCTCGCGCATGTTGTTGAAGGCGCGGCTGACCTCGACGATCTCGCTGGCACCGATCTCGGCCAGCGGCCGCACTTCCCCTCCCACCGACAGCTCCCGCGCCGCCTTGGCCAGGCGCTTCAATGGCCGGCTCTGCCAGCGCACCAGCAGGCCGATGAACAGCAGCAGGAAGGCGCTGGTCAGCACGATGAACCACAGCTGCTGCACCGGCAGCCCCTCGTCTTCCAGGCTGACGTAGGGTGCCGGCATCAGCGACGCGAGATAGAGCCATTCCTGCGGCGCGATCTGGATCTGCGTCACCAGCACCGGTGGCGCCAGCGGTTCGAATCCCAGCGCGTAGTGGGCCCAGGAGCGCGGCAGTTCCTCGAGCTTGATGCCGCTGTTGAAGATGCGCAGATCGTCCGGGCTGACGAACTCGATGGTCAGGTCCACCGCGCCACCCAGACGCTGGCGCAGCACCTGCTCCACCTCGTGCAGCACCGCACGCTTGCGTGGCGTCTCCGGCAGGATCTTCATCTCCAGCGGCTTGTCGTTGAGCGAGACGAAGAAGCGCGTGCCACCCATGCTGCGCAGCTGGTCGAGCACCAGCGGTCGGTAGCCCAGCGGCAGCGAACGGAAGTAGCTGACGCTGGCCGCCATCGACTGCGCCAGGCTGCGGGCGCTGGTGAGCAGGCCTTCCATCTGACTGGCGCGCAGCTGTGACAACCAGATCAGGCTCGACAGGCCCTGCGCCAGCAGCACCGCGAGCAGCGTCAGCAACAGCATGCGTCCGAGCAGTGAGCGCGGCACCAGCCGCAGGCGTCGCCGCTCAGTGCGCAGATTCATGGTGCGGCGTCACCTGGGTTGCCAGCAGGTAGCCGCAGCCGCGCACGGTGCGGATCAGCCGGGGCGACTTGCCGGTGTCGCGCAGGCGCTGGCGCAGACGGCTCACCGCCATGTCGACGATGCGCTCCAGCGGCATCACCTCGCGCCCGCGGGTGGCGTTGGCAATGGTGTCGCGGTCGAGGATCTGCTGCGGATGATCGAGAAACAGCTTGAGCAACGCAAAATCGGCACCGGACAGAAAGACTTCCTCGCCATCGGCGTGAAACAGACGGTGGCTGATCATGTCCAGCCGCCATTCATCGAAGGCCAGCACGTCGCTGCCGCGCTCCTGGGCGAAGCTGACCCGCCGCAGCAAGGCCTTGATCCGCGCCAGCAACTCGCGTGGGCTGAACGGCTTGCCGAGGTAATCGTCGGCGCCCAGCTCAAGACCGACCACCCGGTCGGCCTCGTCGGAACTGGCGGTGAGCATGATGATCGGCATCGAGGCCAGCCGCTCGTGCTGGCGAATCCAGCGGCAGAGGCTGAAGCCGTCCTCGTCGGGCAGCATCACGTCGAGTATCACCAGATCGGCCGGTTCGGCGCACAGCGCGCTGCGAAACTGCGCGCCGTCCGGCACGCCGCGGACCTGAAAGCCCGAGCGGCTGAGATAGGTCTGCAGCAGTTCGCGGATTTCCTGATCGTCGTCGACCAGAAGGATGTTCTTACCTGCTTGGCTCACGTCACGTCCCTTTTCTTGTTGTTATCCGATCGCCCGTCGCCTTTCCCTGCCAGCCGCCTAGACGCCCTCCAGCAGCGATTGCAACGCCACGCCGGCGCCTTCCAGGCCCGGATAAGGCGCGGTCACCAGCCATACCGGCAGGCGATCGAAATAGCCACTCATTTGGCCCTTCTCGCACAGGGCATCGCAAAAGCCGCTGTGCATGAAGAACTCGGCGAAGCGCGGTACCACGCCGCCGACGATATATACCCCGCCGCGTGCACCGAGCGTCAGCACGTTGTCACCGACGATGCGTCCCAGCCAGCGGCAGNNCACGGCCACGGCGTACGGCTCGCCAGCCAGCGCGGCCTTGGTGATCCCGGCCGGAGAGTCGTGTTCGGCCGCTCGGCCATCCAGCGCGCAACAGGCACGATAGAGCGTCAGCAAACCCGGCCCGCTGAGCACGGCTTCGGCATTCACGTGGCCCTGTGCGCGGTGCAGTTGCGTCCAGATCGCCGCCTCGCGCTCGCTGCCGATCGGCAGACAGATATGCCCGCCCTCGCCCGGCAACGCGCGCCAGCCGCCGCCCACCAGCGGCAGCAGCCCGGCAACCCCCAACCCGGTGCCGGGGCCTATGACCAGACGCGGCCGGCCGGGTTCAGGCTCGCCCTCGCGGACCGTGACGCGCTCGTCATCGCGCAGCCGGGTCATACCCAGGGCCATGGCGGTGAAGTCGTTGATCAGCAGCAGATCCTTCAGGCCCAGTTCGCGGCAGAACGCCTGTCGGCTCAGCTGCCAGTGGTTGTTGGTGAAGCGGAAGTGATCGCCGCCCACCGGCCCGGCACAAGCCAGGCATACCGCTTCCAGCGCATCCAGCGGCTGGCCCACTTCGTCAAGGTAAGCGCGGATTGCCAGCTCCGGACGCGCATGGTCTGCCGTGGGCAGCACGCGAATCTGCTCGATCCGCTGATCGCGCCACAGCGCGAAGCGTGCATTGGTACCACCGATGTCGCCAACCAGCGCTGTCTTCACTTGAGCGCCTCCAGACTCTCGGTGAACGCGCTGGCGCCCTGCTCCGCCGTGCTGAAGGACGCGCGCATGAAGGCGAACAGC
>JABAHQ010006857.1_pt1 | contig 26420 bp, 26 predicted proteins | sample 7062091 | NCBI WGS metagenome assembly JABAHQ01 (sample SAMN14534359, study PRJNA622989) | marine sediment metagenome | biome: marine biome [ENVO:00000428]; feature: marine pelagic biome [ENVO:01000023]; material: deep marine sediment [ENVO:00002113] | place: India: Gulf of Kutch | collected...
TCTTCGTGGGCGGCGCGGTCCTGGCGTACTTGGTAGCGGAGCGGATGTTTTTCGGCGGGGTGCTGGCGGAGCGCCCCGCGTTGCTGCTCGCCTCGCTGCTGGTTGTGCTGGGTATTCAGATATTGGCGATTGGCCTCATCGGGGAGTTGATCATTTTCGCTCACGCGAAAGAGATCAAGGAATACACCATAGACGAGATCGTGGAATCGCAGGTGTGCCCGGGCGATCGCGACGACCGGTCGGGAAACGGGACCGGTCAGTCGACCGGCGGGTCCGAGCGCGCTGTCGCCCCGGGTCGGGATTCAGTGGAAAAGAAAGGCTGATGCGACGGCACAAGGGGCCTTCGAATAACGGAGTCATGGCGACTGCGCCCTCTGCCCTGACGGTGGCTGAGGCAGGGACACCAGATGAGGCAGGGACACCAGACGGGGCTCGTGAAAGGCGGGGGCGCCGGCTCGTACCCGTCGCGACCGCGGGGCAAAGACTCGTTCTTGCTCCGACGGGCTGGCGCTCGCGCGGCACCGGATCGGAACGATGGGGCGCCGGGGAGCAGCAGAAGCCGGCGGCCTGTGTCGAAAAGCTTTACAGTATGCGCGACCATGGAATCTGATTGGACTGTAACTAATCGTAATATAACGAGTTTTTGTCTGAGCGGCATGTGGTACGTTTTGTGCAACCGATCATCGGGAGAAGGTTGAATCCGTAGCGCGGTGCAGCCATTATTACCCTTACTAATTCCACATTTCCCGAAGAAGCGGGTTTTCGCGGGGTCGCACAGTGACTGAGCAAGGACAAGAACAGCCGCACGGCGGTGGGATGTCCGGTTCCGCCGGGCAAGCCGATTCGGGCGTATCCCCCGGCCGGCGCCGCCTCCTCAAGGGGGCGGCAATCGGTACGCCGGTAATCATGACACTGGCGAGCCGCCCGGTGTTGGCAACCAACTGCTCAATATCCGGGAACATGTCCGGCAATCTGTCGCATCATGACGAGTTCATCTGCGACGGTCGCACACCGGGCTATTGGGGCGAGCACCCGAACGAGTGGCAGCCGCTGGGCTACTATGCCGGAGGCTGCAAGAACGGCATGTCGGGCAAGCACTGCAAGGATCATGCGTACGAGGATGACGGCACTCCGTTCCACGACATGACACTAGGGTTCGCGGGAAGCCGCCACGGCAGCCTGACAATGATGCAGGTCATTCAGCTCGGGGGCAATGACGACGACTACCAGCTCGGCGCTCACGCCGTGGCCGCGCTGCTCAACGCCGCCTATTTCGGTCAAAACGTGTTCGGGTACTCGGAGGACGAGATCCGCCGCATCTACCGGGAGAAGGAACTGGTCGATCCGGAGAACCTCAAGCTCTTCTTCGCCCTGTTGAACGAAAACCGGCGCGATCTCGCGCAGAGCCTTGGCCTGGACGGTTTTCTCACCTAGGATTCCGGCGAAAGGCCCCGGGCCATTTCCCCACAGCGGGCGGCTAGGGTGAGACGCATCGATACCCAAGCCCGTCCCGTGAGCCAAAGCTGCTTCTGGATCGACGGCCGCCGCACGGCCTGCTCCTCCACCCGCCTGCAAAGCCTGGTCCCAGATGAGCGATGAACACGCGCCGATGCGTTGGCGCATGACGAGCCGTTTCGAGATTCGGATGCGCTCTTGGGACGGAGAGACCATCCTCTACCATTCCGGCTCCGGGGACACTCATCTCCTCGACCAATACCAGGCGCGCGTGCTCGAATGGCTGCGCTCGGACCCGCTGACCGAGAAGGAGCTGGAGGCGCGCCTTGCCACGATGCTCGACCTCGAAGACGATGAAACGCTGCCCCCCTATGTACGAAAATTGCTGCTGGACTTGCAGAAGCTGAATATCGTCGAGCCGGCCACGTAGTGTATATCTCAGATCTCTCGCTTTCCGCGCTGACCCACCGCCTGCGGCGATCGGGCGTGCCCGTGCGAATCAATGATCTGACCTTCAAGATCCACTCGCCGGTCCGCTCGGTCGCCCAGGGCGTACATGCCCTCTACGCGGACTATCCCCTCGCTGGCAGCGATGCATTCTCCGATTTCCATGTGCACATCGACCGGCCGAAGAATGTGCGCCGGTGGTTTCGCCCCCAGATCGAGTTTCGACTGGACGAGCACACGCCCTTCAAGCCGTTGCCGCTCGGTCAGGCATTCCCGATGCTCGAATGGGGCATGAACTGGTGTGTGGCGAATTTCCTGCATTCACATCTGCTGCTGCACGCCGCCGTCGTGGAACGGGACGGGCTTGCCGCGATCATGCCCGGGCCGCCGGGGTCGGGGAAGAGCACGTTGTGTGCCGCCCTGGTGAGCCGGGGTTGGCGATTGCTGTCCGATGAGATGGGCGCTATGGATCGTGAGGGACGTTTGACCTCGTTGGTTCGCCCGGTCAGCCTGAAAAACGAGTCGATCCCGGTGATTCGAGGATTTGCGCCCGAGGCGTTCCTGGGCGCCGAATACACCGACACCAACAAGGGTACAGTGGCGCACATGAGGCCACCGACCGACAGCGTGCGCCGCGTCACGGAACCGGCGACGCCTGCCTGGATCATATCTCCGAAGTATGTGGTAAAGAGCGGCGCGAAGCTCGCGGCGACGGCCAAGGCGCGGATGTTCATGCATCTGGCCACCAACGCGTTCAACTATCACGTCCTGGGAGTCATGGGTTTCGAGCACCTGAGGGCGCTCATCGATACTTGTGCCTGTTGCTCGCTCGAGTATGGTGACCTGGATGATGCGGTCGCCTGTTTCGATCGACTAGAGCGGCCGGATGCCGTGCGTTCACTTGCAGACCCGAAATGCCCCAGTCAAGCAGCCTCCTAGTCAGCGTACTGCGTGACTTGGCGTTCGCGCCGAACCTTCGTGCGGTCGAGTGGGACCTGGTCATCCGCCAGGCGCGGCGGGCGAACCTGCTGGCGCAGCTCGGCATTCGTTTGGACGAGGCCGGTGTGGGCAAAGACCTGCCATTGAAGATTCGCAGGCACTTGGAGTCCGCCCGGATCGTGGCCGAGGCCCACCGCCGGGCGATCGCGTGGGAGGTGGAGCGGATTCATACTGCCTTGGTCGACGTCGGCGTGCCCGTGGTGCTGCTCAAGGGGGCTGCCTATGTCATGGGCGGCCTGGCTGTCGGCGCCGGGCGAATCTTTCAGGATGTGGACATCATGGTGCCCAAGCCGGCGCTGCCCGAGGTGGAGGCTGCATTGCGTGCCCACGGATGGGTGACCACCCATTTGGACGATTACGACCAGCGGTATTATCGACAGTGGATGCATGAGCTCCCGCCAATGATCCACGTACGGCGCCGGTCGGTGCTCGACGTCCACCATACCATCCTTCCGGAAACGGCCAGGCTCCGGCCCGACCCTGCCAAGCTGCTGCGGGATGCGCGTCCCGTGGCCGGCTATTCGGATCTGTATATGCTCTCGCCCGCGGACATGGTGCTCCACAGCGCCACGCATCTGTTCCATGACGGCGAGCTGGACCATGGCCTCCGTGACCTGTTCGACCTGGACGGTTTGATCCGCCAGTTCGCGGAGGAGGAGGCGTTCTGGTCCGGTTTGACGGCCCGGGCCGCGGAGCTCGATCTGACCCGGCCGCTGTACTACGGCCTGCGGTATGCCCGGCGCATTGTGGGGACTCCTATGCCGCAAGGCGCCGAGGACGGCCTCCGGTTCGCGGGGCCCACCGGGACAAGCTTTCTGATGGACGGCGTGTTCGAGCGGGCCCTGCAGCCCGATCACAAGAGCTGCAGCACCGCGCTGACGGGTGCGGCGCGCTGGCTGCTGTATGTCAGGTCACACTACCTGCGGATGCCGCTCTATCTGTTGATTCCCCATTTGCTCCGCAAGTCGACGCGGCGCGACGGTGCGCGGGCCGGGTAGGCCGCGAGTGACGGCGTTGGCGGATCTTTCGATGTACGGAAGGAGGCGATGATGGACACGATATTGGCGTGGGCCGGCAATCTGGCGGCACTTGCTGGCATCGCCATCTGTGCGATCGCCGGGGTGGCACGATTGACGGGCAGCTTCTTCATGTCAGGGTTTGCCGTTGGGACGCTGTTTCTGGGCGGGATGGCGCTGATGGTGCTGGCCTGCTTAATCAAGGTGCACCTCTTGGCCGCGGCACGCTGAATCGGCTATAGCGGTGGCGTGGATATGGCGTACGGGGCGAGAGGCCGGCCCATGGTACCTCAGCGCGCGGAAGTGACCGTGCCGGGGGCACCGGTGCGCCGCCAGTGGGGCTGGATTGCAGTTGGGCTGATGGCCCTGGCCGTTCAGTTGGGGGGCGATGCCGCGGCGCTCGCCCTGCGCTACGAGCGCGCCGGAATCCTTGACGGCGAGGTTTGGCGCCTGCTGACCGGGCACCTGGTACACCTCAGTCCCTATCATCTTGCCCTCAATCTGCTGGGGATGGCCCTGGTCGCCGCCTATGGCGCCGGGTGCTTCACCGCGGCGGGCTGGCTGGCTATCGGCTTGGGCTGCGCCCTCGCCACCGGGGGCGGGCTGTTGTGGCTCAGCCCCGAGGTCGGGTGGTACGTAGGGCTCTCGGGGGCCCTGCACGGGCTGCTCGCCGCGGTCGGCTTTGCGCGCGTGCGCCGGCACGAGTGGAGCGCCGGCCTGTTGCTCGGGGGGGTGGCGCTGAAGCTGGCATGGGAGCAGCTCTACGGGCCGCTGACCGAAGGGGCGCGCATCGGCGGGGCGGTGATCGTCGATGCCCATCTATATGGAACGATCGGGGGCGCTGTGGCCGCCGGGCTGTGGTTGGTCTGGCAGGGCAGGCGGGGGCGCGCCTGATTTCCTGCAGCGACGGCGGCCGCAGGCCGCCCTATCCAGCGATCTCGGGTCGTGCCGATCCGCGGAGGGGCGGCGGCCACAGGCCGCCCTATCCACCGGTCTCGAGTCGTGCCGATGGGTGAAGGCGGCGGCCACAGGCCGCCCTATGCAACCCGTGCCGATCGGCGGAAGGGCGGCGGCCACAGGCCGCCCCATCCAATGGTCTCGGGTTGTGCCGATCGATCCCAGACGGGCCGGTCCTAGGTGCCATCTCTGGGCCTATGGCATAATAGCGCCGTGGATCTGATGGAAAAAGTACGGGGCACGTTCGCGCGGTTGTCGTCGGGCGAGGGCTGGCGCGACGGGCTTGCCGGCGTCTCAGCCGGTCCCCTGCCAAACCTGGCTACCCTGGCCCTGATCGTCGCCCTCAGCTGGCAGCTGGCAGTGCTCACGTGGGAGCTTCTTCCGGGCGGGCCCCCCGTCGCCGCCCCGGTCGGCGTCAACCATTCCGCGTCCTCAAGGAGCGTGCAGCAAGGCCGTGCCGAGGACCTGCAGCAGCTCACGCAACTCCATCTGTTCGGGCAGCCAGCCGTTGAGCCGCAGGCCCGCGCAGCGCCTGAACGGGCTCCCGAAACGACCTTGAAGCTCACCCTGTACGGCGTGTTCACCTATACACCGCCGAGCGAGGGGGCCGCTATCATCGGCCGGTCCGGGGGAGAGCAAAGCTTCTTCCGGGTGGGCGATCAGGTCTTCGGCGGGGCCCGCCTCGAGGAAGTGAGGGCAGACCACGTGATCCTGTTTCGAAACGGAAGATACGAAACGCTGCGTTTTCCCAAGGAGCCGCAACTGGATATGGCGGTAACGCAAGACCGGGAGACCAGTGCCGGGCCGTCGAGCACAGTCGACGTATCGCAGTTCCGCCAGGCTGTGGGGCGTAGTCCAGAGCGGCTGCTCGATTACATCCGGGTCCATCCGGTCCAGGTCGGAAACCAGGTGACCGGCTATCGCGTCCTGCCCGGAAACGACCGCTCGCTGTACACGAAGCTGGGGCTGCACCCCTCGGATGTCGTGGTATCCGTCAACGGCGTCTCGCTGCGCACCCTGGACAGTCCCGCCAAGCTCATGGAGCAGCTTACCGACAGCGAGCGCATCGACCTCGAGATCCTTCGGCAGGGAAGCTACCAGACCCTCACGCTGAATCTCAGATAGCGCCTGGGCGCTTTTCCGATCTTTCCTTTCCGCGAGCCGCCGGGCCCGGGAGCATCTGCGGCAGCTTCCGGTCCAAACTTCCCGTCAACGGAAATTTCCCGCGACCGAGCCGTTCGCCAACTCCGTTTTTAAAGTCTCCGCCCTCCATCCATCTCCTCACCTCCGCCGCCGAGTGGGGTCCTGCCCTCGGTGCGCACCAGCCTCTCCCCGAAAATCTCTCCCTATGAATCGATCGCCCATCGACCGGTACGCGTGCACTTGCATATAACTCCGGCTTGAGGCGCTTCCGGCTCCGCCGTGCGCGGCTGTCGCCTGTCCTCACCACCCGGGCAGACGCAGGCAGCGCCCCCGGTGTTCACCGGCCCCGTCAATCTCGCTGCCCCCCGGACGATTCTCTCTACCCAGCGCTTCCCGCTCGTAGATTGATCGGCCCACCTCTCCATTCACAAATCCCACGAGCATCCCACACCTCGCTTTCGACCTCTGCCTGGTCAATCGCCACGACAAGAAGGGCGACCTCCACGACCTAGCGGTGCTTGCAATCTGCGAGCCGCGCGCTGCAAACAAACTCAGACATTCTTCCATTCGGGGAATTCGATGTGACGAAAGGGGCAAGTCATGACCAATTCGGGCTACGTCGTATAGGTGGTCGCAGGAGGCTCAGGCCACCTAGGGAATAACCAGATTTTTCATACGACCATCATCTCGGCATGATAACGACCGCGAATTTAGTCAACGAATGTGCACTAATGAGCTAAGGGTTTCTCTGTATCTTCTCTCTCCGGTGTATCGCAATTTGTCATCTGTTGTTTGACAGTCACACGAGGGTGTTCTATTAGCTGTGTAACAACAGAATGCCATCGGATGCCGGCGCGGCTGTCGGAAAAGTTGATAAGCACGTTGAGTTGAGAAAGAGAATAACGAGTTAGTAGTCTATGCTCAGTGTTAACGGCGGTTGGCAAATGGACTTCGCGCAACGGGTGATGTCACAGACGCCCTTATGCGCGGAGGATCGGCAATCGACAAATGTAGTGCGGTTAACTTATCCGCATTGCGCAGCCGGGACGCGCGGTCGAATGTGGGATTTGCACAACATCAGCGGGACGATGGTTTCTGGGGTGCGAGTGACGACCTGGCTGCAGTTTGTTAAGGAGAGGACGCGGTATGGGCGGGCACCTTGACCAATCCGGCAACAGGAGGTCGCGAACTGCGCCGGTGTCTGTCTGGCTTGGTGCCGCTATGATCGGCATGCTTGCGGGCACGGCGGATGGAGGGTCTGGCGCGCTAGCGGCAACCCATGCGGCAAGTGACGAATCCAATACCGCGAAAGGTCCGACCCCAATGGCGACAGCGACGGCGTCGGACATCGGACGCGTCGCAAGCAAGAATTCGGCAGAGGAACGGCCCGCGCGCGAAAAGGGACGGCAGGAGCCGAGGTCGGAAAAGACGACCATGGGATCTTCTATTCCGGCAGGCGCGAAACTGGCAGTTGCGGACCTGCGGTCAACCCCAGAGGAAATCCTATGTGGCGCATCCGATTCCGCCACCCTTCGTCACGAGTGTGCGGAACAGGCGTCCTTCGTGGTCGACGAGCCTGCCACAGCTCGTGAAGAATCGCCGGAAGAGACGCGGAACGGCCTCATGGGGGGCATGGGGAGCCTGCTTGCCCAGATTCCGATTTCGGTCGTGCTCTTGGCCCTGGTGGGGCTGGTGGCGATAGCGCGGCGTCGAACGTATACCTAACGGCGGTGCCCTGTGGCGCCGGTCTGCGTGAATGCAGGGATGACGGAGGGAGAAGGCGAAATGAAGGCCAGATTTCTTAGAGATCCATTGAGGGCGGCGCGCACAGCGCACCGCCTGGGGGGGTGGGCGGTTGGCATGGCTGCGGCTTTGATGGCGATCGCGGGGGCGATGGGCGTGGCAACGATGCCGGTGGTTGCCGGGGATTCACCTGCACGTCAGGGGGGCGTCAACAGGGAGTACCGGATCGGCCCGGAAGATGTTTTGGAAATCTCTGTCTGGAAAGAGGAAGAGCTGCAGCGTGAGGTGTTGGTTCGCCCGGACGGCGGAATCTCCTTCCCGTTGGCAGGCGATGTGCGGGCTGCGGGCAGAACGCCGCAAGAGCTGCAGAGCGCGATCAGCGAGAAACTCAAGAAGTATATCCCGGACGCGGTCGTCACCGTGTCCGTGACGAAGCTTACGGGACACCGGATATATGTCATTGGGAAGGTCAACAATCCAGGACAGTTCACCGTCGGGCGCTACGTGGACGTGCTGCAGGCGCTTACCCTGGCGGGCGGGTTGACTCCGTACGCCTCGGAAGAATCCATCAAGATCCTGCGGCGCAAGAACGGAAAGGAGGTTGTGTACCCGTTCGACTACGACGCCGTCAAGAGCGGCGATGCCCTGGATCAGAACATCGTTCTGCAAAATGACGATGTCGTCGTTGTTCCGTGAACGGCCCCGCCCGTAAGCGGGGCCGCGTGCAGGAATGAACAACAAGGATGCGCCCGTCGAGCGAGCTACGAGGGGGTGAGCGGGTCATGACGAAAACAACAAGATCGGTCATGGGAATTGTCGTGGCAGTGCTTGTGCTGCCGGAACCTGTATACGCGGAGGCCTGGATAATAAGGCCCTCGCTCAGCGCCGAAGGGGGTTATGACGACAATGTCCGGCTCAGCGCCACGAATGAACAGGAAGTTTACTCGATGCGGGTGTCAGGCGAAGCGGAATTCGGGCGCCTGACGGAGCGTACCGACGTGCGCGCCCTACTAGGGATTGACCTCATCCAGTACTACGATGAAGACTCGGTTCCAGACGAGGACAACGAGTATGCCGGCCTCGCGCTGCAGCATCGCCTGTCCGAGCTCAGCACCTTACGAGTGGATGGATCATACAAAAGGGATACGATACTCCGGTCTGTCGAGCTGTTCGACCCTGAGACTCCAGGGGCGGAACCCGGAGGCGATATCGATATCGGGCTGACGGACGTCGAGGTGCGGCGGCAGCGAGTTGTGCTGAACCCGGCGTGGAGGCGAAGCCTCAGCGAGCTGTCAAACCTCGGAATCGCGTACCGCCTTGCAGATGTGACGTATGACGAGGAGGAGGGCACCGATCTCATTGACTATTCGAGGCATATGCTCAGCGCTGCCTATGGGCGCGACCTGTCCGAGGTGACCACCGGGAGTCTGACCTTGCGATACGGGACATTTCGGCCGGACCAAGGAAGCGACGTGGACACGTACGAGCTCTTTGGTGGCGTTAATTACAAGTATTCGCAGATTCTCGAGGCCGGGCTCGATGCCGGGGCGTTCTACTGGGAGCGCGACGACCAAGACGATACCGGGTGGATTTATGCGGTCTACGCTCGCAGGAAGGGCGAGCTCACCGAGCTGTATGGGCGATTGGAGAGACAACTTTATTCGTCGGGGACGGGAGACTTGGTCGAGACTGACCAGCTCCTAGTGCGCCTGCAACACAGATTTTCACCTCGTACGAGCCTTCTGATGTCGGGGCGCGTTTACCAGACAGAGGGGATCAGCGATTTTCGATCAGATCGTGACTTCATCTCATTTGAGCCAGGCCTTTCGTGGTCTATCACACGGGCCTGGACATTCGGGGCCCGTTATCGTTATCGATGGATTGATCGTCAGCAAGATCCGGACGATGCGGACAGCAGCGCTGTGTTTGCGACGTTCCGATATACCCGTCCCACCGAATTGGACTAGGAGAGATTGAGGGCTCACGCGGCAGCGGAGAGCTGGGATGTGTTCGAGCTGGGCGGCAATGGTGAAATTGCTTGTAGCGGGTATGCGAATGCGGGTCCTGAAGGAGAGGAGAGAGAAATGGAAGGGAGCAGTCGCTGAATGAATGCGCAAAGTCCCTCAACTGAGCTCGGCGAATATTGGGCGATCCTTCGCCGCCGGAAGTGGCGCTTTGTAGTGCCGCTGCTGGGCACGCTCGGGCTTGGTATCGCGGCGGCCTACCTGTTTCCCCCGGTGTATCGGGCAGAGGCCACCGTCCTGATTGAACGTCAAACCATCCCGAGCGACCTGGTGGAGAGCACCGTAACCGGCTATGTCCAAGAGCAGATAGAGCAAATCCGCCGACGCATCGTGGCGCGTGATAACCTGCTCCATATCGCGGAAAAGTATGACCTCTATCCCGAGGAGCGGGCAAGAGACCCAAATGTAGTCGTGCGGGAGCTGGCGGGTGACCTCGAAGTCGAGATGGTGGACGTCGAGGAATCCGGTGCGACACGACGAGGAGAACGGACGGCGACAATCGCGTTTATCGTCGCTTTCAAAGCGCCCAGCCCAGAGACGGCGCAGGCGGTAACTGAGGACCTGACGCGGCGGTATTTGGAGGAGCACAAGAGCGCACGCAGCAAACAAGCGGCAGCCGTCACACGGTTTCTTACGGAAGAAGCAGATAGACTCCGCGAGGAGATTGCCACGCTGGAGGAGAAGCTGGCGAGATTCAAACAGGAGCAGTTGCATCAGCTGCCACAGATGATGGAGATGAACCAGAAGCTGTATGAGAGCACGGAGGAGAAAATCGATGCGACGACCCGCCGTATTCGGTCGTTACAGGATCAGATCGAATCGCTCCAAGCTGAGGTCTCAGTGACGAGTCCGTACAAAGAGGTCATAACGGAGCAAGGAGAGCGGGTTCTTACGGGAGGCGAACGGCTGAGTATGCTGATGGCAGACTATTTTCGCGACTCCGCGCGATACTCGGCGCGGCACCCAGACATTATCCGGCTTCGGCGAGAAATAGAGACTCTGACCCGCCGGAGCGGGAATGCCGAAGAGGCCGGCCTCCTGCTCGGAGAGCTTACCCGGCTGCAATCGGAGCTGCGGACAGCGCGAGAGAAGTACTCCGAGGCGCATCCTGATGTACAGAAACTTGAAAGCGAGATTGCGTCTGTGGAAAGCGCCCTGCGAAATGCCGCCGGCGCCGCGGATACCGGAAATTGGGGGGAGTTGGCGGCACCGGACAATCCGCGATATGTAACCTTGAAGACGCAGATTGCCACGATGCGCTCGAACCTTCGGGAGGAGGAGGAGCGGCGCGAGGAGTTGCGGAACAAACTCGAGAAGTACCAAGATCGGCTGTCACGGACCCCGGCGGTGGAGCGGGACTATCAGGCTTTGACTCGTGATCACGACAACGCAGTCAGGAAATACAACGAGATTCGAGACAAGCTGCTCCAGGCGCGGCTTGCGGAGAAGCTGGAATCTGAAAACCAGGGTCAGCGATTCGTGTTGTCGCAGGCGCCGCTGCTGCCCACGAGTCCGTACAGCCCAAATCGCATGGGGATCATGCTGCTCGCGGCGGTATTGGGATTCGGCGGCGGGCTGGGCTCGTTGGCAGTTGCTGAGTACACCGATCGGAGCGTTCGGGGTCGCGAAGGCGTGGCTGCGGTATTCGGAGCCCCTCCGCTTGCTGTCGTACCTCATATAAGCACAAAGGCGGAAAAGGTGCGACGGACCGACCGACGTATCGCGGGAGCTACCGCGGCGCTGGGCATGAGCGTCCTCGTCGCAGTGGCGTATTTGTACTTGCGGCCGTTGCCTGAGCCTGCGTCCGGGAAGCTGCAGTCCGCTGAAGCGTCCGGGGCAAGCAATGGCGCCCGGGACCAGGGGCCCACGGCGCAGCGAGTGCGAAATCGCGTAGAAAACTAGGCATGGAGCGCTCGACACATGGACCGAATCAGTAAGGCTCTGGAGCTCTCCCAGAGCGAGCGTACGGCGAAGCGCCGGCGGACCCTTGAAGGCGAGCAAGCGCCCTCACGAATTCGATATACCATCACGCGGACAGTCAATGTGTCACGTGAGCACCTGTGCGAGCAGCGAATATTAGGTGGGCTCGACGATCCTTTAGTGTTCGACAGTTATCGCCTCCTCCGAACGAGGGTTCTCCAGCGCATGGTCCAGAACGGATGGCGGGCGCTCGGCGTAACCAGTGCGGGAGCGCGCGAAGGGAAGAGCCTGACGTCAATCAACCTCGCGTTGAGCCTGGCCAGGGAACATAATTACACCGTGTTGCTCGTGGACACTGATCTCAGGCGGCCGGCCATAGCCAAGTATCTTGGCATTGCTCCCAGGTTCGGGCTGCTCGATCATTTCGAGAACGGGCAGCCGATTGCGAATCTCTTGGTTCATCCGGGTATCGAGAGGTTGGTAGTTCTGCCAGAGGTAAAAACCAATGAGAATTCATCGGAGATTCTCTCTTCGAAGAAGATGAAGGCGCTAATCGAAGAGATGAAGACGCGCTATTCGTCACGGCTGATAGTGTTTGACCTACCTCCCGTGCTGGCCGGAGACGATGTGCTTGCGTTTTCGCAAAACCTGGATGCGCTCCTGCTGGTTGTCGAGGATGGGAGTACAGACAGCGACGAGCTCAGCAGGGCCGTAGACCTATTGGATGGGATCAATTTGGTGGGGACGGTGCTCAATAACTCGCAGGAGCCAGGGGCGGGTGAGGAATATTATTACGACGAAACGCACTGAGCGAGATCGAGCATAGTTGTCCCCATGATACTTCCCCTTACCGTCTGTACGGATCAGCCGACGCTCAGTGCATGGGTGCGGCGTTCGTGTGTCGCCAGTGTAGTTCGGGCGTAGATCGTCCGCCGCAGGGCCACTGCGGGTCTGGCGATCATGTCAACGAGGACTTCAGCGCGATGCCGGACGCCGGCAGCATCGCTCGGCGGTAGCGTGCCCGGAGGGACTGCGCGTGTACGAAACATTCTACAATTTTGAAAGAAAGCCATTCTCGATCCTGCCGGATCCCGGGTTCCTGTTCTTGAGCGCACAGCATCGGCGCGCCTTACACATGCTGGAATACGGACTCTTGGATCAGGCGGGATTTTGCGTGGTTACCGGAGAGGTCGGGTCAGGGAAGACGACGTTGGTGCGGCAGCTTCTGCATCAGTTGGATGAGGAGATCACCGTCGGGCTCGTCAGTAATACAAAATGTGATTCATTCGAGGAGTTGTTTAGGTGGATCCTGTTCGGGTTCGAGCTTGAATACCGCAACAGAGACAAGGTAGAGCTGTACGACACGTTCGTGGATTTTCTTATAGGGCAGTACAAAAGCGGAAACAGGGCGGCGCTAATCATCGATGAGGCGCAGCACCTTGACCCCGACTGCCTGGAACAGCTGCGGATGCTGTCGAATGTCAATACGGAGCAAGGCCAGTTGCTGCAAATCGTGTTGGTGGGGCAACCGGATTTGTGGAACCTGCTACGCCGGCCCGAGCTGCAGCAATTCACGCAGCGAATTTCGCTCGACTATTATCTCGGACCGTTGGACTTGGCCGACACTATACGGTATGTGCGGCATCGGCTCGCGGTGGCCGGGGGTGATCTTGAGACGTTCGAGCGCAATACGTATGAGCGGATTTGCTCTGAAACCAGCGGCATTCCGAGGCTCATAAATCTGTTGTGCGACACCGCTCTGGTGTACGGCTACGCCGAGCAACGGCAGCGGATTGGGCTGGATCTTATTGACGAAGTCTTGAAGGACAAAAAGGCTAGCCTTTCTCCGCTGCGGGAACGCCGTGATGAGTTATCGGGATCAGACGAGGGGCACAATGGGCCGGCGGGATTTAGCACGATCGAGCGACTGTATCGGCAATAGGACGGTTGCCGCCTCTGTGGAGGCGTTTTTGTCGTTCCCCGTACTTCCGAAGAGCGGCGGAGACTGGGGTCGAATTGCCGCTGCTGGTCCGGGAACACGCGCCGCCCGATGGGAGCGAGTGCTCTGACGGGGTGGATGATCTTTTTTTGACCGCGGGGACACGGCATTGAGAGAGGTGTTGCAGAGGCGTGACCTGCCGGGCAAGCGGGCCCAAATGACCGGCAGCCCCGGGGACAGGGTCCCCAAGCATCTGGGTTCGGATGACCCGGGGATTCAAGGGCGAAGCGGGCGGCCCTTTCCAATCGGTCGAGCAAAGATATCATTCCGGTCGTAGGATGCTCGGAAGTGACCTTAAAAGAAAAGACCATTCAAGGCACCAAATGGACTGCCATAGAGCAGGTCGCGAATCAGGTCCTGTCGTTCCTTGTGTTTCTGCTGCTGGCCCGCCTCGTGGCCCCGGAGGCGTTTGGTCTGGTGGCACTGGCCACGGCGTTTATCGCGTTCATGGGCCCGTTGGCGAATCAAGGAATGGATACGGCGATCATACAGCAGCCGAACCTAGAGCCGGAGCATCTGGATACGGCATTTTGGACAAACCTGGTGGGCGCCACGGTGCTAACCACGATCGGAGTGGCATCGGCGGAGCTTCTGGGGAGGCTGTTCGGCGACCCACGCTTGAGTCCGGTACTGGTCGCCCTTTCCTGGACCTTCTTTCTGCTGTCGTCCAGCAGTGTGCCGCAGGCGCTCCTGCAGCGGGATCTCAACTTCAAGGCGCTGGCAATAAGATCGCTGGCAGGGACGTGTTCGGGGGCGGTGGTTGGGATCGCCATGGCCCTTGCCGGATTTGGCGTTTGGAGCCTCGTGGGGAAGCAGCTTGCGTCGAGTCTGATGAGGGCGGTCCTGTTGTGGAGGTTGACCGACTGGCGCCCAAGACGGAGATTCTCGCTGCCCCATCTAAGACAGTTGCTTGGGTTTGGTGTAAATGTTGTGGGGGTTCAGCTGCTTATATCAGTCAATCGAAGAACCGACAATCTGGTAATCGGGTACTTCCTGGGGCCGCTTGCGCTCGGGTACTACACAGTCGCGTATCGGCTGTTGACGCTGAGCTCGCAGCTTGTTGCGGGTACGGTCTACGGCGCGGTGATGCCGGCGTTCTCGCGGCTGCAGAAAGACCGCGATCGCCTACGCGAAGCGTTTTACAGGGTAACGAACGTCTCCAGTGTTTTCATCCTTCCCGTATTTTTGGGAGTATGGAGCCTGTCTCATGAGGTGGTGGTTGGACTGTTCGGGGAGAAATGGGCCCCGAGCGTGCCGGTGCTCGAAGTGCTGGTGTTTGTCGGAATTCTGCAAAGCCTGTTACGGGGTCACGCGTCCCTTGTCGTCGCTGCCGGCAGACCCGGATGGCGGTTGGCAGTCCAGGCCGTCGACGGGGTACTGAATCTGATCGGATTTTTGATCGCAGTGCGCTGGGGAATATTGGGGGTAGCCGTATCGTATGTAGTCGTCAGCTATTTGGTCACACCGATGTGGTTCATGATGGTGAACAAATTGATCGGCATCGGCTGGATTACGTACATTCGGCAAATTGGGGTAGCCGCGATAGCGTCAACGGCAATGGTGGTCAGTATCGGCCTGCTGCGGAGCGTGGTGGGCGGCGAGCACGCGCTTGTCGGGCTCGCGGCATATACCCTAGTGGGGGCCATCGTATACATCGTGACTGCGGCCGCAATAGCCCCGGTGTTGACACGACAAATAGTGGACATCGCAAAAACGATGCTGCCAAGCAGAGGGCGGGCATAGTCCGAGGCGCTGTTGAATAAATTGCGCAATCTCTGTATGAGGAGGCCTGGTTCCGGTAACCGCGGGAGGAGAAGTGTTGGGTAAACAGCGCGGCGGCGATTGCTCCGGGGCCCAACTCGCGCCGCAGTGCGTCAACCGGAAAAGGGCAGAAAGATGAAGGGACCACAGGCCTTTTCGGCAATGCCAGAAGAGTCAACGAGCGTCGTGGATGGGCGCTTGCCCGGGAACAGGGAGCCCGGGGACGTGGGGCCGGCTCCGCGCGTGAGCGTCGGACTGCCGGTATACAACGGGGAGCGCTTTGTTGGAGAGACGATAGAGTCGATTTTGGCGCAGACTTACGAGGATTTCGAGCTGATAATTTGCGACAACGCGTCGACAGACCGCACCGAAGCAGTGTGCAGGGGATATGCGGCTGCGGACCGCCGCGTGCACTACCTGAGGAATGCGACCAATCTGGGCGCCGCCAAGAACTACAACCTAACGGTTAACCTGGCATCGGGCGAGTACTTCAAGTGGGCGGCGGCAGACGACTTGATCGCGCCGCAGTACCTGGAGGAGTGCGTAAAGGTATTGGACGCCAATCCAGACGTTGTGTTATGCCACACTAAAACGCGATTCGTCGATGAGGAGGGTAGGCATCTGGCGGAGCATGAGGATCTCATGGATTTTCGCGCAAGGAGCGCTAGCAAGAGGTATGCAGCCTACCTGTTTCGCCGAGCGGGCGGTTGGAGCGCCATTTTGGGGCTGATGCGGTTAGCAGAGCTGCGGCAGACTCCACTGCATGGGACATACATTGAAGCGGACAAGGTCCTGCTCGGGGAGCTGATTCTTCGGGGACAAGTTCATCAAGTCCCGCAGCGGCTGCTGAGCCGAAGAAGGCATGCGCAGCAGTCATGGCAGGCCAATCGGACTAGAGAGGCCCTTTTGGAGTGGTTTGACCCGTTGAACCGAGGCAAGTGGATCCCGCCGAGGCACCTGAAGCTCTTTATCGAATCACTGAAAAGCATCAGGCGTACCCCGTTGCTGCGTGGTTCGGCGATGAGGTGCTACCACTATGCATTCGTGTGGGGGGCGAGAGCGATGGTAGCGCGGCCGTTGAAGCGGAAGGTGGTGGGCCTCATGAAATATATAGGTATGTCGGGCCGAGCAGAGAAGAGAGGACGCATAGCCGACCGTAACGACTAGGCGACATATTTCGCGGAGATCGCGCGAGGAGGCGTTGCGTGAGCACCGGGGTAGGAGCAGGGAAGGGGCGGCCCAGGACAGCCGGGCTCGACATCGTCGCCGCGCCGGACAACGCGTCGATGAAGCGGGTTCGCAGGCGCCGTTCTGGAAGGAAATTGGCAGGCGTTGCTGCCAGTTGTGAATTGAGTCATACGTGACAGGACTGCCATGCAGGTCCCCATCTACGCACTGTTCTTCTGCATCTTCTTTGTACCGTATCTTGGCACGCTCGGTGTCGTGCCACATGCGGTGACATGGCTTCCAGATGTGATGTCTATTGTCGTGCTTGTGATAGGCGTATTCACGGTGGCCACGCGAAAGGGTCTGGATTTGGGTTTGGGATACCTATCCCTACTGATGATGCTGGCGGCTGTGATAACCGCCGGGCTCGCACTGAATGCGGTGCCCAGCGGGGTAGCCTTTGCGGGGATACGTCAGTACCTGAAGTTTCTTCCCTTGTTCATCTTGCCGGCTGTGTACGTGTTCACGGATACACAGCTGCGCAGGCAGCTCGGGGTTCTGTTGGCGATAGTGCTCATGCAGCTTCCTGTAGCCCTTTATCAACGGCTTGTCCAGTTCTCGGGCGTGCTCTCGGGTGATGTGGTGACTGGGACTCTCAAGGGCTCGGGTGTCCTGAGCATTTTCCTGCTTGCGGCAGTCGCGGTCCTCACCGGAATTCACCTGAAAAACCACCTTAGATGGCGCTGGTATATAGGATGTGTAGGGGCTGCGTTCATTCCCACCACGATTAATGAGACGAAGGTGACGCTATTCGTTCTGCCGATTGCACTGATTGTCCCGCTCCTTTTTACTCCAATGGGTATTGCGAAAGGGAAGCGGTTGATCGGCATCACGGCCTTGTTGGTGCTGGGTGTATCCGTCTTTGTCCCGGTGTACGATCATTTTCAGCTCCAACGGCGAGATGAGGGAATCGTTGAGTTTCTCATGGAAGAGAACCGGGTAGAAACGTATCTGGAGAGGACTGGGCGCGCCGAGACCGTCTTGAAGCCGACACGTACTCTGGCAGGGGATCCGGCGACTTTGTTGCTCGGTCTCGGCAGCGGCAACGTATCGGAATCACATTTTGGCGCTGGGTACTCCGGAAAATATTACGCGAGGTATGGGGAGCAGCTGAGGACGACGTGGGCGCAGTGGCAATGGGAGTTGGGGTTGCTTGGTGTGGGAACGATGTTGGGGTTGTTCCTGCTCGTGCTGCGCGACGCACGTTATTTATCCAAGCGGGACGGGGATGTAACAGCGGGAGTGTCATTGGGATGGATTGGCGTGCTCGCGGTGCTCGCGGTGTCGCTCGTTTACGATCGGTCGGTGCTATCGGACGAAATTGGAATGTTATTGTGGTATTTGTCGGGTCATATTGCCGCCACAGCGTCGAGAAGGCGCCGTGAAGGAACGAGACGCGTGGGGCTCGCGTATGCCAATGAGACTTCAGCCTAAATGAAGACCTTCATTCTGAAGAACGGTGACGTGTGCCAGGAGCTTCGAAATCTTCGGGACGGCAAGGAACCGGCGCATTCCTATATCGCGGAGATCTTTTCACTGCGCACTCTCGGGCAGTTGCACGTCGGCGGGCATGCGGACAAGGCGGACCGGGAAAGTTGGCATAACGTGCACGGCGTGACATTCGCGAGGGGGCGGTCTGCCGCGGGGCAGTTCAGAGTGCACCGCGCGCTATGGCGGTATTTGCGTGAGGTGGATCCGGACCTGGTGGTGGTTTTGCACCCGTGGGAGCTACTGCTGGTGCCCTATCTGTGGTCGCGGATTAAGGACAGGCGATTTGTGCCATGTTTGCCGAAGCCGGTCATCGCAGACAACATGAGCGGGAGCCGGAGGCTTCTTGCGCGCGCGGCAATAAGACCGGTCTTGAGTAGGGTCCCAAGGATATTGGCGCGATGCGACTTTATCAAGGATGGTCTGGGTGCCTGGGGCGTGGACCCGGTTAAAGTGACCGTATATACGCCCAACTATACAAAGGACTTCTTCCAAAAGGAGAGGGCCCTACCGTTGGAGCCGGGGGATTTCAACATCGTTTTCATAGGGCGGCTGGTGAGGCTAAAGGGCGTCTTTGATATCCTAAGGATATTGAAGAGCGCGCTGACCAGCGTCCCGTGCGCGAAGTTGTTTGTCGTCGGGGAGGGGCCCGAGCGCGGCGCACTGGAAGAGATGGCGGAGGAGATGGGCATCGGCCGGTCGGTGGTGTTCCTCGGGGAAGTGCCCGGAAAGGACGTTTATGGCTATTTGGCCCCCGCGGATCTGGCGCTGCTTCCATCCTATCAGGAAGGGATTGGAAAGACCGCACTCGAAGCACTGTTGGCGGGGGTTCCAGTGTTGGCGACGTCTGGGACCGGATTTACACAGTTCATTCGGCACGGGGAAAACGGCTATCTTTTCCCGCCAGGGTCGGTGAAGGAATTTTCTCGAAAGCTCGTTGACCTGTATCGTGACCGCGAAGCTTTGAGCGGGCTCAGGGAGCGGGCGGCAAGGACCGGGGAAGAGATACTTCAAGGATCGAGAACGTTCGCAATGTGCATCGAGGAGATCGCGGCCGATTGGAAGAACGGAACGAGCACACAATGAAGATTGTATTTGCAAGCGGAGCGGATCCGCAAAGCAAGATCGGGGGCGCAGAGCTGCAGTCCTGGCTTTTGGCTCGCGAGCTGGGCAAAGAGCATGATGTCACGTTTCTAGTGCTAAGGACGGATTTCGAGAGCAACAAGGAGCACAGGCGGGACGGAATTAAGGTGATTGGACTGACGAGAAAGAAGAAGTTGTCGCGGGCAGAGCTGACAGCCATAGCCCGTGTAGTCACGGAGCTCTCTCCCGACGTCGTCCATTTGCGAGCATATGACTACGTAGCGGCATTTGCAGCGATATCGAGGCTTCGTCAAATTCCTGTTGTGTACCACGTGTCTCATGTCTATGACTGCAGGGTTCTTCTGGGCACAGGCGTAGGATCGGGCGTTCGCCGCCAGTGGAGGCACATGGTTAATCGGTTTGGAATGAACCGGCTCGCGGGATTAGTGTGTCAAACAGAGGAGCAGAAACGCCTGCTATACAAGGCGGGTCCTCCGCTTGCCGTGATTTGCAATAGTGCCGCGCCACCAGCCGAGGGCGATGTCGAGAAAGATGAAAGGCTTGTGCTGTGGGTGGGAAACATCAAGCCAATCAAGCAACCGCTGATGTTTGCGGACTTGGCAGAGTCGTTCAAGGATACCCCGATGCAATTTCGCATGATCGGGTATCCGCAGGATGAGGCGCTGGCTCATGCCGTTATTGAGAGAGCACACCGACTGAGTAATTTGGAGTTCATACCCGGACTGCCGTTTCGAGACGTCGAGAGGCACTATCGGAGGGCGAGCCTCTTAGTGAACACGAGCGAAGAGGAAGGGTTTTCGAACACGTTTATACAGGCCATGCAGGCGTGTACGCCCATACTGTCCCTTAAGGTAGATCCCGATGGAATATTGACGAGATATCGGGTGGGATATTGTGCGGGTGAGTGGGAGGGCCTCAAAGACGCACTGCAGCGGCTCAGGGGAAGCCCGGAGGCATTGGAGGCAATGCGGGCGAATTTCGTTACATGCGTGCGAGACAACTTTAGAGTAGAAGAGAACGCGAAGAAGTTGGAGCGGTTTTTCGCGCGCATCTTACAAGAAAGAGGAGGCCTAGGAGTGGGTGGCGACAAACGCTCCGAGGCCCCTGGGATGTAACCGACGGTCGGGGATGTTAATAGTCGGGAGGGAGCGATCAAATGCGTGACGTGAGCAGGGCAAGGGAATATCCCAGCCTGGTTAAGTTATACCGGGAAAAGCTGGTGCGCAGAAACGCCAAGTATCTCAAGAAGGTGTTATTCGCGTTAAGGCGGCCTGCCGGGGAAAGTATACCTGCGTTCATATTAGGGTGCGGACGATCCGGGACATCGATGCTGTTGAACCATTTTGAGCGGCACATGTCTGTTGAGGTTCTCGGGGAGAATGATCCGAGGATCGCGAGTAACTATATGCTCGATCATAGCAAAATCGAACCGACTGTTGCGAGGAGCAAAGCTAGTATCGTCGTAATGAAGCCGATCCTTAATTCCTTCGACGCGGCAAGAATATTGGATCGGTACGATCGGGCCCGGGTGATTTGGATGCTGCGGGGCTATCGAGACGTGGTGGCGTCTGCGAACCGACGATTTGGCAGTACAGTGGCGGGGTACTTGAGAGAGCTGATCGAGTCGGGAGTCGGGGGCAATTGGCTTTCGGCCGGGCTCCCGGCGGCGTCGGTAAGTCGCATACGTGGTCTGGCAACTGAGCGCTTTACGGACAACGACTGGATGGCGTTGGTATGGTGGTCGGTGAATATGTGCGTACTGCGACAGCACTTATATGCCAGGGATCGATTTCTGCTGTTGGAATACGAAAAACTGGTGCAGGACGCTGAGTCGACCATGGGGCGAGTGTATGAGTTCCTGGGTCTCACGGAGCGCCCTGTGGCATGGTCTCACGTACATCCGGGGTCTGTTGGTAAGGGGGCGGGCATAACCCTCGAATGTGCTGTCGAAGAAATGTGTGATGATCTCTATGAGGATATATCTAAACAGTTCCGGCGCGTGGAGCCAAGGTCTGCACAGTGATGGAGTGATCGTCTGAGGTCAACGGTCTTTTGTGGGAGGTGTTGAGGCAGGGGCGAAATATGGACCGGGGCCGGAAGTTGTTTTGGGTGGATCTGAACCGGTTTGACACAAAGCCGGACAAGAGCACTTGGCTTGAGATGTCGGACGTGTTAGCCAGGCGTGGATACAAGGTCGCGATCCTTACGGGATACGGGAACGACAAGCATCAGCCAAGGAAGGGGAGAGTGAGTATTAGGTATTTCAGGTCCATCGGAATAAAGGGTCTGTTTCGGCTTAAACTATTGCTGAGCATCCTGGTTTGGTTGATCCAATATGGCGGGCGGGATGACATTTATCTATTGCCTCCAGGTGCGCTATATGTTGCACCTGTGCTGACATGGCTGGGCCGGAGAAACATACATCTAGACGTGCGCACGGTTCCGGTGGACAAGCACTCCTTTGTAGACAGGATAAATGTACTGTTTTTTTGGAAGGTGACCATGAGCCGGCTGAGGGGGTATGCGAAAGGATATTCGTTTATAACGGACGGCCTTCGCATACGGGTGCAGGATGAGTTTGGCGCGGAGTTCGGGGACTACGTGATCTGGCGGTCCGCGGTAAATTTGACCTTGTTTAGACCACAGCGGCCCAAACGGGACGATGGGGAGTCAGGTTCTTTTGTAGTTCTGTATCATGGAACGATGAGTAGGAATAGAGGTGTCCTTAGGCTGGTCAACGCTATCGAGATGCTCAAAGGGGAATACAGGGATAGGATTGTATTGAGGTTGATCGGGAACGGCCCTGCGTACGATGAGGTGCGACGGTATGTGGCAAAGCAGGGGCTGGAGCAACGGATCGAGGCAAGGGGGTACGTACCGTACGAGGCGATTCCCGGGGAAATTGCAGAGGCGGATTGCTGCATTTGTCCCCTGCCGGATTTTCCGGAATGGGAGATATCCAGTCCAATCAAGGTCTTCGAGTATATGGCGGCGGGGCGGCCGATGATCTTGACACCCATAGCGGCTCACAGGGACGCCGCACAGGCATGTGATTACGTGGTCTGGACTGACGGCGTGTCCAGCAGTGATCTCAAGCGCGCCGTGGAGAGGGCCTATGACGCACGTGAGGCCCTGACGGCAGCTGCAAGCAATGCGGTTGGGCGCGTTCGCCAGAGTCTAGGCTGGGATATTCAGGGCGAACGTCTGGCTCGGTACTTGGCGAGGCTTCCCGAGGTGAATTGCGTCGACTAGCGGCCAAGTCGGGGAGCGGGAGTGAAGGGAGGGCTGGGAATAATCCCGGGTCGAAGAATGGAGAATGCGCAGGGGCTGATATGATGGGCATGCGACAAAGGGTCCTGTTGACTGGTCCCGCGCCGAATGTTGTCAGTGGAGTTTCGACCCATATCGGACAATTGGTCAACTCGGTATTGCAGGAGGAGGTGGAATTCACCCATTTTCAGGTCGGCAGCGAGGGGAAGAGCGAGTCCGCCTTCGAAAAAGTAACACGATATTTGGCAAGCCCATTTCAGCTTGGGGTCAGAATTGTCGCGGGGAGCGTCGAGCTTGTCCACATAAACTCGTCGCTTGACCGAAGGGCATTCTGGAGGGATGCGGCATATGTATTGGTGGCGAAATCGCTTAGGAGGAGAATTGTCTACCAGGTTCACGGAGGCGCGCTCGAGGAGTTTGCGGGAGGAAGTCGTGTGCTGCGTGCGATCGTAAAAAAGGTATTGAGTATTCCCAACGCGATTGTCGTCCTCTCCTCGGTTGAGCTAAAGAGCTACCAAGAGCTTGGATGCCTGCGAGACCTTAGGTGGATTCCGAACGCGATCAGGCTGTCAGAGTTGGAGGATGAGAGTCCGCGCGGGGTGAGGCCAAGTGTTTGCACGCTCGTGTATGTCGGCAGGCTCGCGTTCGACAAGGGGATTTTCGATGCGATCACGGCGACGGGGAGGTTGGTTAGACGAGGCTATGGAGGTCGCCTGAGGTTGCTGATCGCCGGCTCGGGGCCGGCCGAAGGGGCGCTGCGCGAGCAGGTATCGGAGCTGAGGCTGCAGGACATTGTGAGGTTCGTGGGTCCGATTTTCGGGAAGCGGAAGGCGAGGTTTTGGAGCGAGGCGGACCTTTTCATTTTTCCTACGTTCCATAACGAAGGCCTACCATATAGTGTACTCGAGAGCATTGCATCTGGCACGCCGGTAGTCGCGACGAGGAAAGGCGGCATCATAGACGTCATACAGGAGGGAAAGCAAGGCGTGTTCGTTAATGAGCACGATCCGAGCGGTCTGGCGGCGGCAATCGAGGGGTTGATTAGGGAGGAGGAGTTGTTGGTGCGGATGCGATCCGAGTGTATAAAAAGAGCAAGACAATACTACGGTGTGGATAGGATGGCTAATCAATTCAAGGCGGTGTATGCAGATCTGGGAAGAACGTCGGGCTGCTAGCCCCGCATAAGCACAGGGCGGGTGCAGCGCGTAACAGACGCGGACCTGCGATGCCCTCGGTATGTCTCGGGTGCATGCACGGAGGTGCCGGCCAACGGGGAGAAGGACAGATAGGGACGTGAAGAGACACGCAGTCATGGCTGTAATTGGAGAAAGCAGCTTTCACGGGCCGCTGTTCGTGGTTGGGATGCCGCGTTCGGGCACCAAACTGCTTCGGGATTTGCTAAATCGGCATCCGGATATCCATATTTTGGCGTTGGAGACGGAGCTGTTGCCATTTCTCATTGCACATGCGCAGCGGTTTGGCGATTTGTCCGGGAGAGACGGGTTTCACAAGTTTTACCGGAAGATGGTTGGTTTCCCGTATTTTATCTATCGCCGCGACGAGAATAGTTTGATTAGCGAGGACGCTTGGAGGGAAGCCTGTCCATCGTTCGATGTCGCCGGCGTCTTCGAGGGCCTGGTGCGTGCGGAGACTCGTGCTGCGCCGGGATCGAGCGTGATCTGGGGTGAAAAGTCGCCATCATATATTCACCACCTTGAACGCATCAAGGGCACCTATCCGGCAGCGCGTTTTGTCCACATCGTCCGCGACGTTCGCGACCAGTGCCTTTCTGCTCACAAGGCATGGGGGAAGGACATGATGCGCGCGGCCGAACGTTGGGCGGCGGGTGTTCTTGCTGCACGCGCCGCCGGCCGGACCATGGGTGGAGATTATCTGGAGGTGCGGTACGAGGACTTATTGAAGCAACCGGAGGCGACGGTGCGCCGGATATGCGGTTTCATCGGCGTCGATTTCCTGGATGATATGACGAGACTGGTCAAGCCCTCGGAGAATCTGGGTGCCGCCGTTGGGGAGTCACGAATAGTTTCCACGAACACGGGAAAATTCCTCACCTCGATGGACTCCCGCACGCGATGCCGGGTGGAGGAGCTCGCGTTCGAGGCCATGCGGGCCTTCGGCTATGCCTTTACCGAGGCGCGCGGGCCTGCTCGTCTGCGGGCCTGGGAGCGTCGAGGGCGCCAGCTCCTTGATGGCTTCAGCCTATTGCGTTTCGAGGCGCGGCAGCGCGGTGTTTGGGGAGCCGTACGGTTTCGGGCGGGGCATTACTTGATCACGAGAAGCGTTTAGTTGCGCCCTACGGGTTTGGTGTTCGCGTGGCGGACCGGACGGTCGCATAAACAACCGCATTGAGTGGCGGCGGCAGAGGTCGTAGAGTGGGGTGCTTGCGCCATGTGGGTTACCTGCCCGCCGACGGTGAAGGTCAGGAAACAGGGGCTTGCGAAGAGCGAGGGTATGCGGCGCAAGGTCCCCGGGGCTCTGGATCCACCTGCGAAACGGATGCGCCCGGGCAACTGTGGCCGCCGGGCGGGAAGTTGGCGCTCGAGAGAGGGCTCTGGTAGTGGTGTGCCCGGTCGGTGCATCGGCTTGGCCGCGCTGCGCCCGGCGAAGGAGCACATCGGAGGCGGCACGGTTGGGTTTGCGGTGACGCGTCATAGGGCGGCGATGGGCTCTCCGAAGCGGTGTGATGGTCGTCACAGCGGGTGCGGGGGTTTTCCGGCACAATTTTCCCCATTACCTAGGCGCACGCCGCTCAGGGCCGTGCTGTTCCGGGGCCGGTGTGGGTACGCAGTAACGGAGAGCACACCGGACCCGGAGATCGCCAAAGGCATGCAGTTGTCCTGGCGCGTCTCGAGGAGGCAGTTTGATGATGAGAGGTATCGTGCGGAGTATTGGCTACCGAGCAATCCTTCCGGTGGTGACGGTGGCAATTTTGGGGAGCTTATCCGCGGCAGCTCATGCCGCGCAAGAGGTGTGGGTAGGCGATTTTGAGACTGGGGACTCCTCGCAGTATCGTGATCAGCTGTACGATCCCGGAACATATAGTCGAAAGACGATTGTGACGAGCCCCACCCGAGGCGGAAAATACGCGGTACTACTGGAGGTTCTAGGGAAGGGGCGCGACAACAAGGAGCGAGCGGAGTTGGTTACCACCGGCTCTGCCACAGGAGGCGTGCAGAAGTTTGTATGGAATGGACCTGAATATTGGATCGGATTCAGCTTCCGGCTCAAGGATTGGAATGCGCGGGCATGGACTTTCCTTCAGATACATGGCCCCGACGCGGGCAATTACTCTTCAGGATGCAGACTGAGCGGCAATACGCTTACGATCCATCCGTCGGGTGCAGACTCCAATGGCGGCGTGGACAACCGGATCGCGGTGGATGTGATTGAAGACGGAACGAGGGCGAGGGAGCATAGCGGTGCCTTCACGGGCAACAAGACAGTATGGAGCGAGCCGCTGGTCACGGACGTTTGGCACGACTTCGTCGTGCGCATGAAACTGTCTACCGAGGGAAAGGGGTTCTATGAGGTTTGGAAGGATGGAGTCAAGGTGTATTCGAAGTTTAACCTCACAAACGTAAATGTGAACACCGCTTGTGGCGTGCTCCAGACGGACTATTTGCCGGCATCCAAGCAGCATCACTACGGTGTCAAGATCGGGGTGTACAGTGGAAATGAGCCGGTCGCCCGCAGGATCTATTTCGACGAGGTGCGGATCGCCGAGGGGGCGGCCGGGTATGCCATGGTGGCACCGCCGGGTAGCCCCGTGGGATCGGTTGCCGCTACCGCTCCGCCGCCGCCCCGCAACCTGAAGTTGTCCACTCAATGAGGAGCCGTTTCGGTTCG